>Ga0194060_10003279_pt1 | contig 11458 bp, 12 predicted proteins | sample SepL225m_MetaG_FD_163427 | JGI IMG/M metagenome (GOLD analysis project Ga0194060, IMG submission 163427) | Anoxic zone freshwater microbial communities from boreal shield lake in IISD Experimental Lakes Area, Ontario, Canada - Sep2016-L222-5m | ecosystem: Environmental > Aquatic > Freshwater >... | reverse complement strand
GAGGGATGATTGCTACTCCAACTTGAAGAGCGCCTGCGATCACAATAATATTTAGAATTGTGCCAAACCCAGGACGTTCGCGTAATGGAATCCATAAGAGGAGTACTACGCAACTTATAAGCGCTGTTGAACCACCTATTGGGATAGGAAGGTGTAGTGATAAACCTTCCGCTAATACCGTCCAAGGTGAATTACCGATACCAGATTGCAATAAGAACGCTTCGCCAACCCCAAAAATTGTTAACCCTGCAAACAAAACTAAAAAACGTAACGGTGAAAGCGCCCAACGTGACGGCGCAGTCCAAGGGGTAATCGGAATACTTCGATGTGGCCTTAAAAACTCACTGAAACTAACGCCCATCTGCGAACCTTACTATGAAACTTTTTCAAAGAACTTGGGTAACCTGCCGCAATGGAACTTTCCTATACCCAATCAATTCTTACCGGTTTAATTCAAGGCATAACAGAGCTATTTCCAATCTCTAGTTTGGGCCATGCCGTTTTAATACCTGCTTGGGTAGGCGGAAGTTGGGCTAGTTTTATTACAGATCCCGCTTCTCCTTATTTAACCGTAACGATTGCGCTACACGCAGCCAGTGCGTTGGCGCTTTTTCTAGTTTTTCGTAAGAGATGGTTTTCAATGCTTGGTACTACCTTCATAAGTTTAAGAAAATGGAATTTTTCCTCGCATAATACAAGGCTGTTTTTAATGATCATCATTGCGACAATTCCAGTTGGACTTTTGGGTTTTATTTTTGAGGAACCGCTACAAAATTTATTTGGTGACCCGCTTCCTAGCGCTTTTTTTCTTACTATCAACGGACTAATTTTGATTGCAGCAGAACGGTTATCCAGGAAAAATAACGCCATCTCTTTGCACGAAGACGCCGTCGATAACATTGCAACTCATATCACTCCAGTTTCAGCCCTTGCGGTTGGGTTCGGGCAGAGTTTGGCTCTTTTCGCCGGTATTAGCAGATTCGGGATCACTATAAGCGCCGGTTTATTACGCAAAATGCATCACAGTGTTTCAGCTGAATTCGCCTTTCTATTGGCGCTACCTGTTATTGCCGGCGCGAGTTTATTGAAATTGCCAGAGTTATTCACACCTGAATTACGACATTTAGCCGGACCGGTCATTGCCGGATCTATTGTTTCATTTGCTGCGACTTATTTTTCTATTTCATTCTTGGTCAAATGGTTTAAAACTAAGACTCTTTACCCATTTGCAATTTATTGTTTAATAGTTGGTCTAATTTCGATTTTGAGATTCGCATGATTTTTCCGGGTTTTGGAACTATTATAAATATTGTCGCAATCATTTTAGGTTCACTAATCGGAATCTTGCTTGGTAAGAAGTTCAAAGAAGATACTAAAAATCTAATCACCGATGTTCTCGGATTTATTACGCTTATTTCAGGCGCTGCGGCCATATATTCAATTTGGAACGTTGATTTTGTAAAAGCAGTACCAACTGGCTGGACTCTATTAACGGTACTTGGGGCGTTATTACTCGGCGCAATCGTTGGATCCGTGCTCAATATTGAGGCAAGACTCGAAAAAGCAGGGGAGAAGTTAAAGTCTAAATTTGACCCGAACGGCGCATCTCCATTTGTTGACGGTTTTGTTAGCGCTTCACTGATATTTGCAATTGGTCCATTAGCAATTCTAGGAAGCATTTCGGATGGTATGGGAACTGGTATTGACCAGTTAATTCTGAAAAGTATGTTGGATTTTTTTGCTGCAATAGCTTTTGCCGCATCACTAGGCTGGGGAGTGGCAGTTTCTGCTGTTGCAGTGGGTATTTATCAGGGCATCTGGACTTTACTTGGGTTTGGCTTAGGTTCAATTCTTTCGGATTACCAGATCGCTGCCATGACTGCGGTTGGTGGCGTTATGTTGCTCGGAATTGCCATGCGTTTGTTGAAAATTAGGGATATAGCGGTTGGCAATTTATTACCAGCTTTAGCTATTGCACCGGCACTTGCACTATTAGTTCATCAATTCGTTTAAAACTTTAAAGCATCTATCACAAATCGGTATCTAACATCACTTGCTACAGTTCTAGTAAATGCTTGGTTTATATATTCGGGATCTATAATTTCAACTTCACTTAAAATATTATTTTCGCCACAAAAATTAATCATTTCTTGGAGATCGCGCATGCCACCGATTGTTGAACCGGCCATACTCCTACGCGCACCAAGGAGTACGCCAGCGTTAACCGAGAATGGTTTACCAGGTAATCCTAGAATCACTAAAGTTCCATTCAAATTAAGAGTATTCAAATAGAGATTAATATCGTGTTCAGCCGAAACAGTGTTAAAAATGAGGTCGAATTTTCCTTTTAGTCCTTTAAAAACTTCCGGAGAATTAGTCGCATAGAAATCATCGGCTCCCATTTGATAGGCGTCATTTTTTTTGTTTTCAGAGTGAGAAAGAACTGTCACATGCGCTCCCATTGCCTTAGCAATTTTTAAGCCCATATGGCCTAATCCGCCTAAACCCATAATTGCAACTTTCATTCCGGGCCTTACTTTCCAAAATTTCATTGGAGAATACAGCGTTATTCCGGCGCAGAGAAGTGGCGCAACCCCAGAAAGTGCAAGATTGGCAGGAATTGATACTACATAATTCTCATCAACAACTATGTTGTTTGAATAACCACCATAAGTTGTCGTTAAACCATCACGTTCACGATCATTGTAAGTTGCAGTCATATTTTTCTCACAATAATTTTCATCACCAGATCTACAATTCGCACAATTTCTGCAAGAATCAACAAAAACGCCTACTCCAACACGATCGCCAACTTTGAACTTAGAAACTGAATTGCCAATCTCTGAAACAATTCCAGCGATCTCATGGCCAGGAACCATTGGAAAGATTGCAGAACCCCATTCTTCGCGAGCTTGATGAATATCAGAATGACATATGCCGGAGTAATGAATTTCTATTTTCAGATCACAATTTCCCAAATTACGTCGTGAAAATTGCCAAGGTTGTAGAGGCGACTTAGCAGTTAATGCAGCGTATCCACGCGCGTTTGTCATGAATTGAAAGGTAGTGCATCCGGAGAAGTGTGTGCCGCTTTGGAAATTTTGGCGGTAACTTTACGCATGTGATGGCGACGGCATAACACTTCATAAGCCACTTCGAGGCTATCGGAAACATCACCGACAACTACTTGCTCGCCTTCGGTAACCATATTGCCATTTATAGTTCTCGCATTATGTGTTGCACGTTCGCCACACCAACAAAGTGCCTCAACCTGCAACGTATTGACTCGGTCAGATAATTCGACAAGTCTTGCGGAGCCCGGGAATAACTTGGTTCTAAAGTCCGTCAAGATCCCGAAAGCAAATACATCGATTCCTAAACCATCCGCTATTTTGGCCAATTGTTCAATCTGCGCTGGTTGATAGAACTGGGCTTCGTCGCAAATTACGTAATCAATCCGACTTCCTTGGGAAAGTGCATCAACTACGAATTTATGGATATCTAGATCTGGCAAAACTTCAAGCGCTTCGGATTTCAAGCCAAGGCGAGATGAGATAGTTCCTCTTCCGGCACGATCTTGGGAAGTGAAAATTAAACCGGAGCGACCGCGACTTTGATGGTTATGCGCTGTCTGCAATGCGAGCGTTGATTTACCGCTATCCATAGTGCCGCAGTAATAAATTAACTCTGCCATATTCGCATCTTCTCATTAATCGGGGATAAACGCATCATCAACTCAAAACAGTATCTTTATCGGGACATTCAAATTGCTATTTGAGATTCTGGTCACTCCAGCTAATCCATCGACGGCGAAGAGAAACGCGAATCCTGCGACAATTGCTCCTAGCTCTCTAATTAATTCCCCGGCAGCAATGGCTGTGCCGCCGGTAGCTAGAACATCATCCACAATCAACACCTTGCTATTTGCTGGAATCAAATCGGAATGAATCTCTAACGCATCTACTCCGTACTCAAGCTGATATTCACGGCGTACAACTTTGCGTGGCAATTTTCCGGGTTTGCGAATGGGTATGAAACCTTTCTGCATTTTGATTGCAATTGCAGCCGCGATAATGAAGCCTCTAGCCTCTACTCCGGCAACGTAGTCGACCTCTATCGTTTCCAGTTTTTCAACAATTTTTGATATCACAAATGAAAATGCTTCCGAATCTGCCAAAAGCGGAGTGATGTCTTTAAAAATTATGCCGGATTTTGGATAATCTGGAACATTGATAATTTTGCTCTTCGCAATTTGCAAGTTCACTAGGCGAATTTAGCGTTAATGAACGCTCATCAAAACCTGACCGTGCCCTGGAGGGGACTTGAACCCCTAAGCCCTTTCGAGCACTAACACCTCAAGCTAGCGCGTCTGCCAATTCCGCCACCTGGGCCGGTGAAACCCCTTCGGGTTAACGGGCAAACGATAGCAAGGTTTTTCAGCGTTAGGAAAACGTTCGCATTTTTTCTTGAAAACAGGGAAGATGCGGCTATGGATATCAAATTATCGCCCGAACAAATTGCAGAGCTAGAAGCGGATGTAGTTCGACTCTGTCAGGAATTGATCCGAATTCCGAGTGTCAATTTTGGAGATGGTAAAGGTGATGAGAAAGCGATAGCAGAATTTGTTGTTAAAGAATTGAGCGAAGTTGGAATCGCGAGCGAAATTATAGAAACCGCACCAAATCGAATGAATGTCGTTGCGAAACTAATAGGTACTGATTCATCGAGGCCAGGATTAGTTTTGCATGGCCATTTAGATGTAGTGCCGGCTAATGCAGCAGATTGGGAAGTTGATCCATTTAGTGGATTGATCAAAGATGGTTGCATATGGGGTCGAGGTGCAATCGATATGAAAGATATGGATGCCATGATTTTGGCAATTGTGCGCTTATGGGCTCGAATCGGCTACAAACCACCACGAGACATAGTTTTGGCATTCTTTGCAGATGAAGAAGCCGGCAGTATTTATGGATCAAGATGGATCGCGAAGAACCGCCCAGAATTATTTGCGGGATGTACTGAAGCAATTTCGGAAGTTGGCGGATTTTCATACACGCTAGATACCGGAAAAAGAATTTATCCGGTGCAAAGTGCCGAAAAAGGCATCAACTGGATGAAATTGACTGCGACTGGTAACGCGGGTCACGGTTCTATGATTAATGAAAAAAACGCCGTAACGGCGTTAACTGAAGCGGTTGCAAGGATTGGTCGTCACAAATGGCCAATTAGACCTACTAAAACCGTGAAGATTCTTTTCAAAAAGGTAGCTGAATTAACCAACGTGGAATATGACGAGAATAATTTAGAAAAATTATTACCAAAATTTGGATCAATGGGAAGCATGATTGGTGCAACGCTTCAGAATATTGCGAACCCAACCATGTTGGAAGCCGGATACAAAGCAAATGTCATTCCACAATCTGCATCAGCCATTATTGATGGTCGATTTCTGCCAGGCTATGAAGCTGAATTAGCTGAAACGATAAAGGATTTAGTCGGGCCGGATATTAAAGTTGAAGTTTTAACCCGTGATATTGCGCTAGAAGTAGATTTCTCAGGTCCGCTAGTTGACGCAATGTGTGCCGCGTTAAAGAGTGAAGATCCGGAAGGGATTCCAGTACCGTATTTAATGAGCGGTGGTACTGACAATAAAGCGCTTTCTGATTTAGGGATTGTTGGTTTTGGATTTAGTCCGATTATATTCCCGGCAGATCTCGAATTTATGCCGCTATTTCACGGAATCAATGAGCGCGTACCGGTTGACGGCATAAAATTCGGTGTCCGCACTTTGCATCATTTCTTAGTTAATTGCTAAGCGCTAATTTCATTTAAGGCTGCACGCACTTGCGTTGGTAACGAGATCTCTTCGCTGGTCATCGCACCACGTAATTGTGCTCCAGTTCTAGCACCGATTATTGAGCTTGTAACACCCGCAGCATCGCGTACCCATGCCAACGCCACTTCTAATGGCGAATAACCTAAACCTTCTGCAGCTACGCTCACAGCTTCAACAATTTTTGTACTTCGCGCATTCAAATACGGTTCTATAAAAGAAGAGAAATGCGGGCTAGCGCCGCGAGAGTCGGATGGAACTCCATTTCGGTATTTGCCAGTTAAAACACCACGGCCCAACGGTGACCAAACTAGGAAGCCGACATTGAGAGCAGTAGTAGCAGCTAATACCTCCGATTCGACAGTTCTTTTCAATAATGAATATTCGTTTTGGCTAGAGATGATTGGTGCCTTGTTAAAGAATGGATTTTGCAAGGTAATTGATCGGGCAGTTTGCCATCCTGTAAAATTTGAAATACCTACATAACTAGTACGACCCGAAGAAACTGCATAATCAAGTGCAGCTAAAGTTTCCTCAAGTGGAACATTTTCATCCCACGTGTGCACTTGCCACAAATCAACATGGTCAACGCCTAAACGTGCTAGCGAACGATCCAAGTCACCAAGCAGCGAGGCTCTGGAGTTATCTACTTTTCTTTCACCAGTTTTGAAACTAATTCCAGCTTTGGTTGCTATGACTATTTCGTCGCGCTGAACCAGTGTTCCAATAAATCCGCCTAACGTGCGTTCACTATCGCCATCGCCATAAACAGCGGCAGTATCTATAAAATTGCCACCGTTATCCAAGAAAACCCGAAGTTGTTCAGCCGCTTCATGTTCATCGGTATCTCGACCCCAAGTCATAGTCCCAAGTCCGATTCGCGATATAAATAAACCGCTATTTCCGAGTCTTCTGCGTTCCATAGTGGAGACCTTAGCAATATCTCCCGCTTTTAGCCGTTAATGTAGCGACATGACTGTGATCCTTTTTCTCCGCCATGCACATTCGGAAGCTAACGGTGCTGGCATTTTGGCAGGGCAAATATCTGGGATTCATCTTTCAAATATTGGTAGAAAACAGGCTAAAACTTTTGCCAGAAATTACGCGGATATGTATTTTTCGGAGATTCACATAAGTCCGCTAGAAAGATGTCGAGAGACTATCTCTCCCTATTTGGATCATGTTAAAAAAAATTCTAAGAAAAAAATCTCAGTAATTGAGAATCGGGATTTTATCGAGATGGATTATGGTTCCTGGAGCGGTATGAAGCTACGCAAATTGGCTTTATTACCGTTATGGCGGCGAATTCAAAAAAATCCCAGCACTGTAACTTTCCCAGAGGGAGAGAGTTTCATCGCTCTCAATAAGAGGGTGCATAAAGGGTTACTTACAATAGCTAGAAAAAACCCAAGGGGACAGGTTCTAGTTGTAACTCATGCCGATGTAATTAAACTCGCTCTCGCAAGCGCTTTAAAGATGGAATTGAATGATTTTCAAAAGATAGCAATTGATCCCGCCTCTGTAAGCGCAATCGAAATAAATGGAAATGCATTTCGCGTTCTCACCATGAATTCCAAACCTGAACCTTTTATTGTTGGTGGAAATAGGTTTTTGCTAGGTGGCGGCGCTGGCGCGAAAGCAAGAAAGGTTTAAATATGGCCCGCATAATTACTAACTTTGAAAATGTAGATAGATTTATCGTTGGTACAGTTGGTCAACCGGGAGAACGGGCCTTTTATTTGCAGGCAAGAAATGGAACCAATTTGGTTACGATTGCTTGTGAGAAGGCACAAGCAGCTGCACTTGTGGAAAGACTCGAATTACTTTTAAAGGAGATTCGTAAGAAAAACTCATCAGGTCATCCAATTAATAGCGCAATTTCTTATCTTCGCGATGATAAACCGCTAGAACAGCCCATAGCAGAGGATTTTAGAGCCGGTGTTATGGCCATTACTTGGCTAAACGCTGAATCGCTCGTGATGATTGAAACTCAGGCGATTTCGGAACAAATGGTTTTTCCTGATATTACTGAAGAAGAAAATGGGGACGATGATCCAAAATTGATTCCCGACGATGATCTTGATGGTCCGGATCTGCTACGAGTTAAATTATCTTTGGCGCAGGTAAAGGAATTTATTTCGAGAACTAATTCAGTAATAGAAGCTGGTCGCCAACCTTGTACTTTCTGTGGCATACCAATTGATCCAAACGGACATCTTTGCCCAAGAGCTAATGGTTATCGTCGTTAATGGAGCTTGCGAATCAAAGTTCGATTGAAGAAAGCATTACGAAATCTGAAATCACCATAACTGGTCGGTTAGTTGATGCTTCAAATGCAACGCTCTTCGGATCAGTACCTTCGCTTATAGACGATAGTTCAATTTCAATTATTTATAAACCAATTGCTGGCGAACGACCTCTGTGGGATTTTACGGAGGGGAATTTAGCTTCACGTGAAGTAGCGGCTTATCAATTGAGCAGAGAGATGGGGTTGGACTTGGTTCCATTCACAATTCTTCGCGAAGGTCCTTATGGACTTGGCGCTGTTCAGAAATGGATTGATATTGATGAAGAGTTTGACCTCATAACTTTCTCACAATCTAAAGATTCTAATCTGCGATGGATGGCGCTCTTTGACGCGGTAATAAATAATACCGATCGGAAAATCGGTCATTTGCTAAAGGACTCATCCGGAAGATTGTTTGGTATAGACCATGGAGTTTCCTTCCATTCTGAAAACAAGTTAAGAACTGTGCTCTGGCAATGGCGAAAAATGGATTTCTTGCACTCCGAAATATCAGTCCTTTCAAATTTACTGTCGAATCGAACGGTAATTGAATCCCGATTGCAACCGTTACTAAGCATCATCGAAATTTCAGCTTTATTCGGAAGAATTTCGCTTCTTTTACAGAATGGTAAATTTCCAGAACCTAGCGGGGAGTGGCCAGCCATCCCTTGGCCGCCAGTTTAATTTTTTGTGAAGTAGAATACGGGAATGCATTCTTGGCCTGACATTTATGTACCGCCAGTAAACGCTGATTTTCCTAGCTTGAGTTTGTTTTCAACTTACCAACAAACTTTAAAATGTGTCGATTCTTCCGAAACAATAAATATTTATGTGTGCGGAATTACGCCATATGATGCAACTCATTGTGGCCACGCTGCCACTTATATCTCTTTTGATCTAATACATAGATATTTAAAATGCTCGGGTAAGACCGTGAATTTTATCGAAAATATCACCGATATTGATGATCCGCTCTTAGAGCGAGCTAGTCGAGATAGCATCGACTGGCAGGAGTTAGCGATGAGTCAAATTGATTTATTTCGATCTGATATGACAGCTTTGCATGTATTACCGCCAAGTTTTTACATAGGCGCGATTGAATCAATGTCAGAAGTTTTTAAGCAGATAAAAATATTTTATTCAAAGGGGTTAACTTACGAACTTAATGGTGATTTATATTTATCAATTGCGGAGTGCGAAGGAGCAATCGAGAATTTGCCCCATGATCTAACCGAATCTCTCCGCATATTTAAAGAGCGTGGCGGTGATCCTGATCGGGTTGGCAAGAAGCATCCGCTTGATACTTTGCTGTGGTTGAAAGCTAGAGCAGGTGAACCATCGTGGGATTCGCCTTTTGGCGCTGGTCGACCTGGTTGGCATATCGAATGCGCTGCGATTGCACTCAAATATGCCACTGAAAACCGCGATTCAGTTTTAATGATTCAAGGTGGCGGTTCGGATTTGATTTTTCCACACCATTACATGAGCGCGGTTCAAGGAAAATCCTTAACCGGTCGCGAGTTCGCACAAATATATTCCCATACCGGAATGATCGGTTTAGATGGGGAAAAAATGAGTAAGAGCAAAGGTAATCTTGTTTTCGTTTCTAAGCTCTTGGCAGATGGTGTTGACCCAGTCACTATAAGAGTTGGATTGATGCGGGAACATTATCGAACCGATCGGATGTGGAGCGGTGCTGGATTAGCTAGTGCTGAAGAAGATGTAGCACGAATTCGTAAAGCACTTTCCAGAGAAGTCGTTGCGCCATCGGTACCTTTAATAGAGAAAATAGTTGTTGCTTTATCTAAGGATTTAGACACACCAGAAGTTTTTAAGCTAATCAATCAATGGTGCAGCGATACTGAAATTGGTGGCGAAGGTGGTTCGGCGGGTGAAGTAGCCCGAGCTCTTGACGCGCTGCTTGGTTTAACTTTTTAAGCTCCATCTTCCTGACGGCGCAAAAACCTTTCAAATTCGCGGGCAATAGCATCACCTGAAGCTTCCGGTAAATCAGCTGCATCTTTACTATTTTCTAATTGCTTAACATAATCGCCAATCTCTAAATCTTCGACAGCCATCTCATCAACGCTTCGTTCCCAGTCTTTAGCCGCTTCTGGAAGCGAACCTTGCGGAATAGAAATTTCTAGAAAATCCTCTAGCGCATTTATTAAAGCCAATGAAGCCTTTGGTGATGGCGGTTGCGAAACATAGTGTGGTACTGCTGCCCATAAGGAAACTGCATCCAAATCTCGCTTATTACACGCATCCTGCAATATTCCGATAATTCCGGTTGGGCCCTCATATTTCGAAATCTCAACACCTAAACGTTTAGCAACTTCTGGATGTGCACCGCTACCACTTACTGATATCGGACGCGAATGCGGTACATCCGCGAGTAACGCGCCCATTGTAATAAGCATTGACACTTCGTGGTCATCTGCAAGGTCTAGTAATTCTCGAGCAAAGGTTGGCCATCGCATTGATGGCTCCATCCCTTTAACTACTAAGAAATCATGGTTAAGGTGCGGAGTTCTTACCGCAAATACTTGGGTATTTGGCCAGATAATTTCGCGTAATACATTTTCATCAACTTTTACTTGCGGACGATTTACTTGGAAGTCATAGAAATCCTCGGGTTCAAACTCTGCTATCAATTGGTTTTCCCATTCCGCAAGTAGATGCGAAATAGCTCCAGAAGCTGATTCACCGGCATCGTTCCAGCCTTCAAAAGCTGCAATCATCACAGGATTGCGAATTGGAAACTTGGTCTCAAAGAGGTACATAAGCCAACCCTACGATAACCTACGCAGAATGAGCGCCCGAAAAGAAGTTAAAGTTGCCGGTTCGTTACGGATCGCTCTCAATAATCAGGTCGTAATAGCCGATGGTGCTATGGGAACGATGCTCCAAGCAGCAAACCCGACTATGGCAGATTTCCAAGACCATGAAGGTTGCAACGAAATTTTAAACATCACAAGACCTGAAGTTGTGGCAGAAATCCATAGAGAATATTTTGAGGCAGGCGTAGACGCCGTTGAAACAAATACTTTCGGAGCAAATTGGGCTAATTTAGCTGAGTACGGAATTGAAGATCGCATATACGAACTAGCGTTTGCTGGTGCAAAAATTGCTCGAGAGGTTGCCGATTCTTTTTCTACCGAAAATTCCCCGCGTTGGGTACTTGGCTCCCTCGGGCCTGGAACGAAATTACCTACTTTAGGACATACCACTTATCAGAAATTGAAAGATGCTTACGCCATAGCTTCGCAAGGCTTAGTTGACGGTGGCTGCGACGCATTGTTAATCGAGACAACTCAAGATTTGTTGCAGGCTAAAGC
>Ga0194060_10003278_pt1 | contig 11460 bp, 11 predicted proteins | sample SepL225m_MetaG_FD_163427 | JGI IMG/M metagenome (GOLD analysis project Ga0194060, IMG submission 163427) | Anoxic zone freshwater microbial communities from boreal shield lake in IISD Experimental Lakes Area, Ontario, Canada - Sep2016-L222-5m | ecosystem: Environmental > Aquatic > Freshwater >... | reverse complement strand
TCATAGAGTTCATAGAGTTCATAGAGTTCATAGAGTTCATAGAGTTCATAGAGTTCATAGAGTTCATAGAGTTCATAGAGTTCATAGAGTTCATAGAGTTCATAGAGTTCATAGAGTTCATAGAGTTCATAGAGTTTTTAGAGTTCATAGTGTTTTTTTAAGTTCATTGAGTTTTTTGGGTTTGTTGGGTTTGTTGTTTGCTTAGGTATCGTGCAAAGCCCATGATCATTTTTGAGGTTTCTTGGGCCTGGTTATAAAGGGCGTCGAAACACTCTTGATTTATGTACTGCTGATCCAGCGCTACATATAAAGCTGCCTGCACTTCTGCCGCCGACCCGTGTGCTATCACCAGAAATTGTACAAATTCCTTCGCTGTTTTTCTGGCAAAACCTTCGGCAATATTAAGCATGATCGACACGGCTGCCCGGCGTATCTGATCGCGTAAACCAAAATCCTTGGCAAACTGCCCGGAATTGCTGATCGAATAAATCTCTTTGACCAATAAACGAGCCTTCTGCCAAGCCTGTATATCCTCAAACCGTTCAATCTTAGCCATCCCATCCCCCCACCAATAAACTCTACCAACTCCACCAACTCCAAAAAACTCAAAGAACTCAATAAACTCCATAAACTCCATAAACTCCAATAACTCTCTCAACTATAAATATACGGCAGATACCCTTCCAGATCACCCCGCAGATGACGCGCCAACAGACGCGCCTGTATGTACGGCACCAATCCAATCGGTGTTTTCTCCGCCAGCAACGGATGATCCACCTCTTCCTGTTTGCGTTTCTGATAGGCCGCCACAACCTCTTTTCGCCCTTTTTCATTCAGATAGACCGCTCCGCCGGGGCGCGGCTCGAAATGCTCAATTGTCAACTGCTTGCGGTTTATCAGGGTAATCGCCAGGCGATCAGCCAGAAAAGCACGAAACTCTTCCATCAGATCGAGAGCCAGCGATGGTCTTCCTGGTCGCGGAACATGCAGAAAGCCCATCTGTGGATCCAGCCCTACACTCTCCAAGGCGCTGATACAGTCATTCAGCAACATCGTATAGAGAAACGAGATCAAGGCATTGACAGGATCGAGCGGTGGGCGACGATTTCGCCCATTCATCGGCAATGCTTCCCGCTCCGCCGGTTTCATCATCAATGTGAAAACATCGAAGTAAGCGGCAGCAGCCTCCCCTTCCAGACCGCGGACATGATCAGTGTCACGCGCTGTCTTCAGTTGAAAAAGAGCATGAGCCTGCACGTCAGCAGATTTCCGTAGCCGTTTTTCTTCTTCCGGATCGTTTGCCTCGCGGGCACTCCTCATAAGGACATTGCGGGCATTCTTCACCTTGCCGGCGGTCATGGCGGCAGCCAGAGATGTCGTTTTTGTGGCATCCTGCACAGCCCGGTACTGCTCTTGCCTCAGCAGAACATTGCCGGTGGTCTTGCCAACCATTCGGCATTTAAAGCGACCATTACGATCAAGGATCACCACAGCACGGCCATCATCGCCGCATTTTCCCAGAAAGAACGGCGAAATCATCACGTTACCCATAGTGACAATCGAACCAAGGTGATGAAGCGGCACTTGAAGTTTCAACTCGCCGCCAACCTCTACCCGGACGGTTTCGTGATCGAGTGAGAGATAGGCGCCTTGAGTCATGACGTAAAGAGTATTGAGTAGTTGCTTCATGGTTTGTAACTTTCTTCCAGTTCCTTCACCGCCACGAGGAAATCCAGCTCCGCACGTGTCGGTTCCTGTAATGCCTCCTGCCGGTATCGTTCATATTCCGCATTGGCTTTCTCAACCGCCTGTTCATGGCTGACCGTACCAAGGTGAGTCAGAATGTCCCGATCAGATAGTTTCAGGAATTCATCAAGCTTGGCGATCCAGTCAGCCATGTACATCGGCTTGCGGGATACGGCCTGCAGTTCAGCAAACTCCAGATAGAAATTGACGATCCGGTTGAGGGTTTTCAGTTCCTGCTCGTTCAGGTAGTTCTTGGCAACTTCGGCATCCGCCTTACGAGGTGAATCGCCAATCCACGATGTCATCCCCATGTTCGGTTTTCCGGCGTCAGCCCGATGGTAAATGACTTCGGCAGCGGTCTGGCCGTGGCTGGCCCAGTGCATTTTGTTCTGGATGGTGGCAAAGAACTGCCGCGAAGCCTCGGCAGCCGGATCGTAGTCGACGCTGGTGGCGTATATATCCAGCACCTTGCGCCAGAACATTTTTTCTGAAGAGCGAATGTCACGGATTCGGGCCAACAGCTCTTCAAAATAATAACTGTCCCCGGCTCGCTTCAGGCGTTGGTCGTCCATTGTAAAGCCTTTGACGATGTACTCGCGCAGCCGCTGGGTGGCCCAGATGCGGAAATGGGTCGCCACATGGGATTTGATGCGGTAACCAACCGAAATAATCATATCAAGGTTGTAGCAGGTCAGGCTGCGCTGCACATCGCGATTACCCTCTTTTTGAACTGTTAAGAAATCCTGAATAGTTGCATCAGGTGACAACTCCCTTTCATCAAAGATGTTTTTGATATGCATATTGATATTGGGGATTGATGTCTGAAACAGTTCAGCAAGCTGTTTCTGGTTAAGCCAGACAGTTTCCCCCTGCATCCGGGTTTCAATGCGAACGTGTCCATCAGCAGTGGTATAGAGCAGAAATTCACCCGTAGCAGGAATCAGCGTCTTTTTCTTGGTCATGATATTTCCCTCCTCAAATTTCAAACAACTCCCGCGCCGCCTTGCTCCATCGCCTTTTATCGGCAACCACGGCAGGGAGACAGGATTCTATCAGGGAACAGGCATCACAGCGCTTGTCATTAACCGGCAAAGGAATATTGCGCTTTCCCAACATTTCGGCAACCTTTTGTTTCACATCTTCCACCTGCCGCTGCATAGCGTCGGTAAAGACAACCTCGCGCCGCTCACGCGAGCCATGCCAGTAAAGCGCCCCCTTTTCCACCGGAACTCCGAACATCTCTTCCAGGCAGAGCGCCTGGGCACAAAGTTGCAGAGTTTCAGGCGTACCCTTGCGTTGCCGCCCCGACTTGTACTCCACCGGGTAAGGAGTATCTCCATGAAACTCAACAAGGTCAGCCTTTCCGGTCAGGTTCAATCTGCGACACCAAATCGGTAGTGAACGCTCCATCCGCACCCCGGCGACTTCATGAGACGAATCGTCATGCACATGTTCATGCACATCCCGACCACGCATGGTGTACAGGTTTTCATCCCATACCCGTTCTACATGGATCAGGGCGCACTGCCGGGGGCAGTAGGCGTAATGCTCCAGCGCGGATAGCATGATGGGGTCAGATACATCAGGGGTCATGTTTTTTCCAACCTTTCGTTTTGCTTCAATTGTGTTGCCGTTGTGGTGGCGATTAACATCGTATGGGCAATTCTTGAATTATCCATATGGAATATCAATCATGCACCCTCGATAATTTCCGGTTTCGGCCAGTTTTCTTCTGCGTCTGCTGGCCCTTTGCCAGGTTCAAATGACAATAATTTATCAAGATCATCTGTGTCATTGACTTTTAAACTTCGATGTACTTTGGCCGATGAAGCCTGTCCACTGGTGCTGGCGTGCTGCCACCAGACAACCTTCAAAACCTCCATGCTCCCTTCAGGGCGAGCCGATGAGGCATCATTTTCAAACAATTTCGGCAGCACGACTTTGATGGTAGCAGCATCATCATCGCTAAACCCTGTTTTAACGGCCAGTTGTGGGTTCATGCTGCCGTAGAAGGTGTAAATGCCACGGTCAACGCGGTGCTTCATGCCCATGGTATCTGAGCCGCGCTTGGTGCCGTCACCTTCGCCACTGACACTCTTGGTGATCTGGGTGCTGGTCAGGCTTACCGGCGCAATGCTGAATGCCGACTGCACACTGACCGGGCCACGAATACCGATGGAAACGCCTTTGTCATCGCCGCCATCATCACCCTTGCCTTTTTTAGCTGAAGCCTTAAAAGCAAAGAGTTGCCCGAACGCACGGACATCGAACCAGGTCGCACACGCCTTTTTGGCAATATCTTCAGGCGCCTTGATGCCGGTTAGAACTTCATCAGCTCGCGATCTCAGGCTGGGGTGTTTATCGTTTTTACTATCATCGGACTGGACAAAGATTGCTTTGCCGGCCTCCATAAGGCGATTACGGATTTTGCGCTTAATGCAGACATCGGAAACCTCGCCGTTACCTTCATAAATGGTGCGTGGCCGGTTACCGTTCAGCGGATCGCCATTGGGGTTAGCATTGACTACTTTGAAAACTACAGCGAAATCGATTTTCTTGCTCAAGCTCATGATCGTTCTCCTTGTATATGGTTTGGTTTAGTTGGTTGTATCGTCAGATTCATCGGCATTATCTGCTACATCCTGCACGGCAGCAGGCTTTAACGCGGCTCTCTGGCAGTGGTAGCCCAGCAGAAATTCTCCGCTCAATCTGTCATCACGAGTGTAATCTTCCGGCAGGGTAAACTTGCCATGCACGGTGTCGATAAGCGACAGAATTTTATGCGCTCTGCCACCAAGCCTTGTTTTGTAAGGAACAAGGCCAAGTTCCAGTGTCCGCCACGTGCTGTACGGATGATCGGCAAACCGCTGCATCATTCTTTCCGCATTGGTAGGACGTTTTTCACCAGCAACATTGAGAGCCCAATGTTCCAGGTTTTCCGCCAATGCCAATAGCCTTCCATACAGATAATCTCTGCTGTTGCGATCTTCATCCAATGCCATTTGATACCCCTCCTTTTCGTTCTGTTTTCTGTACAATGCGCATGCTATTCCAAGGGCTTTTTCCCATTCCCAATGTTCTATACCGTTACGGTTGCTGGCACGCCTGACACAGGACTCGACAAGGTCACGCGGGATAGCCACAGCATCAATGATACAAGGTAACAGTCGCTCAACAGTTGCTTTGCGCAATTTGTCATCAATCCGTCTGCCATATGCTACCTCTGCGATATCCCGTGGAGCGGGCGCACCGTAGAATACCTTTTCCTTGCCGAAATACTGTTGCCAACAACAACTGGTATGCCATGATTCAATCCGCTCCAAAAATTCCGAACCTGCCAACTCCCGGTAATAGCTGATTGCCATGCGTCCCGGCGTTGCTGAGTCAAGACCAAGGACAACAACAGAATCTGTTACTCTCAGTTTTGCTGAATAACCAGCAATCTTTCTTGACAGGGCGCTTCCAACTTCCTGGGCGGTATAACTGGTTTTCAGGAGTTCTTCCTGCCGTTCATCACCAAACAGGAACGACAAGGTATCTGCTTGTGGATCAGGGATGTCTGCACCGGAAACCGCCCACGCGACAATTGCTTGATCCCCGTCGCGCCTGCCCTGACGGGCAATCAGCCACCGCAAAGCACTATGCGCTTTTTGTGTAACCTGAAACCCGATGCCGCAGGCTTCGTCAGCAGAGGTAAAGCGCCCTCTGAATGTGTAACCAGACGAATCATTTGATGAAATAAGCTTTGCCTTGTCGCCATCATTTCGCAATTTTGCCGGATGCTGAACCGCCAGTGGAACTTCTTCTCCAGTAACAAAACACATCGACCGCGTATCTTTGGTGTTCCCGTAGTAATCCACCCATGATTGCCATAACCCTTGATCCAGCCAGACTTCTGGCTGAGGATTGCCGACTTTCTCAACGCACCAGCGAACAAACGCATCAGCCTGCCACGGCTTCTTGTTTCCTTTGTTGTCGTAGCCACCGGGGAAAAGTTTGAATATTTCTGGGCAAGCCTGCACACTCGGCCAAACATCAATTAACTTTCCATTGTCCTCAGTGTGTAATACCGATGCTGCCACCAGATCGGCAATTACGCGCCCCTTGGCAACATAAGTTGCAATAGCCGCCAGCTTCCATTGACTGGCATCCCTGGTAATCCATGAATTCAGCAGTTCCTTGTATGGTTCATGACACGGAGTTTTCTCGCCCCCGTAGGCGCTAAAATCTGCGGCAACATATTGGAGCTTGTCACACAGTGGATGCGGGGTCGCCCCACTGGTTCGCCCTGCGGAATCCTCGGTTGCCGGGATAATGGTTCTGCCTTCGTTTTTCTGGACTACTGCTGCTCTTATGAAATTTCCCGCATCATCAAGCGTAATGGTTATCTGGGCGTTTTGCGTTGAGTGGCAAATTGGCAGCAAGGGTATTTTGTCGTCAAGGCTTCCAATCGCTCCGGTATTGTTCTCATACGTTTGATACAATTTCTCAATCCAGCTCATCCAGCAGTCCCTCCTCTTGCAGCCCTACAGAACTGGGCGGATTGGGAATCATCTCCCGTACAAACTTGCGTACCGTACATGCTTTCGGCTTGCTAAACTCCACCACACCATCCTTCATTACCGGCCGCCAAAACCGGCTGTGTAATTCTTTTGTTCCAGTCTCATCGGGATAGTCAAAACCATGAAACATGAGGCCATACTCCAGCTCACCATAGCCGTCATAGTCGCTTTTCCCTTCGCCAAATGTACATGGCTCCACGTACCCCTGGCATTCCCGCGTACCAAGAAAAATATCCTGGCGGCCACCCTTTTCGAGCATCCGTTTGGCGACGTGCCAATGCTTGCTTTCATCCCGATCATCTGCCAGATCATCGCGGTGAAGATTCCACTCGAAATGCGCCTGCACCTGATACTCAACGTCGGCGAGATACGTATAGATCGCCAACGAGTTCCCACCGCTAAAGACCAGCGGTTTTACGCTCTTCGACTGAGTGCGAATTCGGTGCATGACCCGCACCTTGTCGATCACCCAGACAAATGTCGGCTTCCAGTAGATGGACTTTGCCACCCCCTTCAGCGCTTCGTAGGTCGGGATATGATACGAGCATTTTTCACCGCCGATTTTGGTCAGCGGATCGGTGAAAAGAGCAAAGCGCCCTGTCACCTTGAAATCAATCCGACTTCTCATGCACACCTCCTTCAAATGATTATGGTCTTCATTTCAGCTACTCCGTCCGTGCTTGCTCCAAAATCCACACTATAGTGGCGTTCATTGAGATAATAGATGCCACTGCCAAGCCAAACCTCCATTACTGCCCGCGCCTCCTTCAATTTTTTCATTTCATGTGGAAACAGATTTACCGAGTAGCGTTGTGCCTTTTTCAAGAGCAAATCACGATCCTCAGGAGGGCAGCACATTAACGCGGTTATGATTCGTTCGCCATCACCGTAAGGGGCAATCACCCCCTCAGTCGGCGAGTCAATGACTTTAAATGCTTCGGCGGCACTCATAAATGCCTGGCGTAGTGGTGTTTGCGGCGCTTGACGCTGATCGTTTTTATAGATCTCAACGGCATTACAATTTGTTGAAAGCAGGGTCAGCAGATCGCCTTTTCCGGGCATCCCTTTGATGTCCTTGTTTGTCACCGGAAAAGCCATTTCTTGGGAACGATTGAAAAAATGATAGAAGTAATAACGTTCCATTACCTTGGGATTTTGGAGGTTATGATCGAATTGAGCGGGATCGTCACGATATTCTCCTAAAACTCGTGTTGCGATAGCCTGTGCGGTTCGGATATCGTTCAAGCTATCCAAATTTTCGTTAGCCGCATTAACAATCAAAACCCTCCCTGCCTCCCGCCGTCCGTTCCGGTTGCACCGCCCGGCAGCTTGCGCAATGGAATCAAGCCCGGCCAGATAGCGAATGACAGAGCCGAAATCAACATCCACGCCCGCCTCAATCAACTGCGTACTGACACAGATAACCGGTTGTGGTTTGTCGGGATCGAGGCAAACCTTGATCTTGTCGAGTATCGCCATACGGTGAGCAGGACACATGCTGGTACTCAGGTGATAGACATGCTCCGTTGTGCCGCGCAGTCGCTCAAAAAGTTCTTTTGCCTGGGACTTCTTGTTGACGATGATCAGAACGCTACCACTGTCGGCAAGTTCTTCTTCCGCAGTTTCAGCGACCTCATCAACCGTCCAACCGCCATCTTTACAGTGGTCTTTGATCCTGGCGCGGTGAAGATCACGAAACAGGTCATCAACGTTTTTGCCCATCATCTCCGGGTTTGCGGACAGTCTGGCAGCGCCTTTCAAAGGATCAACGCGATCAAGCAGCGGTTGCGTAGCGGTGCAAAACACTGCTGTTGAGCCACATTGGCTGACCAGAAAGTTAATAGCGTTGTTGAAGAGGTGAACGGTGCGAATGGGAATGGTCTGGATTTCATCAAAGACGATGACTGCATTGGCAAGCTGGTGCAGGCGGCGCACACCTCGGGTGCCACCAGCGAAAAGGGTTTCCAGAAATTGCACGGCGGTGGTGTAAATAATAGGGGCATCCCAGTTCTCGGCCAACAACTTGCTCTCGTTTGTATCCTGTTCCGGAGTGAGGTTTGAATGGTGCTCCAATACTACCTGTTTACCGGTCAATTCCTGAAAGGCAAAAATTGATCTGGCAACACGGGCATTCTGGTCGATGATTGAAGTAAACGGGACAACATAGATGATTCGGTCCATGCCGTATTTGGCGGCATGGTGCAGGGCAAAGCGGAGACTTGCCAGCGTCTTGCCGCCGCCGGTCGGCACCGTAAGCTGAAACAGTCCCTTCTCTCGTTCCGCACTCTGTCGGCAAGCGTTGGAAATGTTCGCCCTGATAGTATCAATGTTGTTTCGCACAGTGAACCCGGCAAGGTTCGCCTCAAGAATGCCGCTCAACAGATTCCAGTCCGGCCTGGCCAATACGGTACGCTCTGCCGAGTTAAGACGATCCGCGTCAATTAAGGCACTGAAAAGAAAGCGTGTCAGAAAACCCAACGCAAATTGTCCGGTTACTGGCGATGTAGCGGTCTGCTGCACCCGTTGTCCGATTGTTTTCAGTTCGCTTTCCAATCCATGTGACTCAAGCAACATCTTTATTCTTGCTCTGATATCTTCGTCAAGGCATGTTAAGGCATTGTGGTAGTGTGTCTTGTCGTCCCCCTTGTTCATCCTTTTACTGAAAACATCCGTGCCATTCGGTGACAGACAATCGATCAGACCTGAATGATGAGACGCAATGCAGAGAGACATGATGTTTGCCGCCAGCTGTCGCAGAGGCGTTTTGCCGCTCTCGCACCAGACATGCTGTGCCCCGGCGCTTGAATGATCAATCTTGCCCCGCGCCTTTCGCGGGTCGATATAGTCGTCATCGTCCGGCTCCAAGCGCCCTTCAGATGACTTCAAATAATCCTGGAACTCCTTGTGATATTTCCCGAGATCGTGCAACAGCCCTAAAAGAGTGCCGCACACCGGCAGGCCGATCTTGGAGGCAAACTGTTCCGCCAGCGATGCAACCCCATCGAGATGCTCAAATAAAGGTTGTGGTGTCCCGTCTGACTGCCGGTATCTTGCTGTAAACTCAACATCATTCCAATACATGTCAGCTTCCCCCGTTTACTGTCGCTATGCAGCCCCGCTATTTTCAAACAACATCCTACCACCCAACCTCCCCCATCCAGCGTCCTACATAAAAAAAATTCAGAAGACACATCCCGCTTTACGATAACACCGCTACACACCGTCATCGCAAATAATAGTTGCCATTTTGACGCCACACTACTAATATCCGTCCAGGAGGTGCATCATGCCACAAACAATTTCAGAGCAACGAATTCCCGCCCGTATGCCGACTGCTGTTTATGAAAAAATTGTCGAAGCAGCCCAATACATCGGCGCTACACTCAATCAATTCCTCGTCCAGTCGGCGCTGGAAAAAGCCAATGCGATTCTGGAAGCAGAACGGATTATCAAACTCTCCGCAGCCTCGTCAGAGGCACTGTTTGCCATCATGGAAAACCCTCCGGAACCGAATGAAAATCTTAAAAGAGCGATGCAGCGCCGCCAGGATACGTTGTGCCAGAAATAACAGTTCTGAATAAAAGCCATGATCGAACCGGCTTTGATTGCGGTGTTCCAGAGCTTAATACATTTCTTAAAGCAACTGCCCGCCAGCATGACCAGAAAGGTATTTCACGCACCTTTGTGCTGACGGATGGTTCTCCGGTTATCCTCGGTTTTTTTACGCTCACACTCTGTGAAGTTGCACCGGTATCACTTCCGGCAAAATACACCCGTACCTACCCTTCTCACGCCCTACCCGCTGTACGCCTTGCCCGTCTGGCGGTTTCCCTGAAGGCTCAGAAAAAACGCTTCGGTGAACTGCTGCTGACCGAGGCGGTGTACCGGACTGCGCTGATAGCCGATCAGGCGGGAGTGATCGGTCTTTTCGTTGACGCCAAGGATGACACCGCCCGGCAATTCTATCTGCGCTACGGTTTTCTGGAGGTACCGGAGCAACCCCTCAAACTTTTCCTTCCGCTTGAAACAATACGCAAAGCCGGCTGAACCACCGTATTCAACAGCCAGCCATCGCTTGAATGGCTCGACATTTGGTGAGGGAATTGACTGGATGATGCGGAAGATGCCTTCGGTGTTGGCCATCTCCGTAAGATACTTTTTACCATCCGAAGACTTAAGTTTGATGGTCTCGTAAAAAGTAAATTCGTTGCCCTGGTTCATGCTTCGACAAGCTCAGCACAAACGGATTTTCAATAACTTAGACTGCTAAAGTCCGTTCGCCCTGAGCTTGGGTAAAGAGCCTGCACGGTTTCTGCATATTGACACTATTCTCTTAAGTGTTGATACTCGCCAGCATACTTCAGAAGAAATCTGTGTTGGAGATTTGATGCTTATCCTGATTGACGAAAGCGGTGATGCCGGATTCAAGCTTACTCGTGGGTCATCGTCACACTTTGTGGTGGCAATGGTCATCTTCCGAGACTTCGCACAAGCTGAGGCTGCAGGTCTGGCTATTGGCGAGGCGCGTCAACGTCTGCGTGTGAAGCCTGAATTCAAATTCAACAAATGCGCTCACCCTGTGAGGGATGCCTTTTTTGAAACTGTCCGCCCCTTTGCTTTCGGTGTTCGCGCCCTGGTGGTGGATAAGCAGCGGGTCTACAGCGACAACCTGCGAAATCATGCCGATTCATTTTACAGCTACTTTGTCCGCCTGCTTCTCAAATACGATGATGCCCTGTTGGAAGGGGCACGTATCAAAATTGACGGCAGCGCAAGCCATGAATTCAAGCGCGACCTGGCACACTATCTCCGGACACGACAATCAGAAAAGAATATCGTCAGTATCAAGTTCTTTGACTCGCACAGAGACAACCTGATCCAGCTTGCAGACATGGCAGCCGGCGCAATCGCCCGCTCATACCGGGAAAGTGAACGCAAAGACGCCCACCGCTGGCGTGATATGCTTTCAGAAAAAATTGAAGAGCTGGTTGAGTTTCAGGGATAAACAGGAAATGTTCTTAGAAAAGGCGTCCTTGCGGCCTAGACTGGCGGTTGCCAGACAAGCCACCCTACGGTGACGATTCGACCTGCAAGGACTAGGTAACCCGATTATATAACAAAACTGTTTTCAATGCGTCAATAAAATTTATCG
>Ga0194060_10003277_pt1 | contig 11460 bp, 4 predicted proteins | sample SepL225m_MetaG_FD_163427 | JGI IMG/M metagenome (GOLD analysis project Ga0194060, IMG submission 163427) | Anoxic zone freshwater microbial communities from boreal shield lake in IISD Experimental Lakes Area, Ontario, Canada - Sep2016-L222-5m | ecosystem: Environmental > Aquatic > Freshwater >... | reverse complement strand
AATTAATTAACGAGTTTTACAGTTAATAAGTCATACTTAAGCCATGAAAACTACAAAACTTCGCTCATTCGCGGTCATCGCAATCGCACTTTCACTTGTATCAGCTACGGCTCTTGCTATCCCAGCTAATGCAGCCACGGCAACCGATACCGCTCACTACATCACAATCAATGCAACTGGATCAATCAGTGTCGTTCCTGATGCAGTACGTATCAATGCAACTGTCTCTGTTCTCGGGGCATCAAGTAAGTTAGCGCTGGCCGATGCAAGCAAAGCCTCAGCCGCTGTTCGCGCAGCACTTGTTGCTAATAAGGTTTCTGCAAAAGATTTTTCAACTCAATCAATTACGGTTTATCCTGAATACACCTACCCAGCAAATTCCAACCCAGTAATTTCAGGCTACCGTGCTTCACAAAGTTTCAACATTGTTATTCGTGCAACTGCAACTGCCGGTGATGTCGTTGATTCAATTATCGAAGCGGCGGGTGATAACGTACAGATCAATGGAGTAACTCCTTTTGTTTCTGATGATGCAAAAGCCACAATAACTGCCCGTACATCAGCAATTGCGCAAGCAAAGGCGAAAGCAAAGGCATATACAAAGCTTCTCGGCATCAAGCTTGGCAAAGTTATTTATGTTGAAGAAAGCTCAACACCAATTGCTTACCCAATATATGGAATGACTGCTAAAGCAGATGGCGTTGCTACACAAGTAGATCTAGGTGAGCAGAAAGTTACTGTCTCGGTAACAGTTCGCTGGGCAATTAGTTAAACCTCAAAATCAATTGAGGCTAGAGCAACGTGAAAACGTGGCTCTAGCCTCTTTTATTTGTGGATTGCGTGAGTAATTCTGGTCAATAATCGGGTTTGGTCAGACCATGTTTAACGGGTAAGATTGCCAAGCCTCAAACGTCCCCATCGTCTAGGGGCCTAGGACATCGCCCTTTCACGGCGGTAACACGGGTTCGAATCCCGTTGGGGGCACGCACGACAAGTTCGAAAAGTAGTAACGGCTTTGAAGGTGACATAAGAGCCACTTATGTGACAGAGATATTTAACAATATTTTTTCATGGCCCGGTAGCGCAGTTGGTTAGCGCGCCGCCCTGTCACGGCGGAGGTCGCGGGTTCAAGTCCCGTCCGGGTCGCAAAGGTTTTGGTTTCGTACGCTTATGGTGGCCGAGATTGAAACCTTGTTTGGCTTGGTAGCTCAGTTGGTACGAGCGAACGACTGAAAATCGTTAGGTCGCCGGTTCGATCCCGGCCCAAGCCACATTAGTTTCTTATTAAATTTAATTATTTTGAAGATGTTGGTGATGGTGTTGTAGATGCAATCACGTGCGAAGGAATCGCTAGTAGATCAACTACAAAAATAAGATTGGCATTAGCGCCAACTTTTCCACTGCCATTTGCACCGTATGCCCAATCTGGTGGAGCGATCAACAAACGTCGCCCTCCAACTTTCATACCTGGAATACCGCGCTGCCATGCTGAAATAACCTGTGACAATGCAAATGTAATTGGATTGCCCTTCCAAGAAGATTCCAAGACATCGCCCGTAGCCCAATCCATCAACACATATTGCACGGCAACGGTGTCACCAGATTTCACAAGATCGCCACTGCCGACCACGAGATCGCCAAGTACTAGTGTCTTTGGAGCATCTCCTGTTGGCTTACCAATTGTTGGCTCAACCCCCATGGTTCTACTTACGCTAAAAGTCAGTGCAAAAGTAGTTGGAGATGGTGAAGGAGTTGCGGTAACAATCTTTGATGGATCTGTAATAGCTTTCACAAATGCTACTGGGTCTGAGTAGTCTGTAGCTCGATTAATTTGAATTCCATTTACCACAACTGTTGGCGTTGCAACGACCGATGTGTTTACGACTGACTGTTGCACGGTTGCAACCCATGCAGAATATCGCTCGGTGTTAACGCAGGACTTAAAGGCTGTGCTCTTTAGACCAATTGTTGCCATCTTTTTAAGTAAATAGGAATATGTCCAAGTACCGCTATTTTCTTTGCTGGGTTGAATCTTGTAGAGCAAGTCATGGGCCTGAATGAATTTGCCTTGATCTGCAGCACAGCCAGCTACCATTGCCGCTCGCTGTGATTCAACGCCAATGAACGACAAAATGTGGTAATTAACGCGTACCGTTTTGGAACTAACGAGTTGGGCGATGTTTGCTTTATTTATTGACTCAAAGACCGCGCACTTAGGACACTGAAAATCTTCCCAAATATCAACAACTTTTTTCGCAGTTGAGTTAAAAACAATTCCATAGGACGGAGCAACCGATCCTTTTGGAATCTTCACCGCAGATGTAGCTTTTGGAGTCGGTGTCGGAGTCGGTGCAGCAGTTGCACTTGTAGAAACTAAAGTTCCAAAAATTAATACGGCTGCAATTGTTGCTTTCGAAGATCTCTTGCGAAGAGCAAGAAAATTCCAAACGCTCACAACTGCAGCCATATTAAATTAAGTATCGACTTTATAGAATCGAGAGAACTGGAGGAGTAGCTTGTGAAGCTGAGTTTCCGCCAGTTGCAACCACAATCAATGATCCTGTTGTTGCTCCGGCCGGAACAATAAAGGAAATTGATGTTGGTGAGATTACCTTCAGGGTAGAAACGGATACACCATTTAGTGTTGCGCTCAATGTTCCTGCAAGGTTTGTACCAGTCACAGTAATTGTTGCTCCTACTGAAGCCTGCAATGGCGCGAAGCTCGTAATTGAAGGAGCTACTCCAGTTGATGACGTGACAGTGAAGTCAGGTCCATTAACGATAGTTCCACCTGGATAAACCAGTTGAATTTTGCCAGTAGTTGCTCCCGCTGGAACTGATGTGAGTATGGTTCCCACTGCAAAACTTGGCGATGCTTGTGTAACTAGAGTAAATGGAGCGTTTACACCATTAAATCTAACCGCAGCCAAGCTTCCCAACTGTGTCGATGTAGGCGCAGAAAGTGTGACCGGATTTCCAGGTACACCGGATGCTACTTGAGATGCACCAAGTGGATAACTAGTTGCAGTCAGTGTGGCAGCTGCAGGAGTTGTGCTGTCTGTTCCTGCAATTCTTGTAACTCTTAGTGTATTGCTGCTGGTAACACCACCATTTAATGCATTTGGAACTGCAACGTAAATATTATAAACATTGTTTGGAGTGGTAGATGAAAGGCCGACTGGAATATCGGCGATAATTAATTTGTCGTTAATTACCTTATAGGCCGCTGATACCCCTGCTGAGCCACCAAACTTTACGGCGCTTACATTGATGAAGTTTGTTCCGACAATCTGAACAGTTGTTTGTGCCTGTCCAGAAGCTGGGCTCACCGCAGTAATTGTTGTGACTGGTGGAGTCACGGTCAATTTCAGCGATGTTGTCACAGTAGTTCCACCTGGGGTGGTCACTGAAACGGTTTGTGCCGTATTAAATGGAACTCCAGTTGGAATCTTGAAAGTCAAACTGGTTGCGCTTGCCGCTGGTGAAGTTGCAATTGGCGCAACCACATTTCCGATCTTGAATAAATACGCTCCTGTAAGGGATGTACCAGTGATAGTCGCAGTTGCTGTATTTGAAAATACGACAGAAGACGTCAAAGCCGTGATGGTTGGCTTTGGCGTAACCGTGAAGTTCCCAGTTGACGTTGCGGCAGCTGTGGCTGCTGCAGGCGTGAACAATGCAACTTTTCCGCTTATTGTGTTTGGAACTATAACCGAGATCGATGTTGGGGAAACTACTGTGATTGATGTGGCACTTACGTTGTTGAATTTAACACCTGTAACACCAGAGAGGTTGTTACCTGTAATTGTCACTGCACTTCCAACCGCACCAGATGTCGGTGAGAAGGAAGTAATGGTTGGCTTAACAACAAATGGTGTTGCAAATGTTGCGGTACCGCTCGAAGTAATCACATGAACGAGTCCTGTGGAAGCGTTATTAGGAACAGTAATACCGATAGTGGTAGCAGTCTTAGTTCTAATAATCGCTGCGGCACCATTGATATCTACGTTAACAAGATAGGTCAAGTTTGTTCCTGTAATAGTTACGGCAGTTCCTGATGTACCAGTTGCAACGCTTAACTTTGTAATCGTTGGTAGTGGAACAAAAGTAAACGCTGATGTCTGTGTGCTAGATCCACCGATTGTGTTTACATAAACATTTCCGGTGGTTGTGAAATTAGAAGGAACAACACATGTCAATGTCAATGTGTCGATCACGTTCACATTTGTACATGTCACAGCTCCGACTGCACCCGCAATGCCACCAATCGTCACAGTTGTTGTTCCCATAGCTGTACGGAAGTTAGTACCTGTAATGGTAACAACTGTTCCAGGCGCTCCACCTGCTGGAGTAACTGTTGCAATTGTTGGAGGTGCAAATGAGTTGACATTTGCAGCAGGGCAGATAGATAAACATGAGGATGACAGTGGTGCGTAGTTGCTTACTAAGTTAAGACATGACGCACCAACACACACCACGCTATTCCAGAGATCCGAAATTGCATTCTGTGTATTAATTACTGGATTACCAAATTGAATACGTGAAATATTTCTTACAATATCCACACCGTCTGGCTTGATTATCTGGAAGTACTGGATGTCACCTGATGGAGTAACCATTGGTGTAACCGTGTACTGGCTTTGAGTTCCGCTATAAATCAACGTATTACATGCCGTTGTTGTGCTACTCAAAATAGATGCTGGTGCTGGGCAAACATAGCCACCAGTTGGAGCATCTGGCATTTTGATTTCGCGAACGATGTTCATGTTCACAGGGTTAACCGTTCCAACACCCGCAATATTATTGAGGACGTTTAGATTTGAGTAACCTTTGCCGGTTCCGCAGTTAACATCCCAACCGGTATTGAATTCAGTGACTCCATCAGCCAATGTGGCTGCGATACATGTGTGTAGATAAGCTTCACCATCGATGACGTTGTCTCCACCTTGGCTGTAAATGATGTCATGGCCAGCTCCGCCAAGAATTATATTTCCACCAGAGAAAGTATTGACTGGAGTAAATGTTGCAAGTGCTGGCAGTGATGGAAGGTTCGCTGGTAAAGCTGAGAGAGAAATCGCATAGGCGTTCACACCCGTTACCGTGATTGCTGCGCCATTTGCATCAACCAGTTGTACTCCCGCGAAACTCACGGTTGAACCTTCTGTAATCCAATCGATTGCGCGATCAAGCATTAAGTAGTCACCGGTAGAAGTTCCCACGGTTGTTGTGTAACTAGTGACATTCACATTTTGGACTGGCTTATTCCAACCTGGAGCAACTGAAATAAGCGGAGTCAATCCAGTTATGTAATCTGGGCTAGCCAATGACCAACCGTGGATTTGAATTGACTGCGCTGGAATTGCTTGACCTGGGCCAAATGATGCGGTCAACATATTAGAAATTGTGATGCTATATGTTGGTGTAGCAATGTTTGGAACCAATGCTGGCGGTGCAATCACAAATGAGTGAGCTGGAATTCCGAGTCCGGAAATCTGTTGGTTTGCACGCACTGCAATGTTATTTGCTGGGACATAAATCAGATCTGATCCGATAGTTCCTGTTGCATTTGGAATCGTTAGATCTGGTGCAGTATCACTTGATAACAAGTCGTTTCCTGAGCTACCTGAAAGTCCTTCAACTCCAACATAAACGTCTGGGAAGATTGTTAGTGGAACTGCAAGTGCACCAGAGAGATCTGCGAAGATGCTCTGGTTTAGATTGCGATATTCGTAACTGACAATATCGAAGCCTTCTGAACCTAAGTTTGAATCGGCGCCATCTCCTGAAAGGAATACGTCGTTTCCAGATCCACCATCATTGATGTCGTTTCCGCCACCGCCCATGATTACATCTGAGCCACCGTCTAATGTGTTGTTAAGCGCAGCATTTGGTCCTGAGTCACCAGTTGATAGCGCTAGCGCGCCACCGAAATTGCCATCTTGGACCCAGTCGTTTCCGTCGCCGCCGTTATATGGTGCAGGCGCTGTTGCACCATCAACCATAAAGTCATCGCCGGCTTCTCCTGCGAATGCGAAGACACCCATACCGGCACCAGCAGAAATAAAGTCTTTTCCGCTTCCTCCGTCAGCAATATCTCCAACTACGTTATCGCCTGCATCGATGAAGTCGTTTCCGGCTCCACCTTGCATAACATCGTCGCCGCCTTCACCAAAGATCACATCGTCGCCACCAAGGCCAACAATCATGTCTCCGCCGATGCCGCCACGAAGGAAGTCTTTACATCTTCCGCCCCATACAACGTCATCGCCACCACCAGCTTGTAGTTTGTGGTGCATGCCGTCTGCAGAAGTTTGTCCAGCGATACATGTCTCGTCGTTAACCATGACAGTATTTAGTACAACTGGTGTGTGAGTAATAGTTCCTGTTGTTGAATCTAGGAATGTATTTGGGCACCCTGGATTTGCAGGTGTGTAAGTACTTCCATCAATTGTGCAGTCACCAATACCAAAGATGAAGTCAGGTGTTGCCTTTAATCCTCCATTATTTAACGCAGGTGAAACCGCGTTATTTGGCAAGTTGCCTGCCTTGTCTGGAGTATTTCGGATAATAATATTGGCAAATTTTTGCCCCTGAATCTCATCGCCCATATTTGTTCCGATTAGACGAGATAGGTAGTACAAACGGTCGCCGTTCATAAGGTTCAACATTTGAGTTGTAAATACATAGTCAAAAGTTGCTGGAAGCATTTCTGGTGAAATTGGTTGTGTAACTGGCGCTTCTGCCAAGCCACCGATCCATAGATCAACATAATTCATGCCAGATTCCACGTGCGCCCAGTCGATGCATGCTCTTGGACCAGCTGGATAATCACAAACTGTATCTCCTGCTGGAGGTGCCTGTGAATTTATAAATGCTTCTGCATCAACCTGCAATGGATTTGTGAGTGATAAAGGCGTGGTCAAAGTTGCACGACCACCCATGAAGTAAGTGCCCTTTGCAGGATTTGTATCAAGTGCAACAGTGAATGATGTTGAAGTTGTAGGTGCAACTACTGTGGCGGTCTGATTAAAGACTAATGGCATCACGCCTTGCACCGTGACTCGATCACCGATACTAAATGCGTTTACTGCATCGTAAGTGATTTTGGTAGTTGTAGTCGCTGGGTCTCCGGCCGTTGTCACATTCATTACCGCAGATTTAACATCTGAAGGGACAAGTAGCTGAGCTGCAGCTCTGCGTTCAGCCGTTGTAGTGTCGCGTGTTACGTACCCATATGATGCTGAGTTAGGTGCAGAGTACGTTTCGACGGTAAGACCAGCAAACTGTGTAGGTAATGGTGGGGTAAGACCTGCATATGGCTCAGCTGGATCAGCGGTGTAAGTTCCATTCACAGTGAATGTACTTCCATCTACGGCAACTTCTGAAACAACTGCCCAACTCTTGTTGAATTGAGAAGTTAGACCAGAAATGCTTACAACGTCACCGACGTGAATATTTCCAGTAAGTGAATCAGATGTTGTGTAAGTAATAGAAGTTGCTGTGGTTGTAACACCAGTTGCGCGTGTAATACGGTGGGTTGTAATCGATGGGTGTGTTCCGTACGCAGCAATAAAGTTTGCAAGTGAGTCAAAGTGACGCATCTTATTTCCGTACGCCAACCATGATGGGTAGGCAGCTACTGGTGCTTTATTTTGTGAACGGAGTTCATCACGGAACTTATTAAGTGTAGGTAGCAAAGTATCGCGACCACGAGAAATATTAAGTGCGGCAAGGTCTAAAGGAAGACCAAGCAAGTTATTACGAACTGCATCAGTTACAAACTCGTCAATTTCATTTCCGCGCTGCGCAGTCATGCCCTGAACAATTGCTGCAGTTGCAGATGCTGGGGAATATGAGAACTGACCATTTGGATCATTGATAGTTGCGAGTGTCACAAAAGTTCGATCATCGGCTCTTCTTCCCACAATTTCTGAAGCAACTGTTAAACCGCTGAATGGGACCGGGTTGGCAGTTGCGCCACCTGGGTAACTGGCATTTACAGTAAATGAGGATGAAGTATGTGAGGACACAACCGCGTTAACAACATTTAGGCCAGAACTAGCTTCAAAGCCAGAAATGGATACAACTTGCCCGTCAGTTGGTGACACAGTTCCTGTAGAAGTTTGAACCGTGTAAGTGATTGTGTGGTCACTGTCTATATGTCCAGCAGTCACCGTGATTGGTTTTTGCATTCGGAATGCAATTGGCGATGTAAATGCATCAATCAAACTTAAATCTTCGTTTGCCGTACTGTCGTAATACGTTCCAGGAACTGAGCGCGCAATAGTTTCATTGAGCATTGAGTGTCCAAGACGGTAAACAGAGCTGGCAAATTCTGCAGTTATTGCTGGATTTGTAGCCTGGTTATATCCAGCAAATACTTGAAGTGAAGGAGAGATACGACGAATGAATTCGTCGAATGTCATGTGCTGGTATTCCATTTCCATAATGAAACGCGCAGCTTGATACAAGCGAATTCCATTCCATTTTGGAGAGTTAGGCGTTCCACCAGTTAAGTTCCATTCGGAGAAGAACTCCTTTGATACTTGTGGATTCTTTACCAATAAATCTTCAATATCTTTCAAGAGAAGGTTGTGCTCTGAGTGGAAAACTCCATGAACTGCAGCAAGACCGATATTTTCATTTACGCGACCATCACCAGCAACATAATGTGCGTCTAATGATTCATTGTCGTAGTAACCGTGAACCATTCCAGCTGCTTTAGCTGTATTAACAATCAAATCTGCGTCAGCACTAAGCATTGTGCTACCTGAATAAGGAACAGCATTGTTTGCTGTGTCATTGATGAAGTTGTGGTTTGTGTTAACCGACTTCCAAACAACACCGCTTAAGGTGGTGCTTGTTGCAACAGGATTAGCAGGATCGCCACAGATCCATCGATAGTTGGCGCCACTCTTGAATAACATCATCGGGAAGCCGTTTGTGCATGGAATGAACGAACCGAACTGATCTGTTGCAACAACAGGGATGTTGCTTGCATCGTAATCAGTCAAGCGGAAACCAAGGAGGAGTGATTGCGCTTTCACATCACGCCATGTTGGTAAGCCGCCATTCGATGTTCCTAAAGTTCCGGCGTGGTAATTACGCGCACCATCAGTTACCCATGCTGTTGGTAAAGATACAGGCGCGGTAGTAGCAGTGTAATCAGCGTTCAAAGCTGGGATTCCAGATGTTACAAAAGTATAAGAACCATCTGTTCCATCAAGCAATCTACCTGTGCTTGTCGGAATACCTGTTTCTGCTGCAAATGAGTATTCGCGAAGGAAGAAGTTTTGAGATGGGTGAGATCCATATGACTGACTTTGGTCGATATATGGAGTGGTGATATTCATTGATTCACCGGCATTTGCGCCGCCAGTAATAACTCCGCGAGTAAGAATCATGAAGTTCGGATCGGCGGGATTTGTAGAGTACAGAGGATCTGTACGCTCTAGAGGAATCAATACGTATGCTGGATCGCCTTTAGGGATCAGATCTAGGCCGTGATCAAAGAACTGACCAAACAAAGTAAACCAAGAGTTATAGCCTGCTGATGTGTTGTAGTCAGCGGTTACGTTTGGAATATCCAATACTTGTGTAATCACACCAGTTGTTGCGTTTACAGTATTTGAATACGTAACATCAGTACCTAATATTGCAGCAGTATCTTGCGCTGCACTTACTGCCGCTGGGTTTTTATCTGTTTGATCAGAAATTAAGTTTGAAATCTCGCGTGGTGAATTATCTGTAACTGAGCTTCCATTGGCGCTATAAAGGCCGTTAGCACTTGGGGTTGCAGGCTCTATTCGTGAGAAAAGAGTGTCAGTAGCACCCCAATCTTTGTTGGTATATGTGCCATCTGCGGCGGCGACGATGTTGTTGCATCGACCGTCTACTTGACGTAGACCCCACGGTGAAATTGAGTCATAAATATAAGTATTTGAAAGACCTGTTGCGCCATATTGTTGCAAGTTTCTAGCAGATACGAAGTCTGTTCCGTTCATACATGAATTAACGTCATACGGTGAAACCACAGTTGTTGATGGTGCAGCTTGAAGTGTTGCAGCTGATGTTGCTGTGCGATTCGCAAATGCTTCTGAAAACTTAATTTGATCGAGAATAAACTTTAGATCTCCGATGGTGATATTTAAATGTCCATCAGGCATTACATACGGCTCACTTCGACCTGACCAAATTTGGAATTCATCCGCAGAAGTAACTGTATTTGCACTATCTGTAAGTTTAATTAATCCTGTTGTTGCTCCAACAGGAACTACAACAGTCATCTCTGTATCTGATATAACTGTTGGGGAAACTCCGATTACATCTGTCGTTGGGCTGTTCTGACCGAGGAAAGTAACTTCAGGTGTACCGGTTGAAAATCCGCTACCGATAAAAGTTAATAGATCACCCGCCATGCCTGCCATGTAATTGCGTGCACCAGTAACAGGATCAGTCATGACCTGCTGATTCGCAATTGAAGTTATGGATAACCCACCACTAGACACTGGGCGAAATGCCGCAGATGCCAATTGAACCGGCGTGATCACCAAAATAAATGAGGCGACAACACCAAGAATTGTGGCAATAGAAAGCGAACGACGTACAGTTGATTTCACGGTTTCTCCAATATAGACAGAGCAATGGATGGCTAAAGTATACGGCTGAAAATTAGAACTTAGCTCCATAGAAATCTGTGAACTATGGATTTGTGGTCTGTTTCATAATTAATTCTTGCGGCGGGGGCTAGCACTCACCCCGTCCAATCCGTGGGCTAAAGCGAAAGGCCCCTCCGTTTACCGGAAGGGCCTTTCGCGAAGTGAAGCTGTTTACTTGAGGACGATAACCACACACTTATTCAGTGCTTTAGCACAGAGTGGCTGGTACTTAGATCCCAAAGTCTTGACCGTGATCTTGGCCTTTGGATTCTTCTTCAAGATTTGAGCCTTGACTGCGTTTGCACGAGCCAGACCAAGCTTTAGGTCAGCAGCTGCGTTATTGGATGGTTGAGCATATCCAGTAATAACAATCTGCTGTCCAGGTGTGATTGATGCTGAGGAGATCAAGGTAAGTTGATCGGCTGGAATCGTTGAGGATGCCAGTGCGAAGAAGCTCACGATGGTCTGAGAGATAACTACTGCATTTACCTTGATGGTGGCATTTACGTTCACGCTCTCATAGTTAGCAGAATCTGTAGGCGTAAATGTTGCACCAAGAATCTGAGTTCCAGCAGGAAGTGTTTGCTTAGCAGCTGGGCTGTAAGCAAATGTTCCTGGGACATCAGATGTTGCATTCAACTGAGTTGAACTCAAAGGTGTTGTTGTAGTGATATTTGCTGGGTCTACCCAATCGATATTTGGTGTTGCCTTAGCAATTACCAATGTTCGAGTAGCTGTACCTGTGCAGTTTCCGTAAGCAGTAACAATTACGTTGTATGAACCGGCATTGACAGGCACTGCC
>Ga0194060_10003276_pt1 | contig 11463 bp, 10 predicted proteins | sample SepL225m_MetaG_FD_163427 | JGI IMG/M metagenome (GOLD analysis project Ga0194060, IMG submission 163427) | Anoxic zone freshwater microbial communities from boreal shield lake in IISD Experimental Lakes Area, Ontario, Canada - Sep2016-L222-5m | ecosystem: Environmental > Aquatic > Freshwater >... | reverse complement strand
GCTTAGATAAGCCAAAACCAACTATGCCGATTGGGGTCAAAGTTATGGAAACTACAGCCGCAGTTCTTTGGGAAGTAGGCACTCCCTGGTCGATTGAAGAAATTGAGTTAGATGCACCTCGATTCGGAGAAGTCAAAGTTGAAATACATGCGGCTGGACTCTGCCACACAGATGATCACTTTGTTACAGGAGATATGAGTTGGCCACTTCCAGCCATCGGTGGGCACGAGGGTGCTGGAGTTGTCACCGAAGTTGGTCCAGGAGTAAGGCGGCTATCAGTTGGAGATCAAGTGATTTTGAACTTCATGCCAATTTGCGGGGATTGTCCAAGTTGTGTTCGAGGTATGTCAAGACTTTGCGACCGGGGTGCCGCGATGGGTTCAGGACTACAAATTTCTGACAACACATCCCGACATCATGCGCGAGGTACTGACCTACGCCTTATGTGCTGCATAGGTACGTTTGCTCGACACACGGTAGTTCACGAAGATAGCTGCATTGTCTTCCAGAAAGATATCTCATTCGAAGTTGCTTGTCTCATGAGCTGCGGAGTGGTAACCGGCTGGGGTTCATCTGTGAGGACTGGAGGTGTGAAACCTGGCGACACAGTTGCAGTTGTAGGAGTTGGTGGTCTGGGTTCAAATGCCGTTCAGGGTGCGCGACTCTCTGGTGCACAACACATCATTGCGATTGACCCAATTGAATTTAAGCGGGAAAAAGCTACTGAATTTGGAGCAACGCACTCAACAGATTCGCTTGCCTCTGCGGTTGAACTCATTTCAAATTTGACAGCAGGCCGCATGTGCGATGTGGTCGTGATGACGATGGGCGTAGGTGACGGACAATTAATCCACAGCGCCATGGACATAACATCCAAAGGAGGGACGGTAGTCGTGACGAATGCACATCCTCAACACGAAACTTCAATCTCTATCAGCCTTGCCGACTTAACAATTATGGAAAAAAAATTAGCTGGATCGTGTTTCGGGTCTGCAAATGCGCGTACCGATATCCCAATGCTGCTCAACCTCTACCGCAATGGCCAATTAGACCTTGAAGGGCTAATTACAAATACTTATACCCTCGAAAACCTCAACCAGGGTTATCTTGACATGCACTCAGGAAAGAACATTCGTGGCGTGATTGTAATGTGATAGCCCTTCACACACCTAAGTTATGGTCTAGTTTTTGGCGTGAGAAGTCCGCCTTCAGGCGAACATTGCCAACTCATAAATTTAATTTCTTTAAACCAATCCGGCAGATGAATATCTCCTTCTGCTATCCGTTGATTTAGGTCAGTTCGCCAAGTGGACATATCGCCCTCATATTCGTACAAAGATAAGTGCTGTTCATTACCAACAGCTTTCCCGGCCAAGTTCGCCTGTACCGAATACCTCTGCGCGCTCACAAAGGTAGGACTCTCAATGTTCTCCTGAGCGTGTTTCACATACCACTCATGGTATTCTTCGCGGGAAACACGTTCTGGTTTTTCGCTAAATACTAAATATACATTGTTTTTCATATGTGACCTCCTTGGTCGTTAGTCGCAATTGTTGGGTGTTACTCTCTCGGTCACTAACACGCAATTCCAAGAACCGAATACAACTCCAGCAAACCAGTCAGGAAGAGGCAGTTTCCCCTGGCCGGAATCCTGTAACTCCAAATAGGAATCAGAGGAGCCCAAGTTCGCAGATTCCAAATTGGTAGTTGCAATTGCTGGATGACAACTCAATTCGTATAAAGCCAAATATCCAAACTTTGGCAACTCACCTTCCCCGACTACCACGGAAACTGAATAGCGGGTAACAGCCTCCCATCCATCGACTGCCAGGATTTCTTGCACATGTTCGTCATACCACTTGTTGTATTCGGCGTCCGAAACCCCTAAAGGTGGCTCACTAAAAACTAAATGAACATAATTGCGCATCATGATCCCCCCCCAATACCCAGACTGATTCTTAATTCAATGTTCTCGAATCTCACACCATTTTCTAATTTCGATTTACCTTAGTGTCCCCATTGACTATTCGCAAGAAAATCATATACGATGTTGGAGTGAACTTGGGACGCGTAGGGGTATGGGTTGGGGGATACGGACCAACGGCCAGTGCCGACCGGGAACTAGCTTCCGAAATAGAAAGTCTTGGCTACAGCGCATTTTGGTTTGGTGAAGCCCTAGGGGGGAAAGAGGCATTCACCCGCGCAACGATGTTGCTAGCAGCAACTTCAAAGTTGGTTATCGGAACCGGAATTGCAAGTTTGTGGGGTCGCGACCCAATTAACACCGCTTCGGCCATTCGAACAATCGGCGAAGCGTTTCCTGGAAGATTTATAGCTGGACTTGGTGTTAGCCATCCCCCATTAGTTCAAGCGCGTGGCGAAATTTACGCGAAACCACTTGAAATGATGCAGAACTATCTAGTCGCAATGGAGCAAACTACCCATCAGTCGCCAGAACCAGATGAACCAGTTCCCGTCATACTTGCCGCACTCCGACCCAAGATGCTTAAGCTCTCTTCGACTCAGGCGGATGGAGCACACCCATATTTTGTTCCTGTAGAACACACTTTAAGAGCGCGAGAAATACTTGGAGCAGGAAAACTGCTTGCGCCAGAATTGGCTGTAGTGCTTGAACGTGATCCTGTGCGCGCACGCGAGATCGCGCGCACCCATACTGGAAGTTTTTATCTACAAGCACCAAATTATGTTGAAAATCTTAAATGGCTTGGATGGAAAGACAGCGACTTCTCCGGGAGTGGCTCTGATGAGTTAATTGATGCAGTTGTCGCATGGGGCGATGAAGATGCAATTGCCGGCAGAATTAAGCAACACCTTGATGCTGGCGCTGATCATGTGTGTATACAGCCCATCATTGCAACACCCGACTCGAGTCATGGCTCCAATAGATCAATTATTGAGGTATTGAGAAGCCTGTCCAACGTGGTTCGTGATCTTTAATAAAGGAGAAAATATGGTTGTCGAAATATTGTCACCAAAATTTAAAGCGTTAATTGATGCCAATGCTCAGCTCGAGTTTATTGCTGATGGATACCAATTCACTGAAGGCCCTGTCTGGAATCCAAACGATAAAAATTTCTACTTTAGCGATATCCCGGGTGACACTCGATGGAAATGGAACCGCACATCAGGAATGCAGATTGTCTCAACGCCAACTTTTAAAGGCAATGGAATGGCTTATGATATTGACGGGAGCCTACTTGTCTGCGAACAAGTCTCTAGTTGTCTTACTCGCATTCACTTAGACGGTCGCCGAGAACTAGTTGCTTCACATTTTGAGGGGATTTACCTCAATAGCCCAAATGATGTAGTTGTCAGAGGCCTCGATGGCAGCATCTATTTCACAGATCCAGATTACGGACGCTGGAACGACTGGATTGGTAGCAAACGAGAGTTTGTCAGAGACTTCAAGGGCGTCTACCGAGTGCCACCTAATGGTGGGAAAATTGAACTCGCCGTAGCCAGGGGCGAATTCGAGCAGCCAAATGGTTTATGTTTCTCACCCGATGAAAAGATCATGTATATCAATGACTCCCCTCGCGCGGAAATCAAGGCATACGACGTTGCCACCGATGGTTCGCTTCACAACTGCAGACTTTTGCGGGGTGAAATTGGCCGTGGGACCATGGGGGAAGGAAATCTCGATGGAATGGAATGCGATTCTCTTGGAAATATTTGGACGTCCGGACCTGGTGGAGTGTGGGTTCTTGACCCACAAGGAACACAAATTGGGGCTATTCGCACGCCAGAGATTTGTGGAAGCGTGGCATTTGGTGGAGATGATTTAAAAACCCTGTTTCTCACCACTTCAAAAAGCGTGTACCTCATAGAAACGAACATTGCAGGAGCAAAACTTCCATAATTGAATCCCGCTCAGAGTTTCCTCATTGTTGAGGAACTCACCGAATTTGCTGCGTCGGACATCGGTGGTGGACCTAAAGAAAATTGCATTGGAACTTCTGTTCTCTGTTTAAAAACCCAGCGATCGGCGACACAAGAAACTTCGTCCTCGTAACGTGCAACGATCACAACTTTAAATTCACCAGAAATCCATACAACATCAGTTTTGCACGATGCTGAATGCATGTCTTCAGAAATCTCTATCATGGGTGGAGATATCATGTGTTTACTTTGGTACCCGGGCGGCAAACAATTACTCAAAAAATTCATTAAGGCATCTCTGCCATCAAACCTTTTTTCACCAACTACGAAAGACGCGTCGGGGGTCCATAATTCAAAAAGTTCACCCCAATTTTGATCATCAAAAAGTAAACAATAACGAGAAATCAACCGTGAAATTCTACTTACTTCAATTAATTTTTGAATTGAAAGAGCAACTTCATCAGACAATTTTTGACCTCGACAGTGACTTATTGGCGATGGCTGCTTTGAACCGTTTGGCTAATTCTGGAGCCTGATAAAAGGACAATGCAATCAAAGTAAGCAATCCAACAGCAATTCGCCCATAGGAGGCGCTCCAACCAAGAAATGGCAGAATATTAATGATTACATTGAGAAAAAGTGCTCCAATAATTGCGCCGACGAATGACCCTCTGCCACCAAGAAGACTGGCTCCACCCAAGACCGCTGCGGCAATGCTTGTGAGCGTATAGCCCAATCCCACTTGTGGGTCTCCAATTCCGACTTGTGCTGCTAAAAAGAAAGCTCCAACGGCAGCAGCAAACGCCGAAATAAAGAACGCTCGAACAAAAAGTTTGCTCACTCTTACACCGCGCCGCGAGGCAGATTCTTCGTTAAGACCAGTTGCACGTGCAGCTAGTCCCCCAGATGTTCGATACAACCAAATATCAGAGAGAATTGCAATTATAAATATTGCGATGAATGCTATCGGCACAAACCCAACGCTCTTCAACAGCGTATGGGTGAAGTCATAATTTATGATCCCTTTTGGCTGAGGACGAAGCCAAAGCGCAATGCCTTGCAAAATGCTCATAGTTGAAAGTGTTGCGATAATTGAAGATAATTTTAAGACTCTAATCAATGCTACGTTAATTGCGCCGGTGAAAAGTGCAACCCCGACGACACATACCATTCCGATTGCAAGCTGCCACCAACTTCTGTCTGCAACGAGAACAAAAGATGCGACAACGACGCATACAGTCATGAGAGCGCCTACTGACACATCAAATGCCTTGACCATCAACGCACTTGCTTGGCCCATGGCTGCCAACGCAAGTGGAATAGTTGCAATAAGGAGTCCATTGAGATTGAAACTTGAGGAGAATGAGGGCTGTTTTCCATTGGTATATAGACCGAGAATTACCATCAACAGTACCATTGCAAAAATAGGTGCCCATCGTCCGATGTGAATACGTTCACGAAGTGGCTGCCGCAACTTTTCATTCATCATTTTGTACCTCCGTGCTTGTATTCCTGTCCGATTATGGCTGCAATAATTCTTCGTTCACCTAAATCTTCTTGGAGTATCTCATCCACGATGATCCCTCGTGACATGACGACCACGCGATTACACAATCCCGCCAATTCGATAGGGTCACTTGATTTAACAATTACCGAGCAACCCTCACTTGCCTTCTCGCGTAGTGCGCGATAAATATCAAGTCTGGCACCAACGTCGACTCCTTGTGTTGGCTCATCCGCGATAATCACATTTAAATCTCCACGAAGGAAGGGCCTCATGAGCGCAACTTTTTGTTGATTACCACCTGATAGATACTGGGCAGGCTGCTCAGTAGATGCAGCCTTTAACCTCAGTCGATTAACTAGTTCGGAAACTGGTGCACGCTCGTTTCTGCGGCGGACAAAACCAAGGGTGCCATACCTTCCCATCACCTGCAAAGTTGCGTTTGCCCGAACACCCAGTGCAGTAAAAATTGACTCCTGTTTACGATCCGAACTAAGGAAAATGATCCCCGAGCGTAGTGGCCCAGGGGGGCTCTTTACATCAACTGCTTTCCCCTTACAGATAATTTCACCGTTCGAAGTTTCGGCTCCAGCAATTGCTCTAAGAAATTGAGTTTGACCGTTACCTTCTGCTCCAGCAATTCCCAAGATCTCGCCTTGTCTTACCGACAATTCAACTGGTCCAAACCGTCGACCTCGAAATCTCGAGACTTGGAGAACTACTTTCTCACTAGTCACAACGTTTCGGTCAGGAAAAGCTTGATCGATGGGTCGTCCAATCATTAATGCGACTACTCCAGACTCGGTGAGGTCATTTGAATCAAACGTGCCTTGGTTAACACCATCTCGCAGGATAGTAATACGGTTTGCGACATCGAGAACCTCGGAAAGCCTGTGACTGACATAAACAATTCCCATCCCCTTTGAAGCAAGGTCAACGATTAATGCATGAAGGCGTTCAACATCATTATGTCCCAAGGCTGTTGTCGGTTCATCGAGAAGAAGGACTTTGGGATTTGACAAGAGTGCCTGAACCACTTCAAGCAACTGCCGCTGTGCGAGTGACAGATCTTCCATTTTGGCAAAGACGTTGATAGCCAACCCGGTTTCTTCCAGTTTGTTTACTGCCCAGGAAGCCATTTGGCCATACTTCGGGCGAACATGATCAGGAGCAGCAAGGTATAGATTCTCTGCAACAGTAAGTCCTGCGACCTCAGTCATGGTCTGGTACGCCATACCGAGACCCAATTCCATCGCATCTTTAGTTGATGCGCTGTTGAGTTTGATACCTGCAATCTCAACCGTTCCACTATCTGGAGTAACACTGCCGCTCGCTATGCCTAATAACGTCGATTTTCCTGATCCATTTTCACCCAAGAGCGCATGGATCTCACCTGCTCGAAAATTAATAGTGATATCTGCATTTGCTTTAACAGGACCGTAGCGCTTTGAAATTCCACTCAATGAAAGGACAGAATCCTGATTCTTATTATTTTGTAACGACATACTTTGAAATCCCCCTAAAAATCTAAACTGTGGCCCTAAATTCTTTATCAATTTGGTTCAATTACATCCAAAATTCTATTTGCTGCAACTCCTTCAATCGTCTGGATTCTTCCCGACGGCCAACGAATTTGCATTTTGTCTATTGTTTCATCTGATCCTAAACCGAAGTGCAAAATTCGAGAATTAGAGGAGTTGCAAATTAACTCCCTCATCTGTTTTCCATCGGAAAGCTGAATGACAACGTTGGCCCCACAGGCATCCCGACTTGACTCGCTCCCTACAAGTTTCACTTCCAACCAACCCGCACCCAATTTTTTACTTACATTTTGAAGCAACTTGGGTGAGCCATCTTGATCAACACTGAAAATATCAACCAGACCATCACTATTAAAGTCTCCGAACGCTACGTCTTTCGAATTTCCCGTATTAGCTGCTCCAGAAATTGCACTCACGTCGAAGAAAAGATTGCCAGTGCCGTTGTTTAGAAATAGTTCGTTTGGTTGCGGACCTACGAGAACTCCCGGAGCTTGCTGAAAATTACCTGCAGTGAAGTACGCATCTTCCCAACCATCAAGATTGAAATCGTAGAACCCAATGCCCCACGTAATTGATTTATAGGTTGATTCTTGATCTGGTCGGCTAATCCCGCTGCCCAAATCATCAACGAAAGTTCCATCGCCACTGTTGCGAAGGAGTCTGTTCCCGCCAATATTGGAAATAGCAATATCAAGATCCAGGTCGCGGTCAACATCTGAGACACCAATTCCCATGGTATTTACGTATAGACCAGTGCCAGACTCAAGTGATACATCAGTGAATTTCCACTTGCCGTTGACATCGGGGCCATCATTGCGCCAAAGCCGATTGTGGTCTGGGGATGGCCCTACAAAATCATTCCCCAAATACAAATCTGGAAGATTGTCGCCGTTGTAGTCAAACCAGCTAGCAAGAAAACCTGCGTCATTCTTGCCGGTGTACGCCGATGTACCTTTTCCATTAAGCAGGTAGTCCGTTACATTGCTAAATGTTCCATCACCATTGTTTTGGTATAGCACATCCGGTTCGTATCCAACCTGCGAAATAATTTCCTGTTCAGTCGTCCAGCTGCCTAAACAGTGCATGTAATTAGTCACGAATAGATCCAAATTTCCGTCTTGATTGAAGTCTCCCCACGCAGCATTCATGCCACGATAATTTTCACTTATCAGTCTGGACTTCTTAGTCACATCTGTAAAATTACCAAGACCATTGCTGAGCAATAGTTCGTCTGATCCGTCCCTAGCAAGGTAAACGTCCTGGTTTCCATCATTATTAAAGTCTGCAAAGGAGGCACTATTTACATCAGTGATTGAAAGACCGCGGGCCACACTTTCATCATTGAAGTGTCCATGTCCATCATTTATGAAAAGTTGAGATGGATCTCTGATACGCGAAACAAAAAGATCCAAATCACCATCACTATCGATGTCTGACCATGTTGCGCCAGTTTTAAATTGTCCGCACACTGGTTTTGGAATAGTTGTCACAATTCCAACTTCATTGGTTACATCCTTGAACCTTGGAATTTTGTAAGTTGCTTCGGTTACTTCAAAATCCAAATGCGCACTGTTGGAAACATCGTTCACCATTGCAACGATTCGAAATGCGCCCTGATCCGTAAACCACTGGGCCGGAGTGACTTGCCTACTCTCCTTCGTCGTTTGCGCATGCGGTGCAAATACCGTGGTTTGGTAAAAACTTTTGGGATGTCCACCAACTGGCATCAAAGAGAGCTCAATTTTAACACTCACACTCTTTGCTCCGTTGTTTCGAACTTCCAAAGTGAACGGTAGAGCCATTCCAATCTGAATTTGTTCATCACCACTTGGGACAATCTTGACAACGATTGGTTCAACAGTGCCTCCCCGCTTGGAATCAGTGGTTGTTGAACTCGAACAGGATACAAAAAGCCCGAAGGTGAGTAAAACCCCTATGACTGCAAAAGTGTTTTTGATCATCCAATTACGCCGGGGTGTAACGGAGCAGCGCCTCAATTGTGCCTGATAGGACTATTGAGGCGCTGCTTGCCGATAATTGTTTTTATTCCTTTAAATAAGTAGCGAGACTACTTCTTTGGGAACATCAATGCTTGAAGTGCCGCTGGCACCAAACTCGATGGCGAACCATCTGGTGGAATATCAGATCGGCATGAGTCCATTGTTACTTTCTTCAACTGAACTCCGAAGACAATCTGGTTTGGTACGTCATATCCAGCAATTTTCATCATTGCGGAAGTAAGAGCTGCACGACCTTCAAGCAACAATGCCACATATGTGTAAGCGTCAGTAATGCCACCGGCATCCTTCCACGCACAAAGGAATGGGTTGTCGTCTGACTGGCTCATCGTAACGAGGCCCTTCATTGGGATTTTTGCGGCCTCGAATGCGCGAATTGAACCAACAAATGCGTCTCCGTATCCACCAACTAGACCCTTAATGTCAGGATGCTCAGCAAGAATTGCCGATGTTGCTGCCATGTATGCATCACGTGTCCAAGCAGAACCCTGCTTTGAAACGAGGTGAATATTTGCAGGGAGTGTTTCAAGCATGCACTTCTCTTCAAGCGGATCCGTTGGATTGCCTGGTGCTCCCAAGATGAAGCCAATGTCTCCACCGTCTGGCAGTGACTTCCCAAACTGAGTTCCCCAAGCTTTTGCCAATGCGCACTGATCGCTACCTGTGTAACTGAGGTAGTCAGTGCCAGGCTTACCAATTGCTGCACCGGACCAAAGCACGACTTGTGCGCCTTGTTCTTTTGCTGCTTGGTATGCGGGAATGAGTGCTTCACCAGCATCTGGGTAACTCAAGATGACGTTGTACCCTTGTGCCGCAAAACTGCGAACATCAGAAATAGCTTTCTGGGTATCGAGATTGGCGTCGGTGTAACCGATGTGACCGATTTCTGGATAAGTCAAAGCTTGCAGGATGTATTCCATTTTGAAAATTTGACGAGCAATGTTGCCACCGAAACCGTCAGCCAAGCCAACTTTCAATGCTCCGCCCGTTCCAGTATCACAACCATTGTCTTGCCAGCACTTCAAAGCCAAAGCTTGATCTACTTGTGTTGAGGCACGAGCAACTGTTGCGAGCGCAATATTCTTTGCTCGCTCTTCGGATGGTAGCGACCCAGCACCACCAAGTCCGAGAGCCAGAAGGTCTTTGTCTGGGCTGTAGGTTTCGCCAAACTCACCGTCAGCCAAAGTCGCACCAAATTCATTTGCTACTGCTGCCGCAGTGTCTGATGGAGCTGTGTCACTAGCAACTGGCTCCGTGGATGATGAGCCACTACTGCTACCGCCACAACTGGCTATAAACATTGCGGCAGCACAAAGTACTACTCCCCATTTTTTATGATGATTCATTTAGTTTCCCCCATGTAGTTGATTGGACTTACAAAAATATCGTATCTGATATGATTCAGTTATACAAGAGGTTTGGGTCTCCTCAAATATCTTACTGAGAAGGGAAATTCCCATGATTAAGCACACCAGTTTTCATCAGTTTCGACCGGAAATTACTTCGGAAATTGCCTCAAAAGGCTGGCAGGACGAAATAGGACCCCTGGTAATTGACCTTCCAGGAGTAGTTCGGTGTGTGCAAAATCAGGTGGTGATGACCACGACCAATGATGGTCCTGTGGACGACCCGCCCGGGTTCGATGGGTTTACTTCTCTCTGGTGGGAAGACCGTGCTAGTTATCTAAGTGCAATTGATTCACCGCAATGGAAATTTATGCTTGCACGGTCAGACGAGTTTATGAATTCAAGCTGGAACTCCAAGCACATGAGCGCCGAAATTGAGGCCCGTATTAAGAGAGTTGGAATGGGCGCAGTTGACGATGGCAGGAGTACTCCACAAGGAAATCCAATCAAACTGATTGGGCTGTTGAAATACCGCCCAGATATGACTCGAGATCAGGCAAATACCTACTGGAAAACTCACCACGGCGCTATTGCGTTATGTGTCTCAGAAATGGGGCACTACGTTCAGAATCATGCGATTTGTGGAACTGGTGGATTTGACCCGCAAAACCTTGGTTTCGATGGATACTCAGAAGCTTGGTTTAGCGACTTTGCTACTTACCAGCGTGCAATGGCTTCAAAAGAATGGTCTGAATTAGTTGCCGATGGACCAGCACTGTTCAACATGAACGCGTTTCTATCCGGAATTGTGATGGAACGCGTTCTCAAAAACTAATTGTCAGCCTTTGCCGAGACGGAACTATCAACGACAGTCTCACTTGAAGCCATAAAACCACGAACGGACGACCTTAATAGCAATCTACCGATAATTTCTGCGATCCGATCTCCAGAAATCAACATACCGAGCACAATGGAAAGGCCAAATACTACATATTGAGATGCGTTGGTTAGACCAAAAACTCTCAACATCTGATTCAAAATCGTGACAAAAAACGCTGCCGCCCAAGTAGACGATGGGCTCGCAAGGCCACCCGAAAGTGCCGCACCGCCCAATACGACTGCAGCGACTGGGCCGAGAACATAGGAAGCTCCCG
>Ga0194060_10003275_pt1 | contig 11463 bp, 7 predicted proteins | sample SepL225m_MetaG_FD_163427 | JGI IMG/M metagenome (GOLD analysis project Ga0194060, IMG submission 163427) | Anoxic zone freshwater microbial communities from boreal shield lake in IISD Experimental Lakes Area, Ontario, Canada - Sep2016-L222-5m | ecosystem: Environmental > Aquatic > Freshwater >... | reverse complement strand
GCACTACCAGGTCTTCTGGCCCTGCATTCCAACTGCTACGCAATGCAACTGACCTTTTCTGAGGGCTGAACAGGCCCGTGTCTACACCACGAGACAACAAGGCGAGGTTTTCGTATCCGCGTTGTTCGAGTTCCTTGATCAAGGCCTTCGTCGGCACTAGTGTGGCACGAGTCCTGTTATGCAATTTGCGCAAGTACGAATCGATTGGCGATTTCAACAAGCCAATTCCATAGTGCGGTGTGTAGCTCTGGAAGTTGGTATGAAATGAACTGGTAATGGGTAAGTGCAGCTTACGTGCAGCGGCTACGGCAGACCAGCCCAACGGGCCTTCCGTGACCACATGGACAATGTCAGGTCGCTTTTCACTCCAAAGCTTTGTCAGGCGGCCCTTTGCTGGCAATCCAAACTGAAGTTCGCCATAGGCAGGCAAAGCAATGCCGCGCGACAGTACTTCATCGATTCCTGGGCGCGTTCCATTGATCGTGTCAAGTGTTTGACGCGGTCGAACGACCTGGAGAGCATGCCCTCGCGCCATGATCCCATCGACAATCCGACCCAGTGTCATGGCCACGCCATTGACTTCCGGCGGAAAAGTCTCGGTCACAATTGCTATCCGGAGTGACTCTGGCTGCGTTGTGAAAGACTCGACCTCAAGCGTATCTAGGTTTTTCATCAGCCATAGACTACGCACGAATAGTGACAGTTTGATGATTGTTTGCTAGATCTTGTTGTCGATTGCCATTTTGCGATTTGCATCCCCAGCTTTTTTCGTCCACATGACATAAATGACAAGCATTGGACATGCCACTATGAAACCGAATCCAATCAGCAATGTTGACAAAGGTACTTGCAGAGCAATGGCGATTGCGTAAAAGCCAAGCATCAGGAGCATTGCCGCGTTTTCGTTGAAGCCCTGTACGGCTATCGATCGCCCAGCGGTAAGCAAGGTGTGCCCCCGATACTGCAACAAGGCGTTCATCGGAACAACGAAGAATCCTGCCAATGCACCCACGAACACCAAAAGGACCGAAGCCACTAAGACTGTTTCCACCAGCAATAAAAGCGGTATCAAACACCCAATCACGATGCCCAAGGGCAACGTGCGGGTTGCGTGCATCAGGGGGACTGTATGACTTGCTGCAAATGCCCCAGCGATGACTCCCAAAGCTGTGACACCCTGCAAGTAGGCGGCCTGTGCAAGTGGAAGACCCAAAGACTCGGTTGCCCACCGCAACACAATGAGTTGCAAAGTTGCACCAACGCCCCACAGTAACGAGGTAACGGACATTGAAAGCCCGCCTTCTCTATCACTCCAAAGGGTCATATTCTCTTGGCGAAAGCGCTGAATCAACTGAATTGGATGAAACGAATGCCTTGCATAACGCGCGCCGCTATCTGCCACCCAAAAACTCAGTATTAGAGCTGCCGTGTTCAGAATCAGCAAAACGAACATGCCAGCAATGAATTGAGTGTGTGCCAGTCCATAGTCCGCGAAGGGTTCAAAAACGCCAGCGTTCAACATCATTAGACTAATGAGAAAACCGCCCAACACGGTTCCAAGAATCACTGCTGTAACCGTAGCACCCTCAAACAGACCGTTGGCAACCACGAGATCATGTGATGGCAAAAGCTCCGTAATCAGACCGTACTTGGCCGGTGCATACATGGTTGCCCCAAGACCAGCCACAGCGATTGCGACAAGTGGATGTGCGCCAGAAATAAGCACCAGTATGGCAGACACCTTCAGCAGATTCGCAATCACCATCACACGCCCTTTGCGCATGAGATCGGCAACGGGACCAACGATGGGCGCGAACATTACATAGAACACCGTAAAGCCGATCTTTAAAACAGGAATCAACCACTCGGCACCTTCCAATTCGATCGTCCGGGCTATTGCAATAATCAAGAATGCGTTGTCAGCTACAGTAGAGATCAGCTGCACTGCCAAGACAAGATAGAACGTTTTTGGCATGGTGAGCTCGCTTCTCCTTGTGGTACCACCAAAACTATCTCGGTCTTGCGGAACCAACTACTTCAGCCGTAAATCAAGATGGACCGCGTATGGACAAAGTCCCAACGGTGCGAGTAGGCTGACCCAACACATCGACAAACCAGGCGTAATCGCGTACTTGCAAGTCCGCAAACACACCATGGCAGAGATGCTAACTGCTACATGTGACACAGACGTGAAACGAATTCAAGCACATTGCCAACGTCGCCTTTGACTCACAGTATTCGGCAGGACAGCAAGGCAGTAAAACGTTTTGTGGTGCTACACGCTTCTCTGCCTGTTGCTAAAGCGAATGTTTCACGGCTTTGTCATGTGCGCTACCTACATTAGAAATCTAACCAACAAACATATGCTTTCCCATGCGCTCCAACAATACGCTTTCCACCCGCCATACCCACGAAATAGCAGTAGCTCTTTCCGTCCTCGCCAGCTCAATCCAGATCGCCTACGCACAGGAGGCGGTATCGGTGCAACTGGCACCTGTCAGCGTCACCGTGAAAGCTGGAGCCTATGGCACCGCAGCCAAGGGCACTGCGTCCGCGATTGCGCCAACACAGGCCAGCCTGGATGCCACGCAGCCACAGTCCATCATTACTCGTGAGTTCATTGATCTGTCGGTCGCACCAACGACGGAATACAGCCGCATTGTCGATATCGCCCCCAGCATGTCCGGCGAAGCGTCCAACGGTCCAGGACTTGGCGAGACCAAAGTAACCTTGCGCGGCTTCACCGATGATCAGTACAACATTACTTTCGATGGAATCCCATGGGGTGACACCAACAACCCGGCCCACCATTCGACTTCCTTCTTTCCGGGCACCATCATTGGTGGTGCCACCGTAGAGCGCGGTCCCGGCAACGCCAGCAACGTTGGCTATGCCACATTTGGCGGGTCGATCAACCTCTTCTCCAAGAAGCCGGCGTTAGAGCGGTCCACTAGCGTGTTCGCTACATTGGGCTCCTGGAACACCCGTCTGTTGGGTGTCGGTTATGAAAGCGGAAAGCGGCCACAATCTGACGACACTACGGTGCAGTTCAACTACCAGAATCTGCAATCGGACGGCTACCTCAGCTACAGCCCGATCAAGTCACAGAATCTGACCGTAAAGCTCGAGCGCAATGTCGGTGATAACTCGGTTTTGACGGTGTTTTCGTCCATCAATAACGCGAAGTACCAACAGCCCGACAGCAACAAAGGTGCGACACAGTCGCAGATCGCCAAGTACGGCCGGGATTTTCAGTTGGATGCTGATCCGAACAGCATGAATTACTTTGGCTACAACTACACCAACAAGGACACCGACTTTGACTACCTGCGCCTGCGCAGCGAACTTGGCGGTGGCTGGAGCACCGACAACACGCTCTACACCTACGCTTACAACAATCAGACCATCTCCACCAACGACCCCACATGGACTGGCACCACGGTCCTGGCGGGTCAAACCGCCCCGAAGGATCCGCGCACACTGGTTGCTGGCGTACCCACAGTGATCCCCGGCATCGATAAGCAGAACAAATACCGCGTCTGGGGCGACATTTTCAAGGCGACCAAACAACTGGATTCGGGCCTGGCCCGTGTCGGGCTGTGGTACGAGTCCTCAACCTCAGACCGCCATCAGTACGACATCAACGTCATGAACATGGCCTACAACAAAATCGAGAAGGCTATCCCTGGCGTCGCGGCGACCGCGACCATGCCCAACAGCGACAGGCCGTTGAGCAGCGTCCTTTTTGATCAGCAATCCTCCATCCGCTCAGTCCAGCCCTTTGCGGAATACGAGTGGGAGTTGTCCCCCAACACCCTGGTAACGCCGGGTTTGAAATACGTCAACATCACTCGTTCACAGACGGCGGCGATTGGACAAACAACGCGCATCGCCAACGACTCCGGTTCGCTGACTTACACTGCGACTTTGCCTTTTCTGACGGTCAATCAAAAGCTGGACGCAAATACTTCGCTTTACGCCCAATATGCAAAGGGCTTCCAGATTCCCGACCTGAAGACGATGTATGTCGCCAACCCCAGCCTGAACAGCACCGAGCCCCAAAAGTCGACCAACTACCAGTTTGGCGTCGTTTCCCGCTCGGACCGCATGACCTGGGACGCCGATGTTTACCGCATCGAGTTCACCAACAAACTGGTCTCCAACGGCCTCTCAGGTGCCGATGCAGCATTTGTCAATATCGGCGGTGCGACTTACCAAGGTGTCGAGGGTCAGATGACCTACGTCGTGGGCGGTGGTCTGTCGGCCTACCTCAACGGCTCGATCAATAAGGCAACAGCAACTGATACAGGTTTGCAGATTGCCGGTGCGCCAGAATATACGGCCGCGTTGGGCGCGCTCTACAGCGAGGGCGCATGGTCGGGATCACTGGTGTACAAGCTCAACGGACCGGTACGCCAGAAAGACTATTCGCTGACTAAGGGCCCCATTAACGGCGTGGACTATTTTGATTACTACCAGACAGCGGCCTACGGCACGTTGGACTTGGCATTGGCCTACACATTTTCCGGTCGCAGCGCTTTTGGCAAGAATCTGAAATTGCAGCTCAATGTCTTCAACCTCACCGACAGCAATGCAGTGACTGCCATCAGCACTGGTACCAATACTTCTTACGACACATACGTCTACCAAACTCCGCGCAGCTTCCAGGTGACTCTGAAAGCCGACTTCTGATCGCTGCCTCTGATGACAATGCGCTTGCTATCAGCAAAGTGAGGCACAAATCGATGTGATCGGGCGGCTTGCGTTGAAGGCGCGGCTGTTCACACATGCAGTCCCAAATCATGCGAAAAACACCAATCAAACCGGCTATGTGCCTCGCGTTGGCGGTACTCCTGCTGCAGGGCAAATGTCTGAGCCAGCCGGTAGCTGATGCCGGGGTTGACCTGATTGCTGTCTTCACCGTTCAGGCCGAAGGGCAACGAGCAATTGCGCGGGTGTTGACACGTGCCCCCAACTGCCCGGCCATAGTGTGGAATGGCAGATACGCGCAGACTATGACGACCCGCGTTGGACCGACCACAGCCGCAATACGTGGCGACTCGGCACAAAGTGACAGCAAGCCTGCCGTCTTTGATGTGCGGACCTGCGAGTCCAACTGGCCGGTAGGAATTACATCTGCAAGTGTAGGGCGGCACACCGTGCCCAGCCCACATACCAAGATCCATCACGTTGTGATCATTGCAGACACAGGTTGCCGTATGAAAGGCTCGGAAAAGGCCTTTCAACCCTGCAACGATGGTGGCCTGTGGCCTTTCGCCCGGATTGCGAAAAGTGCAGCCGCTTTGAAGCCCGACTTGGTGGTCCACATTGGCGACATTCACTACCGTGAAAGCCCCTGTCCTGCAGATTTGGCTGGCTGCGCCGACTCACCCTGGGGCTATGGCGTGGACGCATGGCAAGCCGACCTTTTTGACCCGGCGCGCCCGCTGCTTGCGGCCGCACCTTGGGTTTTTGTGCGCGGCAATCACGAGAGTTGTGCTCGGGCTGGTCAAGGCTGGTTCCGTTTTGTTGATGCACAGCCGTGGACCCCGCAGCGCTCATGCAATGACATAGTCAATGATGACGCTGCCGACTTCTCGGAGCCCTATGCCGTGACCCTGGATGCAAATACACAGTTCATTGTGTTCGACTCATCTAAATCCAGCGGCAAGCCATACATGTCGACGGATCCTGCCTTTGCCAAATACGTCGATGAGATGCAGGAGGTTGAGCGCCTGACCAAGAAAAAGCCGAACAGCATTTTCATGAGTCACCATCCACTTCACGCCGTGGTACCGAGCAAAAATGATCATGACAGCTTCACGTCGGTGGGTAGCAAAGGCCTGCAGTCGGCGTTTTCAACTATGTACCCCGAGCGTTTGCTCCCACAGGGAGTGTCAGTGGCCATGCATGGCCATGTGCATTTGTTTGAGTCCATCAGTTTTGCAGGCACAAAACCGGCCTCTTTGGTCTTGGGTAATGCAGGCTCTGCCAATGAAGGCCGCGTGCCAACCAGTCTACCGGCTGGCACCGAGTTGTACCCCGGCGCTGTTGTGCAAGACTACGCAGCGCGCGCTGAATATGGCTTTGCCACGTTGGACCGCGTGGATGGCAAACCTGCTGGGCGTTGGCTGCTGACTGAATACACCGAAATGGGTGAACCCGTGATGCGCTGCACGATCACTGATGGCAAGAGTCGCTGCAAGAATGTCGATCAGAGGCAATAGTTGTCAATGACGTTTCCGATTCGGTAGGCGAGCCGGGGTATTGATCTTTCACAACTTTTGAGGTGAAAAGTCAGGGACCCGCATGGCCGGGATATTCATCCCAGGCCAGGCAGTCATCTGTGAATCGTCACATTACTGTCATGTTGGCTGCATAAAATGGTTCGCTAATCACAGAAGCAATTGCCAACCTGTGTATTTACCTGGTAATGCAATGAAAGTTGAATCTACTGAACTATCTGCAGGACTCATTCAAGTGACTCTTGATGGACGGCTCGACATTGATGGCTCCCGCGCTATTGACGATCGTTTCAGCTTCATCACCACAACGCGTAAAGTCAACGTAATTGTTGATCTTTCGTCGGTGACCTTTTTGGCGTCGATTGGGATCCGTACCCTGATGACGGCTGCTCGCGGACAGCAAGGGCGGGGTGGGAAACTGGTACTGGCGGCGGCACAGCCAATCGTACAGAAGGTGCTTGTCATGGCTGGCATTGACCAGCTCATTCCGCTGTACGATTCAGTCGAAGCGGCCCAGACGGCCTTTGCAGGAGACTGAGGCGTGCAGGCGGAACACCGCCACAACTTGACACTTGACAGTGGCCCAGCCGCCGCAGGCGAGGCAAGTGTTTGGATTCGCACGCTCGCCGCACAGTACCAAATCCCTCAGGATTGGGCTGACGGCCTAGACCTGTGCGTGGTAGAGATTACCTCCAACATTGTTAACTATGCGTATGCCCGTGACGGTGGTGAGATCCATCTGGAATTCAGTTTCAGCGGCCCGCGGGCCGAACTCACGATTGAAGATGCGGGTTCGGCCTTTGATCCGTTGCAGCAACACCCCTCGCCTCAACCGACTAACCTTGAAGAAACCTCGAATGGGGGTTTGGGTATCCATCTGGTGCGTCAATTCGCCGACGCGTGCGAGTACCGACGTGTAGGGGCGAGAAACCGGCTCACGGTGCGCTTTGGTGCACCGAGGCCACACTTGAGACAAACTGAGCGACGTCAAACTGCGGCACAGGCGTTTCCATTGCAACGTTCCAGCAATACGCAGGTGGTGGCAGATGAGCGCGAGCGTCACGACCGTCGTACGCTTGGCTTTATTTCGCAGACCAACCTGTTTCAAAACGTTGCGTATCACGAGCTCGAACGCACGCTGGAAAATTGTCTAGTGGTGCAATTTAGCGCCGGGGAATTGATATTGGCAGCGGGGCAACTCAGTCAGCGGGTTTGGGTAGTCATCGAAGGTTCGCTACGTGTCCACTTTGATGGTCCGGAATCGGATGATTTCTTGGACATTCCACGGGGTGAGTGCGTCGGCGAAGTCTCCGCGGCGGACGGAAAACTTTCCACCGCTTGGGTCGTTGCAGCGAGCGAGTGCACCTTGCTCGAAATACACGCAAAGACCTTTGTTGAGCAGTTGCTCATCATTCCAAATCTTGGCCGCAATCTGATCCGGATACTTGCTGAACGCATGCGCCGCAGCAACCAGCGCATCAGTGAACGCGTGCGCCTGGCGACCGAACTCAATGCATTGCAAAGGGAACTCGGTTTTGCAACTCGAATCCAGACCAGCATGCTTCCTCCAAACCCCCTCCTGACGGGCGAGCCGCGATTGGACTGCCACGGGTTTATGCGAGCAGCCCGGCAAGTGGGAGGTGATTTTTACGATGTGATTCCGCTGGACAGCCATCGGTACCTGATTGCGATCGGCGATGTCTGCAACAAGGGCATGCCCGCAGCCTTGTTCATGGCACAGACACTAGCCATGCTGCGCAGCATGGCCATCCAGGAGAAGCGAATCGAACAGGTTCAACTGGCCGATATCGTCTCCCGCGGGAATGACCAACTGTGCAAGATGAACAGCGAACAGCTATTTGTCTCCATTTTTCTTGCCATAGTGGACCTCGAACTCGACCAAATCCGCTTCGTGAACGCCGGGCATAACCCACCAATGATTCGGCTCCCTGGTGCGCCTTCCAACCTGATCGAGTTGCCACGAAATCCTGTTGCTGGCATGGTTTGCGGCATTCGGTACAAGTCTGGCAGTCTGCCTTTCCCTAATGGAAGCGTTTTGCTGCTTTATACCGATGGTGTTACTGAGGCCGAAAATATTGCACTTGACCAGTTCGGTGAAAGTGCGTTATTGGATTGCTTTGACGAACTGCACGACTCTGCTGAGGCTCTGGTCTCCAGCATTGTGAAAGGCGTGGACCGTTTCGCCCAAGAGCACCCACAGGCTGATGACATCACGCTGCTTGCTTTACGCCGACTGCATTGAATTACCCGACCGCAAGATCAATTTACTGCACACAATCGCGCCCCGCCGCCTGAGATCAAACGTGCCTCGCAACCCTGGCTTTCAAGTGATGCATTGACGGCGACCTGTGCCGCTTTGGCAATTTCACGCCGGGCTGAATCAAGGCAATGTAGTTCTCCCAAGTATGTAACAGTGACGTTCAACTGAGATAGGCACAGAATCCGCCAAAGCGATGCAGCGAAGGTTGTATGTCCGGTAAACGCAACTGCCGTGAGCGCTCGTCCCTGGTCATCGTGGTAGCGAATACTGAGGGGTTGCACAGTGCACTTCGCATCGATTGCGCTCTGAACCATGGCCGAGTGAAACTGCACAGGTTCGGTTCCATCCGTAGTGGTTCCCTGCGGAAATATCGCGACGCGCTCACCGCCTAGAAGACAATTCGTGACCAATTGGTTGGCCCGGGTGGCGTCCCGACGATATTCGCGCCGTATGAACAATGTTCCAGAGCGACGCACCATCCAGCCAATGAGAGGCCAAGATCGCACATCAGATTTGGCTACGAAGCGGGCGGGGGTATTCGCATTGATTACGAATACGTCCAACCACGAAATGTGATTGGCAAGTACGAGCTGCCCCTCCTTACGCAGAGGGCCTTGATGCGCATGGACACGCATTTGAACGTTCAAGATTTTTAGCAGCGATTGGGACCACCGCTGCATTTCCTTGAGTTGTCTGGACGCGCTGAAAGCCGGAAAGACGCATGCCAAAGCAAGCCCGTAAGCGATGAGCGCCAACAGAAGAAGAGTTCGAACGGCAAGCATCAGAAAAGTAGTCTCCATTGCAAAGTCAATCGTAGCCCACCGCCGTCTTTTGGAGACTAGCTGTTGAGAATGAGGCGCATCGTTGGATTCCTCACAGTATATTTTTGGCCTGTGTCAGTCGTGTGACACTGAACATCAAGCCACGACTTGGACGTCAATACGCGGACCGGGAAAATTCTCTGCAACGGAACGGATTCGCGAGTCGATAATCCAAAGAATGCAGACTCACATCAAGTGACAGGCCCATGTCAAGACATCTGGAAAAAATCGTGGAAATGCTGTCTCGTCATCGACTGGCGGAGAACATATCGAGCGGGCAGAACTCACAGCGACAAGAGGTTGTAGCCACACTTCTGCATCGACAGCATCTAGCAGAGCTCCACAATTTTTTGGTGCAGCTTGGGACTGAAGAGATCAGCACTATTCTTGAGTCACTTTCGATTGACGATGCAGCGATTCTTTGGAGTCAAGTCCCTGAAGCGCGGGAAAACGAAATTCTCTGGGAGGTCTCCGATGCACGACGAGAACTATTGGTAGGAAGCAGGGCTCCAGCTTTTGAAGAAAGTCAGATGAACGCGTTCGAGTTGCTGGAAGGGCGACTTCGGCAAATCCCAATTTCTAGTCGAAAGGATCTTGATGGCGTAACTCCGGTATGGATCGACCTTTTGAATTCCACGAAGTCCGAGCGCGCCTATGTGGGTGCGCATTTTGGCCTATCGTTACCAGACCCCAGTGACGCCACGCAACTGGAGGTAAGCACACGGTTCCATATCGAGGAAAGCGGCGATGTTCACTTGCACTCCAACTTTTTGTTGGATCGCGAAGGAAACTCGCGCAGTGTCCCAGTTTCCTTCATAGTCCACCGGGGCACGCTTTTCACCTTGAGAAGCGAGGAACTCCCGGTGTTTCGTCTACAGCGGCGGCGGGCTCAAACCCAGCCCGGTTTCGTTTCTGATTGTCACGATCTGATCATCGATCTATACGGTTCCGATGTGGAGTATTCCGCCGATTCACTGGAGGATATTTATGGAACCCTCGGCAAGGTAGGAAAACAGGTTCTGAGCGAAACGATGAGCGACAGCGAAGCGGCGGCGATTTTGGGAGACATCGCAGAAGAAGAGGATCTTAATGGTCGCATTCGAAGCAATATCCTGGATACGCAGAGGGCAATCCATTTCCTGATGCGCAGTAAGTTGCTGTCGTCAGATCAACTCGATGACGCCAGACAGATTTTGAGCAATATTGACTCGCTCAATAGCCACACCGCTTTTCTATTCGACAAGATCAACTTCTTGATGGATGCCACGATCGGTTTCATCAATATCAATCAAAACAAGCGCATCAATAAACTCACCGTTTTTGGGGTGGTCTTTATGCCCATCAACATTCTCGCCGGCATGGGTGGGATGTCGGAATTTTCGATGATGACCCAGGGAGTTCCTTGGCCTCTGGCCTATGGAGCTTTTTCCGTCTCTGCGGTAGGTCTCGGAGCAGCAACCTATGCAGCCCTGAGATACTTTGAAAAGCGTCCCCTCAACAGGCCATCCAAGGGACCAAATGTCACGCACAAGGACAAACTCTGATCGGAGCTGTGCAGTTAAACTATTCGTCAAGAAGATGGTTCGTCTGAACTCTGCTGACGTGGAACCTTTGCCAGGAATGCTCTCGAAGATCAACTCTGCTCCGTGACGCGGCGCCACATGTTTGACGATGGCGAGTCCAAGCCCGGTACCTGCGGTCTCGCGAGAGCGGCTTCGACCCAAGTGGTAGAAGCGTTCGTTCAGCCGAGGAAGGTGTTTCGAGGCGATACCGGACCCGCTGTCAATCACTGCAAATTCGTCTGATCCGCTGGGCAAGAGGCGAAATACGTCATCAACACTCTGCTGAATTGGTGTGTTTCGGATGGCGTTGCTCACCAGATTGAACAAGGCACTGTAGAGTTCACTGGAAGCGCCTGCAATCGCACCGACTCCAGAGATGTCAAAGTCTAAGTTATGTTGCCTGTTCCAGAGCGCGCTGGCAAGCGCCAGCCTTGTCCAATGAGGTATGAGCCTGAACGGCGAGCGTATTTCCAACCAGAAGTGAGCCTGAGATGGGGAATTTGCGGTTGAACTGAGGGCTTGATCATCCAAGGATGGTGATCAACATGGACGAG
>Ga0194060_10003274_pt1 | contig 11464 bp, 20 predicted proteins | sample SepL225m_MetaG_FD_163427 | JGI IMG/M metagenome (GOLD analysis project Ga0194060, IMG submission 163427) | Anoxic zone freshwater microbial communities from boreal shield lake in IISD Experimental Lakes Area, Ontario, Canada - Sep2016-L222-5m | ecosystem: Environmental > Aquatic > Freshwater >... | reverse complement strand
GGCGGTGAAGAAGAAGCGGAAGAAGGCCGAAAGCTCGCAGCATCAGTTGGTGTAGAAGAGGGTAACTAGCACGGTACTAGCACGGTTCGGGGGGGTGTAGGAGGTTTAAGGCATAGGGATAGGGCGCGAACTCTAACAAGCTTCTATACCTATGCTTGTCGTATGTTGTTGCACTGCTGCGCCTAAGCCCATTGTGACGCCTCAAAACGCTCTACCTAGTCCGTGTTAGTCCTGATAACAATGCTGTGTGTCGCATAGTGTTGCAGGGGACTCACACGGCGACTAGCACGGTTTCTCGTTTTCAAACCGCTTCTGAAGGCGCTCGAGCGCATCGCCGTCATCGCCTTCGAGCAGGTGCGCGTAGATGTCCATCGTGGTCGCCGCCGAGGCGTGCCCCAGAATGGCTTGCACGCGCTTGATCTTCACCCCTTCAGCCAGAAGGAATGTGGCCGCGCTGTGACGGAGATCATGGAGCCGGAAGCCCTCAAGTCCCACCTCCTTGGCAATCGTCCGAAAGGCGGCGTAGAGGCGGTCGGGCTTGAGCATACCCCCATTCGCTACCGAGGTGAACAGGTAGTCGGTTGCGCCCCATCCCATCGCTGCACGATCTTCGCCCTGTTGTACCTGATGCTCACGTATCCCGCTCACCAGATGATCGGGGAGCTGGATGCGGCGCGTGCCTTCGGGTGTCTTCGTTGCTCCATAGACGACGCCTGTCTCAGGTGTGTAGCTCAGCGCACCTGCAATAGCGAGGGTTCCCGCCTGTAAATCAATGTCTTGCCAGCGAAGTCCCGCCGCCTCGCCCCGCCGCAGGCCGAGGCCAAGGATAAGGCGGATTGCCAGACCCAGCCGGTGACTGCGTGCGACCGCCAGGAGCTGCTGGGCTTGCACGATGGTCAACGATTTCCCCACCGAGCGCGGGATCTTGGGCGCACGTACCCCGGTCATGGGGTTGCGCGGCAGCAGCTCGTCCTGCACGGCGAGTTCAAGGGCTGCCCTGACAATCATCCGAGCCAAGCCGATGGTGCGCGCTGCCCGGCCCGCGTGTTCCATGTCAGTAATCCAGCGCTTCAGGTGACTCGCTTTGACCGTGATTAGCCGTTCGTCGCCTAATGCTGGCGTGATGAGATGATCAATCACCCAGCGGTAGGTTTTTACCGTGGTCGCTCGCCCATGCCTATGGGTAACGTCCAGCCAATACGCAACCTGCTCCCCCACCGTCTTCGGCGACGGTGGCGGCGGCGCTGGCGGGGCCACCAGCGCCGCGATCCGCCGCTCGCAGCGCTGGCGCGCCAACGTGCGGCTTTTCCCTTCGCCCTTGACCCGCTTTTGCCGCCCATCGGGCAGCGTGACTTGCCTGGTAAAGGAAAAGCGCCCATCGCTGGTGCGCCCGTAGCTGCCTTCCCCGTCCGTTCTCCGTGTGCCCATCATGGGTGGCCTACCGCTTGGCTCTCCGCCCAGGCGCGGAGGCTGTCTACAAAGATGCGCTGCCGTGCCCCTACGCGCAAGCTGCGGATGGTGCCTTCCCGCACCAGCGGCATGATTTTGCGGTAAAACGTGCTGCGGTCGAGCGAGAGCAGCGCCGCTGCTTCGCCGGGGCTGACGGCGATCTTGTTGGCCGGTTCGATCTTTTCGGTGATCATCATCCCCCTCCTGGTGAAATTGCCCAGCCCACCAAAAACAGGCTGAACAGCAGCGTGAACCCTACGATGAGCAGCGCCATTTGCCACCATGCCCTGACCACCCCGCCGCTACGGTAGGCGATGGCCCCGACCGCTACCCCGCCCACGAGGCTGAGCAGGAAGGCGATAGCTACAAAGACACTCACTCCGCTACCCCTTTCCTTGCGATTTCGTCGCAATCCGCAGTAGGACGCGCTGCCCCCGCTTGCGCCGCCCGCGCCGCCGCTAAGGCCGCTGCATCCTCCGCCAGCGCCTGGGCGAGATCGGGGTATTCCGCTATCCAACGAACAATCTTAGGCACTCGCCCGACCTTATAGCGCCAGAACTGGTTATATCCAAGCGCGTCCTTGTGGGTCTCTAATGCCTTCGTGAAGTTAGCAAGTATCAATTTGACCACCCCGTTCAGCCTGACATTGCAGAAATGATAGGTTTATTGTATTGCAGAAAAGCAATCACGTCAAGCTGTAGAGATATTGCAAGATTGCAATTCGGGGGGTATAATGGCGTTATGACTGATACCAAAGCCAAAAAGTCAAGAGCTATAGGCGGGAAGGCTGTAGGGGCTTACCTAAAAACGCTTAGGGAAAGTGCCGGGCTATCTCCTACCGAAGTGGCGGCGCAGCTCAAGACTGACGCCACACAAATTTGGCGTGTGGAAAACTGGAAGACTGATACCAGAACTTCCATTTTGTTCGGTTTTGCTCAAATCGTGAACGGAAGCGCTGCTGACATTGAATTACTGATAAACAACCCCAATTCAACGGCGGAGGAGGGGGCATCACTAGCCAGGCTCCGTGTTTCGATAAAGCAGTCTTGAAGAGCGGACGAAGCGGTAGGGGTGTGGGGGAGGATGAACATGAACGAACCCGTGATTATGATTCCAACCGATGCGGCGACCGCCGCTCGGTATGTTGCGGCGTCGGACGAGCAGCGGCTGAAAATTGAGTTGCTCGTGCGCTTATTACTTTTGGAGCGTCCCCGTCCATCGCCTGATTCGCTCCTCCAGTTGATGGACGCTATGAGCGCCGAGGCCCAGGCCAACGGCTTGACGCCGGAAATCTTGGAGGCGATCCTCAATGACCCCGACGAGGCGTGAGCGCTACGTGTTCGATACCAACACGCTGGTGAGTGCAGCGCTCTTTGCCTCGTCAGTGCCACGGCAGGCGTTCGATCTGGCACGGGTGACCGGGGTGCTGCTCAGCTCTGCTGCGACGATCCACGAGCTGGTGACGGTGCTGCTTCGTCCGAAGTTTGACCGCTACCTCACACGAGCGAAACGCGAGCGCTTTCTCGCTGGGGTGTCCCAACAGGCGCAGCTTGTGGCCGTCTCGGGGCAGGTTGTCGCCTGCCGCGACCCCAAGGACGATATGTTCCTCGACCTGGCGGTGCATGGCGCGGCGTCAGCCATCATCACCGGCGATGCCGACCTCCTCGTGCTGCACCCCTTCCGCGATATCCCCATCCTCACCCCTCAACAGTTCGTACAACGCAACCCGTAGCAGCGCTCAAGCCCCAACCTCTCCCCCCCCGCCCAAAGCGGGGGCTTTTTTGTCTTGACAAGATTGCTTTTCTGCAATACACTAACGCTTGCAGTCTTGCAACACAGAGAAGGAGCGACCCAATGGCGGAGACAGCGGAGGGAGACGGGAGACCACGGGCGGTGGTGCTGTTGGAGGAGTTGGGGGGGCCGAGGGCGGGGGATGCGTGGGAGGAGTTGGTGTTCCAGTGTGCGGAGCGCAGCCTGGAACGCGCGCAGAAAGACGCCGGATTCGCCGAAGAAAACCGCAACTACGCCGAGGGGTTGCTTGAAGCGGTGAGGATGCGGCGCGAACAGGATGAGATTCAGGCGAGCTGGCGGTCGGGGAAGCGGAGCATCTTTAGGATGGCCCAAGCGCGGGCGGAAATGGAAGCCCCCCCAACGACTGTGGAGCAGTCGGGGGGGACAAAGGCAGAAAAGTTGAAGGTCACTAACTATAGCACATCCGCGTCTAACGAGCAATAGGCAGACCAGCATATGAGCACATGGACAGGCACCTCCCACGCCCGGATGACGCGCTCGATGCGCTCGTTGCCGGGTGGCACCTACAAAGTGTTAGCCACCCTGCGGCGGCTCATCCCCGATGGCGCACGCCGCAAGGTGAGCCACGACATGATCAGCAGGGTCGCCCAGGTCAGCGAGTCAACGGTAAGCGCCGCGATGGACAAGCTTGACGGGGCGTTCATCATCCGCCACTACCTGGGCAAAGGACGCGGAAACGGGTACGAAATCGAGATGCTCCCGCCGCCCGAACAGCGTCCTGTTGCGTCCCGAAAAGGATCGATTTCCGATCCTTCACAACGATCCTTTTTTTCTGGCATCACAATGCCGCAGGAGGCCGAAAATAAAGGATCGGATATCGATCCTTCTATCATCTATGATCAAGATCATAAGCAGCAGCAGCAGCGAGCTTCGCAATTCACGCAATCGTGTACGATTAACGCAAGCGATCAGGGCGTTCCAACGCTGCCCGAAGCAACGCTCACCGCACTCACCGCAGCCGGAGCGCACCCGAAACTGATTCGGCGCATCGCCGCAGCAAAGCCCGCCTGCACGCCAGAAGATGTTGCGGCCGCGCTCGCTGATGCGACGGCGAAGCCGGGCGTGCATACCCCTCCTGGCCTGGCGCTGGAATGTTTGGCGCAGAATCAGCTTGTGGTTGCGCCGCGTGCGGTCAGCGCCGCGCCAGAAGGGCAGCCACGCCGGCGGCGCAACGATCCCGACGGGCGGCTCACCCCGGAAGACCTCCAAGCGCTCAAGGCTGTCTATGAGCAGCCCGAGCCTGACGAGGCGCTGGCCGCGCCCGACGAGGCCGCGCTGGACGACCTCAGCGACCTGGATGACCTGGACGAGGAACCCACTGCTGAGCAGGAGAACCGGAAACTCTGGCAGGCCACGCTGGGCCACCTGCGGGCGCACGTCGCGTCGCAAGAGTTTGACACCTGGCTGCGTGGCACCACGCTGCGCGAGCTTGACCAGGCGAACCGGCTGGCGACCATCGTGGCCGGTTCGCCCCGCTATGCCGATGGCTTGGCCCATCGCTACGCCCTGCCCATGCGGCGTGCCCTGTCTGACATCCTTGGCTACCCCGTGCAGCTCGTGGTAGAGGCCGATTAGGAAGGAGCTCGTTGTGGATCGTATTCCCAGTAATCGTGATCGCTACGTGGAATTGTGTCTTATCGGGGAGGAGCAGCGGGCCAGCACGCCGCGTCAGCCGCAGATCCGCCAGCCGCGATTGCCGCGCCGCACCCAAGCGTCGGCAGAGGAGTGGCGCGAGTTGACGCGGATCGCGGCGGCGATGGGCGTGGAGCCGACGCAGTTGATTGAGCGCATCCGGGCCGAACCCATCCCTGAGCAACGCTATATCGCCATATGGGTGCTGTACCAGGCCGGTCGGCTGAGCATGCGTGCGGTGGGCCGACTGCTCCAGATTGAGTCGAAGCTCGTTTCCTACGCCATCGGGCGGATCGAACAGAAGCGGCAAGCCGACGGGGCGTTCGCCGCTCGGGTGGATGCGTTGGTGTCGCAGCGCTAGTGCTTTGTACCGAGCGCGTGCCCCCCTCAGGCACTCTCGCCGTGAGCGCACCGTCCTCTGGCACATGCAACCCCGGTATCTCGTGGACTCCCCAGAAGGAGACCACCATTAGGCGGATACCGTGGCCGCTGTCATTTTTGCCACGACACCGCAGCAAACACCGGCGGGCCGCAAGGGGCACGCGCTCGGGCCAAAGCCCCGGAGAAGCGAAATGAGCGTGAGCGATATGCGGAGTTCGATTATGGGCGCGATTCAAGCTCATCCCGAGCTGAATGACCGCGAGATTGCGAAACTGCTGAAGTGGCGCTGGTGGAGCGACGTGCGGGACATTCGCCGGTCGCAAGCGCGGGCGATTGCGGTGGCCGCGCCGCTGCCAGCGCCGCCACCGGCCCCGGCGGTCACTATCGAGCCACGGCGGCGAACGAACTGGGAAGACCTGAGCGACGTAATTCGTCGCATGATCCTGCGCCAACAGGACGAAGCCGAAAAGTACCAGCTGCGCCTCGCCCTGTTGCGGGTGCGGTGGAACAGGGGAAGGTAGATGCTCGCACGCAAACCAATGGCAATGGCATCGGAAGAGACCGAAGCCGAGTTCTACGCACGCCGGTTTGAGATGGCCAAAGTCTTGTTCAAGGATTTGGGCGAACCACGGGACGAATGGGAACGGACGATGCTGGTGGGCGCGAAGGAAGATTTGGACGCCGCTTCTAAGGGCATCGCGTGGGATCATCTGGACATAGTGTTTGGGCTGCTTGCGGCGGTGCTGCGGTGGCGGCGAGCGGTGGAACCGGTGGTCGTGCGGGAGGATTGAGATGCTGTTTTCTAGCCTCTACCGCCCTGGCGGCGACGATCATCTCTGTGTTAGTCGCCAGTGCGGCAGCTTCGAGTATCTGGTTGACTATGCGCGGCGGCTACTAGAGCAGGATGCCAACGGCTCCGTCGAGATCCGAGACGCATACGGGATCCTCCATGCCGATCTCGCCACCAATGCCGGGGAGCTGGTGGAGTGGCACCGCAACCCAAGGGAGACCCAGTGAAGAGCAAGACACAGATTATCGTGCGGGGGGTGCGGCTGTGGCCGCTGGAGTGGCGGTACATCGGGTGGATGGTGTACATCACCCTCAACCTGGGGGTACTACAGGTCGGCACAGGCATAGGCGTGATAGCGCTGATGCTACCGCGAGTGCCGGAACTGGGTCTGTTCCAGGAGAGCGCGTATCTGATCCGCCAGTTCATACCGCCGATTGTCCAGGACTATCTGCCGCTGTTTGTCGCGTGGCTCTTTACCGCCAACGCGGTCAGGAGCATGGTAGACGCTTGGAGGAATGAACCGTGACTACAACCACGATGACACGTAGCCCCGCTGCGGCGCTTGTGGCTGAAGGGCTATCGCCGCAGCTGCAACGCCACATTGATCGCACGCTGGCCGCTGACCGCAAGGGCGGGGAAGCACTCTGGGAAAAGGCGTGCGCGGTCGCGGATGCCCGCGCCGACGCACAGCATGGGGAGTGGGGGAAGTATCTCGAGGCGACGAAGCAGGATGAGCGGGCTACGCGGCGCTTGATCGCGATTGCCGAGCGGGGGCGCGCCGATTCCCGGTTTCGTGACGCGGTGATCACTGGCTTTCTGAATTTCACGGTGGCGGCCATCACGGCCCAAGCTGATGACCAGTTGCTTACCACGCTCATGGAATTCCCCACGCCGCCCACGCGGCGCGAGGCCCAAGCGCTAGGAGCAAATCCGGCACCGGTGCCGGATTTGCTCCTAGCGCCCCCTGTGGTGCCTGTGGCTGCTGCATTCGACCCGCTTACCGAGCCGCTTACCGAAGAGGAATGCGCCGCCCTCAGCCTGCTCGGCGGCTTTGAGCAGGATCCGAAGGAGGATAGTTTTACCCCAGCGGGCTTTCGGTTGGTCACGCTGACGGACACGAGGCACCCGGATGGCTGGACATCAACCACCCGCTCGGTGGGAGCGTGGCGGCATGTACTGGCCCAACTCCGAGAGGAGGCCGAGCGGAAGGCCACGATCACGATCACCACAAACAAGGGGCCAAAGCGCGTACAGGCACTGCGGCAGACCGAGCATATTGCCTTGACTCTGTTCGAGGGGAAATACTCGATTACCCACATCGCCAGCGGGGGGCGAGTGGGCGATCTCTATACGAATCAAGCCAAGGCCGAAGCGGATTTTGACCAGATGACCGGGCTGGACTGGACGGATATGCGCGGAGAAACGCTCGGCGAGCAGTTGCGAAGCCAGATCAAGGCCGTGATGCTTGGCACTGGGGGTAAGACGGTTGTGCCACACCCCCCGGTGGTTCCGGTGGCCGCGCCGGTGGCCGCGCCGATGACCTACTGCATGCACTGTGGATATGCCGAACTGAGTACGCCCCACCATTGCGGAAGTTGCTATCTCCTGATCGAAGCGCAAAAGTGTAAGGCTGGCTCGGAAGAGATGCGCTGGCAGCTCGTCCAAGCAGCGCAGGCAACGCAGAAGATGCCAGCGGATCTGCGCCGTGCACGGATGGCCGAGATTCGGGGGGTGGCGGAAGCCAATCAGATTGACCTTGACGCGCCGATCATCGCCGCCCCGATCAAGATGCCAGCGGAAGCGCCTATCGCGAAGGCCGTTTCGCGACCAGTGCTGCTGGCGCACTGCGAAGCGCTGTTGTCGGGACTCATTGAGCATTGCTCTGAGTCGGAAAAACGGCTCTTACTGGCGCTCTTCGACGGCGAATATCTCATACCGGGGGAATATGAGGTATGGCTCGCGGGTCATATCCTATTGGACAACCTTCCCACCCCTACGCTGCGCTGGGTCGAGACGGGGAAGGAAGATGTGTCCTGAAGGCGCAAACATCATAAAACCTCTGTCTGGCAGACCCTCAAAAACTACCAGACAGAGGCCCAAACGTGAAGCGCCTCGCAGGGCTTCACCCAGGAGTATACCCGATATGGAACCGACCACCCAACCAAGCTGTTTTGCTCGCATGTTGGACACCCGCACCTACGTAGGTGCGGCCCGCCGCGCCATGCTGACCGCCGATGCGACCACGGCCCTGTATATGATCGCCACCTTTGGCCTGATCGCCTTGCTGCTGACGCCGCTCTACCTGAGCTATGACCTGGGGAGCACCTGGACGTTCACGACCGCCTTGCGGGACGGGGCCGCGCCTGCGGTTGGGGACATGACGCGCCAACTTGACGGGGTGTTGTCCCTCTCGATCGGGGCCGCGCTCGCTGGCATCATCTTGACCGCCTTTACGCTGTTGCCGAGCTTGTTTGAACTGGCCTTCCCGTCCATTCAGCACCCGTTGCTGAACCTGGTGCTGATCGTTTCTATCGTGTTCGACTACATCACCGATTGGGGCAAAACCTGGGATCTCGTGGGGACATGGGTTGAGAACCCGGCGGCGCACTTCCTGGTGACGATGGGCGCGTGTGCCTTCTTCAGCGTCGGGGTGCAAGCCGTGCTGGTGTGCTGCCTTACGGTGATTGGGTTCGGGCTGTTCACGCTGATTCGGGGGGGCGCTCGCAAGGCCGAGGTGATCAGCCAGCGGTAGGAGCCGAATATGCGCCCGTTTGTCACGAAACGCAGACGGGCGCAAGGATATTTCGATGCTGATCACCGCTGAAGAGTTGTCGCGGGGCGTGTTGATCGGGACGTTGGGCGGGGCCGCTGGCCTCTGCACGTTGGCGTGGCCAGGCTCATTGGCGTGGTTGCTGCCTGCGGGCCTAGCGGTTGGCGGGTGTGCTTTGACCGTGCCTGAGATTCGGCAGGAAGCTGCACGCGCCTTGCCCTACGTGCCTGCATTGCGCCGCTTGTTACCCAACGTGTTCCCCAACGGAACGTCACCGCACGCGCCACGCCACCACCAGACCGCCATGCCTCCCGCTGCGCCGGTTGCGCCCATGTCAAGCCCGCAGGCAACGCCACAGAACCTTGTGCAAACCCTGGAAGAAAGCCCGCACCGCTTAATCATCGGCCATACACGCGGCGGCAAGACCACGTTAATTCACCACATGGCCACCGCGTGGGCCGCTCGGGGCGAACGGGTGCTGGTGGGCGACCCCGATGCAGCGCCGGGGCTGTGGCCGGGGTGTGAGGTGCGCGGGGCCGGTGACGACGTAGCCGCCATCGAGGAGCTGCTGACCCTCGTGGCCGCAGAAGTCTCAACCCGGCGGGCGGCCCGAGCGCAGGGGCAGCGCAGCTTCCCGCCGCTGCACTTGGTGATAGACGAGGCCCAAGACGTGGTGCCCGTGCTACCGGGGGCGCTCGCCCTGGTGGAAGATGTCGCCCGGCGCGGGGGGAAGCTGGGCGTGCGGCTAACCCTGGGCGTGCAAGACAAGCAAGTCGGCACGCTCGGCCTTGATGGCAAATCGCACCTGCTCCGAAACTTCCAAACAGCGGACGTGCTGAAAGACCGGACGGGGCAACGGGTCGCCGTGCTCCGTGACGCCGTGACAGGCGAAAGGGTGACCTACGCCATTCCGCCGCTGACGGACCCCGAGAGCCTGATCCGACGTGCCACCGCGCCCGTTCCTGCCGAGCAGGACGCGCTCCTTGCCACATTGCTGGCAAGCGCCATTCCCCCGCATCAGGACGCGGGGGAATGCCCCGTGCCTACCCTTCCTGGGAATGGTAGGCACGCAGGGAATGGGCATTCCTCGGTCACGGTTGAGGGCGAGTCCGGGACGCCGGTGACGGTCAACGTGACTCAGGTTACGGCGTCGGGGCGGAGCGCACGGGGGGCTGATCACAGTGCCTACAGCCAAGCGCTCATTGCCCTCTACCACGCCGCTGGCGCGGAAGGGCGCCCCTTTTCGCCACTGTACGCCCAACTGAAGGGAAGTAAAGAAATCGTATTCGCCGCATGGCAAGCGGGGAAGAAGGAACCTCATCATGCGTAAATTTGACCGCGCCGACTTCCTGAACGCGCTCCTGTACGTGCCAACCGCCTTCCTGCCGCTCGGTGGCGCGGCGTGCCTTGCGCTGGACTTGCACATGCTGTGCTGGCTCCTGATGGGCCTCGCACTCCTATGGCTTCCAGGATGCTTCTTCCTGATCTGGCTCTACCAACCGGCACTCATGGCGTGGGTCAACGCGCCCACTGCAGCGAGCGACCGCCCGATCGCCACGGGCGAGACTACCAACTAGCAACACACAACAACGCCCCCCGGATGCCGATCCGGGGGGCGTTGCGTTGCTCAGCGCTACATCCGTTGTTGTCTCAGGAGCCAAAACAGGCCGAGCCAGAGAAACAGCAGCGCAATGATCCCAATCCCCGCCGGTTTTGTCCCCAACTGCGCCACGGCTTGGCTGTGAGTTGTGAGCGACGCCAAGGTCTGATCCGGTAGCAGCGTCGGTAGTGCGGTGGGGAGCGGGATGGCGGTGGCGTGGATGCCGGGCTACTTCTTCGTCGTGTGGCTCTATCAACCGGCGCTCATGGCGTGGGTCAACGCTGATGATGAGGCCAACCAGCGCGTGCTAGAATGCGAAACGACAGAAAGGGGGACGGCATGAACCTCACCGCAGTGTTTGTCGAAGTCGAGGGCGGGATCATGGCCTGGATCGAGGAAATGGAAGGGGTAGCAACCCAAGGGGCAACCCTGGAGGAAGCCCGTGCAAACCTGCTCGACGCGCTTGAGGAGACTCTGGAGGCCCGGCGCGAACTGGCCCGGCGCAAGCAACAGCTTGGTCAGACCATCCTGAGCCGCGAGGCGCTGCCGTTTGGGGGCTTCAATGCAGCGGCGTGAACTGGTTCGTCACTTGGAACAGCAAGGTTGTGCGCTGCTCCGTGAGGGCGGACGCCACAGCATCTATTGCAACCCGAAGAACGACAAAACAGCGGCGGTACCGCGCCACCGTGAGGTGTTCGACGCCCTGGCCCGACGCATCTGTCGCGACCTAGAGATACCCGAGCCATAGGCGGCTCCCGCGCCTTGTGACAACGCAACGCCCCCCGGATGCTGATCCGGGGGGCGTTCTGATGCCTACGCTACATCCGCTGTTTCGTTAGCCAGAACAGGCCGAGCCAGAGAAACAGCAGTGCGATGATCCCCACCCCCGCCGGTTTCACCCCCAATTGGGCGACGGCCTGGCTATGGATCGTCAGCGCCGCTAGGGTCTGATCCGGTAGCAGCGTCGGTAGTGCGGTGGGGAGCGGGATGGCGGTTGAGGGGCCGGGGGTGCTGGTGGCGGTTGGGGTAC
>Ga0194060_10003272_pt1 | contig 11472 bp, 8 predicted proteins | sample SepL225m_MetaG_FD_163427 | JGI IMG/M metagenome (GOLD analysis project Ga0194060, IMG submission 163427) | Anoxic zone freshwater microbial communities from boreal shield lake in IISD Experimental Lakes Area, Ontario, Canada - Sep2016-L222-5m | ecosystem: Environmental > Aquatic > Freshwater >... | reverse complement strand
GATCCTCTACGCCTCCTACGAGAAAGGGCTTGACCTCTACTCCATTGAGGAGATGTCCGCTCAGGTTCAGGTTGAAGTCATCAATATGTTTAAAGAGTATCCGGCCAGCCGCATTCGTCTGAAGGCGATCGGCGGCGGCGGCGGCAAAGGGCAGCGCATCCTCGGCGCATCACTTTTGACCCTCAAGAACGCCAGCGAAAAGCAGATCAAGGAGGCCGCAGCCGAGACCCCCACGCTGGTGCGCGAAGTTCTGAACGAAGTTAAAGCCAACGGGGTTGGGGACAACAAAAACGTCCTGGTCGAGCTGAACATTGAGCAGACCCGTCACAACGAGATCCAGTTGATCGGAAACGGCGAGTGGTGCGTATCGCTTGGTGGTCGCGACTGTTCGCTTCAGATGCACGAGCAGAAACTGCTTGAAATATCGGTCACCCAGGAGAGTCTGGCTCTGGCTATCGAGAAAGCAAAAGTTGCCGGCAGAAAGGCCGAAGCCAAGGCGCTTGAGAGCGATCTCAAGGTGCTGAAACGGATGGAGGACGACTCGACCAAATTCGGTCAGGCGGTGGGTCTTGACTCCGCATCAACCTTTGAATGTATCGTTGACCGCGACCGTTACTACTTCATGGAGGTCAATACCCGGATTCAGGTTGAGCACCGCGTATCCGAACTATGCTACAGCCTCAAATTCACCAACCCCAAAAACAAGAATGACTTTTTCGTCGTAGAGTCACTCGTTGAAGCTATGGCGCTCCTGGCGCGCCACAAAAAACGCCTCCCCAAACCGGAGCGTATCCCACGTTTCGCCGCCGCCGCCGAAGCTCGTCTGAATGCCACCGACTCTTCACTGTCGCCTCACGCAGGGGGGATGATACGCTTCTGGTCCAAGCCGATCGAAGGTGAGATCCGTGACGATCAGGGGATCTGCCTGGTCAACCCGGACACAGGAATGTTCATGCGCTATAAGGTGGCCGGTGCTTACGACTCCAACATAGCCCTGCTCCTGACCAAGGGTGAGGATCGCCTTGCCAGCTATCTGCACCTATCGAAAGTACTCGGCAAAACGACGCTGCGCGGCAGTGATCTGGCCACCAATCTCGAGTTCCACTACGGTCTTGTCAACTGGTTCATCGGGCAGAACGTCATGGCCAAGCCGACCACCCGTTTTGTTGTTCCATATCTGACGCTTGTCGGGCAGTTGAAGGATGAGTCCTCAAAACTGGACACCGTTTACGCATTCATTCAGATGAAAAAGGCGTACGCGAAGAAAATGGCGGAACAGTTCCCGGATGATCCGAAAGTCGGCAAAGATATGTCCGCGATCCTCGACCGCAAAGGGACTCTGGTGACAAGGCCTATGGACAAGCTGCTGGAGGATCCGCATCTCTTATCCGGCTGGCTCTCTTTAAATCGCAAAAATTTCAGCATGGAAAAGGGGAAGGTTGTCTGGCACGGCAACCCCTTTGTGATTCTGGCGGATACCTACGAATACTTAAATATGTCCTACAACCCTGCGGCTCCGGCTGCCGAGGTAATCTGGGGACACGACAATGACCTGCTGCAGAAAGGGCTCCGCTTTTACAGAACCCTCTCCGAGCGTTTCAAACTGGATATGCTCGTGTTTGACAAACTCTCCGCCATCCTTGCCAAAGAGAAACCGCAGGGTGGGTTCTCCGACACAGAGTGGAGTGACATCCGTGCCGCCCATGTCGGATTCGAGGCTGGTCTTGAGCTGCTTGGGATGCTTTTCCTGGTGGCCGAAAATGTGAAATTCTGGGATTTCAAAATTGAAGACGATCTGGAGGTAACGATCCCGGCATACCTGCATGACACGGATCTTCAGGCTCAGATGAAGAAAATTCTGGTGCCGCCGCCATCAACAAAAGCCGATGAAGTTGTCGCCGTCTGCGGAGGGATGTACTATGGTCAGGAAGCACCCGGTCTGCCTGCGTTTGCGGCAGAAGGGATGCATTTCGAAAAAGGTCAGGCGCTCTACATCATTGAAGTTATGAAGATGTTCAATACCATTCGCGCCACCTTCTCCGGCACCATCGACAAGATCATCATGCAGGGTGCAGACGGTTCGATCGTCCAGAAAGGGCAGCCGCTTTTCAAAATCACCCCGGACGATAAATTTGTCGAAGTCGATCCGGCAGAGATCAGCAGGGCGAAGCGGGAACAGACGATCGCTTATCTTAAGTCGGTAATATAATCAAAGACAGAGGAAATCCCCGGAGGTTATTGTGAGAAAAGGGAAATTCATAGTTTTGGAAGGAATCAGCGGCTCCGGTCAGCGGGTGAAGGCCGGAATAGTCTCTTTGCACAAAGCGCTGGTTGAACTTGGAAGCGAAGTTGTTGAATGTGCCAATCCTGATTCCGGACGGGCAAAAGAGCTCGGTATGGAGTCGATGCTCAACTGGCATTTCGGTAAGGATGCCCGTGCGGATTTCTTTTTTGAAGGAGCAGTTCGCTCCGAAATCATCAGAAACATAGTTCTCCCCGCATTGAATCAGAACAAGGTAGTTTTGAGCAAACAGTCCAGTATCTCTTCGCTGGCAAATGCTCATGTAAAAGATTGTAAGCATTTTGACGTGTTGCGGCACCTTGAGAAAATCTCCCGGGGATTCCTGTTTGAAGAAGAGATATATCCGAATCTGACCATCTTCTTTGATGTTCCGCCGGAAGAGGCTTACGAGCGCATTGAAGATGTTCTCCAGATCCACCATGAGGGTGGCATGGAGTATTATCAGAAGATGCAGGACTTCTACCTCCAGGAGATTCCCCGCTGGCGCGGTGTCAGGGTTGACGCATCTTTATCCAGACCGCAGCAGGAGATAGATGCTGAAGTGCTGGCTCTAGTCAAGGCGGTTTTGTAATATTTTTTCAGAATAATTCTGCATCAGTAACACTTTCCCTTCTTCCGCCAGTCAGGGAGGAGGGGGAGCAGACTGCTTGCAAAGATTGACTGATTAGCGACAATCTTCAGATATGGCACCAAAACTGTCATTCCGGCTGGTTTCTGGCCGGAATCCAGACTTTAAAAGCTGGATGCCGGATAGAAAATTTCCGGCAAGACAACCTCGTTGGCTGAAGATTATCGCTAATCAGGAAAGATTGTGTTTTTCTCCCTGTCTCCATGATGAAAAAAGGACTTTATCCATGCTCACAAAAATAAATCACATCGGCATAGCCGTAAAATCTCTCGAAGCCTCCCTCCCCTTCTATCGCGACAACCTCGGCATGGTTTTTCTCGGATCCGAAGAAGTTGCCGAGCAGAAGGTGACGGTTGCCATGCTTCAGATCGGTGAATCCAAGATAGAACTGCTGGAGCCGACTTCTGAGGAGAGTCCGGTGGCGAAGTTCATTGAAAAGAGCGGCCCCGGCATACATCACCTGGCTTACGAGGTGGAAAACATCGAAGCATCTATCGCAAAACTGCTTGCAGAGGGTGCCAGGATGATCGACGAAAAGCCGCGCAGCGGTGCGCACGGAACCCGGATCGCCTTTGTACATCCAAAGAGCAGTGGCGGTGTGCTGACTGAACTCTGCCAGCCGGGACATTGATTGATAGTATAACTACTTTTTTTTGCTTGACTTTTGTTTGATTTATTGTATATTCCGCCAAACTAAATAGAACGAAGCACTGAAGCAGACGACCCTGATAAGTAGCTAACCGATTGATATCAAAGGCATTCCAGCGTATACTGGCAGCAAGAACCGGGAGCGAAACGCACTGTGAACGTTTCAGAAAAAAATACATCGTCTCATTTTTTTATACCTTTGGGGGTTCAAGGCTGATTTTTGGACGATCAAGGGTATTCGCATTTATAGCGGCACATTTGCAGTAGATTAGTTTCTGTAGGTACTGGTGTCAAATTGAGAGGAAAGGTGGTGAACAGCAGCAGGAACAATAATAGATCCAATCAAGTTAACCGCAGTAGTAACAAGCATCTTATAAAAAATTGAAGGAGGCACACACAATGAGTTTGAAAAAAACAGTAGCAATCGCAGCAGCAGCAGGTGCATTGGCAGCCATCTCCCTTCCGGCAATGGCAATGGAGAACCAGTTTAACGGGCAGTTCAACGTAAAAGGATTTGTTTCCAACTATGAGGCAGGCGGATCAGGGTACATCACACCAGCTAACGATACGCGCAGGGCTAACAACTATTTTGAGCAGCGTGCTCGTCTTTACTACACTGCCAAAGCCAGTGATGACCTTAAGCTCGTTCTCGGTTTTGAAATCGACTCCGTATGGGGTGACAGGGCTCAGGGTGGCTTGAATGGGGCTGGCACTGACGCATTTGCTTCCACTTATACCGGGGCATTCCGTAACTCCGGCGGCGCGATGGAATCTGACGCAGTTAACCTCGAAACCAAGCATGCCTATCTGAACTTCAAGATCCCATCAATACCGACCACTATGACTGTCGGTATCCAGCCGATTAAAGATGTCTTCAAGGGCATTCTCTTTGATGTGGACATTGCTGGTATAACTGCAGCCACAAAGGTTGGAGGAGCGACTATAGGTCTGGGTTACTACCGTGGGTATGATAATTCTTACCTTGCCTCCGGTGCTGCACGTCCAAGAGGTATGGATTCCCTGCACATTGGTGCCGTTACTACTGATTTTGCACTTAGCAAAGACCTGAACATCGGCGCAGCTTATTACCTTTACGAGGACGGTCGTGCGGCTAACTCGTTTGACGTACACACTTTTGGTGCAACATATGGTGCCAAGCTTGGCGCTCTCAGCTTGAGCGGCTTTGCTGCCATGCAGCAGGGAGTTCTGAAAACAGTGCCTGGAACAACATACAGTCAGACACATGCTGCGCTCAGTGGCTATGCCTTCAATACAGCCGCTAAAATGGCTGTCGGCCCTGGGGCGTTCCGCACCGCCTTTCTGTTTACAACAGGCGATAACGGCGGTGATAACATCAACACAGCATGGCAGGGTGTAATGTACTCTGCGACTACCCCGTCTGCTTTTGCTGCTACATCTGGCAATACCTACAATGAGGGTGGCATGATGCTGCTGAATCGCAACGCCGCACAGCATGGCGCTGGTGCTCAGAGTACTGACTACTCGCTCGTCTACTCGAGCAACAACAAGAATCAGGGCGTATGGCTCTACACTTTGGGCTACGATGCTACAATTACCCCGAAAGCTTATCTCAATAGCAATCTCGGTTTCGCCTGGGCTTCCAAAACCAACGCCAATAAGCCGACTAACTTAACAGATAAGTCCAAAAACGGTAGCAACTTCGAGGGTTCTGAGATTAACGTTGAGGCCGGCTACAAAATGTATGACAACCTGACATTCAAATTCCAGGTTGCCTACGTAATGCTGGGCGGTTACTACACAGATTCCACTGCTGACGGAAAAGGGAAATTCGCCACTCCTGAAAACCCCTACTCGGTTCGTACCGGTCTCTGCTACGCATTCTAATTTGAATTACACCTTATGGTGTCCTGAAGGGGGGGGGGAGAAATCCCCCCCCTTTTTTTTACTTATCTTACCGAAACCGCATCAGCCGCAGCTCTGCCGAGTGCTTCGCACTGCTCCAGCACTTCCGGTTTGGGGCTGAAAGTTGTGCGTACGGTTTCCCCCACCAGCTTGAAACCTAAACTCTTCAGACGATCTTCAGCCATTTTACACGCCTCGCCGCTCCAGCCATAACTGCCGAAAACTCCGGCAAGATTGGTCTTCAGCCGAACAGTACTCAAGTATGCCAGCACATCCCACATCGGCTTGGCAATATCTCGGTTGAAGGTCGGTATACCGAATATCATGGCATCCGCATCTTCCATCAGATTGCGCAACTCGGCAGCGGTCAGACTGTTGATATGGAAACTGAAAACCTCAATACCATCGCGAGTGGCACCGTGAGCTACCGCGTGAGCCATCTTTTCGGTGCTGCCGTGCGGTGACAGGAAGAGGATGAATATCTTTTTGCTCTGTGAGGTCGGCTTGCTCCACTCCTCAAACTGCTGAATGACTCTCCAGGGATCCCGCCTGATAATCGGGCCGTGGCTGGGGCAGATCATGTCGATCACGTCGTGGCGGATCTTTTCAACAGCGATTAGAACCTTGTCCTTGAAGGGGCGAAAGATACAGTCGAAATAGAAATGACGGGCAGAGGAAAAATCATCACACTCGTCGTTGAAGATATGCCCGACACTGCAGTAGTGGGCACCGAAAGCGTCGCAGGTGAAGAGAATATTATCCTCTTCAAGCCGTGTGAACATGGTGTCCGGCCAGTGCAGAAACGGAGCAAATATGAAGCGGAGTGTGCGACCACCGATGTCCAGGGTCTCGCCGTCCTTCACTGTCCGGCAGTTAAACGCTTTATGATTTATGTTGCCAAGAAAGTTTTTGGCTGCCGGTGTACAGAGAACTGTGGCTTGTGGTGCCTGCTCCAGAAGGTAGGCCAGCGAACCTGAATGGTCATGTTCTGAGTGGTTGACGATTATGTAATCGATGCTTTTCAGATCAACAAGCGAGCGCACCTTGTCCATGTATTCATCAACGCATTTCTCTTCAACCGTATCAATAAGAACGGTCTTTTCTGTTCCTTTCAACAGATAGGCGTTATAGGTCGTGCCATGTTCTGTAGGAAAAAGGTCATCAAATACTCTCAGTTCCGGGTCTTCGGATCCGATCCAGTAAAGCCCCGGTTTAATCTCGATTGGTACAGGCATTTTTTGTACTCCTTGCAAGTTTTTTGAGTTCTTAAATTTTCGACACTCCGATTGTAGAGTGTGATAAAAGATGTGCAATAATATACGGAAAATCATTTTTGTCAAACCATCAGAGTCCGGGTAGCGGTGGTCTGAATTCAATCCGAGGGTGCCATGAAGCAAAAAACCGTTTTTACCTGCCAGAAATGTGGCAGCCAGTCTCCGAAATGGCTCGGGAAATGTCCGGATTGCGGGGCGTGGAACAGCATGGCGGAGGAAAATGTTGTTAAAAGTACTCATGGCGCTCCACCGACGGGGCAGTCGCGACCGGTACCTATCTGTGATGTGCCGACTCAGTCGGAAACTCGTGTTGCCACCGGAATCGGAGAGCTTGACCGGGTTCTTGGCGGGGGGATAGTGCCCGGCTCACTGGTGCTGATAGGTGGAGATCCGGGGATTGGTAAATCGACACTGCTGCTTCAGGCGATGCATACTCTGGCGACTACATCCGGCCAGGTGCTTTATGTCTCCGGCGAGGAATCAGCCTCGCAGACACGACTGCGGGGCGAACGACTCGGTGCCTCAAGTAGAAACCTGCTGATTCTTGCTGAAAATTCACTGGAGTCTATTCTTTCTATAGCCGCCACCCTGAAACCGGTCGCCATGGTTGTTGATTCGATCCAGACTGTCTGGACGTCAACGCTCGAATCTGCCCCCGGCAGTGTCAGCCAGGTGAGGGAGTCGGCAGGTAAGCTGATGCTGCTCGCCAAAGGGAGCAATGTCCCTGTTTTCATCGTTGGACACGTTACCAAGGATGGCTCCATTGCTGGTCCGCGTGTGCTTGAACATATGGTGGACACGGTACTCTACTTCGAGGGGGACGGCAGCCATCCGTTCCGCATTCTCCGGGCGGTGAAGAACCGTTTCGGCTCGACCAACGAAATAGGGGTATTTGAGATGAAACAGGAGGGGCTGTGTGGTGTTGCCAATCCATCAGAGCTTTTCCTCTCGGAGCGCCCCCTGGGTGTGTCAGGGTCAGTTGTCACAACGTCACTTGAAGGGAGCAGGCCGCTTCTGGTTGAGCTGCAGGCACTTGTTACTCAGTCATCCTTCGGTGTGCCGCGCCGCACTACGATCGGTGTAGATCACAACCGCTTGGCGCTTCTGGTGGCGGTTCTGGAGAAGAAGGTGGGGCTCCATCTGGCCGGGCAGGATATATTTTTAAATGCCGCCGGCGGAGCGCGTCTCAACGAGCCGGCGGCTGATCTTGCCATGATTATGGCGGTCGCCTCCAGCCACCTTGACAAAGCCATACCACCGGAAACCGTTGTATTTGGCGAGGTTGGGCTGGCCGGTGAGGTGCGCGCCGTTACCCAACCAGAGCTGCGCATCGCCGAAGCTGAAAAACTTGGTTTCAAGCGCTGCATCATCCCGGCCGGGAGCTTAAAGCGGATAAAAAAGCGTGGTATTCGCCTTGAGGGGGTCGCAACGGTACAGGAAACGATGAATCTGATATTCGACCAGTGACCTGTATAGTTTTTACTGGACTTGTGAGCAGATTCTCACTACAATTCCCACGTTTATATGAAATCAGGAGCTGGTTATGGAATCGGATAAGCTTGAATTTTTCAAAAATGTATTAAACGACGAGTTAAAGACACTTTTAGGTGAAGCGGGCAAAACAGTTACAGAGATGACCTCTGATGCTTCAAACTTTCCTGATCCGACGGATCGTGCCACACAGGAATCAGACCGCAGCTTTGAGTTGCGTATCCGTGACCGGGAAAGGAAGCTGATTAACAAGATAAAAGACGCCCTTGATCGAATTGAGGCGGGTGATTTTGGTGTTTGTGCAGATTGCGGTGAAGAGATCGGCGAGGCGCGCCTCAAGGTAAGGCCGGTGACGACCCAGTGTATCAACTGCAAGATGGAAGCGGAAGAGAAGGAACGGCGAATTTAATCAGTTACTCCAGCAACAGGGTTTAAAGGTAAATCAAATGACAGCCTGCAATAACCCATCACAGCCACTGGTTGCCGCAAACCATTTCAACGAACTGACTCTTCTTTATCAGTTCAGTAACACCATGCTTTCGACCATTCGTCTGAATAAACTTACGCACCTTATTCTTACCGCCCTTACGACCTCATCCTCAAACCTGTTTGAACGTGCCTTTCTCTTTTTGCGGAATGAAAAGTCAGAGGTACTGCAGGGAATGCTGGGTGTCACCCGGCAGACAGCATTGGGGCTGGAGATAGTAGGTAGTCCGGAATCTCTTGGAAGTCGGTGGGATATCAGTGAAGAGGCGATCCTTCATCAGCGTTCAGATGAGTTCTGCGCCAGAATCCGTATGACTCGCGTCGATATTGACACCGGTTGTCCGTTGATAAGACAGGTGATTGTTGACCATACAATTTACCACATCGACAACACGGTTTGTCATGAATGCAGCACCTGCCTTTTTGTCAGACACCTCTGTGGTGGAAGTTTTGCTGCGGTGCCACTGGTTGCGCGTGACAATACTATCGGCATAATTGTTGTGGATAATCCCGAATCCGGTCAGGAAATCACAAAGGAAAAGCTGCATTTTTTGCAGTTGTTTGCCAGTCAGGCCGGCATGGCGGTGGAAAACTCCATACTCTATAACCGCATTGAAGATGCTCATAGCAATCTGCGGGATGCCCGTGAACGGTTGTTACATGGGGAGCGTCTGGCGGCTATCGGTGAGGTGGCGGCCAACCTGGCTCATGAGCTGAAAAATCCACTCATCACAATAGGCGGGTTTGCCGCAAGGCTGCTGAGAGCTTTGCCCGATGAGAGCAAAGAGCATCAATATGCCGGCACCATAGTAAAAGAGGTCAGCCGTCTTGAAGTGATGCTGGCAGATATCCTCGGTTATTCCAGCAAGCCTACTATCTGTTTTTCCCTCTGTGACCTGGGAGAGGTGCTGCGGGATTGTCTGGAAAGCTGCGCGACAACAATTGAGGATCATGGAATCACCCTGAATGCGTCGATTACTTCCGGTGTCTGGCCGATTATGGGGGATGCATACCATCTTAAACAGGTTTTTCTCAATCTGTTCTTAAATGCCTGTGATGCCATGCCGGATGGCGGCAAGCTAAACATCTCCAACAACGAGACGAATCCTGAAAACAACTCTGTAATAATCAGTATTGAGGATACCGGTGGCGGTATTGCGCCGGAGATTATCTCTCAGATTTTCAACCCGTTTTTTACGACCAAACGACACGGCACAGGTCTTGGGCTGGCAATTGCCAACCGCATAGTATTAAATCATTTTGGCAGGATAAAGGCGGAAAACAGAGAATCCGGAGCACTCTTCAGCGTCACGCTTCCGCTTGCGGCGCATCACTGATAATACCGGTAAGAGTATACAAATGGGGATGTAGCTCAGTTGGGAGAGCGGTACGTTCGCAACGTCGAGGCCATTTGAATACAGCAGTTAAATTTGCCAAATATAGTAGTGGGTTATACTTGCTGGCTACCATCTGATTGCATGATAATTTGAAAGTATATGCTCAAGCATATGGTCTGGTGGTCACGCTGGGGGGCTTTTCAGATTCGTTCGTAGATAGTCAAAAATAAGTTTTGGGGATGTGGCTCAGCTGGGAGAGCATTGCCTTCGCAAGGCAGGGGTCGAGGGTTCGAATCCCTTCATCTCCACCAATTACAGGGTGTTGCGTCAATTCGTAGCACCCTATTTTGTTTGACAGTCGAAATACTCCTCTCACTCCCGCACTGCTTTAATCAACTTATAAACCAGCCTCAATTCCTCTTTACTTGCCCCAACAAGTGCGTCCTCAATACCTCTCGGACTCGTAGCTTCACTGTCGTGGTGCTCAAAATCGAATAATTCCTTCATCTCCACTTGTAAGGAATCAGCAATATGCTCCAAGGTTTCAAGAGAGGGCTGTCTTTTTCCAACTTCTATCCGAGACAGATACTTTGACTCAATCCCAATTTTTTCGGCAAGCTGATCCTGTGACAGACCACCTCGTTTCCTCAGTTCTTTAATCCTCGCACCCAGAAGCATTTTTCTTGTGCTCATCTCATATCTCCCATACTGCGAATCATGGCAGTTATGGCGGGTTTATAAACTTGCTAACAGGCCTATTGTATTGACAAAACCGGCCTGTATGTTAGATTGACCAAACTCATAGATAGTTTATTAAATAAAAAACGTCTTAATGATTTGGTGCGGTTACTGAGCAGAATCAATGGAGATACCTCGCATGGACAAAATTCTTATCCTTGATCTTGCAGCAGAAGGTGGCGGGGCTAATATTTATGGCTCGGAAGGTGAAGATGGATGGATTTATTGGACTGAGAACAACTCATACGATTCTGACGAGGACTGTTGGGTTTCAAGTCAGACAGAACCGGTAGATGATCTCGAATCCGTAATACCCAAAGATTGGCTATGGGCATACCCTCTTAAAATTCACGCTCCATTTTTGGGATGGTTTCAAGATTATTACCAGACCTGTTTATCAAACATGGATGAGTTTAGTTGGAAGGCGCACGATTCTGCTCGATGGGAAAATTTCCTGTATAACAAGACAGAGGGTATGGATAGCCGAGAGGCCCGATATAATGACCTTGTAAGTAAAAGGAAAATATGCCGAATTTGCTATAAAACAGGATTAGAAAATCCCGCAGTAATTGATGGTGGCAAGTACGACTGTGAGCGGTTGCGTGAAATTGTAGGAATTTTGGCAATAAGAAAACGCTCCACTTTGATGCAAATTTCCTCAGAGCCGAATGGATTATCTGGATG
>Ga0194060_10003271_pt1 | contig 11475 bp, 9 predicted proteins | sample SepL225m_MetaG_FD_163427 | JGI IMG/M metagenome (GOLD analysis project Ga0194060, IMG submission 163427) | Anoxic zone freshwater microbial communities from boreal shield lake in IISD Experimental Lakes Area, Ontario, Canada - Sep2016-L222-5m | ecosystem: Environmental > Aquatic > Freshwater >... | reverse complement strand
GCGCAGGCCTATGTCCGTGCAATTCTTCCTTCAGGCGGTGAACTGCTCTTCTGCGGTCACCATGCCAAGGAGTACAGCGGCAGCCTTAATAAAGTGGCAGCTGAGATTCATGACGAGACCAACCGTCTCGTCGATTCTGACGCCCACTAATCACCGCTAGCGGCGCGCGCTCGTCATTTAGTCGAGGTAGTCGCGCAGCACTTGCGAGCGCGAAGGGTGACGCAGCTTAGACATCGTCTTTGATTCGATCTGTCGAATGCGCTCACGGGTAACCCCGTAGACCTTGCCAATTTCATCGAGGGTCTTGGGTTGACCATCTGTGAGCCCAAAGCGCATTTGAACAACTCCAGCTTCGCGATCGCTCAACGTATTGAGGACTGAATGAAGTTGCTCTTGAAGCAGCGTGAAGCTCACTGCATCGGCTGGAACTACAGCTTCGGAATCTTCGATGAGATCACCGAACTCGCTGTCGCCTTCTTCGCCCAGCGGAGTGTGCAGCGAGATGGGTTCGCGTCCATACTTCTGAACTTCAACAACCTTTTCAGGGGTCATATCTAATTCGCGTGCTAATTCTTCTGGCGTGGGTTCGCGACCCAAGTCTTGAAGCATCTGGCGTTGTACACGGGCCAACTTATTGATGACTTCAACCATGTGTACCGGAATACGAATAGTGCGCGCTTGATCTGCCATAGCGCGCGTGATTGCCTGGCGGATCCACCACGTTGCATAGGTGGAGAACTTGTAGCCCTTTGTGTAGTCGAACTTCTCAACCGCACGAATCAGACCAAGGTTTCCCTCTTGAATCAGATCCAAGAAGAGCATTCCTCGGCCGGTGTAGCGCTTTGCAAGCGAGACCACGAGACGAAGGTTTGCTTCGAGAAGATGGTTCTTTGCGCGGCGACCATCTTCGGCGATCCAATCCATCTCACGCTTTTCGCGATCGCCAAACTTTTTGCCAGAGTTAAGAATTTCTTCGGCGAAGAGACCGGCTTCAATACGCTTGGCTAGCTCTACCTCTTGCTCGGCATTGAGAAGCGCGACTTTACCGATTTGCTTGAGGTAATCCTTAACTGGGTCAGCGGTAGCGCCAGCAGAAACCACCTGCTGCACAGGGGCATCTTCCTCATCGGAGGCCGAAAGAGTGAACTCTTCAGTATCTTCGCCCGGCTTTTCTGGCGTCTCCACTTCGCCCACCAAAGATTCAACTTCAACGATAGCGATGGCTTCAGCGACAACAGCTTCGAGATCTTCTAATTCAATTTCTTCAAGATCAATATCATCTTCGAGCTCAACATCAATCTTTACTTCGATGCTCTCTTCGAGAAGCGAATCGATCTTGGCTGGCTTCTCGCTCTTCGCGCTCTTCGTATCAGCTTTAGCGGGCGCAGCTTTTACTGGTGCGGCTTTCTTCGCGGGCGCAGCTTTTACTGGTGCTGCTTTTGCGGGAGCGGCTTTTGCAGGCGCGGCCTTTACAGGCGCGGCTTTTGCGGGAGCGGCTTTTACTGGGGCTGCCTTCTTCGCAGGAGCGGCTTTTACTGGAGCGGCTTTCTTTGCGGGAGCCACTTTCTTTGCGGGAGCCGCTTTCTTTGCAGGGAGTGCTTTCGCTGGTGGCGCCTTCTTCACTGGAACTGCTTTTGCCGGCGCAGCTTTCTTCACAGGAGCAGACTTTGCCGGAGCCGCCTTCTTTGCCGGAGCCTTTTCTGACAACTGAGCTGGCGACTTCTTGGCGGCGGTCTTGCCGCTCTTTCCAGCTGATGTGGGCACTGAGGTTCCTTCGGTAACACGTTCGGGCGGTTATGCGGGTCGCCATATTGTAATTCGTCCGCCACCCCTCCGATTACCGAATTACCGGTCATCGGCTGGGAAAAGGGGTTCCAGCCACTGATGAGCGCCAGATAGCGCTCAGGCAGCGCTCAGATTGCGCTCTGTGAGCCTAGGAAAGCGCCTTCGAGAGCCGCGCCAACCGGCTTTCGGCCCGCTCCAGAGTGTGGCGGATGATCTCCCCCACCGCCTCGACCTCGATCAAAAAACCGTCATGGCCAAAGGGTGAGGCCACGACTAGTGGTGGCTCCGCCGTGGGGGCGAGCTCAGCGATCTCCTGTTGAAGGCGGGGTGGGAAGAGCCGGTCGGTATCGATGGTGACTACGACGATGGGGAGCGTTGCGGTGGCGAGTGCTCGCTCCACACCTCCGCGACCGCGCCCGATGTCGTGTGAAGCCATGGCATTGGTCAACCGGATATATGTATTGGCATCAAAACGGTGCTGCAACTTATCTGCCTGATGATCGAGATAGGACTCAACGGCCCAGCGCCCTGAATTATCGTCTTGCAGATCTCGTCCAAAGCGCACATCCATTTCGCTCTCACATCGATAGGTGAGATGCGCAATGCGGCGAGCAATTCCCATACCAACGGTGGGACTGAAATCTTTGTCGTAATAATCGCCACCATAGAAATGTGGATCCTTCTTGATCGCCTGAATTTCTACCGACCAGGTACCGATCTGATCTCCGGTAGCCACCGAAGAAGAACCGATCGTGCAAATTCCGGCAACTCGATCTGGGTAGGCAATAGCCCACTCCAGCGCGCGCATTCCACCCATGGACGGCCCGACTGCAATGACATATCGCGCGATACCCATAGCATCAGAGAAAGCGATCTCTGCGTGCACCATGTCGCGAATGGTGACTGCAGGAAAGCGAGATCCATAGAAGCGACCATCGGGATGAATCGACGCCGGACCAGTGGATCCCTGACACCCACCGATGACATTCGGGCAGACCACGAAGTACTTATCGGTATCGAAAGGCTTTCCTGGTCCCACCATCTCCGGCCACCAACCAGGAACATCCGACCATCCGGTGAGCGCATGATTGACGAGAATTGCATTGGAGCGTTCTGCGTTCAGAGTGCCCCACGTTTGATAAGCGATCTTCACTTGAGGAAGCACTTCACCCGATTCCAGCGTGAGATCACCGATGTTGAGGAAGAGCCGGTCCCCCGGATCATCTCCTTCTAACCATGCTCCTGTGATCGACGTGCGATCTGCGCGCAAACGCACTTCAGCTGCGGAGGCGACTACTGTCGCCCCCGCAGCTTGATGTGAAGCGCGCGCAGACATGATTACGCGCCTTGAGCGGCGCGGAATCCGATCTCGATATCTGCCTTGAGATCTTCGACATTCTCTAGCCCAAGACTTAATCGAACCAAGCCTGGAGTAACTCCAGCCGCCAGTTGCTCGGAAGCACTTAATTGAGAGTGCGTTGTTGTCGCCGGATGAATGACTAGCGAACGCACATCACCAATGTTGGCCACGTGGCTGAAGAGTTGTAGAGACTCTACGAACTTACGACCAGCCTCTACGCCACCCTTGAGTTCAAAAGAAAGTACCGCGCCAGAACCTTGAGGTACGTACTTCTTAGCCAAGCGGTGCCACTTCGAGGAAGGAAGCGATGCGTAATTAACCTTCTCCACTTCTGCACGAGTCTCGAGCCACGAGGCGATGGTTTTAGCGTTTTCAACGTGACGATCAATGCGAAGACTCAAGGTTTCTAGGCCTTGCGCAAGGAGCCAAGCGTTGAAGGGGCTTACTGCAGCACCGATATCACGTAGCAACGTGAGACGAATCTTGAAGATGTACGCAAGGTTTGCACCAAAGGCCGAACCGACGCCCAAGGCTTGCGCGTATACAAGGCCGTGATAACTGGGATCTGGCTCATTGAAACTCTTGAAGCGCTCTGGATAGCGTGCGTAATCGAAGTTACCTGAATCCACGATCGCACCCACTACAGCGTTTCCATGACCCGAGAGGAACTTCGTGGCCGAGTGCACAACGACGTCGGCGCCATGCTCGATCGGACGAAGTAAGTACGGAGTGGCTACCGTGTTATCGACGATCAGTGGCACACCAAATGCATGAGCCACATTGGCCACACCTTCGATGTCGAGTACATCGTTCTTTGGATTCGAAATGGTCTCACCGAAGAATGCCTTGGTGTTTGGACGAATCGCTTTGCGCCATGACTCGAGATCGTCTGGATCCTCGACGAAGGAAACCTCAATGCCGAGCTTAGGAAGCGTGTAATGGAAGAGGTTATAAGTTCCACCATAAAGACTGGGGCTAGAAACAATGTGATCGCCGGCTTCAGCGACCGCAAGGATTGAAAAGGTAGTTGCAGCCGAGCCAGAAGCTACGAGCAGAGAAGCCACGCCACCTTCGAGAGAGGCGATGCGTTGTTCAACTGCATCTTGAGTGGGGTTCATGATGCGCGTGTAGATATTTCCCAACTCTGCAAGGCCGAAGAGATCGGCTGCATGCTTGGTGTCGCGGAATTGATATGCCGTCGTTTGATAGAGCGGCAATGCGCGTGCACCTGTAGTGGGATCAGGAACTTGACCTGCGTGGATCTGGCGTGTTTCGAAGGACCATCCACCCTTTGCGGTATCAGACATAGTTTTCAACTTTCTCGTCGTATGTGTGAGAGCACGGCGAGACCATGAATCGTGAACCTAAAAATAGGTAACGAAACATAACCCCTCCTGAGGGGTCTCCGTTGAGAGACCCGCGCTTGTCGACCGGTGTCGACCTGGTCCTCACCCGGAGCACCCCACCGCGGTGGAGGGTTGCCGTCCAGCAAGCCGGGGCTAAACGCTGGAACTCATGACCTGAGCGAAAGATTAGCGAGAGGTTGCCAAAAATGTCTAATCAGGCAGCGACCTCGACTAAGGCCTCCAATTTCTCGGCCAACTCGTGACGCATGCGCGTGAAAGCTTCGGGCGGCCAGCCAGCCTCCATAACGCGATTCAAGAGACGGGCAAGTGAGTACGCAGGGTCGTCTTTAATGGCTTCATCGAGCGCTAACCGAGCCAAACCCCCTTCGCCCGCTTCGTAACTAGTGGCCGAGAGGAGGCAAGCAACTGGGGCGCGGTATCCGCAGGGGGCGTGCGCCAGGAGCGTACGCCAGAGTTCGACCGCGGCGGTCAATTGCTCATTGGAGTGGATGGTGATCGCATAATCCCGGAGGGCGAGATTCTCCAACGCCGCAAGAGTGGGGCCCACGTCACTAGGCAGGAGCGCGCGAGTGGCCTGCCATCGTTCCCAGACGGAGCGCAAATGCGCAGCAGCTACCGGAAGAGCGGGCCGCTCGTCGGTGGGCACGATCGCGCCACCCACCTGGGCGAGGGTGGCGGCTAAATCATGTTCCGAGGCGCAGGGCATGACATGTCCGCGAATGACATGTTCGGCAGCGATACGAGAACTTTCAAAATCAGGAAGTGGATTGCCTTGATGCTGGCACGACCCGCATTCGCCTTCGCACAGTCTGGAGATCCAATCGGTTTCAGTAACCACAATGGATTCCATCAGTGAAAAACCTGCCGATCTAATCTCGTTCTCGCAGATCTCGAGGAATGAAAGCCCCGCACCATTTGTGTATGCAACGAGCATGACACCTTCAATATTTTGCCAAGCGAGCGCGCCGATTAACTCTCGTGCAGAGTCGCGCTCGTGAAGTACAGCGAGTTCAGCGCGCATGACTCGAGCCAGTCGGCGCTCTGAAGTGAGAGAGAGGACGATAAGCGAATCTTGAGGATGAAATCCTAAGAGAAAAGGGATCGTCAGGAGAAGATCCTGCGGCGTATCAAGAATGAGAGCTGATGAGTTATGTGGTGTCATGAGCGGAGCCTGCCCATTTACACCTTCGTTGTCATGGGCGAGATTTGCTACTTGTGGATATCAAATGACCGCGTGCCGCCCGCACGGTGATAAGACGGGCATAGTTGAGCACAATCGCATCCCCCGTTACTTCAACTTCCTCGCCCTCACTTGTTACGGCAGAGACTTTCCATAACACTCGCGCGCTTACACGAAAACGATTGGCCGTGCGAAAAGTGTGCACCATCGATCCAGATGGATATGGACCTCCCAAGGTGCCACTCCGCTCTGCACCATCTCCAAAATTCCATTGCACAGAAGGAATTAGAGTGATGTACAAAGTAAACCCACCGACCAGAAGCGTGAATGGTGCGGGTAGCGGTCTTAAATATGCATTGATTGGAAGACCAACAATCGCGTCCACTGGTTCAAGCGTGAGAAGAAGATCAGGAACGTGTTCACGAACACTTTCTCGAGTGAGCGGCGATGGCTTGCGCACTACTGGTGGCGCACAAATTCCAGGAAAATCCACGGGCGGGTCACATCGACTTACTGGCTCCTGCACGGAAACTACTGGAGTCACTGTTCGATTAATCCCAGCCAATGCGCGCTTAATAACGGTAGCCACTACATCGCTATTGTCAGCATCTGTCGAAACGGTAAGACACGAATTCGAAGTACATTGCGCCGTCGCACTCCCCCATGAAGTTATGAAGAGAGTAATGGTGATGATCGTCAGAGCGATCGCGCGCTTCACGGGATCACCGCTGGAGAGGTCGCTGTTGTCATCAGCCATCGTCCGTGGCTCTCTGAAAAGTTAAAGAGGTCAATTGAATCCAGCGCACATTTATGTGAATGCACCTGCAATGCCAGATGCGTTCTTTGGAGCGCCTTCACCTCTAGCCCCACGAGTTGCAGACGCGCACTTCCAGACTGGCAGGTGGCCCCATTCGAGCGCTCACTAAAGAATCCCCGAAAGAGCAGATCGAGCACTTCGGTAGGAATGCTCTCTGGAATCAACCCTTGGTCTCGGTACGAAACCGCCCCAGTAATGACAGGCGTAATGACAGGCGTAACGACAGGCGTACTGAGGCGCGCGGTGATGGGAGTGGGGTCGGGTGCGGCTGCTGCTTGGGTGGAGTCGCACGCAGAGAGGAGCAGCAGAAGTAAGAGCGGAAGATATTTCATGACGGCACGGTAAAGATGTGGAGGCCCCGCGGACGCCATCCTCCCCCAGTACGAGAATCTCACCCAGAAAAAGCAACACCGGGCTCGTAGACTCTCACCGTGAGTACTTGTGAGAGCTGGGTGAGATGAGCGAGATGAGCGAGCGTCCCGAAAGTGGTGATGGCTGGCACGAGTGCCGTTGCGGAAATAAGCATTGGGGAATCTACGGAGCTGCGGGCCTTTTAGCCGTGCGTCGACGAGGCGATGAGCTCTACGTACTCCTACAGCACCGCGCGCCCTGGAGCCACAACGGTGACACCTGGGGGTTACCCGGGGGCGCTCTCAACCGAGATGAAGACGCCATCACGGGGGCATTTCGAGAGGCGCTTGAAGAGGTGGGAATCGAGGCGGCGCACTTGACGCCCCTGCATTCCCATATGGACGACCATTCAACCTGGAGTTACGAGACAGTTATTGCCCTTGCATCCGATGACGCTGACGCCTCTGTAGCTAATCACGAATCACTTGCCGTGGCATGGATTCTGACAAGCGCTGTTGAGCGTGAGAACTTGCATCCGTCATTTGCCAAGGCATGGCCAACACTGCAGAAATTAATAGCGAATTTAGCGATCTAAAAAGAAAGCGGGGGTTCTCTTTCGAGAACCCCCGCTTTACTACTTTCTATTTAGCTGCAACCGCTAGTCGATCCGCAACCTTCGCAGACGTAGCAAGAACCAGCGGGGCGCATCTTCGTTCCACAAGTCACGCACATCGGTGCATCTTGGTTACGGCCCATCATGGCCTCAAGAAGTTCAGTAGAAGAGCCCACTTGTTTGGCCGGGGCGGCCGGAACTACTGCAACCGGCTTAGTGACCAAATCATCGCTCTCAAGGGCGCTGACCTCTTCTGGTGCTGAGTACGAGCCTGTTTCCAGTTGACGGGCGCGCTCTTCGGCAGTGTAGATACCGAGTGCTGAACGCGTTTCGTAATCTAAGTAATCGAGTGAGAGACGACGGAAGATGTAATCCATGATGGATTGCGCCATGCGAACGTCTGCATCATCTGTCATACCAGCTGGCTCAAAGCGCAGGTTGGCAAACTTCTGTACATATGTCTCGAGAGGTACGCCGTACTGAAGGCCGATAGAAACTGCGATCGAGAAGGCATCCATCACACCTGCAAGAGTTGAACCTTGCTTGCCGAGCTTAAGGAATACCTCACCAAGTGAGCCATCTTCATACGAGCCAGCGGTCATGTAACCCTCGGCGCCACCGACTGTAAATGAGGTGGTGAGCGATGGGCGTGACTTAGGCAAACGACGACGAGTAGCGACCGCAGAAACTTCTGCAGGAGCTGCTTCCTTTGCTCCGCGTGCATCAGAGAGTGGTTGACCCACCTTGCAGTTATCGCGGTAGATAGCGAGCGCCTTAAGACCGTACTTCCAACCTTGGAAGTAGACCTCTTCGACCTCTTCGACAGTTGCTTCTGAAGGAAGGTTAACTGTCTTGGAGATTGCACCGGAGAGGAATGGTTGGCACGCAGCCATCATTCGTACGTGACCCATTGCTTCGATAGGACGAGCACCCATGGCGCAATCAAAGACGGCGTAATGCTCGAGTTTAAGACCCGGGGCATCAATGACGTTTCCGGTAGTACCGATGTGCTCAACAATCGCTTCGACGGTCTCTTCGGTGTAACCGAGTTTGCGAAGTGAACGTGGGATAGCTTGGTTAACAATTTGCATCGAACCGCCGCCCACCAACTTCTTGAACTTCACGAGTGCAAGATCTGGCTCGATACCGGTGGTATCGCAATCCATCATGAGACCGATAGTTCCGGTAGGTGCAAGCACGGAAGCTTGCGCGTTGCGCCAGCCATTCTTCTCGCCGATCTTGATGCAATCAGCCCAAGCCTTAGTGGCCTCGCGATGTACATCTTTATCGAGAGTAGTGACTGCGCGAGATGCATCATTTGCAGCAGCATGCTTGCGCATGACGCGAGTATGGGCATCTGCGTTACGTGCGTAACCTTCGTATTGACCAACTACTCCAGCCAATTCAGCCGAACGCTTGTAAGCAGTGCCGGTCATGAGTGAAGTGATAGCACCGGCAAGTGCACGGCCGCCATCGCTGTCATAAGGAAGGCCACTAGCCATCAAGAGTGCGCCAAGGTTGGCAAAACCAATACCTAGTTGGCGGTACTTACGAGTGGTGTCGCCGATGGACTCGGTAGGGAAATCTGCAAAGCAGATTGAGATGTCCATTGCGGTGATGACGATTTCGACCAACTTGGCGAAATTCTTGGCATCGAATGAGCCATCTTCCTTGAGGAACTTAAGCAAGTTGATACTTGCAAGGTTGCATGAGGAATTATCGAGCGACATGTACTCAGAGCAAGGGTTGGAAGCATTGATGCGTCCGGTCTCTGGATTGGTGTGCCAATCGTTAATTGTGTCGTCGTATTGGATACCAGGATCAGCGCAACCCCAGGCAGCGAGTGAAACCTTGCGGAAGAGCTCACGTGCATCGACGGTTTCGATAACTTCACCGGTAGCACGAGCTCGTAGCCCGAAAGGCTTGCCCTCTTCTACTGCGCGCATGAACTCGTCACTTACGCGCACTGAGTTATTTGCATTCTGGTACTGCACGGAGACGATGTCTTTTCCGCCAAGGTCCATGTCGAAACCAGCATCGCGGAGAGCGCGGATCTTATTCTCTTCGTTCGCCTTGGTCTCAATGAACTCTTCGATATCTGGATGATCGATATCAAGCACAACCATTTTCGCTGCGCGACGAGTGGCGCCACCAGATTTGATGGTTCCGGCAGAGGCATCAGCGCCGCGCATGAAGGAAACCGGGCCGGAGGCAGTGCCACCGGACTTAAGAAGTTCCTTGCTCGAACGGATACGCGAGAGATTAAGACCGGCGCCCGAGCCACCCTTAAAGATCATGCCTTCTTCGCGGTACCAGTTAAGAATTGAATCCATCGTGTCATCAACGCTGAGGATGAAGCAGGCGCTCACCTGTTGCGGCGCTGCTGTTCCGACGTTAAACCACACTGGGGAGTTAAACGAGAAGACCTGGTGCATGAGAGCCCAAGTGAGCTCGTGCTCGAAGATCTCGGCATCGCTCTCGGCAGCAAAATAACCGAAGTCTTTGCCAGCCTTTGTATAGGTCAACACCACGCGATCAATAAGTTGCTTGAGGCTCCACTCGCGATTATCGGTACCCACTACACCGCGGAAGTACTTGGTAGTGACGATAGTGGATGCGTTGACTGACCAGAAGTCAGGGAACTCTGCACCACGTTGTTCGAAGATCACCTCGCCGCTCTTCCAATTGGTCTGCACTACATCGCGACGTTCCCACGTCACTTCGTCGTATGGGTGCACACCTGGAGTCGTAAAAATACGCTCCATGCGTAGACCTTTCTTCGACTTTGATGCGGTAGCGGAAGTACGACTGTTTACGGTGTCGGGCATTTCATCTTCTCCTGTGGTGTGGTGTTAATCGATCGAAGAGAAAGCCACGCTATTTGCGTACCCGCTCTGCAATGCATTGGTCTGAACTGAATTGGTCTGAACTGAATTGGTCTGAACTGAATTGGCTTGTGAACTTGTATTCGAATTACTGGTGTTCGTTTTACTACTTACTGCTGGTATTGCTCGAAGCAGTGAAATCTCTGCTTCGAAATCTTCTAGAGATTCAAATGAGCGGTAGACCGAGGCGTAACGCAGGTATGCAACTTCATCGAGTTCGCGAAGCGGCGCCAAGATGGCCAGGCCAACTTCTTGAGCTTCAATTTCGGCGCGGCCGCTCTCACGCAACGCTTCTTCGACTCGTTGAGCGAGCAGCGCCAGATCGTCGTCGTTCACCGGACGACCTTGGCAAGCCTTGCGCACGCCAGCAACGACTTTTTCACGGCTAAAGGGCTCTGATGCTCCACTGCGCTTGATGATGTAGAGGGCTGCCGTCTCTTGAGTGGTGAAGCGGCGGCCGCAGGTGGTGCACTCGCGACGGCGGCGGATGGAGGTTCCTTCATCCACAGGGCGCGAATCGACGACTCGGGAATCCTCGTTACGGCAGTAAGGGCAGTACATCGTTCGCCTCCTTTTTACGCTTAACTCATGAGAGTTCAGACCCCTAAAAAAGGGGTCGTCTGTGGATAAACCTGTGTGTGGTCTGGGGAGAACCGCTATCTGGTGACCACAACCTGTGGAGGAAGTACACGGTTGTGAGCACTACATATAGGGGTAAGAGTAGAGCGGGAGTCGAGGGTTTGCAATGTTGGCGGTGAAGACGGCGTGTTGGGCGTGTCGAGGTGCGCAGAGCCCGTCGAGGGCGTATCTTGCTCCGATTTCTACTGGGTGATCGGGAGAGTGAGGCGTTGCCCCGCGACCAATCCAGCAGAGTCCAGATGGTTGAGCTCAACGATGCTATCCACGACGCTGCGGACATCTGCGCCCGTACTCACGTGCCGGGCGATCGACCAGAGCGTCTCCCCCGGCAGGACGATGATCTCCTCGTAGGTGAGCGTGCTTACGGCCCGGTTTCCGGCTCCTGAACTCCCCGCCGTGGAGCCATCTTCTGCGAGCGCGCCCGCGATCAAGGAGTGCGAGAAGGTGGCGACCGAGAGAGTGAGAGTCAGGAGAGAGG
>Ga0194060_10003269_pt1 | contig 11478 bp, 8 predicted proteins | sample SepL225m_MetaG_FD_163427 | JGI IMG/M metagenome (GOLD analysis project Ga0194060, IMG submission 163427) | Anoxic zone freshwater microbial communities from boreal shield lake in IISD Experimental Lakes Area, Ontario, Canada - Sep2016-L222-5m | ecosystem: Environmental > Aquatic > Freshwater >... | reverse complement strand
CGCAGGGCAGCGCACCTTGGACGCGGCTTCCGCGCCGTTGGCATAGGCATTGCAGGCGGTGAAGTCGATATGCATCACGCCCGGCCTCTGACGTTGCATCAGGCGCAGGTTTTCGCCAATCACCCAAAATCCCGGTCCCGGATTGTTCGGGTATTGCGCATAGGCCAGGTGCGACCAGATGTTGACCATGTCCTGTGCCAAGGGCTCGTTGTCCCTGGTGGCGTCGAGCAGTTCGGCCGATACTTTCATCGGATAGGCGGTGGCCAGCAGCGCAATTTTTGCGACCCGGTCCGGATGGCGCGAAGCGTATTCGAGCGCGATGAGCGAGCCCATGCTGTGGCCGACGATCATCGCCTGCTTCGCCACCGCAGCATACTGCACTGCGTTGACCCAATCGGCGAGTTCGGTGATGCCTGCGAGCGCCGGCCCCTCCGAACGCCCGTGACCGGGGAGATCGAGCGCGAGCACGCCGTATCCATGGTGTGCGAGATAACGGCTCTGCAGTATCCACACGCTGTGGTCGCACTGGGCGCCGTGGACGAAAATCACGGTAGGCAGCTTTGGATCGAACGCTTTGCCGCCGGTATAGGCATAGGCCTGTTTGCCGTTCACTTTGAGTAGCATCGCCGCCCCCTATTTGACGGTTTTCTGCGACGCACGCAGGCCGTTGGCGAGGTCGTCCATCAGGTCTGCAGAATCTTCCAGTCCAATGGAGAGCCGCATCGTGCCTTCGGTGATGCCGGCTGCCTTGAGCGCGGACTTGTCCATGCGGAAATGGGTGGTGCTCGCCGGATGGATCACCAGCGACTTGGCATCGCCGACGTTGGCGAGGTGGGAGAATATTTTCAGCGCCTCGACAAAGCGCTGTCCGGCGGCGCGGTCGCCGCGGATGGAAAAACTGAATACGGCGCCGCAGCCGCGGGGCAATAGTCTTTTCGCCAGTTCGTAATCGGGATGCTCCGGCAGTTCCGGGTAGGATACCGATTCGACTGCCGGATGCTTGACCAGGAACTCGACCACCTTGCGCGTATTCTCGACATGGCGGGCCATCCTGAGCGGCAGCGTCTCCACGCCTTGCAGGATCTGAAACGCCGTCGCCGGGCTCATGCAGGCGCCGAAGTCGCGCAGCCCCTCGCGCCGGGCGCGCAGCGAGAACGGGGCAACGGTGGACTCCTCAGAGAAATTCATGCCGTGAAAGCCCTGGTACTCGCCGCTGATCTCGGGAAACTTGCCGGAACCGACCCAGTCGAAGGTGCCGCCGTCGACCAGGACGCCGCCTATGGCCACGCCGTGTCCGCCGAGGAATTTGGTGGCCGAATGGAACAGGAGGTCGGCGCCGTGATCGAAGGGTCTCAGCAGATAAGGGGTGGTGAAGGTCGAATCCACCATCAGCGGCAGGCCGCACTCGTGCGCGATCGCCGCGACGGCGGATACGTCGAGAACGTCCAGCCCGGGATTGCCCAGCGTTTCGGCGAACAGCGCCTTCGTGTTCGGCTGGATTGCGGCGCGCCACGCGTCCAGATCGCGCGGCTTGACGAATGTGGTGTCGACACCAAAGCGCGGCAGGGTGTAGTGCAGGAGGTTGTGCGAGCCGCCGTAGAGCGCGCCGGAGGAGACGATGTGCGATCCGGCGCCGGCGATGGTCGCGAGCCCCAGATGCAGCGCCGCCTGGCCGCTGGCGGTGGCAATCGCCGCGACCCCGCCCTCCAGCGCCGCCACCCTTTCCTCGAGCACCGCGTTGGTCGGATTGGAGATGCGCGAATACACGTGACCGGCGCGCTCCATGTTGAACAGCGCCGCGGCGTGATCGGAATCGCGAAAGACAAAGGAGGTGGTGAAGTAAATCGGCGTGGCGCGTGCGCCGGTGTGCGGATCGGGCGCCTGTCCGGCGTGCAGGCTGAGCGTGTCGAAGCCTAGGTACTTGGGTTGGGCCATGGGTCCTCCGCTATTGAGGAGGACATTTTATCAGGATGGCCGCGCGGGCTCGGTCGAGTGTCAGCGGCAGACGCGCAAGGTTTTAATCTTTTTTCAGCGCGGCCTTTACCGCCTGTTCCTGGGCGAGCAATTCCTGGCGCGCGTTCTTCAGCATTTCGGCGGCTTCGCCGTGGTCCATTTTGAGCGCCAACTCCACCGCGCTTTCTCCGTCCTTGGACAGCATGTTGACGCTGGCGCCGTTGCGCAGGAACAGTTCCACCATCTGCGGATCGCCGCGCATGGCGGCGTACTGCAACGGCGTGTAGCCGTTTTCGCTGAGCACGTTCGGATCGAAACCCATGGCCAGGACTTTCTGCGCGTAGACCAGATTGTCCTTTTCGATCGCATAGAACATCGCCTTAATGCCTTCCGGGCTTTTTTCGCGCGGCTTCGGTTCCAGCCCCGTCGGCAGGATGCTCACTACGTAATTGATGAGCGAGATGCCGACCATGGCGGCGAGGGCGATGATCAGGGGAAGCTTGGAGATGCCCAGTGCGTCGGACCAGTTGTCGGTGACGTTGGCGCCGGTCACCAGTACCGCCACCATGATGAAAAATGCGAACTTGAGGTACAGGAACAGCGCAATGACCAGGAGGATGCCGAGAATAGCCGCGATGTAAGTGCGGTTAATGCTCAGTTCATCGGCAATGCCGGGCGGAAGCAGGGCGAAGGCCGTGGCGAGGCTAACCAGACCGACCAGCGCCCATTCCTTGTATTTTCTGGCCTGCAGAAAGTCCATGATTACTCCGCTGTGCGACTATTCGAAATTCATTGTGGGCAGACGGTCCGTCGCTGGCAAGGGCGACCCGTGGCGGGTAGTATAATCCATTCGTGGAATCAGAGAGTTGCATTCCAGTGCGAGGAGATGCGTTGAATAAAGCGTTCACCAGGGAAGCAGACGGCGCGGAAGAGGACGAGCCCGAGCCCGAGGCGAGGCAGCCGCAAGGGGTGAAAAATTACATCACCCCGGCCGGGTATGCCCGGATGAAAGCGGAGTTGAAGCAACTGCTTGATGTGGAGCGTCCGGAAACGGTGGGCATCGTCCATTGGGCGGCTTCCAATGGGGATCGTTCGGAAAACGGCGATTACATCTACGGGAAGAAGCGTTTGCGCGAGATCGACCGGCGCATCCGCTTTCTCATCAAGCGCCTGGAAATAGCCGAGGTCGTCGATTTCAGGGGCAAGGAGCAGGACCAGGTGTTCTTCGGCGCCACGGTGAGCGTGCGCGACAGCGCCGGCTGCGCCCGCAGCGTCAGCATAGTCGGCATGGATGAGGTGGACCCGGCGCGCGGGCGGGTGAGCTGGATCTCGCCCATCGCCCGGGCATTGCTCAAGGCGCACGTGGGCGACAGCGTGACTTTGAAATCGCCCGCAGGCGCGGAACAGCTCGAAGTGGAAGAAATCCGCTACGTCGACCTGCCCTGACGCCCATTGCTGAACGGGGGATGCCGCCCGTCGCTCAGTTCTTGCCTTCAGCTCCGGTGCCGCCCTCGGCGACACGGGTGAAATCGCCGGCTTTCACAATGGACAATTTCAACGGGTCGAGGTGGCGTTGCAGCGCGCTTTGTATCTGTTGCGGCGTCAGCGCCGCGATTCTGGCGTCGAAATCCGTGTCCCAGGCGAATCTGCGGCCCAGATAGAGGTTGTTGGCGAGCCGTGCGGCGAGCGTGCCGTCCTGGGTGCGGCCAAGTTTGCGCAAGGCGAGATAGCCTTTCTTGGCTGCCGCGACTTCAGCCGCCGTGTAGCCGTTCTGCAAGGTCTGCCGCAGCACGCCCAGAATCTCGGACTCGATGCGGGCGCGGTTCTGCGGCGCGTAGATGGCACTGATGCCGAATTCACCCACGGGGTCGAGGCTGCCGGCGGAAAGCCAGGAGCGTACGCTGTAGGACAGACCTTCCTGCTCGCGGATGCGCCGCGCCAGGCGCGCGTCCGAGGAACCTCCCAGGAGGTAGTTGCCCAGCGCGAGCGCCGGGTAATCGGGGTCGCTGTCCCGCAGCCGCAGATTCAATCCGGCCTGGAATACGGCGTTGGCCTTGTCGGGCGTGGCAAGATCGCGATTGATGGGCGGTGCATCGTGATAGTTGCCGACTATGCGCGTGTAGGCGCGCGGACTCGTCCAGCCGCCGAACAGGTCCTGCGCCAGGACTCCGATCTCCTGCGGATCGAAATCTCCCACCACCGCGAGTTCGCTGTGACTGGCGCCGTAAAAATCGCCGTGGCACCGCTGCAGGTCATCGATGCTCGCCGATTGCAGGCGTTGCATGCGCTCCTCCAGAGTGGGCGTGTACAGCCAGTGCTCCGGCGGGTAGGGATTGAGATGGCGTTCAAGCTGCAGCCCGGCGAGCGCGCCGGGATCGCTTTTCTGGCTTTCTATGCCGGTCGCGAGCGACCGCCTGAGCTGCTCGAATTCATTTTCCGGAAACGCAGGCTCGCGCAGGATCTCCGCGACCAGGCGCAGCACTGCCGGCAGGTTGGCGCGCAGGGTTTCGATGCTCGCACCGTCCCCGCCGACGCTGACGGTTGCCTTGAGCCGGTCGAACTCGTCGCGCAGCTGCTCGCGCGTGTGCTTCTTGCTGCCGCGCATCAGCATGGACGAGGTCAGGCTGCATGCGGTATCCCGGCCCATTTTGCTTTGCTCGTCGCCCCAGTGCAGGTTCAGCCGCGCAACCACGGTGCCGCCGCGGGTCTTTTTCGGCAACAGCGCGAGCTTCATGCCGCCGTGCAATGGGCGCACGCTGGTGCGAACGTCGATATTGGCCGGAGTCGGGTCGAACACTTCGCCTGCTGCCACCGCGGCCGACCCTTTGTAGTCTTTCACCAGTGCCGCGACGTCGGGCGCCGGCGGAATTTCGGACCGGTCCGGTTGCGCGGTCGGCGCGAAAATGCCCAGCGTGCGGTTGGACGTCTTGAAATAGCGGGACGCGACGCGTTGCACGTCTTCGCGCTTTACCTCGCGCAGACGGTCGCGGTAGAGGAAAAACAGGCGCCAGTCGCCGATGGCGATGAATTCGGACAAGGCTATCCCGAGTTCGCGCGGATTGGTCAGGGCCAGGTCGATGTCGTTGACGAGCTGCGTGCGCGCACGCTCGACCTCGTCGTCGGTCACGGGAGCGGCGGCAATGCTCTCCAGCGTACCGGTCAGTGCTTCGCGCGCCGCATCCAGCGGCATCTGCATTCCCAGGCTCGCGCCAAAATAGGCGTATCCGGCCTCGCGCTGCTGCTGGTCGCGGCCATAGACCCGGCTCGCCTTGCCGGTCTCGACCAGCGCGCGGTGCAATCGCCCGCCGGGCACCTTGGTCAGCGCCGTGATGAGGATGTCGAGCGCGGGGTAATCGGCATGCGAGCCCGGCGGCAGGTGGTACAAGGCGCCGACGAGCTGTATCTCTCCCGTGCGCCTCAGGGTGACGCTGCGCTCTCCGTCCTGGGTCGGCTCGGCGGTATAAGTCACGGGAAGCGCCCGCTTCGGCCTGGGCAACTTGCCGAAATGGCGTTCGACCAGTCGCAGCGCGAGCGCCTCGTCGAACTTCCCGCTGACGAGCAGCACCGCATTGTCCGGCTGGTAGTAGCTGCGATAGAAGGCCTGCAGCCGTGCTATCGGCACGCTTTCGATGTCTGAACGGGCGCCGATGATGGCGCGGCCGTAGTTATGCCACAGGTAGGCGGTGGCGGCCATGCGCTCGCGCAGCACGCCGTAGGGGCTGTTCTCGCCCGATTCGAATTCGTTGCGCACCACGGTCATCTCGCTGTCGAGATCCTTCCTCGCCACATGGGAATTGACCATGCGGTCGGCTTCCAGCGCCAGCGCCCAGTCGAGGTTTTTCTCGTTTGCCGCAAAAGTCTCGTAGTAATTGGTGCGGTCGTAGGAAGTCGAGCCGTTGAACCGGGCACCGTAGCGCTGGAATTCGTTCTTGATTTCGGGGTGGCGCGGCGTGCCCTTGAACAGCATGTGCTCCAGCAGATGCGCCATGCCGGATTCGCCGTAGCCTTCGTGGCGCGAGCCGACGAGGTAGGTCATGTTGACCGTCACCGTGTCCTGGCTGGCGTCGGGGAACAGCAGTATTTTGAGCCCGTTCGCCAGGCGGTATTCGGTGATGCCTTCGACCGAAGTGACTTTTTTGGCGGCTGCGGCCTGGCCGGCAAACGCCGGCGGCGGCACGATCAGGGCGGTGGGCAAAAACAGCGCCAGCGCAAGAACGACAGCGGGAGCGCGGAGTGCGTGGCGAAACATCAGGACCTCATCGAATCGGGGTTGTCGTACAGAGACCGGATTTTCACCGATTGGTTCATACCCGGGTTGCGTCTAGTTTGCCAGATACGCGAATAGATGCAGCGCCGGCATCCCTACCGCGATGGTGAGCAGGGTGTTGCGCGTGCGCCAGGCAACGGCCGCCGCTAGGATTCCGGCGAGCAGGCGCGGGTTGTGCAGGCTGATGTCGATCGCCCCGGCGGTCAGCAGCAGTTCCGGAGCGAGGATGGCCGAGAACACCGCCGCCGGGACGAAGCGCAGTCCGCGCCGCAGCGCTTCGGGGACGGGCCAGTGCGCAAACAAGGTGATGAAGGAGGCGCGCGGCAGGAAGCTTGTCAGTGCCAGCCCTGTGATCAGCAGCAGGAATGACGCGATGCTCACTCGAGCTTCTCCACCAGCATGCCGGTGACGATTCCCGCCGCGACGGCGAGCAGCAGGCCCAGGCGCAGGGGCAGCGGCCAGGCAAGCACCGCGGTGACGGCGGATGCGCAGGCGGCGGCGGCCACCGCGCGATCGCGTATGGTCGGCGCGACGATGGCGAGAAAACTGAGGACGATGGTGAATTCAAGGCGCCAGGCGGCCGGAATGCGGGTGCCGAGGAGAATGCCGGCGAGCGTTCCGGCCTGCCAGGTGATCCAGATCATGCAGCAGGCGCCGGCGTAGTACCAGACCTTGACCGCGGGGTCATGGATCCGCTCGTAGCCCCGGAGCGCCATGGCGTAACCGTTGTCCGACAGCATATAGGAGAGCAGCGGCCGCCAGCCCCGGCCGGCTGCCGCGAGATGCGGCGAAATGGACAGGCTGTAGATGGAAAAGCGCAGGTTCAATACCATCCCGGCAAGGATAATGACCGCGAGCGGCGTGCCCGAGGCGAGGAGCTGGAGGCTGGCCAGCTGCGAGCTGCCGGCATAGACCATCACCGACATCAGCATCGCCATGTAATGCGGCATGCCCGCCGCGACCATGGCGACGCCGCTGATCGCGCCGAAGGCCATCACCCCGGGCAGGACGGGCAGACAGGATCGGGCGGCGGAGAAGAATTGGGGGTGGAACCGCAAGGGGCTGGGGCAAAAGCGAAAAACCTGGAAGGCGCCATTCTACATCGGCGTGCGGCAGCCCTTGAAAATCGGGCTTTCGACCCGCATTTAACGAAAGCTTATTGCAGCTGGGCAGTCGTCCGCACCACGGTCATCGGCCCCAGCGCTCATTGTCATTAACCGGGAGAACACATGTCTGAAACCGTCGCCAAGGAAACGCTGGGCTTCCAGGCCGAGGTGAAGCAACTGCTGCATCTCATGATCCATTCCTTGTACAGCAACAAGGAAATCTTTCTGCGCGAACTGATCTCGAACGCGTCGGACGCAGCCGACAAGCTGCGCTTCGAGGCGCTGTCGAACGCGTCCCTATACGGTGGCGACGCCGAATTCAGAATCCGGGTGAGTTTCGACAAGGCGGCCAGAACGCTCACGGTATCGGACAACGGCATCGGCATGTCGCGCGAGGAAGTCATCGCCAATGTCGGCACCATCGCCAAGTCCGGCACGCGCGAATTTTTCCAGTCGCTGACCGGCGACCAGGCGAAGGATGCCAACCTGATCGGCCAGTTCGGCGTCGGCTTCTATTCGTCGTTCATCGTTGCCGACCGGGTGACCCTGGTGACCCGGCGCGCCGGTGCGGCCGGCGCGGAAGCCGTGCGCTGGGAATCCGACGGCGGCGGCGAGTACAGCATCGAGGCTACCGACAAGGCGGGGCGCGGCACCGACGTCACTCTGCACCTGCGCGAGGGCGAGGACGAACTGCTGGAGGACTTCCGCATCCGCGGGCTCATCCGCAAGTATTCCGACCATATCGCCATACCGATCATGATGGAAAAGCGTGTCTGGGACGAGGAAAAAAAGGAATACAAGGCCACCGGCGAGGATGAAACCGTGAACCAGGCGAGCGCGCTGTGGGCGCGACCCAAAGCCGACATCACGGAAGAGCAGTATCAGGAATTCTACAAGCACGTCGGGCACGATTTTGAAAAGCCGCTCGCCTGGACCCATAACCGAGTGGAGGGGCGGCACGAATATACGCAGTTGCTCTACCTGCCGTCGCATGCGCCGTTCGATCTGTGGGACCGGACGCACCGCCACGGCATCAAGCTGTACGTGCGCCGGGTGTTCATCATGGACGATGCCGAACAACTGCTCCCGACCTACCTGCGTTTCGTGCGCGGGGTGGTCGATTCCAGCGACCTGCCGCTCAATGTCTCGCGTGAAATCCTGCAGCAGAGCAAGGACATCGAGGCAATCCGCTCCGGCTGCACCAAGCGCATCCTGTCGCTGTTGGAAGACCTGGCGCAAAACCAAAAGGAGCAGTACACGACGTTCTGGAAGGAATTCGGCCCGGTGCTGAAAGAGGGGGTGGGCGAGGACCACGCCAACAAGGAGAAAATTGCCGGGTTGCTGCGATTCGCGAGCACGCATGCGGACAGCGAAGAGCAGGGCGTTTCGTTCGCCGACTACCTGGCGCGGATGAAGCCGGGCCAGGAGAAAATATACTACGTCACCGCCGATTCTTTCCTCGCGGCGAAGAACAGCCCGCACCTGGAGGTGTTCCGCAAGAAAGGCATCGAAGTGCTGCTGCTGGCGGAGCGCGTCGACGAATGGCTGGCATCGAATCTGCACGAATACGAAGGCAAACCGCTTGCCTCGGTAGCCAAGGGCGACCTGGACCTGGGCAAACTCGAGGACGAGACGGAGAAGAAGGAGCAGGAAAAACAGGCCGGCGAATACAAGGACCTCACCGACAGGATCAAGAACGCGCTGGGCGAGCAGGTGAAGGAAGTGCGCGTGACCCTGAGGCTGACCTCCTCCCCCGCCTGCCTCGTGTCCGATCAGCACGACATGGGCGGCAATCTCGCGCGCCTGCTCAAGGCGGCGGGGCAGAAGGTGCCCGATTCCAAGCCCATCATGGAGATCAATCCGGGCCATCCGCTGGTGCAGCGGCTGAAGTACGAGGAAACGCAATTCGCCGACTGGAGCCAGGTATTGTTCGACCAGGCGCTGCTCGCCGAAGGCGGGCATCTGGAGGATCCGGCCGGATTCGTCAAGCGCCTGAACGAACTGATGCTGGCGCTGGCCGGCGGCGGTGCGAAGATCTGGACGCCGGGGAGTTAGGCGGATTTACGCGACGGCAGGCAGGAAGATCATCGCCTGAAGAACCGCGCCAGTTCTTGATCTCCGGGAAGAGCGGATGTTTTGCAGCCCTCCGTTCTCTTAGCAGGCATTGCTTTAGGTCATTGCGCGCTATCGCGCGCCAACCGTCTTTTTGGTACGGATGAAAAACGTATCCGTACCAAAAAGACGGTTATGGATAAAAGCAAAAGCGGTTTGGGATTGGTTTTTATCCAAGATCGTCGATTGCGCGCGGACGTGCTTTTCGTCCGCGCACAATCGGCGATCCGCGCGGCCGGATCGCCGGCCGCGCAAGCTCTAGCGCTAAGGCGAGTAACGAACTTACAACTGCTTCAGCATCGTCTCCGCATCGGAGACTTCGAATTTACCCGGGCCTTCGACGTTGAGCTGCTTGACCACGCCGTCCTGAACCAGCATCGAATAGCGGTTCGAGCGCACGCCCATGCCGCGCGCGGTCAGATCGAGTTCCAGCCCGAGCGCCTTGGTCCAGAGCACGCTGCCGTCGGCCAGCATGCGCACCTTGCCGCCGGCTTTCTGGGTGCGTCCCCAGGCGCCCATGACGAAGGCGTCATTGGTGGCAACGCACCAGATTTCGTCCACGCCCTTGGCTTTCAGTTTGTCGTAGTTGGCGACGTAGCTGGGCACGTGTTTGGCCGAGCAGGTCGGGGTGTAGGCGCCGGGCAGGGCGAAGATCGCGATCTTCTTGCCCTTGGTCGCTTCCGCGACGCTCAGGTCCTTCGGATTCAACGGGCATCCGGCGGCCTCGTCGAATTCGGTGGCTTCGGTCAATTTGCCCTCAGGCAGGCGGTCTCCGACTTTGATCATTGCATGCTCCTGTGTAGTGATGGCTGATCTGGATTTAGGCGCAAAACCATGCCTCGCGCCCGTACCGCGCACGAGTCTGGTGCTGCGGCACGGGCGCGAATCCTAACACAATCCGGTGCGCTAGTACCCGCGCCGAAACCAAGGGGATAGTCGCGCGCGCCCGCGCACCCGCGCGCTCTTGCCCGAGTGCAAGCCGCCATTTGAACCTGCAGCACAATGCCGCTATAGTGCGGTGCATGCAAGCCGCCGCCGATGCCGCCTCCGATCGCAAACTGACTCTGACCGAGGTGCTGAACGACCTGGTCGCGGAGGGTCTCGTCGGCCGGGCCGAGGCGGACAAACTGGTCGCCGACCGGCGCATGCAGCGCGCCGACCATCATCCGCTGGCGGTGATCGCCGACCAGAAATGGAAATCGCTGTTGCCGCCGAACAAGCTGCTGCACCTGGAACTGCTCACCGAGTGGCTGGCGGGCAAGGTCGGTCTGGGCTATATGCACATCGACCCGCTCAAAATCAACTTCTCGGCGGTCACGGACATCATGTCCAACGCCTATGCGCAGCGCTTCAAGATTCTGCCGGTGGAGGTCAACAGCAAGGAGGCGGTGATCGCCACCTGCGAGCCCTACATCAAGCAATGGGAGGCGGAACTCAAGCCGATCCTGCGCCTGGACATCCGCCGCGTGATCGCCAACCCCCTGGACATCGCGCGCTTCCAGGTCGAGTTCTACAACCTGGCCAAGTCGATCAAGGGGGCCGCGGAGAAAGGCAATCAGTCGAGCGGCATCGGCAACTTCGAGCAACTGGTGGAGATGGGCAGCGCCAACCGCCAGTACGACGCCAACGACCAGCACATCGTTCACGTGGTCGACTGGCTGTGGCAGTACGCGTTCGACCAGCGCGCGAGCGACATCCACATGGAACCGCGGCGCGACGTCGGCTATGTGCGTTTTCGCATCGACGGCGTGCTGCATCAGGTGTACCAGATTCCGGCGTCGGTGATGGCCGCGATGACCAGCCGCATCAAAATCCTCGGCCGCATGGACGTGGTGGAAAAACGCCGGCCGCAGGACGGGCGCATCAAGACGCGCACCGCCGACGGACAGGAAATCGAGCTGCGCCTGTCGACCCTGCCCACCGCGTTCGGCGAAAAGCTGGTGATGCGGGTGTTCGACCCGGAGGTGCTGGTCAAGAATTTTCTGGAACTCGGCTTCTCCGACGAAGATCAGGCGCGCTGGAACCAGATGACCATTGCCC
>Ga0194060_10003267_pt1 | contig 11479 bp, 20 predicted proteins | sample SepL225m_MetaG_FD_163427 | JGI IMG/M metagenome (GOLD analysis project Ga0194060, IMG submission 163427) | Anoxic zone freshwater microbial communities from boreal shield lake in IISD Experimental Lakes Area, Ontario, Canada - Sep2016-L222-5m | ecosystem: Environmental > Aquatic > Freshwater >... | reverse complement strand
CTCTGGCGGTGATCAACTCAAGTTCAAGTTTTGTGCTACAGCATCCTGTATCGTAGTAAAGACCAATACAACAAAACGTTCAATATCTCTTGCTGTTTATGACGATAAAGATCTAGAGGATGTACAGGTAGGTAATTGTACTGTGTATCCTAATCAGGATATACCAACAGCAGGATCTATAGTAGAAGTTAAATATCTTTACTACTTTCCCGGAGGTTCTTTATTCCAACCTGTTCTTTTAGGAACCGGCGATTGTACCAGAGATGATATCGATGCTGTTGATTGCAAGCTATCAAAGTTAAAAGAAAAAAAAGTATAAGAACAAGCATAATCATTAACCTAATAATCATAAATGGAAAACACTAAAAACGGAAAACAACCACCAGTTTGGTTATCTTTTCAAAAAACAGAGTTCGAAAAGCTTGAACTTAAAAAAGCAAAAGTAGGATTAAAACGTATCCCGTTAAAACTAGTTGCTAAAATAACACTATGAGTGGGAAGTATAACATATTCCATGGTCAATTTATAAAACAAGCTGACGGCTCGCTTCAACCAGCAGAAACATGCAAAGCTAAATACAAGCTGTTTCTTAAGGATTTGCAAGTTGGTCAGACTGTAGGGATATTTTTCGAAGCAAACGAGGATGATGGCACGCTGGATCAGCTTGCCAAAATCCACGCTTGTATTCGAGAGTTGTCCATGCATTCAGGAGAAGACTTTATTGAGATGAAAAAGACAATAAAACGTAACTCCGGTCTCTGTGTAAGAGATGCTTACGGTGAAGAGAAGTTCAAATCCTTTGCCGATTGTTCTAAGAAAGAACTAGGCTTCGTAATAGAAGCAGTATGTAATGCCGGTGATTTTATGGATATAAACTTTAGGTAGTACCTATTGGAGGATTATAATTTTCATCCACATCTATCTCCTTTTCGGTAATCTTACCTTGTTCTTTAGCTGCTGTTTCAATGCTGTGTATTAATATTGTTAAAACATGTATCTCACCTTCGAATATAGTAGAAGGTGGGTCATTTTTTTTTAGCTTTATCAGCGCTTCTTTGAACTCTTCTGGTTTGCTTTGACCCAAAGCCATTAGAACTTGTTGAACCATCATATGGAAAAATCCAGACACTTCTATTGTTACACCAGAAGTGTGTTCAAGTATTGGAACCTTTATTTTTTTTGTAGCCATACTGCAAATGTAGGATTTTTTACGATACGAATTTTAATAACCCCTATCTTAATTACAAGACAATGTTAGATAACATAGATTTAAAAGAAATACAACAGAAGCTGTATGACCGACTCAAACCCACGGGTTGGGCAGATAAACTGAAAGGTTTCATACTAAGCGATGATTTCCATAAGATACTAACGGTTCTGTTGATTGAAGCTCAAGATGGTAAACGTTTTACTCCTTTGATCAAACAATTATTCAGAGCTTTTGAAGAATGCCCGTTTGATAGTTTAAAAGTTGTAATGCTAGGACAGGATCATTATCCTTACAAAGATGTAGCAGATGGTATAGCGTTTTCTTGTTCTAATGACAAGGTGATACAGCCATCCTTACGATACATGTTTAAGGAAATTGAGACAACCGTTTACTCCGGAGTAACTTATACCCGAGATCCCGACTTAACACGATGGGCTAATCAAGGAGTACTATTGATAAATACAGCATTCACAACCACGATAAATCAAATCGGTTCCCATTATATCTTATGGCAACCTTTCTTGGCTTATTTATTTGACACTCTCAACTTTGGGAGTCCTGGTTTAGTGTATGTATTTATGGGAAAAAAGGCCCAGGAATGGTCTCATTCTATCCCAGAAAACAATTATCGTATAAATACGATGCATCCTGCTGCAGCTGCTCACAACAAAGATGAGAGCTGGGATTCAGGAGACGTCTTTAACAAAATTAATAACCACTTAACAACTAAAATAATATGGTAGACGAACACGTAGTGTTGACAATACAACTCAACGAAGAGACAAAAGAAGCATCAGTAAATTTTGATCCTGAACCTCTTCCTCTTCCTCTTGTGTTAGCAATAATGGAAGGCATCATTGAGAACTATAAAAACAAAATGCCTAAAACAGATCCTAAAGACATAAACTAATGAAAAAGATATCGGCTTTACTTATTATAGGTATTTTCCTGGTCATGCTATATAGTGCATGCACACCCGCTCGTCATTACGATGATCCTACAATACCAGATTGTGATATGGATACTTGTTGTAGTACAAGTGATTAAGGTTTAAGAGCTATGTAGGTTCCTGTACCAAGGATAGCTACTATTGATGATGCCCAACCAAACTTAAGCCACTTCTTTTGTCGTTTGAGTTTGGTTATATCATCGTTAAGATTTGATATGCTTGTATCTCTTACAGCGATTACTTTATCCTTAAGACGTAAAGCTATTGTATCACTTGTGATTTCAAAGTTCTTCTCCTTTATAAGAGAGTCTCTGTTTGCAAGCTTAGCGTTCGCGTTAGAAAGTAGAGTATCACAACCACGTCCGGATACTAAGCTGGCTGCAATATGCTGAAGCTCAGTTATACCATAACATCTGATTGTATCAGTGTTTGGTTTTCCAGTTTGTGCGTATGATGCTGTCCAACTGATTAGGAGTAGCAGTAGAATAGATGATCTTGATTTTTTCATTGGTTCTATATTGAACTTGTGGATCGATGTTTAGTAAACTATCATAGCTATTCTGGATTTTTATCTGACGAGCATGACTCAAATCGATTTGCTTTTTCATCAGAGAGATAGAATCCTGTAGAACCTTTTCATAAGAATCATCGACTATAGTAATCTCAGGTTTACGAAAAATAATAATGGATAGCAAAGTAAGTATTATCACAATCATTATTAAAAATATATGTGTTGTTTTATCCATTGCTATTGCGAATAATTATTATCTTTATGACCCTTTTCACAAAAATAAGTAAAGTTTTAACACTAACCACTATGTATAATAAAAAAAACAAAGAAGCTGCTGATATCATGATTCACGAATTTTGTCAAAGGTTTTGCGATGTTTTTCATATCTATCCACATGTTACCTACTCCATTTCTAAACAACCTTTACAAAGGGTTAGCTTAAATAAGCTTTTTGATTTGGTAAACGAACTGTTATTAGATGAAATACGTGAATGCGATCCTATTTACGAATCCGTAAAGTTAGACGGTATAAAGCTCGTAAGGAGAAAGCGCATCATTGTACTTTATAGACAAACATTTATGAGTATTGCAAATGATATAGGATATGGTTCTACTACACTTTCTAGATTTTTAGGATTTAATCATGCAACAGTCATACATGGTTGTAGAAAGATTAAAGATCTAATAGACATAAAAGATCCTGAAACAGTACTAATTTATACTCAAGTAACCAATGCCTACAAAATCCGATTTAATAATGATGGAGATGTTCAACCGGATAGTGGAGAAGAGTCTGACACCTAATCAGTTCTATCTTCTCTATTGCATGAGAGAAAACGTCGCCAGTCTTAACATCAACATGCATCTTGAACTACGAATGTTAGAACAAGATGGGTGGATAAATGATAAGCAAGACCTACAGCCGAAAGCCCAAAGCTTGCTGGCAAAAGTAGAAAGCTTCTTCAAAATACAGAAGAAGAAAACAAGTTCACAATTATTGGGCAAAGACTTTGTTGATAACATGACTAAGTATAACGAGCTCTTCCCTAAAATCAAGGGTGGTAGCGGTAAATACATACGTTCAAGTATCAAGAATGTTGAAACAAACTTCCGGTGGTTCTTTAATGAACACGCCTATTCCTGGGAGACAGTTCTTGCAGCAACCGATAAGTATATCGAAGAGCAAGAACGTGACAATTACAAGTACATCAGGACATCTAAGTACTTTATACGCAAGCAAGATGCTTCTCGTATGAACAACTCTGATTTAGCTGATTATTGTGAAAGAATAGAACAGGGTGATGATACACAAGAACCAAAGATATTTACTGAGAAAGTGGTATAAATATTTGCTTTTTGGAAATCTTTAGCTTATGTTTGTATACAAATAATCCCGCGATTTTCTTCCCTATTTGTGTTACATCTATGATGTAGACGGGGAACTTTTCGCTTTAAACTAAGCTATGGCTCAACCAGTTCCACAATTCAGATCAAGACCCTGGAAAAATCAAAAGGAGTCTTATCAAGATGCTTTGCAATACATGCAATCCAGGAGAGAAGGTACTGTTACAAGTATTAGAACTCCTTGGGCTAAGTTTAATGATGCAACAGTAGACGGAATCGAATGGAACTCAACAACTGTAATAGCAGCTAGACCTGCAACAGGTAAAACGCTTATCAAAGATCAGTTGGTAAGAGAATCTTTTCAACTTAATACCGATATGGTGTTTAGGGTGTTAGAGTTCTCACTGGAAATGGTAGGGAAAGTTACGGCTATGAGAAACTTTACATCTCATATTAATAAACCTTACAAGTATTTATGTAGCGCCGATGGTAAAATAAGCGATGAAGATATTCAACGTTGCTTTAACTATGCAAAGGAGGTAACAAAGTACCCAATAGATGTTATTAATGAACAGCCTACAGTAAACGAGTTTCGTCAGATTATCGCAGAATATATGGACGCCCATTCAAATCAAAAGAAAGATGAAAATGGAACTGTATATAGAGAGTACACCAACACAATCATCACCCTCGATCACTCCGGTCTTATCAAGAAATCATCATTTGAAAAAGATAAGATGGAAACAATAGCCAACTTAGGAGAAGCACTCACGGATTTAAAACGCAAATACCCAATCGCATTCATTGTACTAAGCCAACTCAATCGCAATATAGATGTGCCAGAAAGAAGTGAAGATGGCAAATACGGAAATTTTGTACTAGAGTCTGATATTTATGGATCAGATGCGTTACTACAACATGCTGATATTGTAGTAGGTGTTAACAGACCTGCTAAACAGAAGATCAGTTTCTATGGTGTGGAACGCTATCTAATAGAAGATCTTTCCGTACTGGTATTTCACTTTCTAAAAGTCAGAAACGGTGAGACAAGACTAAGCTTTATGAGAGCAGAGTTTAATCGCATGATGGTTACTGAAATGGAAACCCCTGCTACTCAACAACGAAAACGATAAAATAAAATGACAATTGTAACAAGCGACAAGCCAGATGAAAAAAGAGAACGCCGAAGACTCATGGAAGAGTTTCACCGTTCAACATTCGATGCATTAAGAATCGAAGAACCTTTCTTTATCCCGAAGCTTTTCTATAAGCCAACAGGTTTACCAGAAAAGTGTATTGCCCTCTTTGCTAGCGAAGTGACTAAGGGATTAGATGTTTACACTGAAAATGCAGACGCAGAGAATATCTCGTTAGATCCAGACCGGAGACTATACAAGTGGAGATACAATCTGAACTTCAGAGAAGAGTATTCATCTTCAGAAAGTAATGGTTCAATAAGGTATTTTATACCTGTATCGGAACTTATTCTTATTAAAACAAACTCTCCAGATATCCTCTTGGAAGAGAAAGCTAAAGGCCCAGAGCAAATTAAACTGGATCTTAAAGTGCATGTTGATCAAGAAGATATTGCATTAGCAAGCGCCTCGTTGCGAGATTTTGCTGCAATCATGTTGAAGCAACCTGTGAGTAATAAGGAATGGTTAAACGAACTAATACTAAAAGCTAAGTAATGAGTAAAAAGAACGAAGAAGTAGAAGAAACGAAGCAGATCGTTTTGCCTCGCGGTAAAGTAATGGCTGCACAACAAAGCCCAAAGAATCTAATAGTATTTTCCAAACCAAAAGTTGGGAAAACAAGTCTGTTTGCTCAGCTACCGGACTGTTTAATATTAGATTTGGAACACGGAACAGATTATGTTGATGCGATGAAAATCAAAGCTAGCAGTGTAGAAGAAATCAAGGATATCGGAAGCGCTATTGCTGCTGAAGGTCATCCTTACAAATACATTGCTGTTGATACTATTACCGCTTTAGAAGAGATGTGTATTCCTTATGCAGAATTGTTATATTCTCGAACATCGATGGGTGCTAATTGGTTCACAAAGTTAAAACCGCAATACGGTTCTATCTTGAATATGCCTAATGGTGCAGGTTATCCGTATCTACGTGAAGCCTTCACAAAAATCATTGAGTATATTAAAACATGGGCACCAAGAGTAATCCTCATAGGTCATATCAAAGATATCTTGTTAGATAAAAATGGTACTGACTTTAACGCGATGGATTTAGATCTAACAGGTAAGCTGAAAAGAATAACAAGTTCTCAATCAGATGCTATTGGATATCTTTACCGTAAAGGTAATCAGAACATCCTAAGTTTTAAAACAACGGATGAAGTAGCATGTGGAGCTAGACCTGAACACCTTCGTAATAAGGAGATAGTTATCTCTGAAATGACAGATAAAGGAATAGTAACCCACTGGGATAAAGTATACATTGATTAGTCACACCAAAAATAAATAATATGTTAAACACAAAAGACATCAAAACAGGAGGCGGTAGTGCAACGCCAAAAACATTGCAACCAGGTAATCAAGCGATTACTATTAACAAAGTAGAACTAGAAGATTTCAAGTTCAAGCCAGGTGCATTTCACATGCTATTTCATTGTGAAGGTGAGCCGATCCTTGAGGACTTCGAAGGATTCTTCATCAATAAAGATGAACCATCTTTGGGTAGACATGCTGGACAAGTTGGTAGAATCAAAGCTGGGCAGTATGCTTTTGCTGATGGTACAACTAAGTCAGGTATTGAAGTAAGCCGTGATGCAGATATCATGCGTTACTTGAAAAACATCTGTATCGAACTTGGATGTGTTGAATGGTTAGAGTTGCAAGATGGAAAACACGCAACTATCCAATCATTGATTGCTCAGTTTAATAGTGATGCTCCTTTCAAAGGTAAATGGCTGAACGTTTGTATTGCCGGTAAAGAATATTTAAACAAAGAAGGATACACAAACTTTGATTTGTTCTTCCCTAAGTTTAACAAATCTGGTGTACCATTCGAGAATGTTGTGAAAGTTACTAAGAGTAAACTTGCTAAGTTTAATAGTGATGAACACATCATCAAGAAAGTTGTAGAAGATGTTAAAGGTTTTGAAGCAGGCCAAGACGCAAGTCCAGTGGTAAAGAAATCTTTTGATTTATAATATAAACTGTTAAAATACAGAGGGGTAGGAGAGATTCTACCCCTTTTTATTATTATGCTAAGAACCAAATCCCTCATATCGAAGTTAAGCGATGTCCCACGTGAGTGGGTATTCGAGTATTATTTAAAGCTTGATGAGAAACTTACTGGTCAGGATCTTAAAATAACATCGGCGTTCAATCTATTAGAGAAGAACCCCTCGATGTTTATTTACTACGCCGTATCAGCAGGTGCTTACAAGTTCAAGGATTTTTCTTCACAGAATAAATCCGGTGATGGTGTTACTCTTGTCATGGAAATGTTTAAACTCACAACCAGAGGTGAGGCAGCCCACAAGATCATAGAAGATTACAATCAGTTTACTCTTGATAACAAGGACATGGAGATACGCGAGTTTAAAGTGCGTGCAAAATACAAAGTGTCAGTGTTTACAAAGAGGAAGTGGAATAGTCTTGATAGATCTTATTGGACAGCTTTCAATATTGGTTCTAAGCGATTAGAACATTACAATGTTGTACCTCTTGAGTCCTATACAATGTCCAAGGAAGAAGATGGTGAGACCAAAGAGCTATTAATCAAAGGTAACTTTATCTATGGGTACTTCCGCAATGACGGAACTCTCTATAAGATATATCAACCCAAGGTAACGGATAGCAAATTTATAAAAGTAAAGGAGTACATACAGGGTGTAGATCAGCTTACGTTTAAAAAAGATTACTTGATCATCTGCAGCTCATTGAAAGATATGGCCGCTATGGATGAGTTATTCTTTAATAATGTAGAATGCGTTGCGCCGGATAGTGAGAACACACTCATCAATGAGAATGTCATAACTGTATGGGGTAGCAAATACAAACGGATCCTTGTCCTATTTGATAATGATCAAGCTGGTATTGCTGCTATGGAAAGATATAATAAGATGTATGGTTTACCAACGGTTCACCTACAAATAGAGAAAGATCTTTCTGACGCTATAAAAGCACATGGTGTGGACCATATCCGCGAAGTAATTACACCCTTATTAAAACAAGCATGTACAAAGTAAAAGCAGTAGAGCTTAATCAGTGGCTTAAAAGTATTGAGCTCTTAATAGAATCGTTGCAAATATCAAACGCTAAAGATTTCAAAGCTTTAAAAAACGGTACAAGATCAATACAAGAAATCAATAATTACATAAACATAAAAAAAGATGGATCCTTATAATGCATTCGAAGAATGGTTAATGAGTCTGGAAACACAGACTTTAACCGAAGAGTTAAAGCTTGAAATACTAGAGGAAGCTAGAACACTAATAAACTGGTAACATGAGTAAAGGAAGTAAGACCTACAAGTTTCAAACAAAAGAGGGTATAAGTCTTAAACTACAAGCAGGTTCACAAGAAGCAGCTATTGCTAAACTAGCAAGTTTAGTGCAATCAGTAGCTGAATGGCCGCATTTAAAAATTTATAAAGATAAATAGTTATGAAAACTTATGTAGGAATAGATATTGGGAAGCAAGGTGCTATCGCAATGATGTACTCTCAAGAAGTAATTGAGACAATCCCAATGCCCATGATCAAGACAGAACTTGATTATCATATGCTGGCTCAACGCATCTCACATCTTAAAGAAGCTTATGGAAATAATCTTCATATAGTATTTGAGAAGCTTGGGGTAATCTATGGTACTAGTAAAATCACAGCATTCTCAATGGGCAACCAGGCAGGCGCTGTTGAAATGATATGCATTTGTCAAAACATTCCTTATACGAAAGTACGAGCAGTGGATTGGCAAAAGGCAATGTTTACCGGAGTAGAGCAAATTACTAAGCCGAGTAAAACAGCTGGAGCAAAACCAGTACGAGATACTAAAGCCATGGCCTTAGTAGCTGTAAAAAGAATCTTTCCTCAACAACCATTAGTATTCGGAACAAGAGCTACTGTACCAAACAATAACTTAATCGATGCTGTGTTGATGGCGGAGTATGCTAGAAGAAACAACTTATAATTCACAACTTAGAACATGGAAAAATCAGAATCGGAATACAAAAGATTATTAAAAATGCTTGATTCACCAGACGTAGAAAATACAGTACTGGCTTTACATTGCATCGATAACATGGACTTTGAGACTAATAAGGTAACAATCTTATGCTTGTTAAAATCTTCTAGAACCTCACCACATTTATGGATCGATAATGCTAACAAAACATACAATAGAATAGTTAACTCTTCACCTTTCGCACCAACAAATAAGATGCTAAGTTTTAATGATATCCTGAACTTCATCTATGGTGAGACGGTATCCGGAGAACAAATAGATGCCTTTTATGAAGCAGTTGCGGATAGTTTAGAAGCTACTATTCAATCGTATAAAATAACAATACAAAGATGAACGAGTTAAATGATAGTTTAGCAAAAACCTGTAAGGATCTTATGTTAGTGGAACCGTTTTACGGTTTCTTCTTAATGATGCTTCAGAAAAACTTTGACGAGAAATGTCAAACAGCAGGTGTATCTCTACATGGGATAAACTATAAGCTGCGAGTAGGCCCAGAATTTTGGAAAGGTCTTACTTCCGATCACAGAAGAGGTTTATTGAAACACGAACTTCTGCATATTGGTTTCTTTCATCTAACAGACTATGAAAGTTTTACAGATCACGACATAGCTAACATTGCTATGGATCTTGAGATCAATCAGTATATTAATGAAAGCGATCTTCCTCCTGGTGGCCAAGTATTATCACTCTATCCTGAGTTGAATCTTGATGAGAAAGAAGGTACACATTCTTACTACGAAAAGCTTATGCAAGCTAAGAATAGTGGTAGTTGTCCCAATTTGAACGAGCAGTTGAAAGCAATGGCCGATGGAAAAAACACTTGTGTTTGTATAGGAAAAGATGGTACAGAGTCAGAGGTTAATCTTCCAAACCATAGTTCATGGGGAGAAGGTGACAAGCCCGATGAAGCTACACAAAAGCTTATTCATAATCAAACAAAGCACATTCTTAACGAATTGGCTGAGCAAGTTACTAAGAGTAGAGGAACAATCCCTGGAGAGTTCATATCCATCTTAGAAAAGATAAACGCTATAGAAGAACCTAAGTTCGACTGGAAAGGATATCTTAGAAGATTCACAGGTGGATCTGTTAAAGTATATACCAAAAAGCTTCGTAGAAAGTATAACAAAAGATACGAAGAAAATCCCGGTTTGAAGATCAAACCAAAGAAACACATACTTGTAGCATTGGATACTTCAGGTTCTGTTAATAACTCAGAGCTTTTAGAATTTATGCAGGAAGTACATCACATCTATAAAACAGGTGCTGATGTCACAGTGGTTCAAGCTGATGCTGCCATCAGACATATTGGACCATATGACCCAAAGAAACCATACGAGATTCATGGTCGTGGTGGTACAAGTTTTGATCCCGTTGTTGATTATTATAACGCGAACAAAAACAAATACACATGCTTGGTCTATCTGACAGATGGAGAAGCACCAGCACCGGAAACAGTTTTAGGAAGAGTACTCTGGGCACTTTCTAAACAGTCGCATATGACAGATCATTTACCAGGACACACAATACAACTAAACTAAGAAAAAAAATGAGCAACGCAACAAATGCAGTACAACTCAACATCGATGAGTTAAAATCTTTTATGAATCATATCGTAAAGAACAATCGTTTCTTACAAGCAAATGGAAAACTTCCAGTAGCTGTAGAAATTGTTGGTGAATCAGGAATTGGTAAGACAAGTTCCGTATTACAATTATCAAACGAACTAGGTTTAAACTTGGTGAAGTTAAACTTAGCTCAGATCGAGGAGCTTGGTGACTTAGTAGGTTTTCCTGTTCGACAGTTCCAATTGTGTAAACAAGGTGCTGTTGCTTCTAAACCAGCTAAGCTTGCAAGTAAGCAATCTATTGATGTTCCGGTTACTAAACTTGTTAAGAAAACAGTTGAGAAAGAAATCACTGTTATGGAAACTCGTGAGGTAGAGGAGTTTGATATTACTATTACGAAGAAGCAAGTCCTAGAAGGTGGTCGTTTTGTAACCAAGGAAATAGAAAACAAGGTTTCTAGAATGGTTACCAAAGAGGTTCCAGTTGTACAAATTGTAGAAGAGGAAATCGAGGTAGAAGAAACTTATTTGGAAACACAACTACGAGAAGTTGATGAGCGAGAAGTTATTACTTCTGATGCTACGGACTGTATCTGGGTTGACGAACAAGCTACCAGCGAATACGTGAAACGCGGGTATGAATTTACTGGAGATAAGCGTATGTCTTATTGTCCCCCTGAATGGATT
>Ga0194060_10003266_pt1 | contig 11479 bp, 9 predicted proteins | sample SepL225m_MetaG_FD_163427 | JGI IMG/M metagenome (GOLD analysis project Ga0194060, IMG submission 163427) | Anoxic zone freshwater microbial communities from boreal shield lake in IISD Experimental Lakes Area, Ontario, Canada - Sep2016-L222-5m | ecosystem: Environmental > Aquatic > Freshwater >... | reverse complement strand
TTTGTTTCGTGATCAACAACAATCGTCACCAAAGGTTTGGTCTTCTTCTCCAAACATCAGGATAATGAGAGGCCTTCATTCCTCTCGCCATGACCTCATGAACGTTCCTGCCTTCTTTATGCTGATTCTGATCGCTCTACCTCAGCGCCCTGGTATGGCCGAGACCGCCTTTGTGAGCCTTGAAAAAGACCAGGCCGTCGCCATGGTTGAAGTCCCTGAAGGAACCCTCGAGGGCACCTTTAAGGTCGGCAAAAGACCCCGCGGCATTGCCTTAAGCCCCGATCATCAATCCCTCTTTGTGGCGGTATCGGATGAAGATACCATCAAAGTTTTTGATCCCAAAAGCCATCAACTGAAGGGGCAGATCGCCTCTGGCAAGGATCCTGAAACCTTCGTAGTTGATCCCCGCGGCCAATGGCTGATCGCTTCCAATGAAAACGATAACCAGATCACCGTCATCGATCTTAAAACCTTTAAAAAAGTTAAATCCATCCCGGTCGGCATTGAACCTGAAGGCATCGCCATCAGCGCCGACGGCGCATTGATCGCGAGCACCAGCGAAACCACGAATATGGTGCATTGGATTGACCGCGAATCGCTGTCGATCGTTGACAATACGCTGGTGGACCCGCGCCCTAGGGCTTGTGCCTTCACCGAAGATCATCAAGAACTTTGGGTCAGCTCCGAAATGGCGGGAACGGTCACCGTTCTTGATACCATCACCCACCAGATGATCACCAAAATCCATTTTAAGATCCCAGGAGTCACCATGGAAAAAATTCAGCCCGTCGGGATCCAAATCGATCGTGAGCGCCAGCGCGCTTACGTGGCCCTGGGTCCTTCGAACCGGGTGGCCGTCATTGACGCCAAAACCTATCAGGTGCTGGACTATCTTTTGGTCGGCCAAAGGGTCTGGCAGCTGGCCTTTACGCCGAATCAACGATTTCTCTCCACCACCAACGGGCTCAGCAACGACATCTCGATCATTGACCTTCAACAACGCAAGGTCACCAAGTCGGTTGCGGTCGGTCAATACCCCTGGGGCATCGCCATCGCACCATGAGTCACAACGCTATTCTCACCCTTGACAACATGAGCTACGCCTATGGCGCCAAAAAGGCGTTGGACCGCGTTTCATGCAAGGTCGAGGAAGGTCACTGCGCCATCCTTCTAGGGCCTAACGGCGCGGGTAAATCGACCCTCTTTTCGCTGATCACCCATCTCTACGATGCCCCCTCTGGGACGATCCACATCGGAGGACACGATGTCCGCCGTCAGCCACTGAAAGCGCTGGAGTTACTGGGGGTGGTCTTCCAGCAATCGACGCTGGATCTCGATCTCACCGTTCGGCAGAACCTCCTCTATCATGCGGCACTCCACGGCATTAAACGCCGAGAGGCCGAGCATCGCATCAAAGAGGAGCTCACCCGGTTTGGGATGCTGGAGCGGGCTCATGAAAAAGCACGACAGCTCAACGGGGGCCACCGCAGGCGGGTAGAGATCGCAAGAGCCTTGCTCCACCACCCCAAACTGCTGCTGCTTGATGAGCCGACCGTGGGGCTTGATGTTCCCAGCCGAAAGGCGCTAGTCGATCATATCCATGCCCTGTGCCGCGATCGCCAACTGGCTGTTCTCTGGGCCACGCATCTCATCGATGAAATCGCCCCTCAAGATGACCTCATCGTTCTTCACCAGGGCCAAGTGAAAGCCTCGGGCCGGGTGAGAGAGGTGCTTGAGCAGACCGGCCAGGAGACCATCGAAGCGGCCTTTACCCAACTGACGGGACGGAAGGAGCGGACCTTATGGTGATGCATGCCTGGAGAGCGCTGATGGGCATCATGGGCCGCGAAGGCCTGCGCTTTATCCATCAGCGCGAGCGCTTCATTTCGGCCCTGGTCCGCCCCCTCCTGTGGCTCTTTATTTTTGCCGCCGGTTTTCGATCGACACTTGGGGTCGCCATCATCCCCCCTTATGAAACCTATGTTCTTTATGAGGTTTACATCACCCCAGGCCTCTTAGGGATGGTGCAATTGTTCAACGGCATGCAAAGCTCCCTATCGATGGTGTATGACCGCGAAATGGGCAGCATGAAGACCTTGCTGGTAAGCCCCCTGCCGCGCAGCTTTCTGCTGACCAGCAAGCTTTTAGCAGGGGCTATGATTTCGGTCATTCAAGCCACCGTCTTTCTCCTGATCGCCGCCGCTTATGGCATCGAGATACCCGCCATCGGTTTTCTGACGGTCCTTCCGGCCCTGATCCTTTCAGGCTTGATGCTGGGAGCCCTCGGTCTCATGCTGTCCTCGTTCATCAAGCAATTGGAGAATTTTGCTGGGGTCATGAATTTCGTGATCTTCCCGATGTTTTTCTTATCAAGCGCCCTTTATCCCTTGTGGCGGATCCAAGAATCGAACCCGACGCTGGCCTTCCTCGCGAGTTACAACCCCTTTACCGCCGCGGTAGAACTGATCCGCTTTGCCCTTTATGGACACTTCAATCTCAACGCGGCACTGATCACCCTCTTCAGTCTCCTCTTTTTTTTAGGGATGGCCATTTGGGGCTATAACCCGTCTCAAGGCATGATGAACCGACGCGCCTGAGGAGAAGCGACAGGCCCCATCTCAAGGACTAAGGGAGCCCCTTAGAGCCGAGCATATCGGGTAGAATGAACGAAGCTAGAAGACGGGCCTTGGGAGATACATTCGGTGCTGAACCACAACCATAAAACCATTTTGGTGACCGGCGGCGCCGGCTTCATCGGGGGTAACTTCGTGATCCGTCAGATCACCCAAGGGGGCGTCCACGTCATCAATCTGGATGCCCTGACCTACGCCGGCAACCTCGATACCCTCGATGCCGTCGAAGATGATCCGAAACTTGAATTTGTCTTAGGATCGATCGGTGATAGCGCCCTAGTGGATTACCTTCTCAACCGCCATCAGCCTTCGGCCATCATCAATTTTGCCGCAGAAAGCCATGTCGATCGCTCCATCGACTCCCCTGAGGCCTTCATTCAGACCAACGTCCTGGGTACCTTTTACCTTTTAGAATCGGCCCGCAAGTACTGGCGCGGGCTCGATGAAGCCCAGAAAAAAGAGTTTCGCTTCCTCCACGTGTCAACGGATGAGGTCTATGGGAGCCTTGGGCCGATCGGAGCATTCACCGAGACGACCGCCTATCAGCCCAACTCGCCCTACTCTGCCTCGAAGGCGAGTTCCGATCATTGGGTCCGCGCCTATTTCCATACCTATGGTTTACCCGTCCTAACGACCAACTGCTCTAATAACTATGGGCCGTTCCAGTTTCCTGAAAAGCTGATCCCATTGATCATTCACAATGCCCTCGCCGGAAAGGCCTTGCCGATTTACGGCAATGGTCTTAACGTCCGGGATTGGCTTTATGTTGAGGATCATTGCAAGGCCATTGAGCGCGTTCTTGAAGCCGGAATCCCGGGCGAGGTCTACAATATTGGCGGCCATAACGAAAAAACCAACCTTGAAGTGGTTCACACCTTATGTGACCTTCTTGATGAACTCCGCCCCCATGCCGTCCACAAGCCCCACCGAAGCCTCATCACTTATGTCAGTGACCGTCCAGGCCACGATCTTCGCTATGCCATTGATGCCAGCAAAATCAAAACGGCGTTGGGCTTTGAGCCTCAAGAAACTTTCGAATCAGGCCTTCGAAAAACGGTGATCTGGTACCTTGAAAACCAAGCTTGGTGCCAACGGGTCATGGATGGGAGCTACCGAGGCGAAAGGCTCGGCAGCGAGGGCGATGGCGCCTAAAACCCTGTGACTCGATAATCCCAAAATGGCGATCAACCCGCTCTATGAATAACACCAAAGGCATCATCCTCGCTGGAGGATCTGGAACCAGACTCCATCCCTTGACTCATGTGACCAGCAAACAGTTGCTGCCGATCTATGACAAACCGATGATCTACTACCCCCTCTCGGTACTGATGCTGGCAGGGATCCGTGAGGTTCTGATTATCACCACACCCCATGAAGCGTCGATGTTTGAGCGCCTCTTAGGTGATGGGAGCCAGTGGGGGATGTCGCTCCACTATGCGCAACAACCCAAACCCGAAGGCCTCGCCCAAGCATTTGTGATCGGCCGTGACTTTATCGGCCAAGACCCTTCCTGCCTCATTCTAGGCGACAATATTTTCTATGGTCACGGGCTCCCTGAGAGCCTCAAACTAGCCGCTGTTAAAACCGAAGGGGCGACGGTTTTCGGCTACTGGGTCCATGACCCAGAGCGCTATGGGGTTGCTGAATTCGATCTGGAAGGTCGCGTGGTCGATCTCGTTGAAAAGCCCAAAGAACCCAAATCTAACTACGCCATCACCGGCCTTTATTTTTACGACAACCAAGTCATTGACATGGCACGAGACCTAAAACCAGGGATCCGCGGCGAACTTGAAATCACCGACATCAATAAGCTCTACCTTCAAAAAGAGCAGCTCCGGGTCGAAAAGCTGGGGCGCGGCATCGCTTGGCTTGATACGGGCACCCATGACTCCCTCTTAAAGGCCTCGAACTTTATTCAGACCATTGAGGAACGACAAGGCCTTAAGATCAGCTGTCCTGAGGAAATCGCCTGGAGTCAGGGCTGGATTTCCTCTGAACAATTAGCCGCCCAGGCCGAACCGCTCAAGAAGAGTCAGTACGGCGCGTATCTTCTAAGGCTCTTGGTGATGGGGCGTCCCCATTGATCATTGAAACGACCAAGCTTTCAGGACTTCTCCTCATCAAGCCGGCTGTTTTTGGTGATAGCCGAGGCTACTTTCAGGAAACCTGGAGCCTCAGGCGCTACACCCAAGCAGGCCTTGATCGTCATTTTGTTCAAGATAACCTCTCCTGGTCCAAGAAAGGCATCCTGCGGGGACTTCATTTTCAAAATCCAAGACCCCAAGGAAAGCTGGTTTACGTCCTTGAAGGCGAGGTCTTTGATGTCGCCGTCGATGTCCGGAGAGATTCCCCAACGTTTGGTCAGTGGTATGGCGCCATCCTCTCCAGTGAAAATCATCACCAAATCTTTATTCCAGAGGGGTTTGCGCATGGTTTTTGCGTGACCAGCGAGATGGCGTTATTCGCCTACAAGTGCACCGACTTCTACTATCCAGAGGCTGAACACTGTCTCCAATGGAATGATCGCGCCATCGGGATCGACTGGCCCATCAAAGACCCCGAACTGTCTTCGAAGGACCTTGAAGGGCAGCCGCTGAACGCCTTCCCTCGCGCATCGCTTGGCCTCTGGTGACGATGGAGATCCTGCTCATAGGCCAGGAAGGGCAGCTGGCCTTCGAACTTGAGCGGTCCCTGGCTTGTCTTGGGTCGGTGATGGCGGTGGGACGAAAGAGCAAGATCCATATCGACCTTGAAGACCTCAACGGCGTCAGCGCCCTTATTCGCGCGATCAAACCAGACCTCATTGTGAATGCCGCTGCCTATACGGCCGTCGATAGCGCTGAATCACATCAAGATCTCGCCTATCGCATTAATGCAGACGCCGTGGCTCAGCTGGCACAGGAGGCGAAGGGGCTTAAGATCCCCATCGTGCACTACTCCACCGATTATGTGTTTGATGGCCAATCAAGGACCCCCTACCGCGAAGAGGACCCCACCGGCCCCTTGAGTATCTACGGCCACAGCAAACTCCAGGGTGAAATCGCCTTAAGAGAGGCGGAGATCCCGCATCTCATTTTCAGGACCGGCTGGGTCTATGGGATGAGAGGTCAAAACTTTCTCCTCACCATGCTGAGGCTCATGAGGGAAAAAGACGCCCTTTCGATCGTCAATGACCAGCGTGGAGCCCCAACCTGGTGTCGACTGATCGCAGAAGCCACGGCCCTTGCCCTCTCGCAATGCGTGCATCAAGGCCGCATCCAACTAGGTGATCGGGAAGGAACCTATCATCTGACGGCCGGCGGCGAAACCAGTTGGTACGGTTTTGCAAAGGCCATCCGCCCGCTGGCCATCGAGAGAGGGCATCTCCCCGCGGAGTGCGCGCTGTTAAACGCCATCACCACGGCACAATACCCAACGGCGGCAAAGCGACCTCCCCATTCCGTGCTGGCCACAGAGAAATTGCACGCGGCGTTTGGCATCAGACTTCCCACGTGGGACAAAGGGCTCGATCTTTGTCTCACTGCGAAAGCCTGTTGACCGAAGACCCATGGCAACCCCACGCTTTGTCCATCTCCGCCTCCATACGGAATACTCCCTCATCGATGGCCTCATTGACGTTAAAGCGTTAACCAAGGCAACGGCCGCCATGGCCGCACCGGCCGTCGCCGTCACTGACCACGTCAATCTCTTCGCCCTCGTCAAGTTCTATAGCGCCGCCCAAGCTTCTGGCATCAAACCGATTGCTGGCGCGGATGTCATGTTATTGAACCCACACGATCATGGCCAACCGACTGCCGCGACCCTCCTGGTTCAAAACGAGACGGGATACACCACGCTGACCCGTCTCATCTCAAGAGCCTATCGAGAAAATCAGCATCAGGGCATCCCTCAGATCATGGCCGAATGGCTGGAACATGAAAACGAGGGGCTGCTGTTCCTCTCCGGCGCTCGTCAGGGTCAGATTGGAAGGGCCCTCCTCAGCGGCAAACTGAATGAAGCCGAACGGCTGACTCAAACCTGGCTCGCCCTTTTTGGCGACCGCTTTTATCTCGACATCCAACGCACTGGGCGCCCCCAAGAAGAAGCCTATATCGCAGGCGCCCTTCATCTGTCATTGACCTTTGGGGTGCCTCTGGTCGCCACGCATGATGTTCGCTTTTTAACCCCCGATGAATTTGAGGCGCATGAGGCGCGCGTCTGTATCCATCAAGGACGGGTTCTCGATGATCCCAGGCGCCCTAAGGACTATACCGACCAGCAGTACCTTAAAACCCCTGAACAAATGGAAGCGCTCTTCAAGGATCTTCCAGAGGCCCTTGAAAACACCGTCGAGATTGCTAAAAGGTGCAATCTTAAGCTCACTCTCGGTGAAAACTTTCTACCGCAATTTCCCATTCCAGAGGGAATGACGACCCACCATTATTTTGCGAAGGTCTCAAGGGAGGGGTTAGAACAGCGCATCAAGATCCGCCCACCGGTAGGCTCAGGAAGCCCTCTTGAGCGGCTAACCGCCTATCAAGAGCGCCTTGAGCTTGAAATTGGCGTCATCAACCAGATGGGGTTTCCAGGCTACTTCCTGATTGTTGCCGACTTCATCCAGTGGGCCAAGCAACAGGGCATTCCAGTCGGTCCTGGTCGAGGATCTGGGGCCGGATCGCTGGTCGCCTACGCCCTCAAAATTACCGATCTTGACCCCATCGAATTCGAGCTTCTGTTTGAACGCTTCTTGAATCCAGAACGGGTCTCCATGCCCGACTTTGACGTCGATTTCTGTATGGAGCGTCGCGACGAAGTCATTGACTATGTGGCGCGAACCTATGGTCGCAATCGGGTCTCCCAGATCATCACCTATGGCAGTATGGCGGCCAAGGCGGTGGTCCGAGATGTCGGGCGAGTGCTCGGACATCCTTATGGCTTTGTCGATCGCATCGCAAAGCTCATTCCCTTTGAAATCGGGATGACCCTCGACAAGGCGCTGAAGGAGAGCGAGGATCTCAAAAAGCTCTACGACGCGAATGAAGAGGTGCATGCGCTCATCGATCTCGCTCAATCCCTTGAAGGCCTGACCCGAAATGCCGGAAAGCACGCCGGCGGCGTCGTCATCGCCCCCTCTGATCTCACCGACTTCAGTCCACTCTATTGTGAGCCTGGCGGCGCCAACCTCGTCACCCAGTTCGACAAGGACGATGTCGAAGCGGTGGGCCTAGTTAAATTCGATTTTCTAGGGCTGAGGACCCTGACCATCATTGACTGGGCCCTTGAAACCATTAACCGCGAACGGGAGATTCAGGGTGAACCGCCGGTTGATATCAGTCTGATCCCGCTCAATGATGAGCCGACCTTTGAACTCCTGAGAAGCTGTCAAACCACCGCCGTCTTTCAGCTGGAATCGCGGGGCATGAAAGACCTCATCAAACGTCTGCGTCCAGATACTTTTGAAGATGTCATTGCCCTCGTCGCCCTTTTTAGACCAGGCCCCCTCCAATCCGGCATGGTCGATGACTACATCAATGTCAAACACGGAAAACAGAAGGCTGAATTTCCGCATCCGATTCTTGAACCTATCCTCAGACCGACCAACGGCGTCATCGTCTATCAGGAACAGGTGATGAAGATCGCCCAAGACATGGCGGGCTATACCTTAGGTGGAGCCGATCTTTTGCGCCGTGCGATGGGTAAAAAGAAGCCGGAAGAAATGGCTCAGCAGCGACAGATCTTTATCGAAGGCGCCACGGGTCTTGGCATCGAAGACAAGATCTCAGGCTATATCTTCGACCTCATGGAAAAGTTCGCAGGCTATGGCTTTAATAAATCCCATTCCGCCGCCTACGCCCTGGTCTCTTATCAGACGGCCTGGCTCAAAACCCACTTCCCATCCGCGTTCATGGCCGCGGTCCTGTCCTCTGACATGGATAAGACCGACAAAGTCGTGGTCTTCATCGAGGAATGCCGCCACATGAAGATCGACCTTCATCCACCCGACATCAACCGCTCGGTGTTCAGATTCACATCGCTAGAAGATCGATCCATCCAGTATGGACTGGGCGCCATCAAGGGGGTGGGTGAAAGTGCGATCAACGAGATTCTCATGGAGCGAAAGCGTCAGGGCGCGTTCAAGGATCTCAAGGATCTGTGCCGCAGAATTGATACCAGGAAGGCAAACCGGCGGGTTCTAGAAGCCCTCATCCGGGCCGGTGCCCTCGATAGCATCGATGCCAACCGAGCCCTCCACATCGCCCAGTTGAGCGAAGCCCTCAAGGCCGCTGAGCAGCATGGGGTCATGACCCAGACGGGTCAGGGTGATCTTTTTGGGCTTCATGAAGAGCCGATCATGGCGCCCTCCAAGAGCACGCCTCAGGGGGTTCCACCGTGGTCCGAGGAAGAGCGGCTGGCGCAAGAAAAGGTCACGCTGGGGCTTTATCTGACCGGGCACCCCATCACGCGATTTGAGGCCGATATCGCGGCCTTTATCACCGATCGGTTAGGGCCTCTTGCTGAAAAGCACGATCGATCAGACGCATCAGAAACCTCTTATGGCCGCCGTCAGGAGACCAAGGTCATTGTGGCAGGTCTCGTCGTCGAGCTTCGCACTCGACAAAGCAAAACCGGCAAAAGGATGGCCTTTCTCACCCTTGATGACCGCACCGGCCGCATGGAAGTCGCCGTTTTTTCAGAAGCCCTCGCACGAAACCGCGAACACCTCATCAAAGATGCCCTGTTGGTGGTTGAAGGCAACCTAGGCTGGGATGACTTCCAGGGTCAATTACGATTAAGTGCCGAAACACTGATGAGCATCGGCGAGGCCAGGGCTCAGTTTGCCCGGCGCCTTTTGATTCAGTGGCCAGAAGGCGATGTCGATCCCACACGGGTTGAAACGCTCAAGGAAGCCCTAAGGCCACACCTCGGTGGTCACTGCCCGGTCTTTATCGACGTCCGAACAAAAGGCGCCATGTCGCGTCTGCAATTGGGTGATGATTGGCGGATACGCCCCGAGGAGCCGCTCATCTCCGTCCTCCATGAGCTTTTCGAGGCCACCAGGGTTCGCCTTCATTACCAGTAATCGGCGATGAAAGAGCCTCTAGCCACCGCCATCCGCCTCGCGACATTTTTTAGCCCAGGACGAGCGTCCGTAGGCATAGCCCACAAACATCCAGGTCACAAGCGCCGTTATAAAACGGAGTTTCCAGTTGCCTTCAAGGCTGAAAGGATGCCCGAAATGGGCGTACTGGAAGACCCCAAGGGAAAAGCACAGCATGAACCCGCCCCATCTCAAAACACCATGAGACCAAATATAGGCGTTTCTGCCGCGGGCACGAATCGCTGCCCATTCGGCGTCAGGACCGCCTGAGTCTGAGGCTCTCTGAACGGTCATCCCTCTGCTGGAATCATGACAGAGTCGCCCCGGCCAATACCGAAATATTGAAAGCCCATCGCTTTGAGGGACACCGGATCATAAAGATTGCGGCCATCAAAGATGGCAGGATAGGTGAGCGTCGCCTTGATAAGATCAAAATCGGGGCTCCGAAAGACATTCCATTCGGTCACAATCACGAGAGCGTCCGCCCCTTGCAGCGCCTCTTCAGCCCCCTTGACCAACTGAAGTTTGGGCTGATCGCCGAATATTCGCCGAGCCTCCTCCATCGCAACAGGATCAAAGGCCCTGACCTTCGCCCCCTTGCCGAGGAGCTGCTCAATCAACGTCCGGCTGGAGGCCTCGCGCATGTCATCGGTATTCGGCTTGAACGCCAAGCCCCAGATGGCAAAGGTTTTTCCTTCAAGAGCCCCATTGAAATAATCAACAATTTTTTCAAAGAGCCTGAGTTTTTGGCGTTGATTGACGTCTTCCACCGCTTTTAGAAGTTGCGCGGAATATTGAACATCGCGCGCCGTTCGCTCTAACGCCTTGACGTCTTTCGGGAAACAGGACCCCCCATAGCCACAACCAGGGTAAATAAAGTGATAGCCGATCCTTGGATCAGAACCAATGCCCACCCGCACTTTTTCGATATCGGCACCCAAGCGTTCTGCAAGGTTCGCCAGTTCATTCATAAAGCTGATCTTCGTTGCCAGCATGGCATTGGCGGCATATTTGGTGAGTTCTGCTGAACGGATATCCATGCACACCAGACGATCATGATTGCGGTTAAAGGGGGCGTACAGCGCTCTTAAGAGTTCGGTCGTCCTTGGATTATCGGTGCCAATCACGATACGATCGGGTTTCATGAAATCTTCAATCGCCGCGCCTTCCTTCAGAAACTCAGGATTAGAAACGACATCGAATTCCATTTTGGCCTGACGATCAGACAACGCGGCTTCAATCGTTAAGCGGACTCGATCTGCGGTCCCGACGGGGACCGTCGATTTATTAACGACAATCCGGTAGTCGTTCATTCTTTCGCCAATACTCCGAGCGACCGCCGTCACATACTGAAGATCGGCTGAGCCATCTTCATCCGGTGGTGTCCCAACCGCAATAAATTGAAACAGGCCATGGCGAACCCCTTCATCGATGTCCGTCGTGAAATGAAGGCGACCCGCCTCCCGGTTGCCGGCGATCATCAGATCAAGGCCCGGTTCGTGAATAGGGATTTCGCCCCGGTTCAAACGATCGATCTTCGCCTGATCGATATCGATACACACCACATCATTACCGACTTCGGCAAGACAGGCGCCGGTCACCAGGCCCACATAGCCGGATCCAAAAATCGTGACTTTCATAACTTCTTATTGTTGATTAAAACCCGTTGCCGTGGGGCTTAGTGCCCAAGTCCACGCAACAAATCATGTTTAATATCGTCAATGTGCTCAAGACCGACCGCGACCCGAACCAGGCCTTCCGTAATTCC
>Ga0194060_10003265_pt1 | contig 11480 bp, 8 predicted proteins | sample SepL225m_MetaG_FD_163427 | JGI IMG/M metagenome (GOLD analysis project Ga0194060, IMG submission 163427) | Anoxic zone freshwater microbial communities from boreal shield lake in IISD Experimental Lakes Area, Ontario, Canada - Sep2016-L222-5m | ecosystem: Environmental > Aquatic > Freshwater >... | reverse complement strand
GGCTCATCGTCCACAAGTTCACCGGGTGCGTCGGCGGCACAAACGGCGGCGCGACCAGCCAGGAACCGAGGCCCGCATGGGCAGGGCTGTTGGGCGCAGTGACCAGGTTCAGACACGACAAGCCATAGCCGAGCAACATTAGCCCGGCACCCCATCCCAGCAAAGAAGCGACCGCGTTGCCCGGTTTCCCGGTGCGCACCAACAGGTCGTATGCCAGCGACCCGGCGAGCATGGGAATCGTCCAGGTCAGAAAACCCAGGATCCCGCCGTCAATGCCTGCTACCGTCGTGACCCAATCGTAGTAAAACCAGAGCGAGAGTCCCAGATGCACCCCGGCCGAGCCGAACGCGAAGAGCAGTCGCACCGCCGGCCGCGCTCCGATCACCGGCAGGATCCACAACGCGGTCACGCCGATATGCACCAGCGTCTGAAACAAATCCTCTTGCAAAGCTTCCACCACGAGCCGACTGAGAGATGGGTGGGGCGATCGAGTCAAGGCTATCACTAACCCCGGCACCACATAAAAGACCGCGCCTAGTGCGATGAGCTTCACGTTTCGCCGCCAGAATCGCCAGTAGATGCTGCCCCGGTCGCCGCTGGCCTGGCCCCGCAGGAAGGTCAGGCGATAAGCGAATCCCACCGCAAAGAAGAACTGCGGCATGATCGAATCCGCATAGCTGAAGTACGTGTTATGGTGTTTCAACAGCGCGTGCGTGACGCTGAAACCGCCCAGGAAATTCACCACGAACATCCCCAGCACCGTGTAACCACGGAACTGGTCGAGTGAAACAAGTCGCGCTGCCATAAGTGAGGCCATCTACCCGACCATCAAAGGCAGGCGCGTCTCCTTTAAGACCATCAACCCCCAAGCTGCCCCCGCCTTCTGGCACACCCTGCGCGGCGAGTTCGAGGGCAACAAGTTCGCCGCCATCTTCGACGGCAAGAAAGTCATCGAAGCCACCGACGACAGCTTCTCCGACGCCGGCAAAGTCGGCGTCTGCACCAAAGCCGACAGCATCACCGTATTCGACGATTTCACATTGGGAACAAAATAGCCGCGCCGGTTGCCTTAGGCCACATAGCGCTCCAGCACCGTCAGCAGCGCGCGCAAGTTCTTGCGCGATTCAGCCTGCGTTTGGGCGTGCTCGATGCAGTCGTGCAGGTGCGACTGGATCAGGGTGTCAGCAAATGATTTCAGCGCGCGGCGGGCGGAAACGACTTGCGTCAGCACCTCCGCGCAATCCGTTTCCGCTTCCACCATCTTCTCGATCGCTTGAAGCTGGCCCCGGATTTTACGCAACCGCACTACCAGAGCCGTTCTTTCTTTCGGGTTGTGAGAGTGTTTCATGTGCCGGTTATAGTATAGCCGTTCGCCGCCACACTCCAAGAACTTGTGTGCGGTCATCCCGATGAGCGGCCGCCAAGAACCGTGGCGCCTCGGCATGTGGGCTTTCCTAACCCCTCGAAACATGCCCGATTCGGTGCGGCAGCCAGTTTCGCGCTTCTACCCGGGCGAACTGTTATGCGCCTGACCCCGTAGGTTTTCGCAGATCATATCCGTTTGGCGGCTCGGCGTCCTGAAGCAGGCTTGGGTTGGCTTGGCATTTCTGCACGCAGGCGGCGCAGCAGAGGAAATACAGCCGTCCATCGCACACCAACGCCGGCGTCGAGGAGGTCTTCCACAGCAGCTTGCGCGATTCGGGGCTATACAGTTTCGTCCCGTCGGGAACCAACGCGACCTCGTCCGCCGTTGCCGCACGTGCCTCCTTTGCGACCAGAACCGGCGCGCTGAGCGCCGGAGCCGCCACGCCTGCTGGCGGCGGCGCAGCCGTTGTCGGTGCCGTCTGCGCTGCCTCCTGCTTGCCGCAGCCAACCAGGGCAAACATGCTTCCGGACGCCAGGCAGACCAGAGCGATTGTTTGGATACGTATCATATTGGACTCTTTCTTTGATTTGTTCAGTGCTTAGGGACAAGGTGATTTACAAACAAGGACGATGCTATTGACAAGGTCGCTGGCAGGCCGTTCAAGAAAAGAGCCTGCTTGCCGTCGTTTCTAATCGGCGTTTCTAATGCCGTTGACACGCTATGGGGTATGGGGGTATATGCCTGCGTGCATTCTTTCCAGGATTACCTCGCGCACGGCCACGGCTGGCTATTCCTGCCCGCCGCGGTTCTGCTCGGCGCCCTCCACGGCCTTGAGCCCGGCCACAGCAAGACCATGATGGCCTCCTTCATCATCTCCATTCGCGGCACCGTCGCCCAGGCTGCCCTGCTCGGCCTGTCGGCTGCCTTTTCCCACACCCTCGTCATTTGGGTGCTGGCGGCAATCGGCATGCATTTTTCCGGGAAACTCGACGTCGAAGGATTAGAACCCTGGTTCCAACTCGCTACCGGCGTCGTCATCGTCGGCATGGCCGCCTGGATGTTCGTCCGCATCCGCCGCGACCGCCGCGCTGCCTCACACCACCATTACCATCATGCGGATGAGCCCCCAGCGCCCGGAACGCAGGGCGCGCATGGCGGCCCCATGTTGGCGATCGGGACCAATGAACGGATCGAAATCAGCGTCTTTGAAACCGACGTGCCCCCGCGCTTCCGCCTCTACTTCCACGACCATCGCCAGCAACCGCTCGCGCCGCCTGCCGGCCAGATCCTCACCTTGGAAACCTCGCGCCCCGATGGCACCAAACAGGTTTTCGAGTTCACCCACCAGGGAGCCTACCTGGAGTCCACCTCAAACATTCCCGAGCCCCACGAGTTCAACGTCGCTCTGAAAGTTTCCACCGGCGGCTACCCCAACACCTACTGCACCTCGTTTGTGGAACACCACCACCATTCCCACGGCGCGAGCCAGGAAAGCTTTCAGGATGCCCATGAGCGCGAGCACGCCCAGCAACTCCAATCCCGGTTCGCCGGCCAGACCGTGACGACGAGACAGGTTGTGCTCTTTGGACTGACGGGCGGCCTGATGCCCTGTCCGGCAGCCTTCGCGGTGCTCTTGCTCTGCCTGCAAATCAAACAATTCGCCTTGGGCTTCGCCACCGTCCTGGCCTTCAGCATCGGTTTGGCTGCCACCCTGGTCGCAGTCGGTTCCGCCGCCGCCCTCTCCGTCCGTGAAGCCAGCCGGCGCTTCGCCGGATTTGCAGCCTTTGCGCACAGGTTGCCTTACGGCAGCGTCGGACTCATTGCCTTCGTTGGCCTCGTGTTGGCGGTGCTCGGGTTGAAACATATTTCGCAGTAAACTACTGCCTTACCCCGCGCCGCAGCCGCAAACCATAGTGCCACGGTGGCAAATCAATCACCGGCCCCTCAGCCTCCAGCAAGGCCGTTTCCTCTGCCCATCCTGCAATCTGCTCCGGGCTCGGTCGAATCTCCAGGCTCGGCCCCCGCGGGGTGGCCGGGTCGCAACGCCAGTGAATCACCAGTACCGCGCCCCCTGGCCGAACCACCCGCGCCGCCTCAGTCAGTAAACGCGCTGGCCCCTCGCAATGCAGAATATTGAAGAGCAGGCACGCGTCCTTGCTGCCCGCCTCGGCGACAAACCCATCCGCAAACGCGTCGCGCACGACATACAGCACATTGTAAGGCCCGGCTGCCGCGGCCCGCTGCCGCGTGCGCTCGATCATCGCCACATCATTATCGAACGTCGTCAACGTGCCGGAAATCCGCCGCGCCACCGGAATCGTGAAAGTCCCGTAACCGCAACCGAACTCCACAACATTCCGGAGCCGGGCGTCAACTTCCAGCCGGTCCAGAATCAGCGGCACATCAAACAGTGTTTCCCAATACGCTTCCTCCGGCATCACGCTTTCACGCAGCTTCATGGGTTTAGGGGTGAGATGAGTTCACCCGGCCATCCGCGCTTGTAGAGATCAATGCGTCCCTTGGTGGTGGAACCGTCAGGATGGTGCTCCGTTACGTCGTATTCGAACGCGTAGCCCGTTTCCCGCGTCGGGTCGGGTGGTGGCTACCCCCAGCATGTTACAAAGCTCGCAAAGGAAGGGCTGGCTATTGGCGCGTTCGGAAGCGCTGGCCGCCGCCCACCGGGCGATGAAAGCTTTAGCACCCTCAGACGACATGGCCCGGAACATGATTCCCGCCCGTTGAATCCATCCGGGAGTGGGTGGGTGGCGAAGGACTTGTGGGTAATGACAAGTCAGACGGGACGGACAGAGTCAACCGTCTCAGAATAGGCGCCGAGTGCCTCAGAATGAGCCAATACACGGTCCTGTTGGAGGTTGAAGCCGGGAGAGGCCCTGTCTTGCCGCGGGGGATATCGAGCGTGACCAGGCTTCCGACCGGTTAACCGGAAGACCGGAAGACCGGAAAGCGTCCCTTGCACACTCACTGCATTCTTACCGGCGCTTGATGATTGGTGCGACCCATTGGCCCGACTCCTGCGGAGGTGGTCCCGGGTGAATGCCCGAGCGTTAACTAATGCGAGCAATCGCCTCACATTAGGAGAAGCCCACGACACACAGCAATAAAAAGCCATGATGCGACATATAGAACTGAGGATGATCTCGATCATCGCCCTGGCAATTCTGCCGTTGCTTCCACTTTCCGGAAGTGGAGCCGCGCTGGGAACGCGCCAGCGGACGATCAGGCCGGTCGCCTTGGCGACGAACACGCCGGCGCTTTACCCGTCGTCCGTCTCCAATTACGCGGCCTATGGGTACAGCTCATGGCAGTGGGGTCCCGGCGAAAATGAAGGCCAGCAGATCACCAACATGCCCGCCGGCTACACGAGAGCCACCAATGCCGCCAGGCTGCTCTCCTACCTCTCGGTCAGCGACGCCCATATCACCGACAAAGAGACGCCCTGCCAGGCGATCTATTTCGCCTACCAGGGCGGTATCGGCAGCCCATCAGCGTGCTATTCACCGGTGATGCTCTATACGACGCAAGTTCTCGACGCCGCCATCAGGACGGCCAACGCCGTCCACCGCCTCACCCCGTTCGATTTCGCCCTCTCCCTCGGCGATGATGCCAACGGCCCTCAGTATAACGAACTGCGTTGGTTTATCGGCGTCATGGACGGCCAGAATATCACCCCGAGCTCCGGGACTAATGCCGGCGCCAACACCATAGATTATCAGAGGCCATTCCATGCTGCCGGCCTTGACCCTGCCATCCCCTGGTATGCGGTGCTGGGCAACCACGATCACTTCTGGATGGGGGGAGTCCGGGTCCCGGCCTCCCAACAGGACTTTACCAACGTAGATGTCCTCTATCTGGATGGTAATTACATGGGCACCATTGACGGCAGCACGCCTTACGGTGACGTCATCGACGTAGGCTCGGTCACCAACTTCATTGTCGGAGGCGTTACAAACATCCCTAAGGTTGCCGCCGATCCGAACCGTCATTCCCTGACGACCAGCAACTGGATGTATGAGTTCTTCACCACCACCTCAAAGCCGGTCGGGCACGGTTTCTCCCAGGCCAACGTCACCAATAGCTTTGCCTGTTACAGCTTCCAACCGCGGACCAATATGCCGGTCAAGGTCATCGTGCTCGACGATACGATGTCGGACAAAGATTTTGCTTTTGGCCAGCAGGGCTGTCTCGATCCCAAACGGTTTAACTGGCTGGTGAAGGAACTGGACCAGGGGCAGGCTCAAGACCAGCTCATGATCATCGCAGCGCACGTGCCGCTTGAATTGATTGACACAAACTCCGTGATTAACACAAACCCTATTATACCTCTGACCAACCTGCTGGCCACGCTTCATACCTATCCGAATCTCCTCCTGTGGATGTGCGGACATACTCATCAAAACAATATTATCCCGCAACCGTCACCGTATCCGGACCGTCCCGAGTACGGCTTTTGGGAAGTCCAGACGGCCTCCTTGCGCGATTTCCCCCACGAGTTCCGCACCTTCGAGATCCTCCGCAACACCGACAATTCGATTTCAATCCTGGTGACCGACATTGATCCGGAGGTCGCAACCAATTCGCCGGCCGCTGTATCGCTCGGGTATGCAGTCGGCGCCGCACGCATATTCATGTCGCCCTGCACCTCCACCACAGATACGAATTCGTATGCGCATAATGCGGAGCTGCTCAAGCTGTTGACCCCGCCCATGCAAACGAAGATCGCCAATTACGGAGGGCCGCTGGGTCATAATGTGGCCATTGATCACCTCGGGACCGGAGTAGTCATCAACTTCCTCGGTGAATTGCAGTCGGCAGACACACTGTTCGGACCGTGGACGGACGTTACGAATACTAGCCCCTATGCGGTATCGGCTGCGAACGTGGCGAAGTTCTACCAAGCCGTCGAGCAATAACGGTCCGGGACGGCCTGGCCCGGTGAAGTAAACGAAAAACGTCACGGGCCAAGGCCCAGTGAATTGGCCTTTCGGATTGAAGCAAAACATATGACTAAAGAAGTCTCTCACTCACGACCCGCGACGCAGCCCACGGACAACGCAGGAGCGCGGCGGGTGCGACGGCGTTTCGCCCCGGTGGTTGTTCTCTGGGGCCTGGGACTCCTGTTGAACGGCGCCGCCGAGGCACAGGAGATCACCACTTTCTCAAGCAACGGCACTTTGAGTTGGACCAATGGGCTGACCAATGGTGCTTACGAGGTCCAGTGGTCGCCTTCGCTGTCGGCCGGCGGGGCATGGACCAACGACTGGAGCCAACTGCAAGGCATCCAGGGCACCCAATCCGTGTTCACGGTTCCGGTGCCGATGTTCTATCGGGTCAAAGGCAATGCATACCCCGAGTTGAAGGACAGCGCCGAGTGCTATGCGCGGTATTCGAACGCCCTGTTAAGCGCCGCGGTGGCACTGCCGGAGGAGATTTCTACGCGGCTGCGGCCCGTGGCCACCAACACGCCGGGAACTGATTGGCGCACGTTCACCAACTGGGTGGATGGCACCACCAACCGGTGGATTCGCGTCGCGACGATGAAGTTTACGGGCGGTTGGGCCTGGAACAATCTACTGACGCCCGGCACTCACACCATGAGCAACGGCTGGTCGGCGGAAACCTGGGTCACGTTATATCCCGACGCGCGACAGCTTCTGGCCAGCTACACCGGAACCAACCGGACGCTACGCCTGGAAAAGGCCCTCGGCCTGCCACCTCGCCCGGGCGCCTACGGCGTGGCGGAGTTTTATGTGGACCCGAAATACCTGTTCCGCCCGGCGGCCAGCCCGGACACTCATTCCCCCTCTTGCGGCCTGGTTGCCGAAGAAAACAGCCCCTATCTGACCGCGAATCCCCTGCAAGGGGTTTCACCGGGCTACGCCGCCTGGTTCAAGGCTACTTTCGACTCGCGAGGCTACGCGGCCACCAACCTCGATAACAGTTGGCCCTGGACCCGACTGGGATACACCTGGGACTACGAGAACTCCGCGAACAGCCCCGTGGGGCTCAGTGAATACGTGGTGCCCAGTTGCAGCGACACCAACTACTGGGGCGCCGGCCTGGTAATCCCCATCTATGTGGACTCAACTTGTCCGGCGGCAAGCTACGGCCTGTAAAAGGCCCCATACTGAGGAGTCCGCCGCATACACTACACCCAAAGCTGCCAAGGCCCTGAACCGAAAAAGGAGAACATCGAACATCCAACATCGAACGCCCAACATCCAATAATGGCGCAGACAGGGGCCCTTGGATGTTGGATGTTAGGGAATTGCATATACCAGCGGCCTTGAACTGATTGTTCGGAGCCGCATCGTGCTTCAAGGCAGTTTCGAGACTTTCCGCTTGGCCTTGGCGCGGCGTTTGCGCGGGGCGGGTTTCTTGGCTTTGCGCCGAGCCTTGGCCGGTTTCGCAGCGGCTCGCGCAGGCGCTGGTGTCGCGGTCTGGGTATCCAACTCGATGCCGAACACGGCGCCGATTTCGCTCTCGGCCAGTTCGGGGCCGGCGGCCGCTGACTTGCCAGCCAGGTCGGTGGCCGCGGCGGCTTGCGTGATCAATTCCTCGTGGTTGACGGACCGCAACGCAAACAGCAGCTCCGGGCTTTGATCCAGCCGTGCGCCGACCCCGTAAAGCACCGCCGCCACGTGTTTGCACATCGTCGCCCAATCCGGGCAGGAGCACTTCAGCTCGATCTCCGCGGGCGCGGGAAAGAGGCCGGTTTCCTTGCGCGTGATGATGCCCATCACGTGGTCGGAGAAGCGCCCGCGCAGCAACTCGACCAGTGAGCCGATTGCGCCCGAACATTCGTTGCAAAGGCGTTTCCACTTCGCCTTGGCTGCCGGCGCAATGCTGATATTGACCTTGTAAAGCTCCGACCCGCTAACCGTCGCCTCGATCTCGCCGGAGCGGATGTCCAGATGGACTACCGATCCATTGCGGACATAAGTCCGGCCGCGCGGCAGGCGGTTCTCGTAGTCCATGTAAGACTCGAGGTTGTCGCACCAGGCCTTGCCCCAAAAGGTGTGGGCAATCGTGCGGCCCTCGATATGAACGGGCTGGATGGTCTTCCCCTTCTTTGCCAGCTTGGCCATTTCCTTTGCCGCTTTGCGGCGGCGCTCAGCCACCGATACGTAAGGTCGAAATCCGTAATGGTTCCAGCTCATAATGCGTGGCTTCTTTATGCCTCAGTCGCACGGTTTAAGTCAAGCGCCACGAAACGCAACAGCTCGGGGTTGCTCATTTCCGTGAGTAACCTCTCGCTCCCGCCTTCCAGCAATTCGGCTGACAGCGCCTTCTTGTCCTCGAGCATCGCGTCAATGCGCTCCTCGATCGTGCCCCGGCAGACAAACTTGTGGACGAGCACATTCTGCTTCTGGCCGATGCGAAAGGCGCGGTCGGTGGCCTGGTTTTCCACCGCCGGATTCCACCAGCGGTCGAAGTGAATGACGTGCGCGGCTTGTGTGAGGTTCAACCCTGAGCCGCCCGCTTTCACGGTCAACAGGAAGAAGGGCGGTCCGTCATCCCGCTGAAAGGCCTCGACCAGCTTGCGCCGCTGAGCTACGGCCGTGCCGCCATGCAGCACCAGCCCCGGCCGGTGGAAAACGTCCCCCAGGAACGCCAGCAGCGGGTCGGTGATCTCCCGGAACTGAGTGAACACCAGTGCCTTCTCCTGGCGTTCGGCAATCTCCTCCGCCAGCTCGCGCAGGCGGGCGAACTTGCCGCTGCCTTCCGGCGCGTAACCGCCGTCCCCGAGCCATTGCGAGGGATGATTACAGATCTGCTTGAACCGCATGATAGCCGCCAATACCAGGCCCTTCCGCTGGATGCCGTCCGCGTTTTCCAGCGACTCGGCCAGTTCGGACACCGCGTTTTGGTAGAGCGCGGCTTGCGCCTTGGTGAGTGAGCACCACGCCCGCACCTCGGTCTTCTCGGGCAAGTCATCGATGACGCGTTTGTCGGTCTTAAGCCGTCGCAGGATATAAGGCCGCGTGAGGGCGCGCAGCGGACCATAATCCGGCTGGCCCGATTCGCCACGGCCGCGGATGAACTTCGAGAACGCGCTCGCTGACCCGAGCAGGCCTGGATTGAGGAAGTCGAAGATGGACCACAAGTCGCCCGCCCGATTCTCGACCGGCGTGCCAGTGAGCGCGAATCGTGCCTTGGCCTTCAGTTCCTTCACCGCCCGCGCCTGGCGGGTGCCCGAATTCTTGATCGCCTGGGCCTCATCGAGAATGACTACGTTCCAACTCCGCTGCCGCAAGTCCTCCATCCGCGCCAGCATCCCATAAGTCGTGATCACCAGGTCCGCACGCTGTCCCGCTGGCGACTTGAGCAATGCTTGCGGCTCCTCCGGTTCGGAGGGGTGGACGATTACATAGGTCAAGGCGGGGGTAAATCGCTCGATCTCTGCGCGCCAGTTCGCGAGCAGCGAGGCGGGGACCACCAGGAGATTGGACTGCATTTGGGCCTCAGCCACATCACTCGGCGAGCGCTTCTGCTCGGCGTTGATCGCGCCGGGGTCGGTCTTCCGCTTGAGCAGCATGGCCAGCATTTGCACTGTCTTGCCCAGGCCCATGTCGTCCGCCAGGCAGCCCCCGAGCCCCAGCCGCGCCAGAAACCACAACCAGTTTACTCCCACCGCCTGGTAAGGGCGTAGTTGCGCCTGCAAGCCGGGAATCTCCGCCCCGGCGCCCAGGCGGGAAGGCTCGCGTAACTCCGCCAGCACCCCTTCCAGCCATTCGCCGGCCTGGATGCCTGACCACTCGCGCTCGACTCCCTGCGCGGCACCTTCCTCAGCACTGGCTGCCCCCGGCTGAAAACCGGCAATCATCCGCATCCCCTCGAAGAACGTCACCCCGTCGCGCCTCGATAGCGTCTGCACCTTCTTCCAATGCGCCAGCGCCTCCCGCAGTTTATCCGCATCCACCTCCACCCATTTGCCCCGCACCAGCGCCAAGCCGTCGGCCGCGTTGAGCAGCGACTCCCATTCCGCTTCCGTCAGCGGCTCCCCATCCAGCGTCCGGTCCACTGAGAAGTCCAGCAGCGTGTCCGCCCCCAGGCCGGCGCTCCGGTTCTCGCCTACCCGCACGCTGACCCGGGGACGCGGCGGACGCCCCCCTTTCCACCAATCCGGCAGCCGCACCACCACCCCCGCCGCCTCGCACGCGGGTGCGTCTTTGAGAAACCGGTAAGCCTCGGCGGGCGTCCACGGCAGTGGCTTGAAGATGCGGCTGCTGTCCACCAGCTCCCGCACGAACCCGCTCTTCTCGGCGGCCTTTTGGACCGGGGACAGCAGGTTCAGCAGCGCCGGCTTATTCCCGGCGCCGGCATACTCCTGCAAAGCGCGGCCCAGCGGCAGATGTTGCACGCGGGATTGGCTCGAAATGCGCGACGCATAGCTGGCCATGAAAGCAAACGGATGGGTCGGGTGCCGCTTATTCTCCGCCAGGTGAAAGGTGACCCGTCCCACCATCCGCCACAGCGGATGGCTCGCCTTCAACCACGCGCCTGCCCCCTCCGGGTGCTTGGCGATTTCCACCCGCACCAATTCGTCCAGGCTGCGCCAGAGCCGGGCCAGCACCTCCGCGTTCAGATACTCGCCGCCGCGCATCGGCGGGGCCGTTTCCGCCAGCGCTGAGAGGTCTGCCTCAGCCGGTGGTGGCAGCGCTGCGAGTTCCTGCGCCTGTTCCAAGCCCGCTGTGTGACAGAGCTGCGTCAGAAAGCGCCGGGCCAATTCCCGCCACCAGGCGCCTGCCGGGGGCAGCGCCGCGTTAAGCTCCCGCGTGCCCAGGTGCAACAGCCCGCGCGCCGCTGACTCCGCGAACGCCGCCGCCACCCGCCGCCCGGTCTCGATCTCCAGCCACGGCGAGGGCGGCGCGGCGTTCTCCACAAGCAGAAGTCCGTGCGGCGTCAGAATCACGTCTGAGGGCGTTTCGATTAGGTCCGACATTGCGCCTATTCTGCTGCCCCGGAGCGCCGTCCCGCAAGCCTCGTTCGGCTTTAGCGTGGCTTTGGTGCAGGGCCAGGGACAAAGTCTTCTCAAGTCATTGTAGGAGACGACGTTAGAAGTCTCTGATCTCTTGGCCGGCTACCCACACCT
>Ga0194060_10003263_pt1 | contig 11485 bp, 9 predicted proteins | sample SepL225m_MetaG_FD_163427 | JGI IMG/M metagenome (GOLD analysis project Ga0194060, IMG submission 163427) | Anoxic zone freshwater microbial communities from boreal shield lake in IISD Experimental Lakes Area, Ontario, Canada - Sep2016-L222-5m | ecosystem: Environmental > Aquatic > Freshwater >... | reverse complement strand
TCTGGTCGTAAAAGGGATCCCGGCACTCCAGCCGGACGCCGAAATAACTGCGACCGGTCCATCGGTTAAAGCTGCCTACGATGCAGATGGGAAGCCGACCAAGGCCGCCGAGGGTTTTGCCCGTGGGCAGGGGGTCGATGTTGCAGAGCTTCAGACTATTACCACCGAAAAAGGTGAATATCTGTTTGTGAGTAAGCACTCGCCAGGAAGGCCGACATTTGAGCTGCTGACCGAGATTCTGCCGGCGCTGGTTACTAATATCCCTTTCAAAAAATCGATGAGGTGGGGGAATCAGGATGTGCGGTTTGCACGGCCGATTCACTGGATAGTTGCGCTGTACGACGGCATAATTGTGCCGTTCTCGTTTGGCGAAATATTGAGCGGGAAAGTGTCTCGTGGACACCGCTTTATGGCGAACGCTACCTTTCCGGTAAATGATTTTGCCCATTATCTGGACGAATGCGCGCGGCATTTTGTTATTCCGGATCCGGAAAAAAGGAAAGAGATGATCCGCCTTGAAACTCACAGGGTAGCGGTAGCGGCCGGTGGTCATCTGTTGCCGGACGAAGAGCTGCTGGAGCAGGTGTCATACCTTGTTGAATACCCGAGTGTTGTTCATGGCACTTTTTCGCCTGAATTTCTTAAAGTTCCAAAAGAGGTGCTGATAACATCAATGCGGAGTCATCAACGCTACTTCTCGATTGTTGATGCTGAAGGGGGGCTGCTCCCCGGCTTTATCACCATAAACAACACCCTGACTGAAGATCCTTCGGTTGTGGTCAAGGGGAATGAGCGTGTTCTTCGCGCCAGGCTGTCTGATGCCAGATTCTTCTTCGAAGAGGATCAGAAAATCAGGCTGGACGACCGGGTGGAGTCGCTGAAAAAAGTTGTCTATCAACAGAAGCTTGGAACCTCATTTGAAAAAATGGAGCGGTTCAGGTTACTGGCGGAAGGGCTGGCCGAACGGCTGAATCCATCCGTAAAAAGCAACACTTCCCGTGCCGCCTGGCTATGCAAAGCCGATCTTGTCAGCGGCCTGGTTGGAGAATTCCCGGAGGTTCAGGGGATTATGGGACGGGAATACGCCTTGCTTGAAGGGGAGTGTTCGGAGGTGGCCGTTGCAATTGCCGAGCATTATCTGCCGATACAGGCAGGGGGAGAACTCCCGGCTTCAGACTGCGGCTCTTTTGTCTCCATTGCTGACAAAATTGATACGATCTGCGGCTGCTTCGGAGTCGGCCTGATTCCAACCGGTGCCGCCGATCCTTACGCACTGAGGCGTGCGACCATAGGTATCATCTCTATCATACTTGATAAAGGGTACCGACTGTCGCTGTCGGCGCTGATTGATGAATCCCTTGCCCTCCTTTCTGATAAACTAAATCGCCCGAAAGCTCAGGTTGCAGGCGAAGTGACAGAATTCTTCAAGGCCCGCTTTATTAATATGATTGGGAACTCTTTTGCGCCTGATGTGGTTGATGCTGCTACAGCAGCCGGTTTTGACGATCTTGTTGATGCGCGGTTGAGGATTGCCGCAGTGGCCGAGTTCAAAACCCGCCCGGATTTTGAACCATTGACGGTTGCATTCAAGCGGGTCGGAAACATTATCAAAGAGGGAATAGATGCCCCGATCGACCCGGCTCTGTTTCAGGATGACGCAGAAGCGTGCCTTTACCAGGCTATTCATGTCGCCAAATCTTCTGCAGATGCCCTGGTCGCTTCCGGCGCATGGCTCGATGCTCTTACTGAAATTGCCACTTTAAGGGGTCCGGTTGATTACTTCTTTGACAAAGTAATGGTTATGGATGAAGATCCGCGCATTAGAACCAATCGGTTGGCTTTATTGACTGTCATTGCGCGCATGTTCGGTAAAATCGCCGATTTTTCACGCATTGCCTAACCAACAACGGTGGACTGTAGTGTAACAAGAAAGGTACCAAATGATAGCCATTATTGACTACGGAATGGGCAATCTCCGTTCCGTGCAGAAAGGGTTTGAAAAAATTGGTTTTGATGCGCTTATCACCTCAGATCCGAAAGTTGTTCTTCAGGCCGATAGAGTTGTACTGCCGGGGGTTGGTGCCTTTCGCGACTGCATGAATAATCTCGAACAGGGTGGTTTTGTTGAACCTATTCTGAAAATCATCGCCGAAGGAAGACCCTTACTTGGCATTTGTGTCGGAATGCAGATGCTGTTAAGTGACAGCGTCGAGTTCGGGCTTCATAAAGGGTTGAACGTAATACCGGGCCACGTCCTTAGATTCCCGGATCAAATGGTGGTTGCCGGAGAAAAATTGAAAGTTCCGCAGATGGGGTGGAATCAGCTTGTCTTTAAGCGCCGACCGCCTGCTTTTGACGGTGTTGCCGATGGCAGCAACGTTTATTTCGTTCACTCCTATTATGTCAAACCTGATGACAGCTGTGTCATCGCCACAACAACCGACTACGGTTTCGAATTTTGTTCCTCAATTTGGCAGGACAACGTAATTGCAACTCAATTCCACCCCGAAAAATCGCAGGAAATCGGTCTGCGGATACTGAAAAATTTTGCGGAGTTCTCATGATCGTCATACCAGCGATAGATTTGAAAGAGGGAAATTGCGTCCGTCTTGAACAGGGGTTGATGGATAAAGATACTGTTTTTAATGACAACCCCGCTGCGCAGGCTCGTCTCTGGCAGGATCAGGGCGCCGAACTGCTGCATATTGTCGATCTTGACGGCGCTTTTGCCGGCCAGCCAAAAAACCGAGGCGCCATCGAGGCTATTCTGAAAGCTATTACCATCCCGGCACAGTTGGGGGGGGGAATTCGTGACATCGCCACGATCGAGGCGTACCTGTCGCTCGGGCTCTCCCGCGTGATCATAGGCACCGCAGCTCAGCGCAATCCTGAACTGGTTCGTGAGGCGTGTGCGAAATTTCCGGGACAGATTGTAGTCGGCATTGATGCCAAAAACGGCATGGTTGCGGTTCAGGGTTGGGCGGAACTGACCGATATCACGGCTGTTGATCTTGCCAAGCGGTTCGAGGGTTTTGGGGTCTCTGCCGTCATATACACCGATATAAGCCGTGACGGCATGCTCCAGGGGCCGAATCTTGAAGCTACCAAAGCACTTGCAGAAGCTGTTTCTATACCGGTTATTGCCTCTGGTGGCGTTTCATCGCTCAAAGATATTGTGAACCTTATGGCTATTGAAGCGAGCGGTGTAACTGGTGTTATTACCGGAAAGGCGGTTTATACCGGAGCGATCAAGCTGAATGAAGCTATCGCTTTAACAAAAGGACGATTCCAGAAATGTTGACTAAGAGAATTATTCCATGTCTGGATGTAAAAGGGGGGCGCGTCGTCAAGGGTGTGCAGTTTGTTGAGTTGCGCGATGCCGGTGACCCTGTTGAAATTGCCGAGATGTACGACAGGCAGGGTGCCGACGAACTTACCTTTTTGGACATCACTGCATCAAGTGATGACAGAGATATCATAATTGACATCGTGCAGCGGACAGCTGACCGGGTATTCATGCCGCTTACCGTTGGTGGCGGCATTCGAAAAGTCAATGATATCCGCCGTCTGCTCAATGCCGGAGCAGATAAGACTTCCATTAATACGGCTGCTGTTGATCGCCCCGATTTTGTGAGAGAGGCGGCGGAGCGCTTTGGTTCACAGTGTACAGTGGTTGCGATAGACGCACGCCGAATTCCTGGTGAGAAGAGATGGGAAGTGTTTACGCACGGAGGCCGCAAACCTACAGGACTTGATGTTGTGGAGTGGGCAGTCTTGATGGAAGAGTATGGCTCAGGAGAAATTCTCCTGACCAGCATGGATTGCGACGGCACGAAGGACGGGTATGATCTGGAGTTGACCAGGGCGGTTGTCAATGCCGTGTCAATTCCGGTCATCGCTTCCGGTGGAGTTGGAAATCTCGAACACCTTTATGACGGTTTTACTACGGCCGGAGCCTCAGCCTGTCTGGCCGCTTCGATCTTCCATTATCGCGAATACAGCATCGGCGAGGCGAAAAGATATCTCAAGGGTAAAGGGGTAGAGGTACGGCTATGACGAACAGCAATGAGATCCTTGAGGCCATCTACCAGATCATACTGGATCGCAAAAACAATCCGACCGACAACTCTTACACCACCTCCCTCATGCGCGGCGGAATCGATAAAATTCTGAAGAAAATCGGCGAAGAGGCAACAGAGGTGGTTATTGCCGGCAAAGGCGGGGTCAGCTCCGAAATTGTCTACGAAGTCGCAGACCTTATTTTTCATCTGCTTGTTCTGCTCGGCCATCAGAATATCCCCCCCACTGCCGTCTACGATGAACTCCGCCGTCGCCTCGGTATTTCAGGTCTGGAAGAAAAAGCATCACGTTATGAGTCGGTTCAGCCTTAAAGAGGGGTCAAATTATGATAGACAACATTCACAAGTGGCTACTACTCAGGCTCGCACTACTCTGGCTCGTTCTCTCCATTGTAATCGGTGGGATGGTCAATTATCTGGGCAATGTCCGTATGGATAGCCATATTGTAAATATGGCCAAAACCGAGACAGCAAGCTATATAGCTGCCATTGACTCGTATCTTACAGCGCCCTCGGAACAGGCTCTTTCAGAGCTTAACAGCAAGATTGGTGATCAGATAATCCGGGATAACCTGATTGCAGTAGAATTCTACGATGCCGACTCGAATATGATCACTGATGCGGTAAAGCTGCATGCAAAGGAGATAGAAGCAAAACTCCCCGAGCATGGCAGCGAGTTTGTAGATAAAGACGGCATAGTCTGCAATAAACTGATGATCGAGAGCGACACGTACATGAGGGTGTTTGTGCCGCTGTTTAATAGCGCCGGAACCAAGATAGGCTATCTGGAAGGGATCTATCATGCGCCGGGTGATATCGTCTCAGAGATCAAGCGGCAGACTCTCTGGGCGCTTATACTGGTTGTACTGTTGATTTCAGCCACAAGCCTGGCGCTCTACCCGCTTATCCTCCGACTTAACCGGAAGCTCATCAATTACTCCAAAAGCCTGGCACTTACCAACATCGGCATGCTGAAGGTACTGGGAAGCGCCATCTCCAAGCGGGATAGTGATACCAATATCCATAACTATCGGGTTACGCTCTATTCTGTCAATATCGGCGAAGGGTTGGGACTCTCTCAGAGCGCAATGCAGGGATTGATCAAAGGAGCCTTTCTGCATGATCTGGGGAAGATCGCTACCCCCGATGCTATTCTACATAAGCGTGGAAAATTGACTGAGGAAGAGTTCAAGATTATGAAAGCCCATGTTCAGCATGGAGAGGACATCGTCCGTGGTTATGACTGGCTCAAAGATGCGCAGGTTGTTGTTGCCTGCCACCATGAAAAGTTCGACGGCAGCGGCTATCCTCTCGGTTTGCGAGGGGAATCTATCCCGATCAACGCACGTATATTCGCGGTAGCAGACGTTTTTGACGCACTGACCTCTAAGCGTCCATATAAGGAACCGTTTAGTTTTGACGTTTCGGTTGGGATTCTGCGTGAGTCTATGGGTAGCCACTTTGATCCGGATGTAACAGAACTTTTTTTACGCCATGCTGTCGCACTGCATGCGGAGATATGCAGCGATGACGAACTGCTGCTTCATGGAAAACTGGAAGTTAGCATCGGGAAGTATTTTCAATAGAAATAAATAACTGGAAAATCCAGATGTTATCAGACTTGAAAACCAACGCTCGTATTATCACACTCTTCGCAATCATGGCGTTCTCAATACCCATCGTATGCGTTGGTGGCTATATAGGTATGAGAACGTTGGAGTCGTACATCAATTCTTCAGTTGCGGAATCAAAGCAGCTTGAATACGCCCAGCGTTTGCGAGCCGAAATAAACACTCTCCGTCGCTTTGAAAAGGAACTTTACATCAACATCGGTGATGCCGCAAAAGTGGAAGAGTACAAAACAATGTGGGACGGCGCGGTGGTCGATTTTCGGTCGCGCGCAACGGCTCTTCTGAAGATGGAAACGCATGCAAAGGATAAGGAAACAGTTCAAGCGATCAGCAAACTCGTTGACGATTATCTGTTCGGGTTCTACAAGGTGTATGAACAGATACAAACGGGAAGAATCACCACGGCTCAAGAAGCCAACAGGGCAATAAAACAATACAAAGATGCAATTCGTCAGTCGGAGTCGCTGGCGAACGAGTACTCCAAAGAAAGCGACAGGCAGGTGGATGCGGAAGTAAGAGCGACAGCAGGGGCCAGCGCCAAAATCAGGATGGCGTTTATTGCGCTGGCAGGATGTACTTTCGTTGGTGGCAGTATCATCTCGTTTATATACTGGCGCCGTGAAAAAAATGACCTGCTTAAGATAAACCGGCTCTATGAAGAGAATCTGGCATATCAGGAGTCATTGGAAAAGCAGGTAAATGCCAGAACAGCAGAACTGAGGGAGAGTGAAAAGAAATACCGCATCCTGTTTATGGATTCACCTGATGCATATCTGATTATTGTCGATGGTGTCTTTGTCGATTGCAATCGGGCAGCCGAGGTCATGCTGCGAGGTGAACGGGGGCAGATTGTTGGGCAGCCTCCGGAGATATTATCGCCTGAATTTCAACATGATGGAAGAAAATCATCTGAGTCGGCTGAAGAAAAAATAAAGGAGGCCTTGAACAAAGGTAAGAGCAGATTTGAGTGGACACATCGCCGCTTTGACGGATCCGAGTTTTTTGTAGAGGTCTCTATTGTGGTTATTCCGATGCGGGGTGAAACGGCTTTGCTCGTCACATGGCGTGATATCACTCTACGTAAAGAGGCTGAAGAGATCATAAAAAATCATAACCAGGAGCTTGAGCAACTGGTAATACAAAGAACCATGCATTTGGAAGAGGCAAACAAAGGGCTTGTTGACGCAAACAATGAGCTTGAACGAAGACGCCTCGAAGCTGAGATAATCAATGGAAAACTGCAACAACTCTCAAGTGCTGTTGTGAACAGCCCCACAAGCATTGTTATCACAGATAAAAGTGGAACAATCGAATATGTTAATCCGAAATTCACCGAGATGACCGGTTATCTGCCGGAAGAGGCGATTGGCCGGAACCCAAGGATAGTTAAAGCAGATGGAGTGCCCAAAGAGGTGTACGAAAAACTATGGGAGACTATACTGGCCGGTCGGGAATGGCGCGGTGATCTCTGTAATAAGAAAAAAAATGGTGGAATATTCTGGGAACATGCCTCTATTTCTCCAATCAAGGATGAACAGGGGGTGATCACTCATTTTGTATCCATTCAGGAAGATGTTACCGAGGAGCGGCGGATTGCAGAGGAGCTTCTGGCAGCACAGCAGGCAGCTCAGTCGAGCAGCGTTGCCAAATCGCAATTTCTGGCCAACATGAGTCATGAAATCAGGACGCCGCTTAATGCCATTATCGGGTTTTCCGATCTGACCCTGAAGTGCAATCTACCACCCCGTCAACATGATTATATCCATAAAATCCACAATGCCGGAGAGCTGCTGCTTAACATTATCAACGACATTCTTGATTTTTCCAAGATCGAAGCCATGCAGCTTAAGATGGAATCGATCAAATTCAGGTTGAACGAGACTTTCGCCAACGCGCGTAGCATTCTGCAGCAAAAGGCAATAGACAAGGGGTTGCGTCTGCTGGTACATACTTCTCCGGAGATCGCTCCATGTCTGATCGGTGACCCGCACCGGCTTAGCCAGGTAATTACCAACCTGTTGAGCAATGCCGTCAAATTCACCGAGCATGGGGAGGTGGTTCTTGAAGCTGCTCTCCTGGCACGTGAAAGCGACCGGCTGCAACTCAAATTTACTGTGCGCGACAGCGGCATAGGCATATCGCCGGAACAGATCGATAAACTTTTTCATGCATTTTCTCAGGCTGACAACTCCACTACCCGCAAATTCGGCGGTACCGGCTTGGGGTTGTCCATCTCAAAGCAGTTGGTGGAGCTGATGGGTGGTGTCATGTGGTGCGAGAGCAGTCCCGGGGAAGGGAGCAGTTTTTACTTCACCGCCTGGTTCGGCTTCTGCGGAGAAAATGGTTCAGAACACTGTAAACATGGTTGTAGCAGAAGCAGGGAATATAATGATATCCCCTTTAGTTTTGCGGGCTCAGTCGTTCTTCTTGTGGATGATAACGAAATCAACCGGCACCTTGCGATGGAAATCCTGAAAGAGACCGGTGCCGAAGTACATTCGGCTGTGAATGGCATGGAAGCTGTGGCGATGATTACCGACGGAAATACGTCGTACGATATGGTGCTGATGGATATTGAAATGCCGGTCATGGACGGCTATGATGCCACCCGGCTCATCAGGTCGGACAGCCGTTTTACCGATCTTCCGATTATTGCCATGACGGCTCACGCAATGGAGGAAGAGCGGCAGAAGATCCTGAATGCAGGCATGGATGCCCATATCACAAAGCCGATTATCGCTAGAACCATGCTGCAGGTTATAAAGTTATTTCTTAAAGAGCAGGAATCAACCGTTCAACTTTCGAGAAAATTCGAGAAGTCGGAAACGGAAACAGTTGCCATCCCAGAAATTCTTGGTATTGATGCAGTCGCCGCCTTAAGTCGTCTTGATGGCGACCGGAATCTGTATCTATGGTTGCTTCAGCAATTTTTCGAGAATCAAGCGAATGCTGCCCAACTTATTACAGAGGCTCTGGATGTGGGTGATATTAAGCTGGCGGCACGCCGCGCCCACACCAACAAAGGGATTGCCGGCAGCATAGGGGCCGTTAAACTGGAAGAGCTGGCTAGTGTGCTTGAAGAGGCAATTGGCGGAGAGTCAGACGCTGATGCCGATGCTGCTCTTGGGCGTTTTGCCACCGAATTGGGGCGCTTGGTGGCGGAACTGAAAATCGAGTTGCCTCTTGTCTCCTCCGGTGAAGAATACCAGTCGGGTACACTTGATGCGGCACTGGTTACGCCGATCCTGGGTGCTCTGCTGGATTATATCAAAAGCAGAGACGGCAGAGCGGAACGGTATCTGGACGATTATCAGAGAGAGCTGTCAGGGTTACCGCACGCGGATGTTATCCAGATTAAAAAACTGCTACAGAATTTTAATTATCAGGAAGCCGGGGAAGCTGTTCAGGCACTTGCGGCGAAGATCGGGATTCATTTTTCTCAGAAGAAGGGGGGGTAGAAACCATGAAGACAACTGTTTCACCGGCAACGGTTCTGATTGTGGATGACACTCCACACAACATAAGCCTGCTAAGTGCGGCATTAATTGACGAATACACTATCAAGGTTGCCACCAGCGGAGCCGAAGCTATCGATATCTGCCGTTCAATGGCTATCGACATAATACTGCTTGATGTCATGATGCCGCTTATGGATGGTTTTGAAACCTGCAGACGGCTTAAGGAATACCCCCTGACCCGGAGTATTCCGGTAATTTTCGTTACTGCCAGAGGAGAGGTCGAAGACGAATCCACCGGTTTTGAATGCGGCGCAGTCGATTATATCACCAAGCCGATCAGCGCTGCCATAGTCAGGGCCAGGGTCAGGACCCATCTTGCCGTCTACAATCAGAACCGCGCTCTGGAGTCCCTGGTCAGGGAGCGCACCGCCGAGCTTGAAGAAAGTCGGCTTGAAGTTCTGCGCCTGCTTGGCAGTGCCGGTGAATACCGTGATAATGAGACCGGTCTGCACGTCGTCAGAGTATCCAGCTATGCCCGTATATTAGGTAAGGCTCTTGACATCTCAGATCGTGAAGCGGAACTGCTTTATAGCGCCTCAGCCCTGCACGACATCGGAAAGATCGGCATACCCGACGGCATCCTCTTCAAGCCTGGAAAGCTTGACAATGAAGAGTGGAAGATCATGAGAACTCACAGTGAAATCGGCTGCAACATAATCGGAAAGAAACATAAGAATAGTTTTCTTAAAGCAGCGGCATCAATTGCACTGTCACACCACGAAAGATGGGATGGACATGGCTATCCAAATAGACTGGCCGGGGAAGATATTCCGATTTTTGGCAGAATTACGGCAGTTGCTGATGTCTTTGACGCTCTTACCACTGAACGTCCATACAAAAAACCCTGGCCGCTTCCTGAGGTGATCAGAGAAATCGAGTCGAGTAGCGGTGGGCACTTTGATCCGAAAATTGTCGAAGTTTTTTTGCGAAAACTTCCTGAGATGACTGTAGTTATGCGGGAGTGTGCTGATAAGGATTGAAAAATATCAGTTATTGGATTGCTGTTTGTAAAATATACGATTTTTTGGTTATTTGCATATTGACAAAGGTGCATGGTGTGCTATCTTGTCCAACCTGTTTTTTATGCAGTGTGTAGCGTATGCTTTACTATTTTTGAAGGAACGGTGGTGATTTTACATGCCTGGAGTAAAAATTAAAGACAGCGAACCGTTTGAAATGGCACTTAAAAAGTTTAAAAAACAGTGCGAAAAAGCTGGCATTCTCTCTGAAGTCCGTAAACGTGAACATTTTGAAAAACCGAGTATCAAGCGCAAGAAGAAGGCAATCGCCGCTCGTAAACGTGCCCTCAAAAAACAGCGTAAAATGATCGATTAGTTTCCCGCAGTGCGGGTACAGGAACAGACTGCATGACTTTGAAAGAACAACTTGAAAATGCGATGAAAGCAGCTATGAAGGCGCGGGATAACCTGCGCCTTTCGGCTGTACGCATGGTGCGCGCAGCGATTAAAAATCGTGAAATTGATAACCGGAGTGAACTTGATAACCAGGCGGTTGTTGATGTTATCTCAACACTTGTTAAACAGCGCCGTGACTCCATTCGGATGTACCTGGAAGGGAATCGTCCCGAGCTTGCCGAGAAGGAAGAGCTGGAGATGTCGGTTCTCCTTGAGTTTCTGCCTGCACAGTTGAGCCTTGAAGAAATTGAATCACTGGTCAGACAGATAATTCTGGATCTAAAAGCTGCTGGGGCGAAAGATATGGGGAGGGTAATGAAGGCAGTTTCCCCCCTTACTGCCGGCAAGGCCGATGGTAAATTAGTCAGTGATGTCGTCCGGAGGCTGCTTGCTTGACGCATAGCCCTGGCCTGGAATCTGGATTACATCGACAAGGGGCTTTCATTGTGATAGCCCCTTCTTTGTAAAAGGTTTAAACCGCCACAATGAATCTATTCGACGTCATAATTTTTTTGATTCTCTGTTTTTTTGCCGTCAAAGGACTTGTTCGCGGGCTTGTTAACGAAGCGTCTTCGCTGGCAGGACTGCTTATAGGTGGGTGGCTGGCGTACCGGTTTCACCCGATACTTGCGCTGCCTTTAAAAAGCTCGCTCAATCTGCCTGCGCATATCTGTTCGTTTCTTGCTTTTATCATAATACTGTTAATCATCGGAATATCTGCTCATATTATAGGTAATGTCGTGACGGCTGCACTGAAACTTGTGATGCTCGGTTCTCTTAACAGACTTGGCGGGCTACTAGTCGGAGTTGCCGAAGGCGCGCTTTTGCTCTGCCTGGTTTTT
>Ga0194060_10003262_pt1 | contig 11487 bp, 9 predicted proteins | sample SepL225m_MetaG_FD_163427 | JGI IMG/M metagenome (GOLD analysis project Ga0194060, IMG submission 163427) | Anoxic zone freshwater microbial communities from boreal shield lake in IISD Experimental Lakes Area, Ontario, Canada - Sep2016-L222-5m | ecosystem: Environmental > Aquatic > Freshwater >... | reverse complement strand
TTGCCGACCGGTCGAAGAAAAAGCCGAAAATGGATATAGTGGCGTTTCCTGCCACGCCCAAAGGTCTGTATTGGGCCCTGCGCCCAGAGAACGATGACAACCTGAACGCCTGGGTGGTTGATTTCCGCAATGGAAAAGTCCACGGAAATATTCGTGACGCACGCTATTTCGTGCGTCTGGTGCGCCCAAGCTAGGCAACACCTGCAGGCATTCCCGCGTGCGGGACGCCTCACATGAATGGCAGCGCGATCACCAGAGTGAAGGCCAGTGCGATAGCAATCACGAGCGCGTGTAGCGCTATTAGAAGCAAGGCACGCAAGCCTTGGACCCACCAGCGCCCACCAAAGAAGCGGCGCAGCGCCAGGGTCAGGTAAATCAGCCACGACCAAAATAGCGCAGCCGCCAGGGTGTCCGCGGTCAACCAATGACCGACCAAGAATGTCAGAAAAACGAAGGCGTGCAGATGCAATGCAAACAGGAAATGTTCAGCGTAGACACGGCTGCGCCGCCAATACAGGAGACGCGTATTGACAGCGAACAGGGGAACCAACATGAAGGCAGCGTAAGGCAGCTTCGCCAGCACCGCAGGCAGCAGCCGCTGCGACGTCCCCTGAGGGTCGTCGTTCAATTGCTCTACCGCTTTGGAATAGCGTTTGCCAAGCGGTTTCAGCCATTGCGGCAGACCCGTCTCAAGCTCCAGCTTTTCCAGTGAAGGCAATTTGTCTTTGGCGGTCGGCGTCGCTTTTGGTGGGCTCTGGGTGGTCCTATTCGTACTGGTCGGAGTCGGGGTTGCCGCCATGGGGCTTGAATCGTCGAACTGGAATAGCGAAGCAGGCGGTGTTAGGGCCAGCAGCACAAACAGCAGGAAGCTCAGGCTCAAGTACAGCGGAATGGGTCGCACATAACGCCGGCGGCGTCCGACCAGAAATTCAAGGGTCAGCTGGCCAGGCTGGCTCGCCAGTAACCACAGCGAGCGCCAAAGGCGCCCTTCCAGCGTGACGAAATTCTGCAAATACTCGTGTGAAAAGTCACGCAGACGCAACTTGCCGATCACGGTCTCTTGTCCGCACTGGGCGCAGTAGGGGCCGAACACCGGTGCCTGGCAGTTGGGGCAGTGTGGGGGTAAATCTGGCGTAGACATTGGATGGGAGACAACTATCCCACAATTCGATTAGCCTTTCTTTTGAAAAGCAAGCCGCACGCTCGTCAGACTGCGTCAATGGCGCAAGATAATCTTTGCAATCTTTTCAGCGATAGTGTCCGGTGCGGGATCATGGGCATCACTGTTGGCCAGCACGGCAACGAATAATTCCTCCTTTGGAAAACGCCATGTGTCTGCACTGAAGCCACCAATGTCACCACCGTGCTCAAGCGCATTGCTGCCACCGACTTTGCGAATGAACCATCCATATCCGTAGCCTGTATGGCTGCCACCATTTAGCGTGTGATCTGCGGCTATCCGGTCCCAAGATTCGCGCCTCAGTAGCATTCCTGTCCTGATGGCGCTGTCCCAGCGTACAAGATCATCGACACTGGTGCGCAGGGCTCCCGCCGCAAAAGGCCAGCTCATACTGTAATAAGGTGCGCTAGAGATACCCTTTCGGTCTTGCGAGTATCCAATGACCGGTGAAAGGGGGCTGTGCGCTTTCTCGATTTCCGTACTACGCATTTGCAGGGGCTGGAAGATCTGCTGCTGCATGAAGTCCGGATAGCTCATGCCGGACACTTTTTCAATGATGGCACCGAGTAGAAAATAATTGGAGTTGCTGTACGAAAAGCGTTGACCCGGCTGAAACTGGGGGGGAACGTCCTTGAAAAAAGCGATGCCTTCATCGGCGCTTACGTCTTTTGTCATCACCGTACCAAATTGCGGCAACTCCGTGTAATTCCTGATGCCGGACGTATGCGTAAGCAGGTGTTCGATGGTCACGTGACGGCCGTGTTCAGGATACTCAGTGAAATACTTTCCGATTTCCTCCGAGACAGAAAGCTTGCCTTGCTCGGCAAGCAACATGATCGCAGCGGCGGTAAATTGCTTCGTGACAGAGCCCACCCGAAGGGGCAGTTCTGGTCGCAGTGGCATGTTTGTCCCTGTGTTCGCCAACCCATAGGCTTTGCGGAACAGGATGACGCCGCGCTGCGAGACGATGACGGTAGCGCCTGGCTCACCGGGCTTGAAGTATGTAGACAGCATCTCGTCAATTTCATGCGCGTGCACGTATCTTGCAGCGGGTTCATAGACGTCGGGTGCGATGTCCCCCGTCTGATCCCGTGCGGATACAGCTGAGGGGAAAAACGGCAACGACAGCCAAATGAGAACAGCCGCGCTGAGAAGCCTAACTTTTTTCACGCAGGAGTTTTGCTAGTTCGACCGCAGCTGCATTCAACGCCAATTCAGCCGGTGCCAATGCCGAGAACCTCGCTTTGAATTCAGTGATTGGGACGAAGTAGGCATGCGCCATGCTTGCGAGTGGTTGTAGCGTCTCTGCATCCAGCACTTGAATTTCCACGGCGGCACCGCCACGATCGAGAGGCACTGTTAAAAATACGGATGTTAAGACGTTGAACGCTGGGTTCACAGTCTCGACTCGGGTGATGACTGCTCGGATAACGACCGGGTGTCCGCCTACACTTTGTGGCAGTGCTTCGGCTTCCCTGGAAATGGCCGCTTTCAGGGTGGAAATCAATCGCGCTCTTTCAGTCCCAGGAACCCCTGTATCGATTGGGCTGGCCCATTCAACGGAAATAGAGCGCACCTGATGTGGGTCTACGCGAGTTGGAGAGCGATAGTAGGCCGTGCTGCCATCTTTCGAGGTCGTCATTTCGCTTCGATTTTTCAAGAAACCGGTGTCGGTGGCTTGCATGGTCGAGCAGGCCGCCACGCCAGTCACAGACACCAGTAAAAGCAGCCGGAAGGAGCGAGCTATGAGAGACTCAGGTTTCGGGAAAAGTTTCATGATGGAAGGTGGTGAAAGTGGTTGGACAAAAAAGAGTGGGCGATATGGTTTAGTTGGTATCGCTGGTGTGGACATCGACGAAGGCTTGACCGTCGTGAACTTCGCACTTGAACAAGTAGGTTTTCCCCACCAGCAACGGCAGGGTCGTACTGGGTCGGTAGCTCGTAAAGCCGCTAAAGCAATAGACCTGAACTTTGTACTCTCCGGCAAGTACCTGAATCTCGCTCGGGTAGTCTGTAAAACCAGGTATGCCGAACTTCTTCTCTTCGCCTGGCCCCGTGGAGTCAAGTTTTGAGTAGCCCCGAATAGTTGCATGGAAGTCATCGGAAAACGGCTTCCCGACATAGCCTTTGATGATTGCGATGCCAGACGCCCCTTGAACGTCCCCCGCATATTGTTTGGCAGGTGTCATGAATCCACACGCACCAAGCATGGTTGCCGCTGCTGCAGCGATAAAAATATTTTTCACACAGTTCCTTTATAGATTGTTTGATTTCGCGGTGACCACCTTTGGATAGCCATCTCGGCGACGAGCAGATTGAACAGCCATGCCAAGCTCATCAATACGTCCCGCTGCAACATATTGGGTTTGCCGATGAGAAGCATCCAGGGCAAAAGCACTACAACTTGCATGCCAGCGCCCTGACCCAGTGCATAGGCGCGGATCATCCAGGCCCGATGCGTGGCAATGTCACGCCGCGTGACCGCGGCCACAGCCCAATAGATTGAAAGTAGCATCGCAAGGCTTACGAAAACGCGCACACCGTAAAGTAAACCACCTTGCAATTCGGGCGGAATGGGAGACATCGCCGTCAACCACAAGCCCGACAGCGCAACCAGGATTCCGCTTGCAACCACTGTGCGCCCAGAAACCCTGTGCCATGTGGGGCTTCGTTGGCGTAGCCCAGAAGAAAACTGAAAAGCGCCTAATATGGAAAACAGGCTTGCGCTAAGGATGTGCAGAACGATGGGAAATGGTGCAGCAACGAATCGGGCGTTCGCGGAGCTGATCACCTGATTGCTGGCAAGACCCGCTAAGCGAGCGATTCCTGCCGCAAAGGGTATTGCGCTGATAGCCAGCAGTGCCAGCGGCATTTTCCAATCGGTCTTGTTGGCATTTGTCATCGAAGAAGTTTATGAATTGCGCTCACTTTTGTAACCGTACCAAGGTATGGTTCTGTGTGAGTTTTCATGCACCTAACGCCTTTTCAGGGTCAAAACTGCTTCGTATTGCACATATAGGTTCCCAATGTCAAAAGCCCTACTGGCCACGAAGTTCTTTGCTCCCCCCCGGCCAGCCCATGACATTTCTCGCCCGATCCTGACGAAACGCCTGGATGAAGGCCTTTCGCGTAAGCTGACTCTGGTGTGCGCAGCCGCAGGATTCGGGAAATCGACGTTGATTAGCCAATGGGCTCAGGATTGCCCTTACCCCAGCGCCTGGCTGTCGCTAGATGTTGATGACCGCGATCCCAACCGTTTTCTCGAATACCTTGTTACCTCGTTGGAGGTGACTTCTCAAACTGTTGGCTCAGGCTTGGCGGCGCTGCTGAGGGGCTCGCCGCCAGCGTCGGCACAGACCGTCTTGACGTTATTAGTGAATCAGCTTTCACACATTCCCCGCAAGCTAGTGCTGGTTCTGGATGACTACCACCTGGCGGCTAGTAAAGCCGTCAACGAGACTCTAACTTTTTTGATCGACCACATGCCCGCCCAGCTGCACGTGGTCGTCGCCAGCCGGGAGGAGCCAGAAATATCGCTGGGAAGATTGCGCGTTAATGGGCAACTGGCAGAGATTCGCCAGCAGGACCTTCGTTTTGGATTGGAAGAATCCGCCGAGTTCTTCAGTCAAGGCGTCAATGCAAGTCTTTCCAGGACCCAGGTCCACGCCCTGGAAACGCGCACAGAGGGCTGGATTTCAGGTTTGAAATTGGCGGCCATTTCTCTTCGGATGCAAAAGGACCCTGAAACGTTCATCGCGTCCTTTACAGGAAGCCACCAGTTCGTACAAGACTACCTGATTGAGGAGGTCTTGAATCAACAGTCGGCCGATGTTCAGTCCTTTTTGCTTCGTACATCCGTACTGGATCGGCTGTGTGGTTCTTTGTGCGATGCGGTGTTGCAAAGCCACGGTGGGCAACAGATCCTTCAACAGTTGGATAATGCTAATCTTTTCATCGTGCCTTTGGACACGGAGCGACGGTGGTATCGGTACCACCATTTGTTTTCCGACCTCTTGCGTCAACGCCTGGGTCTGAAGGAATCCGCTGCACCGCTACACAACCGTGCCAGCCAATGGTACGAGGCACAAGGCCTGGAGCTTGAGGCTTTTCATCAAGCAACTCTCGCAAATGATATTGCTGGCGCGATACGGTTGATTGCAGGTAACGGCATGCCGTTGTACTTTCGTGGTGTGACCGCGCCCGTTGTGCGGTGGCTTTCATCTCTGACGCACGCGGTTTTGAGCACCTATCCAGTCCTTTGGCTGGCATATTCCTGGTCGTTGCTGTTTGCGGGCCAACCCGGCCAGATTGAAGAGAAATTGTCGGGCGCTGAAGCGGCCCTGCGTAGCGCCCCGCAGGAAGCGACAACAACGGACAACAATGGCCAAATAGCGGTACTTCGGGCCTGGCTGGCGGTATACCGGAACGAGGCTGAAGCGATTTATGCCCATGCGAGCCGGGCCTTGGAGCTATTGAACCCTGAGAGTCGTCCCGCCCGCACTGCCGCGCAATGCGCGTTGGGCGTAGCCCAAATGTTCCGTGGGGACCGGGTCCAGGCTAGCACCGCTTTTTCTGAAGTGATAGGCGCAGGTTTGTCTTCCGGAAATCTGATGTTTGCTGCGGTCGCATCAACCGCATTGGCTGGCATTCAAGCGGCTGATTACCAGCTCCATTCAGCGGCCGCCACCTACCGTGAGGCTATAAAAATGATTGGCGACCCAACCCATGTGTTGGGTTTCGAGGCTAATCTCGGGCTAGCCAAAATTCTTTACGACTGGAACGCGCTGGACGAAGCCGAGTCTCTTACTCTACGGTGTAGCGAACTCGTCGTTCTTGCAAAAAGTAAATCCGAAATAGGGGCTGATCTGCTGCGCGCTCGCCTGCTGAGCGCCAGGAATGAAGACAAGGAGGCCGAAGTCCTGGTTGGCCGGGCCACTGAGCTGACAAAAGCAGGACAATTGACCGAGCGCATGCGAGAAGCGGCCGACTTGCGGGTGCGGCAGCTACTACGCCGCGGAGAAGTAGAAGTAGCAGCCGACTTGGCACGGACGCATCAGCTTCCCACCGGCCTTGCCAGAACAATATTGGCACAGGGCAGGGGCTTGGATGCATTGGGGGCTATCGAGGGTCATAGGCGTAGTACGGAAGTTGAGGTCCGCACGCAAGATGCGATCAAGGCTATGGTCGTCCAGGTCATCATTCACCAAGCCATCGGACAAATTGACAAAGCCCTGCAACTGTTGCGCGAGTGCGTGACGAAAGCGCAATCTCAAGGGTCTGTCCGACTCTTTGTGGATGAGGGCGCGCCTATGCAAAAGCTGCTGAGCCAGCTGCCGCATGAAACCGGCATAGCACGCTATGTTTCACAGTTGCTGGAAGCGTTTGGCACGCAGGCGACTCAAGAAAAGCCTGAGGTGCTACCTGCTGCGGCCACGTCATTCCACTTGCCTGCGGGCGCCTTCAGTCATCGGGAATTGGGAATTCTTCGCCTGATTCAGGAAGGCCATTCCAATCAGAACATTGGTGAGCGCTTGTTTCTATCACTGAGCACGGTCAAGTGGCACAACCAAAATATCTTCTCTAAGCTGAATGTACAACGAAGAACTGAAGCAGTCGCACGCGCGATCCAAATGAAACTGCTTTAGCGCAAGCGGGATTCCAGTTGGTAACTAAAGCCGTACTTTGGTACGGTGACATGAGCTAGGGCAATGACTAGAGTTACCGCAACTGCATTACACGGTTTCTGCGGCGCTATCTACAGACTGTGTTTGCGTAAGCTTGAAGTGCGCGTGGCGGTTGAGCGGTGACATTGCGGCAAACACGAACCGTACAGTCCGTCTGCCGAAAGTGTCTGTTTTCGATCTGGTGCTTTTGAGAGGCAATTGCCGTTTGCGCTCCCCTGACTACAAGAGGCTCTTATGCGTTTCATGTCTTTGTTTTTCCTGTCATGCGCATGCGCTTCTGCTGGCGCCACTTCGCACTACAAGTTTTCGAATCCGCCGGGAATGTACTCGGTTGGACTGCAGGTGGTTCAGCAGTATGACTACACGCGGTCGTCCCGGCCAGCAATTGACCTCGATACTGGGGCAGTGCGAAAGGGCGAACTGGCGCGCCCGATTCAGACACTGGTGTGGTATCCGGCCAAAAGCGGGGGCACGAGCGTGACCTATGGCGACTATCTGCGAGCGGCTGCCACGCAGAGTGACTTTAGCCTCAGTGAAGCGCAGGTGACGCGAGCAGCCCAAGCCAAGCTTGAGCAGAACGGCAAAGGCTTGAGCCCAGCCCAACGCCAGGCAGAAGCAGCGAGCCCGATGTGGGCACGACGCGATGCGGTCCCGATTGTCGGCAAATTCCCACTTGTGATCTACGCACCGGGAGCCAACGGGGCGGCGCACGAAAACGCGGAACTCTGCGAATACCTGGCAAGTCAAGGTTATGTAGTCATGGCCAGCGCCAGCGTTGGGAGCTGGGGCGGTGAAATGGAACCTTCACTGGAGGGCGCGGAGGCTCAGGCAGCCGATATCGCCTTCCTGATCGGTTATGCGCATGGGCTACCGACGGTAGATTTAGGACGTATCGCGGTGGCCGGTTTTAGCTGGGGTGGGCTGACCAACTTGCTAGCAGCAGCGAAGGACCAGCGCATACGCGCTCTGGTGGCACTGGACGGTTCGATGCGTGGCTATCCTGAGCTTATAAACAGCGGCAAGGACGCGGCCAAATATGTCACCCCGGCGCGAGTAGCCGTGCCGCTGCTCTATCTGTCTGCCCGACCGAAAACGATCGAGGAAATGGAGGGCAAGTACGACATGTCGTTCAGCTTCATCAACGCGATGAAGTATTCAGACGTCTACTACTTCACTTTGCATCCTATGGTCCACACTCATTTCAGCACCAATTCACTGCGCCTGAGTGGTGATGCCGAATTTTCCGAGTATTCGCGAAAAGAAGTAATGCTGGCCCATAGCTGGGGCTCTCGGTACGTATTGGAATTCTTGAACGCCTATTTGAAGCGGGACAACGAGGGCCGCACGTTCCTCGGGACCCGACCCATTCGCAACGGTGTGCCGGCACATATGATTACAGCCGACACCCGCCTAGCCAGGAGCAGCGTGCCATCGCTAGAGGCGTTCTCGGTCGCCTTACACGCAAAAGGCTTCGACCAGGCGATCCCGCTATACCAAGCGGGTAAACGAGCCGGCGAACCATTGGCGGTCTCCGAGCAAGAATTGAACAGGTGGGGCTATCGTCTTTTGCAATCCGGACGTTTGAAGGAAGGACTCGAGGTGATCAAACTGATGGCCGATATCTATCCTGACAGCGCGAATGCGCATGACAGCTTGGGCGAGGCTTTTGCGACCAACAAAGAGACCGCCAACGCTATCCTGCACTATCAGCGCTCTCTCCTGCTTAACCCGAAGAACACAAATGCCGTGGAAGCGCTCAAGATGCTTGAGAGCGCATCGTCCGCAACGCATTAGACAAGAAATCAGCAACCGTTGAATTACACGCCGCATTGGGGCTGACGCAAAAACCATACTTTGGTAGGGTGCATAAGAGAGATGCCTTGCCTAAACTGCGTGTCTGACAACTCCACCACGATCTGGAATAGCACATGACCTACCTTCTTCGGCGCCTCCTGGCCTCGCTAGCCACCTTGCTTGTCGCAGCACACTCGCACGCCTACGAGTCCGGCTGGATGCAGATCCAGGCGGCTGGTGCTGCACCGGATGCGCCCGCGACGACGGTCGCTTTGTACTATCCGACGATGGCTGCACCACGAGCCATCGCCATTGGCCCGTTCGCGCTCGAAGTCGCCATCGGCGGCAAACCCGTCGACAAGGTCAAGGCGCTGATCCTGCTCAGTCATGGCATCAGCGGCACAGAGCTCGGGCACAGCACGCTGGCGCAAGCCCTTGCCCGCAACGGCTATCTGGTCGCCGCGCTCCGTCATCCCGGCGACAACTACCAGGATCGGTCACTGCTGGAGAAGGGCCCCGAGCACTACTTCGACGAGCGGCCGCGCCAAGCCTCCCGTGTCATCGACGCGATCCTGGCCGACCCGGCTTGGAAGGCCCGCATTGCGGCCGACAGCCAGGGGCCTCTCGTGGGTGCGCTTGGACATTCGGCCGGCGGCTACACGGTGCTGGCGTTGGCAGGGGCCAAGCCAGACTTGTCCCGGATGAAGAAGCACTGCCAGGCCGAAGCATCCGAAGACCCGATCTTCTGCAGTCTGGCTCGCCCGGGTGACGCGACGCCGCCGTCACCAGTGGCCACGCCCTCGCCCCTGCCTTCGCTGAAGGACGAGCGCGTTCGCGCGATCGTTGCGATGGCCCCGACAGGTGTGCTGCTCACCGCCGAATCGCTCGCCGCGGTTCGCTCGGCGACCATGATCTACGAGGCCGAACTCGATCGATTCCTGGTGCCGCGATTTCATGCCGAGTGGGTAGCGAGCAATCTGCCCGCAGCTAACCTGCATCGGGTGCCCAACGCCTGGCACTTTGCCTTCATGAATGCGCCCAGCATGTCCATCCCCAGCCACGACGGCGACGTCGCCGCGAACCCGCCGGGTTTCGATCGCGCTGCATTCCTGAAGCAACTTGCCGTCGAAATTACGGCCTTCTTCGACAAGACCCTTATCTAGCTGAGTCATCCCCTTGGACAACGCTGAGCAATCTTACAACTGCACAACAAAGTTCGATACTGGCATAGAGCCTGGCGAGAACTTGTCGGAGATGCATCTTATGGACCGACCACTCACATGATCACTCAAATACTGATTCATACTCCTGTTTGGGTTTATGGCTTGTTCATTGCTTTAGCAGTGTTTGGGCTTCAACAAACGCGTAGCCGCAACGTCAGTGCGGTACTGGCCTATTTCCTTCCGTTCGGAATGATTGCGTTGTCGCTCGCGGGGATCAACTCAAATTTCGGCATTAAGCCTGCTCCGATAGCAATGTGGGCGATAGGGCTGCTAATAGTTACCGTTATTGGATTCAAGCACTTCCGAGATGACCGAGTCACGTTCACCCGGTCGACCCGGTCATTTTTCATACCTGGCAGCTGGACTCCATTCTTTGTGATCATGGCAATCTTCTTCACCAAGTATGTGTTCGCCGTAATGCATGCATTAGATGCCGAGATGGTTACTACCAACGCCTTTGTTGCTGCCCTGAGCTTGGCATACGGATGCTTTAGCGGATATTTTTCTTCAAGAGCAGTCAACTTGGTGTCCAAAGCCAAAGGTGCCTAAAGGCAAGACGATCTCGGAAAAGGGCCTGGGTACACAGCTCGGGACCCCTCGTGTTCGCAATGACACCAGTCTCCAGATCGACAGTCCCTTCAAGCAAAGGTGCGCTGTCTTTGTCTAGTTTTTGCACATAGCGCAGCCGTACGCCAGGAGCCTCTAAGCTCGTGCGAGAAATGAGGTCAGGTCCGAAAGTTTCTGCAAAACAGGGTTGTACGCCCCAATCCACGAAAATTTCAGAGTCTCCGGTTTTCGCAGCGTCCCCGCATCTTCTGACCGTCTTGGCTCAGCGCGCGTTGGGGCCAATATGCCGTTAAAGGGTCTGGCGCGCGCGGTGTGTGTTATCTGCGATGACTCCGGCCACAAACCCAAACAGGAATGGTGGAAAATCGTGGCCCATTCCCTCGACGATGAGTAGTTCGGCTCCTTTAATATTGGCCGCCGTGTCCTTCCCAGCTTCCGGGGGAACTAGTGGGTCGTCTGACCCATGCAACACAAGCGTCGGAGCACTTATGTTGGCTAGTCGTGATCTTAAGTCACCGGTTGCTGCGATGGCGGCGATGTGCCGCCAAAACCCGCTTGGGTTGTATGCTCGTTTGACTTCTGCTAAGGCTTGATTTCGTTGAGCGAACTCATCAAACGGATAGCCTCGCCCCGCAATCACTTGAGAAAAGGCAACGCAATGTGCGAGATAGCCCTGTTGGTCTTTAAAAGGATGTGGCGCGGGCGATGTCATTGCCGCCATCACTGCGGGGCTGGCCTGCGGCAGATCACGATTGCCAGTGCTCGACATAATGGAAACCAGAGATAGAACGCGTTCAGCATGCTCGCTGGCCAACAGTTGTGCAATCATGCCTCCCATGGATCGTCCAACCACGTGCGCGCGCTTGATCTTCAACGCATCAAGAAGTCCTACAGCGTCCTTCGCCATATCGAAGAGCGTGTAGGGGACATTGGGCGCTTCGCCACGTGAGACTGCGTCGGCAATTGCGGCGAGATCTGGCATCGACGCGCTATCGAAGTGAGTTGAAAGGCCAGCGTCGCGATTGTCAAAGCGAATCAC
>Ga0194060_10003261_pt1 | contig 11489 bp, 7 predicted proteins | sample SepL225m_MetaG_FD_163427 | JGI IMG/M metagenome (GOLD analysis project Ga0194060, IMG submission 163427) | Anoxic zone freshwater microbial communities from boreal shield lake in IISD Experimental Lakes Area, Ontario, Canada - Sep2016-L222-5m | ecosystem: Environmental > Aquatic > Freshwater >... | reverse complement strand
AGGTGCCCGGAGTGGCGGGAAATCATGAAGACCTTTAACCGAGACCAATCGATAGGACTGATCGAGACCCGAGCCGTTAAGATTCCGCTCCCCCAAGGCGGCTTGACTCTGGAAAATGGCGGGATTCTGCCTGAACTGACCGTGGCCTACGAAACCTACGGGAAACTGACTCCTTCCCGGGATAATGTGGTTTTCATCTGCCACGCGCTCACGGGAGATGCCCATGCCGCCGGATATCATTCGTCCGAGGATAAAACCCCGGGTTGGTGGGATGACATGATTGGCCCCGGAAAGGGACTCGACACAAACCGCTTCCATGTGATTTGCGCCAATATCCTCGGCGGTTGCAAGGGAACAACCGGTCCAGCCTCCCTTAATCCGGCCACCGGCGAGCCGTATGGCGCACAATTTCCTTCCATCACCATTGGGGATATCGTTGACACACAGCACCTGTTCCTGAAACACCTGGGCATATCCTCCCTGCACGCCGTTGTCGGCGGTTCGTTCGGAGGCATGCTGGTTCTGGAATGGAGCCTTCGCTATCCAGATGTGCCAAAGCATTGCATTTGCGTGGCCTCGGCCGCCTCCCTCTCGACTCAGGCGCTGGCCTTTGACATTGTCGGAAGGGAAATGATCACCAACGATCCCGGCTGGCTTGATGGCAATTATTATGGTTCGGGGAGACTTCCGAAGGACGGCCTGGCAGCGGCCCGTATGCTGGGCCACATCACCTACCTGTCTCCGGAAATCATGACTCGCAAGTTCGGGCGAAAGAAAAAGGATCTTGCCCGCGAGGAACGTTTCAGTACGCGTTTCGAAGTGGAAAGCTATCTCCAGCACCAGGGTGAAAAATTCGTCGAGCGGTTTGATTCCAATTCCTACCTCCATATCACTCATGCCATGGACAGTTATGACCTGGTTGAAAAATATGGCGACCTTAAAACCGCATTTCAAAAAGTGAAAGCCCGTTTTCTGGTGGTGGCCCTCAGCTCGGACTGGCTCTTTCCGCCCGAACAGTCCCTGGAAATTGCCTCCGCCCTGGTTCAAATCGGAAAGCCCGTGTCCTACTGTCTTCTCAAGGCGCCCTACGGGCATGACGCCTTCCTCGTTGACATCGAGCATCTGTCCCAGATGATCTGCACTTTTATCGGAGGCTGCCCGGACTGCTCGTCCAACAGCCCTGTTGCCGTGAAGCGGGATGACTACGAACTCATCGCCAACCTGATCGAGCCGGGCACACGCGTCCTGGATCTGGGTTGCGGTGATGGAGATCTTCTTTCGCTCCTGGCCACCAACCGCCACACGTCCGGCATGGGGGTGGACATCGATCTTCACCATCTCATTTCGGCGATGAACAAAAAACTCGATGTCCTTCAGGGCGATATAGACGAGGATCTCTCCATGATCCCGGATCACTCTTACGATTATGTCATTCTCAGTCAGACGCTCCAGGTTGTTCGGCAACCTCGAGAAGTGTTACACCAGATGCTCAGGATTGCCAGGGAGGGAATCGTCAGTTTTCCCAATTTCGCGAACTGGTACAATCGTCTGGTGCTGGGGATGACGGGTCGCATGCCCAAAACTGAGGCGCTCCCCTTCGAGTGGTACAACACTCCCAATATTCATATGGCCACGTGGCGGGATTTTTTGAATCTCTGCCGCGAGGATAACATCCGGGTGAAAACAATCATTCCGTTGACCGGAAATCCGTTCAGTCGCATCCTCGTGGCGGCTGGATTCCGGAATCTTGGAGCCGAAAGAATTCTCGTTAACATCGCCAGACCCTGACAGATCCACGCAAGAACGGAGCCGTCATGAACAACAAAATCGTTTCTGAACCCGACATCAAGGTCATTGCCCGCATGCTGAGCGCTTGCAAGGAGTGCTCTCTTTCGTCCAGTACTTCAAAAGGGTTCACGCTCAGCGGACGCACCGCCATCTATCAGGCTCTCGACCACCTCATTGCCGTTCTTTTCCCGGGGTGCCACAGCCGGGAACCTATGCCTGTTGAAGAAATGCAGGGATCCATCGAAGATCGTCTCCGCATGGTCAGCGCCACCCTGTCGGAACAGGTTGAGCACGCCTTCCAATATCAATGCGAGTTCGATCAATGCAAAGACTGCGGAGACTGTGCCGAAAAAGCCGTGCTCGCAGTCGCCCATCTCCTCGGGTCGCTTGTGGAGATCAAGAAAATACTACAACAGGATATTTCCGCTGCCTATGAGGGCGATCCGGCGGCCCGTTCAGTCATGGAGGTGGTGATGAGTTACCCGGGCGTGCAGGCCATCATGGTGCATCGCATCGCCCATGTCCTTTACCATGAGCATGTTCCCCTCATTCCCAGGATCATGTCGGAGCACGCCCACTCCCAGACGGGCATCGATATCCATCCTGGCGCCACCATAGGCCCCGGTTTCTTTATCGACCATGGCACAGGCGTGGTGATCGGCGAGACCACCACCATTGGGAAACATGTCAAACTCTACCAGGGTGTGACGCTGGGGGCTCTCAGTTTTCCAAAGGACAAGGATGGCAATCCTATCAAGGGGATCAAGCGTCATCCCAACGTTGAAGATGATGTCACGATTTATGCCGGCGCCACCATTCTGGGCGGGGAAACCACCATCGGCGCAGGCTCTGAGATTGGCGGCAATGTCTGGCTGACGCATTCCGTCGTTCCCCATTCCAAGGTCTATAACCAACAACCCAAACCCCTGATCACCAACAAGCCCCCGACATCTCCATGACTACTGCCAATCTGCACGTCTTCAAGGGAGGTTCGGTTTTCTCCGCCTTCCGTCTTTCCGGCCTTACCCGCCGAGTGTCCCAGGCCCTACCCCGTTGCCACGTCGCCTCGATAGAGGCTCACTCCGTTTTTGTGATCGAGACGGCTCCGGATTTTGCGGACGAACTCTGGCCGCAGGTGGCGGCCCTGATTGATACCGCGATCACCATCTCTCCCGTTTGCTCCGATGGATTTTTTGTAACCCCACGCAAAGGAACACTTTCTCCATGGGCTTCCAAAGCAACAGACATTTTTCACAACTGTGGCCTGGAGCACGTCCTAAGGGTTGAGCATGGAATTCATTACCGGATCAAGTCAATCGACGGGACTCCCGTTGCCCTGTCGGACGCCACGTCGGCCTTCCCCCTGGTTTATGACCGGATGACGGAAGGCGTCTATGCTGATATTTCCGATATATTTTCACATATCCCCCCCGCCCCGCTTGTGACCGTGAATATCCTCGACGGTGGGTTAAGGGCGCTCCAGCAGGCCAATACCTCTCTGGGTCTGGCTTTATCTGACGAGGAAATTCGTTATCTGTTCCAAGTCTACACCAAGCTGAAACGTAATCCAACAGACGTTGAACTGGTGATGTTCGGGCAGGTGAATTCTGAACATTGCCGACACAAAATTTTCAAGGCTGATTGGATCATCGATGGCGAGCGGAAAGACATGAGTCTATTTGATATGATCCGCAACACGCACAGGCTTCATCCGGAAGGAACTCTGATGGCCTATGAGGATAATTCCGCAGTGATGGAAGGATTCCCCGGCAACTGGTTCGAGGTTCACCCGAGTGGATCCAACCATTACGGGGCGCTGCCCGAGCAGATCGACATCCTCATGAAGGTCGAGACGCATAATCACCCCACCGCCATTTCGCCCTATCCAGGCGCCGCGACCGGTGTCGGCGGCGAAATCCGCGACGAAGGTGCCACCGGCGTCGGCGGCCGACCGAAGGCCGGTCTTTCCGCGTTTTTAGTCTCCAACCTGCGCATTCCGGGCTATCTGATGCCATGGGAGCAGAACTACGCCGATTTCCCGGATCGCCTTGCCACGCCCTTGGAAATCATGACGGATGGACCGCTGGGAGGAGCCCGATTCGGTAATGAGTTTGGACGACCCCAATTAACCGGGATTTTCCGCACCTACGAACACCGCCACAACAACCGCTACCGCGGTTACCACAAACCCATCATGACAGCGGGGGGATTGGGCAATATCAAGCGGCGTCATATTCCCAAGAAGCCGATCCATCAAGGAGCCCATATCATTCAGTTGGGAGGGCCTGCCCTGCGAATCGGACTGGGCGGCGGCGCCGCCTCCTCCATGGGTAGCGGCAGTAATGCCGAGAATCTTGATTTCAACTCCGTTCAACGAGACAACGCGGAAATCCAGCGCCGTTGTCAGGAAGTCCTCAATTCCTGCATTGCCATGAACGATGATAATCCGATCCTTAGTATTCATGACATTGGCGCCGGCGGCCTCTCCAACGGGTGCCCGGAACTCGTTGCTGAGACGGGGGGCCGTTTTGAACTTCGTAAAATTCACAATGAAGAACTGTCCATGAGTCCCATGGAAATCTGGTGTTGCGAGGCCCAGGAGCGTTATGTGCTCGCCGTGGCGCCCGAGAATCTCGACCGATTCATGGCGCTCTGCCGACGCGAACGCTGTCCGGCCGCGATAATCGGTGAAGCCACCGCCGATAAACGTCTGGTTTTGCATGACGCCCATTTCAAGAATGACCCGATCAATATCGACCTTCAGGTTATCCTGGGTAAGCCCCCCAAAATGCTTCGCGAAGTAACCCGTCTCAACGAGACACATGCTGATCTCGACTTGTCCGGAATTGACCTGGCAGAGGCCGCCGAACGGGTTCTCCGCTTGCCTGCCGTGGCGAACAAAACCTTCCTGATCACCATTACTGATCGAACCGTTACCGGGATGGTGACGCGGGATCAGATGACCGGTCCCTTCCAAACCCCGATTTCAGATGCCGCTGTCACGGTGGCAACCTATCAGGGTTACCAGGGCGAGGCGATGGCCATGGGCGAACGCACTCCCATCGCGTTGATCAATGCGCCCGCCTCGGGTCGAATGGCCGTGGGTGAGGCGCTCACCAACATCGCCAGCGTACTCACGGGATCCATTGGAAATGTCAAACTCTCCGCCAACTGGATGTGCGCGTGTGGTGAGGCGGGCGAGGATTCCGCCATCTACGACACCGTTCGTGCCGTGGGCATGGAACTCTGTCCGAAACTGGGTATCTCTATTCCCGTCGGCAAAGATTCGCTCTCCATGCGCTCAACCTGGAAGGATTCCAACGGAAAGGATGAACGCCAGATTGCCCCGCTCAGTCTGATTGTCAGCGCCTTCGCGTCAGTTCTGGATGTCCGGAAAACCGTCACGGCTGAATTGAAGCCAGACTCCGATTCGGTGCTGATTCTCCTCGATCTGGGCCGGAAAAAGAACAGGCTCGGGGCCTCGGCGCTTGCCCAGGTCTATAATCAGGTCGGTTCCTCGGCGCCGGATCTTGATTCGCCCGAGGACTTCGTTCATTTTTTCTGCGCCCTTCAGGAACTGGTGTCTGAGGGCCTGTTGCTGGCTTACCATGACCGCTCTGACGGCGGTCTGTTTGTCACTCTGGCTGAAATGGCCTTCGGTGCCCATCATGGAATCCGGGTGCGGATCGATGAACTGGGAGAGGATCCGCTTCCCGTCCTCTTCAGCGAGGAACTGGGCGCGGTGATTCAAGTTTCGGATCGGAATATCCCTCGCGTGAATGAGATTCTAAAGCGCCATTCCATTGGCGACATAGCCTCCATTCTAGGTAGCCCTTCCGCCGACAAGATGCTCACCATTGAAATGGGCGATACCCTTGTTTACCAGTCGGGAATCGCAAGATTGAAGCAGATCTGGTCTGAACTGACCTTTGAAATACAGTCGCGGCGAGACAATGCAGATTGTGTCCGGGAGGAAGGTGATCTCCTGAAGGATGAGTCAAACCCCGGACTGTCATTCCAATTAACCTATGACCCGGGTCGCCCCTTCATCATAAAGGGTACACGGCCCAAGGTGGCGATATTGCGCGAACAGGGAATCAATGGCCACATGGAGATGGCCGCCGCCTTTGAGCGCGCCGGATTCACCAGTGTGGATGTTCACATGACCGACCTGCATTCAAACCGCGTCAATCTGGCCAACTTCGCGGGCTTGGTTGCCTGCGGCGGGTTCTCCTACGGCGATGTATTGGGAGCAGGCGCAGGATGGGCGCGAAGCATCCTGTTCAACGAGCGTTTGAACGAGATGTTCCGGACGTTCTTTCACCGACCCGACAGTTTTACCCTGGGTGTGTGCAATGGATGCCAAATGGTATCGTTGCTCAAGGACATCATTCCGGGTGCTGAAGACTGGCCGCGCTTCACCCGAAATAAAATCGAGCAGTTTGAGGCCCGGTACGCCACGTTGGAAGTCCTGAACTCGCCATCCGTTCTTCTCAAAGGGATGGCCGGATCTCGAATTCCTGTCCCTGTGGCCCACGGCGAGGGATTCACGAATTTTGAACGCACAGGGTCTCTGTCCGCACTCACCGGACAGCACTTGTCGGCGTTACGGTTTGTGGATCATTACGGAAGACCGGCAAACCAGTATCCCGCCAATCCGAATGGTTCACCCGACGGCTTGACTGGGGTGACCACACGAGATGGACGCGTCACGATTATGATGCCCCACCCTGAACGGGCCTTTCGTTCGATCCAACTGTCATGGAAACCCCAGGAGCTGTTCAAAGGTGAGGAAGGTCCGTGGCTGAGACTCTTTCAGAATGCCCGTGACTTTCTGGGATAACCGGGTATCGGCGCTTAACCGTGACTATGCGGGCAGCCGCTACTTGGGCAGGAGGCGCACGCGGCGGACGGGCCGTGTTTGGGGCCGGATGACGCCATGGAAACACTAAAACCAGACAACGCCTTCTTCAGTTTGCCTGCGCACTTTTCGCACCGGGTTGGAATATCGGCATCATTGCGAATTAACGCTTCGATGCGGTTCCCGCACTTGGCACATTCATACTCGTAAATCGGCATACGACTCCCCTTTATCAAAAGAAAAGAGACCGGAACCTTGTGGTCGCGGTCTCTCTGTATACTGCGAATGACCGATTAGCCCAGGATCGCGTCCTTGGCGGCCTTGGCCACACGGAACTTCACAACGCGCTTTGCGGGAATCTTGATCGCTTCACCGGTCGCGGGATTACGGCCGATACGGGCCTTGCGATTCACCAACACCAACTTGCCCAAGCCGGGAACGGTAAATCCATTCTTGGCGTTCTTATAAGCCAAAGAAACCAACGCCTCAATTGCCACACCAGCCTGCTTCTTGCTGATCTCTGTCGCTTCCGCCACGCCCGCCACGATCTGACTCTTTGTCAATGCCTTCGCCATTAGAGTATCTCCCACCTTAGGTTAACATTGGCCGCGCCACCATGACTCAGCCTCTTGAGTTAGGAATATATGAGGATTTTCTATGGATTGCAATATCCCAATAGAATATTTTCAATGTTTTCAAGGGTTTGCTGTGACCCTTAAATGGGCTTTTCCCCGACGCCATTTTTCTCACTTCTCAAGAATCGCCTTGAACTCGTCCTCGGATAGAATGGTGACATTGAGACGGCGCGCTTTCTCAAGTTTTGTGCCGGCGTCCGATCCCACAATCAGATAATGTGTCTTCTTACTGACACTGTCTGTCACCTTAGCACCCCGCTTACGCAACTCCTCCTGAGCGTTTTCGCGCGTGAGGCAAGACAGAGTTCCTGTGATCACTACAGTCTTTCCTGAAAACATCCCTCCTGTTGCCACCGACGGAGAGGACAGATTCATGAAATTGACACCCGCTAACCGCAACCGCTCCAGAACGTCGCGATTGCGGTCATTGGCGAAAAAATCAACAAGACTCACAGCCAAAACGGGACCAATATCCGTCACACGCTGAAAATCATCCGCTTGTGCAACGCTCAAGGCGTCCATTGTTTTGAACGAATCGGCCAGTTTCCTCGCCGCACCCTCTCCGACATGCATGATGCCGAGACTGAATATCAACCGCCAGAGATCGCGTCCCCTGCTTTCAGAAATGGATTGTACGACATGGATCGCCGACTTTTCGCCCATCCGATCCAACTCGGCCAGTTGTTCCGTTTTGAGTGAGTAAAGATCCGATACGTTGCCGACCAGTTTCCTGTCAACCAACTGACTGATCAGAACTTCACCCAAGCCCTCGATATCCATTCCGTGGCGTCCTGCATAGTGCTCAATCATCCGCTTTAATTGCGCCGGACAGGAGATATTATCGCAACGCCAGGCGACGCATTCCGGGTCGCGGCTGATCGTTCCCCCGCATTGGGGACATTTTCCCTTCAGATGCGAAACCAGATCAAAGGGATGTGAGTTCGGAGAGCGATTCTGCAACACAACCGAAACAACGGCGGGAATCACCTCCCCGGCCTTCTCGATGATCACGGTATCGCCGACCCGGATGTCCTTTCGCTTGATCTCCTCCTCATTGTGGAGAGTGGCCCGTGAAATTGTTGAGCCCGCGAGCAGTACCGGTTCGAGTTCGGCAACCGGTGTCAACACGCCGGTTCTTCCGACTTGAACCGTGATCGCGTTCACCTTTGTCTGCGCCTGCTCGTGTGAATATTTGTAGGCAATCGCGAACCGGGGCGCCTTCGCCGTCGCCCCCAGACGTGTCCACTGCGAAAGGTCATTGACCTTGATGACATTGCCGTCAATTTCATACGCCAATCCGGCTTCAAGATGTTGAAGTTCCGCAGTGCGGCGGATGACTTCATCAATATCAGCACACAACCACCAATGGGCGGGCGTGGGAAATCCGAACATTTTCAAGAGGTTAAGCGCCTCCGCCTGGGTTTCGGGAGGCGTCATCCCTTCTATCGTTCCTATGGCATAAAAAACAGCCGCCAGGGGGCGTTGAGCCACAATTTTGGAGTCCAACTGCTTAAGGGATCCAGCGGTGGCATTCCGGGGATTCGCGAAGGGATCTTCCCCTTTGGAGAGTCTGTCCTCATTTAACTTCCGGAACCCCTCCACGGGCATGTAGGCCTCACCCCTGACCTCCAGAAAGTCGGGAATGCCAGACGAGGATTTCCTTAACATCAAGGGTATCGTTCTGATTGTCCTCAGATTCTCAGTGATGTCATCCCCGGTCATTCCATCGCCGCGCGTCGTTCCAAGGGAAAGAACACCGTTGTTATAACGCAGACTGATGGAGCATCCATCCACCTTGGGTTCCAGGACATAAGCAACCGACTGCCCAGGAAGCAACTTTCGGACACGCCCGTCAAATTCCCGGATTTCCGCAAGGGAATACGTGTTATCCAGCGACATCATCGGCTTGAGATGCGCAACACTCCTGAACTCTTTAAGCGCCTGTCCCCCGACCCGTTGTGTTGGGGAGTCCGCCGTGATGAAATGGGGATACTGTGATTCGAGCGCCTTTAGTTCATCGTAGAGCCGGTCGTATTCCCTGTCGGTAATCTCCGGCTTGGCCTCGACATAATAGAGGTTGTTATGCCGGTTGATATCCAGACGCAGTTGATGAATCCTGCTAATGGCTTCGGAATCAGTCATGCCAAGCACCACCTCTTGCCTGATCGAATGCCCTTGCTCGACCCTATTTCAAAGGCATCGGATTGCAGAGGTTGCCTTCCTTGTCGGCGCAGCGGCCGCAATTGAAGCAAACAAATTTCGGATTCTTCACCAGTGCTTTGATCTCCTCGAACTGGCCGTTACTGGCCAGCATGCACAGATGCCCGGGATGCCCGTGTTCATGTTTGCAGTCTTTGCGTTTTTCAATCATGGTCGACTTCCTTTCCTGAGGACTATTCACAAACCGATACCCTATATATCATGCTCACCTGCGTGAATCCATGCCATTTATCGAACCCTTTATCGAAACCAGTCGTGGCAAGGGGGCCATTTCTCCTTGTGGCCATTCATGGGCAGGGTTATATTTTGACCGTGGCCGAACAAAGTCTCCATTTAAGTCAGGAACAGCGCCTCAGCATGGTGCTTGCTCCCCAATTGCGCCAGTCCCTCGAAATGCTACAGGCGCCTGCCCTGGAACTTCGCGCCATGGTTCGAGCCGAACTCGACAGCAATCCCACCCTGGAGGAATTACCGCCCGACGCCCCGCAGGTGGAGGTCGAAAAAGTCAACTCGGAGATCGAGGACAGCAAGGCCATGGACTTCCGCAAAGAGTTTGAGACCCTGGCTCGGCTCGATGATGAGTGGAAGGATTACTTCTTCCAGCAACGAGGCTACCAGCCATCCTCCCAGGAAAACGAGGAGAAGCGAAATTACCTCTACGACTCAATCCCCCAGGGCGAATCGCTTCAGGAACATCTTCTGCACCAACTTTCACTTTCCGACCTTTCCGCGCCGGATAAGGCCCTCGGCGAACTGGTCATCGGCAGCATCAATGATGACGGTTATCTCACCTCCAGTATTGAGGAACTGGCCCCCTCCTGCGGGGCCGATGTTGCCCATTTGAACGATATCCTGCTCGTGATCCAGGATTTCGACCCCCTCGGGGTGGGCGCCCGGGATCTGCGAGAGTGTCTTCTATTCCAGTTGGAACGACTGGGCAAAGCCGATAGCACCGCCGGTCACATCGTTAACCGGCACTTGGAACGTCTGGCCGCCCACAAACTTCAGGACATAGCCCGTTCCCTGAAAGTTCCCATCGAGGAGATCCAGGTCGCCGCCAACTTCATCGCGACGCTGGAACCCAAACCCGGTCGCGCCTACAGTTCAGAATCATCGCCCTATATCACCCCGGAAGTGGTCGTTCGCAAAGTGGATGAAGACTATGTGATCCTCATGAATGACGATGACCTGCCTCGCCTGAGAATCAGCAAACACTATCGTTCCCTGATGAATGACAACGGCACCGGGAGAGAGGTTCGCGACTATATCCAGGAACGGGTCCGATCCGGCGCCTTCCTGATCAAAAGCATTCATCAGCGCCAGCAGACGATCTATAAAATCGCCACTGAAATCGTGCGGGTTCAAAAGGAATTCCTGGATCAAGGCATCTCCCATCTCAAACCCCTCACCATGTCAGAAGTGGCCGATGCCGTGGGCCTGCACGAGACCACGATAAGCCGGGCCGTTGCCGGCAAACATATGCAAACCCCGCAGGGTACCTTTGAGATGAAGTACTTCTTCACGCCTGGCCTGAAGACCGGTGACGGCAATGTCGTGTCGAACAAAACGGTCAAGGATGCCATTGCCACGCTGGTGGCCGACGAACATCCCGGTAACCCGCTGTCGGATCAGGATATCCTCGAAATCCTTACCGAGCGCGGCATTCAGATCGCCCGCCGGACTGTGGCAAAATACCGCATCGCCCTCAAAATTGCCCCGTCCCACATGCGTAAGCAATATAATTGAGTCATGCATAATCTGCTCTGGGATCCGGCCATAGAATCTCGCCTTCGGGAAAAGCTCTCCCCTTTTCTGTACAAAGGGGTCGCGTTTCATATCCCCGATTGTCCGTCCGCTGCAGAGGCCTGGATCGTTTGGGAATTGGCGCGTCTTTCAGATGGACCGGTTCTCTGGATCGGTGACGGAGTTCGAACCCTGGAGTGGATGGCGCGGGATTTCCAAACACTGGCCCCGCCCCATGCCCC
>Ga0194060_10003259_pt1 | contig 11499 bp, 8 predicted proteins | sample SepL225m_MetaG_FD_163427 | JGI IMG/M metagenome (GOLD analysis project Ga0194060, IMG submission 163427) | Anoxic zone freshwater microbial communities from boreal shield lake in IISD Experimental Lakes Area, Ontario, Canada - Sep2016-L222-5m | ecosystem: Environmental > Aquatic > Freshwater >... | reverse complement strand
CGGCAGTGAAACTGGTCAGCGCCACTGGTTCCACCGCCATGGGGCGGGCTGTGGGTGTGGCCTGCGCCTCGCTGTTCAAACGCTCGCTACTGGAACTCGGTGGCAACAATGCTGCCATCGTTTGCCCCTCGGCGAACCTGGAACTGGTGGTGCGTGGTGTGGCGTTTGCTGCTGCGGGCACGGCGGGGCAGCGCTGCACCAGCTTGCGCCGGCTGATCGTGCACCGCTCGGTCTATGCGGAGTTGGTGGCGTCGCTGCTGCGGGTCTTTGAGCGGCTTCCGGTCGGTGATCCGCTGGCCACCGGCACGCTGGTGGGGCCCTTGATTGATCGGCGGGCCTTTGAGGCCATGCAAGAGGCGCTGGATCGCGCACGCCAAGCCGGTGCGACGGTGCATTTTGGAGCGCGCGAGGTAGTGGGAGTGGCTGCCGCGTTTTACGTGCGCCCGGCCATCGTCGAGTTGGTAACCCAGACCGGGCCGATGTTGCAGGAAACTTTCGCGCCGATTCTGTACGTGGTGCCCTACGACAGCTTTGATGAGGCCATCGCGATCAACAACGCGGTCAGCCACGGCCTGTCGTCCGCGGTCTTCACGCAGGATTTGCGCGAGGCAGAAATCTTTACCTCAGCGCGCGGCTCGGACTGCGGCATTGCCAACGTCAACATCGGCACCAGTGGCGCCGAAATTGGTGGTGCCTTCGGTGGCGAGAAGGAAACCGGCGGTGGCCGGGAATCCGGCTCCGACGCCTGGAAAGCCTATATGCGGCGCGCCACCAACACGATCAACTATGGAAGCACGCTGCCGTTGGCGCAGGGGATTAAATTCGAGGTGTAGCGCTGGGCGAGGCTTTCGGTTGTCAGAGATCGAGTTCCGCCCCGCGCAAGCGCAACCACTCTTTTCGCTGCCGGTAGTCTGGTAGCACTTTGTCGACTTCGTTCCAGAAGGCGTCCGTGTGATCACGCTGGTGCAGGTGGCATAGCTCGTGTACCACCACATAGTCAATCACGATGAGCGGCGCCATCAGGCACTTCCAGTGGAAATGAAGGTCACCGTTGGGCATGCAACTGGCCCAACGGTAGCCGAGTTCCTTCACCTGGACCCGGCCCGGCGCAACGCCGACGCGGCTGGCAAAGTAAGCGACTCTTGCTCCGAGTCGGGCCAGTCCTTTGCTTTGGTAGAAGTTCTCGAACGCCTGTTGTGCACCGTCACGCCCAGCGGTTTCAATCACCGACCGTTGCAACTGAAACCTGCCGTCCTTGAGCTTGAGCGGTTCGTCCTGCTCGTTGACAAGCGACAGTCGATAACTGCTGCCCAGGTACAGGAACGATTCACCATTGACCCATTCGCGTACCACGCGGGTTGCATTCAGGTCGCGCCACTGCGCCAGGTTGCGGTAAATCCACATGCGCCTGGAAAACACCGTCTCATCCACCTGCTCCGGGCTCATGCGCAAGGGCGCTCGCACGCTCACCACACCGTTGCGCTCGATCACGATGTCGGTGGTTTGCCGCACAGTGCCCGGCAGCAGTTGGTACGCAATGTCTTGAACCTGGCGCAATTGCATTTACGCCCCCTTGCCCTGGTGACTGCGAATCAGCTCGTCGTGGCGGTTCTTGGCCAGCTTCATTACTTCGACAGCAACGCGCTCGCGCTTGGTCTTGAGTTCTTCAATGCCGGCCTTGGCAATTTCTGTCTTGATGGCACCGCGCAGGCGTTTTTGCTTGTCGGCGTTGCTCCAGAAGTCCAGGCTGCCGATGGTCTCGGCCAGCAGTTCCACCAACTTTTCCATCAGGGACTTGAATGCCGGCATGTCGGCTTCGCTCACTCGGCCAGCGGCAAAGCCGACTTGCGCGATGTGCTCGTAAAACGTGCTGGCTTCGCGGCCCATGCCGTCCACGCCCTGCTTGCGCCCGGCGACCGCCTCTGAGCGCAGCTCCGCCAGCTTCTCGGCCAACAGGTCCCACTGGTTATGGTGCTGTTCAATCAGTGCATCGACTTTGGCCGACAGGCTCTTGAAGAAGGCCGGGTCTTCATCGTGATGCACTGTGCAGTGCTTCCGAATCGCGTGTTCCATCTCGCTGGCTTTGGCCTCCAGGTTCTGGCCGGCATGGCCTGCCAGCTTGTCCATGAAGTCGGGCGCTAGCAGTTCCACTGGCTCCACTCTGGGATTGATGCCCAGGCTGATCAGGTGCGCGTTGATCAGCGCCTTCACCTTTTCGCCGGCATCGCCCAGGTTCAGACTGCCGTCCTTGTAGCGTTCCTTGGCCACCGCCATGATGTAGCCCAAGCGCCTTGCCGGTACCCGATAGGGTTGTGCCGCGGCGTGCGGCAACACAATGTCCAGGCTGGTTAGAAACTTCTTCAGGTAGACATCAAAGTCGGCTCGCTGCTTCTCGTTCTTCAACGCCGTCACAGCTGCGTGAACAACTGCGGCCTCGGCTTCCAGATTGGGCAACTCGCCGTTCACAAAGGGTTTGATTTTCTTGACACCCATGCCCTCGAAATGCTGCAGCAGACGCTGGTACCGTTCCTCCAGCACCGGCAGTTCGGTGCTGATGTTTTGCAAGCCACTTTGCAACTCCTGCAGTTCGTCGCTGGCGGCGTACAGCGTCAAGGCCTCAGTCAGATGATTGGCCAGCCCGATGTAGTCCACGATGTAGCCGCGCTTCTTGCCCTTCCTGACCCGATTGGTGCGGGCAATAGCTTGCAGCAGCGTGTGCTCGCGCAGCTTCTTGTCGATGTACATCACCTGCTCAATCGGCGCATCAAAGCCGGTGAGCAGCATGTCGCAAACAATCAAAAACGCAATGCCGGTGTTGCTGGCATCGGCGTCTTTCTGGTTGAACGCCTTGCAAAAGTTATCTTTGGCGCGAAGCCTGGCAGCCTCTTTGCGCGCAAGCGTCACAAAGGCCGCTTCGTTCGTGCCGTCGGACGAAATCACCACCGCTGTTTTCAGGAACTTGAGCTTGTCAATCAGTTCAACATCCGGCGCAGTGTTGCGTTGTTCTTGCTCAATGCGCTCGGTCAAAGCGGCCTTGATGCCGTTCTGGTAGCGGATGCACGCCAGCTTGGAGTGGCACACCACCTGCGCCTTGAAGCCGTTGGGCAGGATATTGTCCACATAGTGCTTTACCAAGTCCCGGGCGATGGCGTTGATGCGGTTCTCGGCCTCCAGCAAGTCACCGGTGGTGCCGTACTTCTTCTTGATGGCCAGCAGGTCTTCGGCACTGCGTTCCTTGAACAGGTCTTCAAACGCCGTATCAAACGCATGTTTTTCACTGAGCGCGGTATCGGCCGTCTTGCCCTCGTACAGGATTTGCAGGGTCACTTCATCGTTCACTGCATCCATCAGGCGGTAAGTGTCGATGTACTCGCCAAAGCGTTTGTGTGTCTTGCGCCCGCCGTGGCGTTCCGTAATCAGCGGCGTGCCGGTAAAGGCAATGCGCGTGGCATTGGGAAACGCTTCAAACAGGTTGTCGCTCAAGTCCGAACCTTGCGTGCGGTGCGCCTCGTCCACCATCAGGATGATGCGCTCGGACGCATTGACCACGCCAAAAGTCTGGCCGGCCGGCAGGGCCAGGTAGGTGCCCAGTGCCTCGGCCACGGCGTTGCTCAGAGTTTGTTTGCGCTCCTGAAACTTGTGCACCATCACCATGTTGATGTCAGAACTGTCGCTGGCTAACTGGCGTCGCAGCGCGCTGCGCGTATCGATCACATTGACGCGCCCGCCGATCAGCGTGGCGGTTTCGCCCAGCTGATCTTCCAGGTCACTGCGGTCATTCACCAGCACGATCTTGTAGTCGTTCAGTTCGTTGCTGGCGCGCAGCATGCGGGCCAGAAAAACCATGGTGAGCGATTTGCCCGAACCCTGCGTGTGCCAGACGACGCCACTGCGCTCGGCACTGCTGCTGCCCGTGCGCAGGCGCGCCATGATGCGCTGCGCCGCCCGGAACTGCTGGTAGCGGCACACCACCTTGATGCGGGGCCCGCCATCGGTGTCCTTGAATACGGAGCATGTCCGCAGGATCTGCAGCAGGTTGGCTTTGGTGAACATGCCTGCAATCAGCCGCTGCTGTGCATTCATGCCGGCCAGCGCGCTGTCGTCTTGCGGGTAGAGCGTCTTCCAGTCGTAAAAGTGCTCGTCGCCGGCGGTGATGGTGCCGTAGTCGGCTTCCAGCCCACACGTTCGCACCAACAGCAGGTTGCTGTGGAACAGCCTGGGCTCGCCTTCCTTCAGCCCGGCGGCCGCGGTCGCGGGCCGCTTGTTCATGTAGCGTTGCAGTTGCACAAAGGCTTCGGCCATCGGGTTGGCGCAGACTTCGGAGCCTTTCTTGCACTCCACCACGCACAGCGGTATGCCGTTGACCAGCAAGACAATGTCGGGTGTGATGAACTGCTTTACGCCCCCTGGCGTGTCAACGCGAAACTGATTGATGGCATGGAACACATTGTTTTCAGGCGTCTGAAAATCAATCAACTGCACTACCGGGTCGGCCTCGCCGGTGAGCTCGTTCACATCCACCTGTGCCTTGATCAGCAGCGCCTGCACCGCCTCATTGGCTTCGAGCAAGGTGCGTCTGGGTTGACGCAAGAGCTGGCTGTGCAGGTCGTCCAGTTGCCGATCGGTCAGCCAGTTGCGGCCATCGGGTAGGGTGTTGATGCGACGCACAGCGTTATCGAACACGCCGCGCAGCAGCCACTGCCTGAAGTTGTTGCGCAAGCTGAGGCTGGCGACTTGCGGTATGTCGGTGCCCTGGTCGATCACCGTCCAGCCTTGCGCGGCAAGCTGCTGCAGAAACGGTTGCTCTACCTCTGTGTATTCCGACATGGGTGCGTGCCGTCAGGCCGCAAGTGTCTGGCGCGGCGGGCTGGTCAAGCGCTCCAGTGCAATAGCAACGGCCTCGTCATGAAACAGCGCAGTCTTGCGTTGCGCAGCGCCGGGCACTGGCCATCGCTGCAAGCCTTCGCGTAGTGCCGGCACGGTGGGGGCTACATGCTCTTTGACCAACAGCCAGTCCACCGTGGCCAGCAGTTCCATGCCAAACGGGGACTCAAATCCATCAATCAGAGCGGCTGTTTCTTCCAGAGCCGGTAGGTAGTCTCTGGCTTCGGTTCGAAGGTAAGTTTGGATCTTTAGCTTGCTGTCGTCGTCAAACCAAATCACGTCCGACTTGTCGGCGTCGGCGATGCGCTTTTCGCAATGCAGGTAACTCCCATCGAGCTTATCCAGCAATTTGTCCAGGCGGCTGGCATAGGGGCCATATCGGTTGGCTTCAAATTGCAGGTCCAAGGGGTTCTTGCCCGGCACCAGTCGTTCAATCGAGCGTTCCAGAAACCAGGCCAACTTTTGAATTTCCAGCAGACTGCACTCCATGCCAAGCACCCAATAGCGGCGTACCAACTCGGCGATCAAGGCGCGTGCCGGAGTCAGCTTTTCAACGCCTGCGCGCTTCGCTACGTTCTGGTATTGCCCGGTGGGTTCAAACACAGTAATTTCAATGTCATGCAAGTCGCCGAGTGCGCGTTCAATCTCAGGCTTGACCAAATCCCAAACCAATCCGCCGTTACCAGCGCCCAGCGGAGGAATTGCAATTGACTTCACATTGTTTTCCACCAGGAATTTGCGTAAGTCCTGTAATCCCTCAATGATCCACTCCAACTTGGAAGGCGATCGCCAATGCTGCTTGGTCGGAAAATTCACGATCCAGCGCGGACCGTCCAGTTCGGCGGGCCGGGTAATGAACATGTGGCCTGTTTGAAGCTGCATGGCTTTGCAGGCTGCGGTGTATTGACGGTAGTTGTCGTCAAAACGCTCCTTGAACATCAGCGCAATGCCTTTGCCCATCACGCCCACGGTGTTGACGGTGTTCACCAGCGCCTGTGCGCGGGCTTCCAGCAAATTGCCTTGTGTGAACGAAATCATCAGAAATACCACCCCGGACGTGCATGAACCGGCAAATTCAGCCCTTGGGACAGAACCTGCGCTTGAGCCTGTATTTTGCCTGTTTCTGAATGGCAAACAATACCTATCAACCCGGAGACCGGGCAGTGCTGATGAATCAGGGCTTCAGCCTGATAGCGCTCGAACTTGGCGGGGTCGTTTTCGTCGCGCTTGAAGTCGCGTGCCTGCAGCAGTGTCCAGTCCACCTTGTCCAGATGGGTCAAGTCGTTGTAATACGTGGCCCAACGGTAGTAGGCATGCATGTCAGTAAACAGGAACGGCAACCCCTCTTTTGCAATATGGTGCAGGCTGGACACCAGGATCACAATTTCATCGTTGGGCCGTTGCTGCACCCCGCCGCGCCCGGAGCGGATGTTGCGCATCATCACCGAGAAGGGTGTGAAATAGAAAGGTACGTAGTCGTTGAGAAAGCCCCCCGGAGCCACGGGCACAGTGTGGTGCGCCCGTTTGTCTATCAGTTCCGGGTTGCCAATGTTCACCCAGTTGGGCGCCCGCTGCGCACTATTGCCGCAGTGCAGCCCGTGTTGAAGTACCCACGGCAAATTGTTGCGGTGGATGATGCGCCAGATCAGCGCCTTCGCCGGATTGAGATTCTTGTAGATCATTTGAGAAACATGTTCTCGTTTACAGCAATATTAATGAGTGCGTTTTCCCCATTTGCCCAAATTCTGGCTTGGCGCTCCAGCGCATTGTCGCGAACATAGATGCAGAAGAACTGATTTGTCGGAACGGGTCCCGGGGCCAGACACTCGGCCATACAGACATTCTTACAGTTCGGGTCGCGGTATTCACGCCGGTTCATTGTTTCCCAGTCAATGGCCGCAAAGCCGGGTGCGTAGTCCAACAATTCAATGTCACCGTTGGCCAAGGGGTGGCGCGCAATCACCTTCCAGCCATTTCTCGACGCCAGTTCGCGGCGGACAGTGATGAGTGCAAAGGCATCTCCCCGATGCGCAGTTTGAACACTGCCGTCGAAAGGGTTCAATGCAAACCAGTGGAAGGGAACGAAGTCTTCCAAGGACAAGCCTTGCCGCTTTTGAATGATTGCCTGATCTGCTACGTCCTTGAATGCCGCCAATTTAGACCGAGGCTTTAAACCCCCAGTAAGGACGCTAGGCAAGTTCTCAAATGGGGTCAGGTGATAAAGAAGTTTTTGGGTTTTGATATCTGCCATCGGTAGCGACTCCCTCTATTTCGTTCACCGGTACTTTGCCAGTGAGTAGGTCTTGCATGAGGCCGAGCTTTTGCAGCCTTAGCTTTGCAGCGTGATCTTTCAGAGTGTTAGTTTCCGCATCAGCATTGCTCAGACGGGTTGAAATGTCGCATTGTTCATTTGGAGTCGGGCATGGAAATTGCACTCGCCCCAAGACTGAATTATTCAGACTGGGCATAGTCGTTCCAACTTGTGTGCCAGCAATTTGTCGCTGAATGTAGTCGTATCTGTATATGTGGGAAAAGAAGAAATGATTCAAATCCGTGCGCCCAAGCCGCAACAGAAAGCACCCGGTTCCGCACAGCCAACCTTGTTCACGTTCTGAGACAGCAGCAGCCCTGCTAAGTTCACCACGGCGTGCGATGATGATGTCGCCAATCTTCAGTTGGTGCTTGGCTAGGGACACAACTCTTTTTTCAGAGATTCGCGCAATTGTGTCCGTGCCAATTTTTCCTTCCTTGATGTCTTGCGGCATAACCACAGGAATACCTTCGGTTTGGTACTCATGAGCGTGCAGTTGGCTGCCGAACGGGCCTGTTTGAAGGTATCCACCAGATTCATGAAGGATCGCTTCAAGTGGCGCCACCGCCCACCCCCTCGGAATCCACCCAATCCCAGTATCCTGATACAGCTCTGGCGCTTGGTCGCGGGGTGGGCGCAATTGGCCGCTGGGGAGCACGCCACGGGTGAAGAGGTCGTGCATCAGGCCGGCTTTGATGTGCTGGTATTTCTCGATCAGGGCTTCGGTTTGTTCGATGGCGATGTCGATGGTCGTGATGACTTCAGCCACCCGCTTTTGCTGTGCGCTACCAGGATTGTGGAAGGTGATCTTTGCAAGCCAATTCCGATTGATGCTAGGTACGCCAGTTGCTTCGTTGAGCTTCGTAAGATCGAAATCCAGCAAACAGTAGTAAAGCCACTCAATGCATACGCCTTCGAATGGAACAACCGCGTAGGTTGTGTCAACTGGCCAAAATGGTGTTTGAAACAAATAAGGCTTGCCTAGAGAGCCCTTCCGTGCAACGACAATGCCTTTGTCGAACAGCGCGCGGCTTGCTTGGCCGTAGATGCCACCCGTACCGACGATCGGGATGGTCCCGTCGACGAAGGCCACTTCGTTCGGCGATTTTCCGTAGTGAATCTTTGCGAGTGATGCAAGGCTTTCACGCATACCGCAACTCCACCAAATACCGCTGCAAGGCCACCGCCGCCGCATCGCGCTCGGCTTCAATCTGCCTTGCGGTGACGGCGTACTTGCGCCACAGGTTTTCGATGGCGGCAACGCAGGCGCGCTGGTCGGCGCGCAGATAGTGCTGGTAGCTGGCCATCAGCACCTTGCCCAGGCGCTCGACGATGATGACGCGGGCTTCATCGGCGCTGATTTTGAGTCGGGCTTGCGCTACCAGCGCGTCCTTCTTGTCGCTGGTGGTCTTGATGTGGGCTTTCAGGGCTTTGGCTTCGTCTTCCAGCGCCTTGTGGCGCTTGAGCTGGGCTTCGATGCGTTCGGCCTCTGCCTGAAATGTTTTCCAGTCGCCCAGCGCCGGGTCACGCTTGGCGGTCTTGGCCATACCTTTCGCGTCTTTCAGTGTGGCCTTGAGCGCCTTGACTTCATCAGCGGGCAGCACGCCGGTGTCGTCCGTGTCTTCAAAGTCCTCCTCACTGGCGGCGGCAAACAGGGCTTGCAGTTCGGCCAGTCGCGCGTGTTGTGTTTCCAGCTCGGCCAGCACCTGCGGGAACTGGCTTTGCAGGATGTCGTCGTCCGGTATCAGCTCCGGGCCCCAGCCGCTGGCGGCGATGGATTTGAGGTCGGAGGCCAGTGCTTGGTAGAAGTTTGCAAAGGCGCCGCGCACCTGGTAGCGCGTGAGCAGGTCTTGCTCGGCAAAGGTGCGCTCGATGCCTTGGAGCAGCGCAGCGCGCACGGCGTAGACGTTGCGCTGCGTTGCGTGCTGGTTGTCGGCATCGGGCGCCAGGGCTTCGATGATGGGTAAGTGCTGTTGCCACCAGCTTGCCAGGGTCTCCATGAACGCTGCGTGGCGTTGTTGCAAGCCGGAGTGTTGGGCGACGTGCGCGGCAATGGCACGCTGGTCTTGCAGGGCTGGCGTGAAGTCGGCGCAATGCACGTCGGAACTGCCTGCGGCTGGCGCCGTGCGCGGCACAAAGCAGCTCTCGCGCAGGGCCGGATAGTTGCGCCAGAAATGGGTCAGCGCATTGACCTCGCTCACCGGCACGCCGCCGTGCAGGTGCGCACGCACGTCGTGTGGCTCGGGTGGCGGGGCGTTGTCCACGTAGCGGCGGATGTTGCAGTTGTAATCTTCGGCCGTGATCTCGCTCACCGGCACGCAGCGGGCGTAGGACGGTATGTCCGCCCCGGCGCGGTAGGCGTGGACGATCTTGTCGATGTCTTCGGCGCGCAGGTGGTTTTGCGCTTTGCCTTCGCGGTATTCGCGGTCGGCGTTGATGAACAGCACCTGCTGGCGCTGCGCCGCGCCATCTTTGTTCAGCACCAGAATGCAGGCCGGTATGCCGGTGCCATAAAACAGGTTGCCGGGCAGGCCAATCACAGCTTCGAGGTAGCCCTTGTCGATGAAGTGCTGGCGTGCCTCGCGCTCCTCGCCGCCGCGAAACAACACGCCGTGCGGCATCACCGTGGCCAGGCGGCCGTCGCTCTTGAGCACGGCCAGCATGTGCTGCACAAACATGAGGTCCGCCTTCTTGCCTTTCTCGGGCATCCAGACCGGAAAGCGGCCCGGGAACTTGATGTCTTTCTTGATGTAGTTCTGGCTGAAGGGCGGGTTCGCCAGTACGCGGTCAAAACGGCGCAGGTCGCCCGTGTCGTCCTGGTGCTGGGGCTCGCGCAGCGTGTCTTGCTGGCGGATGTCGGCGTCGGGAATGCCGTGAAGCAGCATGTTCATTTTGCAGATGGACCAGGTGGTGCCCATCTTCTCCTGGCCAAACAGAGATACCTTGCCGGCGTCCAGCCCTTTCTCGCGCACGTAGTCGCGCACCTGGATCAGCATGCCGCCGGAGCCGACGGTGGGGTCATAGACGCGCATGTCGTCTTTTGGGTCACAGATTTCGACGCAGATGCGCACCACTTCGGCCGGGGTGTAGAACTCGCCGGCTTTCTTGCCAGCCGAGTCGGCGAAGTACTTGATAAGCCATTCATAGGCGGCGCCGAGCAGGTCGGGGAATTCAAAATCGCTGTCCTTGAGCGGGATCTTGTCAAAGTTCTGGATGAAGTCGGCCAGCGTGTCGTCGTCCAGCGTGTGCTGACCGATCTTGCGGTTGAAGTTGATCGTGCCTTTGAGCACGTCTTGCAGCGCGCCGGCGTTTTCGTCTTCCAGTGCCTCCAGTGCCTTGTTGAGCATGGAGCCCACATTGACCTTGGTGTGCTTGAGCGCGGGCTGGCGTTTGCCGGATTCATCAAACCACTCTTCACTCCAGCGGGCGCGTGGCGGCACATAGAAATACTTGCCGGCGTACTGGTCTGTGTCTTCCAGGTTTAGGGCAATGTCGGCAGCACTCAGCCCTGCGGCCTTGCCTTCGTTTTGGATGGCAGCGCGGCGTTCGTCAAACAGGTCGCTGGCGCGCTTGAGGAACAGCATGCCAAAGATGTATTCCTTGTACTCGCTCGCATCCATGCTGCCGCGCAAATCGTCGCAGGCAGTGAGCAACAGGTTTTCGAGGCGGGAGAGGGTGAGTTTGGTGGCAGACATTGGCTCTGATTCTATTGACAGACCGCGCTTAGGCCAAGTCGTCGTCAATCAGGAGCGGGAGGCAGCAAAATAAGCAACACTCTGAATCCCCGCCACCGTCAGCAGCAGCGAGCCAAACAGATGCAGCGCGGCGGTGCCGAAGGCCAGGGCGTAGCGCTGCTGCCCGAGCATGCCGACGACCTCCGCCGAGAAACTGGAGAAGGTCGTGAGCGCGCCCAGAAAGCCAGTCACCAGCGCCAGGCGCCAGACCGGATCCAGATCGGGTAGCCCCTGAAACACGGCGACGCAAACACCCACCAGATAGCCGCCGATCAGATTGGCAGCAAGCGTGCCCAAGGGTATGACGGCACCGGGGTTGAGCCAGAGCCCGAGGCCCCAGCGCAGCAGCGCGCCGAGGCTGGCGCCGATGCAGATGGCAATGACTGAAATCATGATGCCGCCATCATAAGGGCGCTCACGCCATTACTACATTTTGCTAGGCAACCAGGTGGCCATCTGGGGGAAGTACCAGAGCAGCAGCACCATGGCGCACATCAAGAAGAAGAACGGTAGGGTCACGCGGGCAATGTAGGTGATCTCTTTCTTGGTCATGCCTTGCAGCACAAACAG
>Ga0194060_10003258_pt1 | contig 11505 bp, 10 predicted proteins | sample SepL225m_MetaG_FD_163427 | JGI IMG/M metagenome (GOLD analysis project Ga0194060, IMG submission 163427) | Anoxic zone freshwater microbial communities from boreal shield lake in IISD Experimental Lakes Area, Ontario, Canada - Sep2016-L222-5m | ecosystem: Environmental > Aquatic > Freshwater >... | reverse complement strand
CAACATGACCATGCTGAAAACAATCAAGGCTGTTGGGTTACGCGATGAGGCTGCTAACCCAACCTACGAAGTCAAATAAACTCAATTTAAGGCCGTTTGCAGTATAGAATTCCGGGTGATCGGGGATACCTCACATTTTAGACAGCATTTCGGAAATCAATATAGGTCTGGCAGAAGTGGTAAGGTTGATGAGAATCAATGGCCAATTCGAGGGGCATCTCAACCATGCTATTACTCGGAAGGTAACTGCTGAATCCGCAAAACAGGCCGGAATATGCATAGTTACAGATGAACTTCAAAAGGCCATGGACGAGTTTCGTTTATCAAGAGGCCTGCAGAGGAGACAGGATACGGAGAACTGGCTTGCATCAAGGGGGCTCTCTCCGGATGACCTGGAATTTCATCTCGAAACAGATCTCTTGATCGAAAAATTTAAAGATGCGCTTGAGAAAGAAGCTAACATGGCGGGCTGCTCAGTTTCTTCGGGGGGCGGGTCTGCGACCAGAGAAGTAGTCTATAGTGTGTGGCTTGCCGAACTGTTTGACCGGTGCGGCGAGGAGCGGTCAAAAAAATAAAGGGAGGAGAACACCATGTCAAAGAGCAACATCGAAGATTTACCGGAAAAGCTGTCTGAGGAGTCGGTTGCAGGAGATGAGTTGACTGACGAGGAGCTGAAGCCTGTATGTGGTGGCGGCGTATCAACAACGCCACCAGGAGGGGGAAATTTGAAATTGAATATTCGTGTCCAGCCTGCGATGGCAACGAATATTGCAACGAAACTGACACAATAATTCCTTCTCCCGGTTGTACGATGAAAAGATGAAGAGCCGTAATGTCCAGTTAATTCTGGGAGTGAGTGACGTCATGTCATTTAGCAACTAAAAGGTGTTCGCAGCAAACTCTGCGAACACCTTTCTTTTACCTTCACAACAGGGAAGGATCACTGCATGACTCTTGTAAAACTACATCCGGACGCTTTTTCCCGTTTTTATGATGGGGTCGGTTATATCGTAAATCAATTCACCAGAACCAATAATCTGTTTGATATCAATGAGCTGGACTATCTGAAAGCGATAGCAAGGATTCCCAGAGATACAGACGATATCGTAGCGGATTTGCAGATTCAAATTCCTCATATACCGGTTGATCAAATTAAGGCCAATTTTTGCAAACTTGTTGTCGTCCTGGAAAATGAAAAACTTGTGGTAACCGGAGAGAGCCTCGAAGAACTGAAAACAAACGAGTCAGTTGCTTACGAAAAACCGTACAACATTCTGGAGCAGGGAAACACTGTCCAGAGTATCAACCCGGCGATCTTTTTTTATTCGTATTTTGATAAACACCCTACACTTTTTGCCAGTCAAATAGACCTCACCTCACACTGCAACTTTACCTGCCGACACTGTTTCTATCCACCGGAACGTATTCCTGTCTCACTGGACACCGGGCTTGTTTTCGATGTTCTCGATCAGTTAGCCGAGATGGGTACCCTGATCGTAACCTTTTCGGGGGGGGAACCGCTTCTACACAAAGATTTCGGCAAGATACTTCTCAAGGCAAGACGCAACGATTTTATTATTACAATCCAGTCCAATGCGTTTCTCGTGGACGAACGTGTTACGGAGTACCTCCGTGAAGCCAACGTTTGTACATTTCAAACATCCCTCTACAGCATGAAACCTGATGACCATGACCGGATTACCGGACTGCCCGGTTCACTGAAAAAGACCCTGCAAGGCATAGAACTTGTTGGACAGTCGTCAATACCGATTTGCGTTGGCTGCCATGTCATGAAATCCAACAGACACTCCTACATGAGCGTACTTGAATGGTCGGCAAAGCGTGGTGTTCGATGCATGGTAGATTTTTTTATGATGGCACGCTCAAATTTTTGTACTGAAAATTTGGGGGAATCCCTTAACATGAAAGATACTGAAGAAGTTACGCGGGAGATGCTGCAATACGAAAACAAATATGTTGAATTCGGTAAGTCGATAAAAAAAGCGAGTATCGATATCAATTCATTCAGGAATAAGCCGATATGCGATGCCGGGAAAAGCATGCTGTATATTTCGTCAGATGGGGACTGTTATCCATGTGCCGGATTTGTCGGCTATAACGTCGGGAATGTCCGTCAACTGCCTGTTAAAGATATCTGGAATAATTCCGACATGCTGTCCAGGCTGAGAAGTGTCACCTGGAATGATTTCCCTGAATGTCTGGAGTGTGAAGCTTTCCAGTACTGTTCAATGTGTTTTGCCCGTAATTTCAATGAAAACAAAGGAAACATGTTGAAGCATACTTCGCATCAGTGTGATATTACCCACCTGAATATGCGTGTTGCCACAGAAAGATGGTTTAAGTCATAGCAGTATCTGGTCAACCATCTTCATCAGCCGGTTTGTACGGAGCATTACATGGTTAAGATTACAATTCTCGATATCGATGAGGGGGAGCTGGTATCCTCTGAAGAGATTGACAGCACCATAAGAAACTGCAGCCAGGATAATTTCGGTCTATTGCAGACACCGGACTCAAAGCCTATCGGTGGGGCATTTGCGCATGTCGGGGCGATTGGCCCGCTTGGCCGTGAATCGTTTCAAAAGTTTTCGGCTGTCTTCGATCCTAATCCATACCCCGGCTCTAATTGCGGAATCTCGATACTGGGTGCCGGCAGCATCTCCAACTTGAGAAAATTACTCCGGGAACCATGACGATTTTCACAGGGAGGAGTCACTAAAATTCATGGACTACATTCCATCCCGCTACAACTGCTTTTTTGACGTCGATGAGAAGTGCTACGGATATAACTTCCTTTATCGCTCCATAATTCGGATCGCACCGTCCGGATATGATCAGATACGCCAGGCACTCTCCGACCCTTCTGGTCAACTCCTCTCCACGCTCCCCCCCGATGCCGAAACCGGACTGGCCGCTGCCGACTTTTTGATTCCATCAGACCGGGACGAACTGGCTGTCATCAAGGTGCGATATAACCGCCAGTTATTTGCTCTCAATGCGGTAGATCTTATTATCCTGCCTACCTTATCCTGTAACCTCTCCTGCCCCTACTGTTTCGTGCGTCAAACTCCTGGAATAATGACAAAAGAGGTGGCTGAGGCTATAGATCAGTGGATTAGACGAGCGTTTACTCCAAAGCGCCACTTCTATGTATCCTGGTATGGTGGTGAACCGCTTCTTGCCAAGCCGCTGATTGGACAATTATCCGGTTTGCTGCTGGATGTGTGCCGCCAGTGGAGAGCGGGGTATGTGGCCAGTATGACCACTAACGGCTACTATCTTGACCGGGAAGTAATCGATAACATCGAGAATTGGGGGTTGCGAAGCATCCAGATATCGCTGGATGGCGATCGTGAATACCACGACGAACTTCGCAAACGACGTGGAGGGGGGGGGAGTTTCGATCGTATCGTCGAGAATATCGAGAGATTTTGCGAAGCATCACCCCGATGTGAGCTGACGCTGCGCATTAACTGCACAGATGACAATTACGAAAGTGTATTCAACCTGTTAAAGCGGTTTGGGGAGAATGTCCGCAGAAAAGCGAAGGTTTACTTCTGCTGGGTGTGGCCTAACAAGGTGTCAGGCGAACTGAATCTTGCCGCCAAGGGGCTGGCCAGTGATTCATATAAACGGATCGAAGCATTATACCGGGTGGCAAATCTTTCCGGGTGGGTAACAACCAATCCCGCTACCCGCTCTACAGACGGTTACTGTGAAGTTGATACTCCCAATCATTTTCACATTGATCCGTTTGGAAATCTCTATCTCTGCAGCTACACTTTTGATCCGTCCGAAGCGGTTGGATCCGTTTTTCAGGAAGGAACCGGTCTAAATGACAACATGCTGGACTATTACGAATCCTGGAAAGCTGTTAATCCTTTCAACGATTCTGAATGCGTTTCCTGTATATTGCTTCCGGCATGCTGGGGGGGATGCAGAAAGGAGCGCGTCCAGGGAAGACGGGGAGCATGTCTGGGAGAGCGCGACGAGGTTGAGTTATTCGCGGAATCAATTGTGAGAGACTACATTCTTGAATGTTCGCGCTACGACGATGCTCCTGAAACCATCGAAGCGCATGACCCGGGAAACGTCATAGTAATCAGACAGAGGTATGAGCGGATGCTGTGAACAAACTCTGACTCGTCAGAAGTGGAGTAAGGGAATGAAAAAGAGTGAGCCAGGAATAGGAGAAGAAAAGCGGCTTGACGCTTACTCTGCTGCGGCAGTGGCGGTTCTGGCATTGCCGCCTGCGAAGGACACGACGGTAATATCCGGATGGGTGGACAAAGAGGTGATCAACAGTTCCTACAAGATAGATATAGAAGGATTTGGTTTTATCTTTGAGGAGTATGGATATCTCGGCATCATTTTTCCAGGCTCCGGCTACAGTGACTACGGCTGGATGCATAACGACAGAGCCTTGAAGGGGTATGGCTCAGTTCATATTCAGGATTGGTCTTCTGAAAACAACGGCGACGTAATAAGAGATGGTGATAAAGGCACAGTATCAGAACCGCCAACCCTTGCCCTCCTCGCCATGGGCGCTGCCGGAGTTGACCGCCTGCGCCGGAGGTGCAGCGGGAAAGGATTCTAAGCAGGATGCTGGCACCGAAAAAAAACAGGGTTCTCCTCATCGGCTGGGACGCTGCGGATTGGAAGGTGATCAATCCCCTGCTGGCCGGGGGGAAGCTGCCGAACCTGGAGCGGCTCATATCCCAGGGGGTGACTGGGAACCTTGCCACCCTATACCCCTCACTTTCTCCATTACTCTGGACTTCCATCGCCACCGGCAAGAGGCCGTTCAAGCACGGAATACTCGGTTTTACCGAGCCGAACCTCCAGGGGGAAGGGATAAGACCGGTCTCCAGTTCTTCCCGCCGGACAAGAGCCATCTGGAACATGCTGCAACTGGCTGGGCTCCGCTCCAACGTGGTGGGGTGGTGGCCTTCTCACCCTGTCGAGCCGATTAACGGAGTGATGGTCTCCAACCATTACCATAGAGCCTTTGCTTCCATAGACAAACCCTGGCCGATGCAGCCGGGGACTATTCACCCCCGGCGACTGGCGAAGAACCTGGCAGATCTCAGGGTTCACCCCCAGGAGCTGACCTCCGACGTAATCGCCCTTTTTGTCCCTGAATTCAGCCTGATCGACCAGAAAGATGATCACCGGCTGGAGGGGCTGGCCAGGATCATCGCTGACTGCGCCACTGTACACGCGGCCGCGACCGCCCTGATTCAGCTTGAACCGTGGGATTTCATGGCGGTCTACTACGACGCCATAGACCATTTCAGCCACGGCTTCATGCGCTTTCATCCCCCTCGCCTCTCATGGGTTTCCGAGGAGGATTTCCGACTTTTTAACGGGGTGGTCGAAGCAGCCTACCGTTTTCACGATATGATGCTGGGTGTGCTTCTGGAACTTGCCGGAGAAGAGACTACAGTGGTTCTGATATCCGACCACGGCTTTTACTCTGACCATCTCCGCCCCAAACTGGTACCGGATGAGCCGGCAGGTCCCGCTGCCGAGCACCGGCAGCATGGTGTGCTGGTCATAAAAGGCCCGGGAATTAAAAAAGGGGAGATGATCCACGGCGCCTCCCTCCTCGATATAACACCGACCATTCTTCAGCTCTTCGACCTCCCCACCGGGGAGGACATGGACGGCCTCCCCCTGACAAACGCCCTTCTCGCCCCCCCCGAAGTGGCATTTATTCCCTCCTGGGACGAACTCCCGGGGCAGGACGGCTCCCATTCTGCTGGAACGCAGATTGATCCGGTGGCAAACCATGAGGCGATCAGGCAACTGGTGGCCCTCGGATATATCGAACGCCCTGATGACGACTCGGAGAAGGCTCTGCGGGCGACCATCAGAGAACTTGATTACTCTCTTGCCCGCTCTTACATGGACGCCAACCGGTTCCTCGACGCCCTCCCGATTCTGGAGAAACTTTCGAAGGAGTGGCCCGACGAGAATCGCTTCGCCGTCCATCTCCTCATCACGCTTCAGTCACTGGGGCGCATAGCCGGGGCGGGTAAAACTCTGGAAAAGCTTCTGACAAGAAGCGCAGCCTTGACCGGGGAGGAGCAGAAGGCCACAGAGGAATATCTTCTTGCCGGGCAGCGCCTTGCCGAGGGGAAAGCGGAAAGCTCCCTCATACACCTGCAAAGGGCGGAGGAGATCAACCCGGAAGGGGCGGAAATTCAGCTCAGGAAGGGTGAGGCGTACCTGCAGCTCAATCAGTACGAAAAGGCCATGGAGTGCTTTCACCCCATACTTGTCCTTGATCCGGAAAACAGTGCCACACATCTGGGGCTCTGCCGCGCCTGCCTGGGGAAACGGCGCAATCGTGCGGCTCTGGAAGAGGCATTGAATGCGGTAGAGCTTCAATACCTGAACCCAAACGGCCATTTCCTCCTCGGAGTGGCGCTCCAGCGCATCGGGCGTCAGCTCAAGGCGGTTGAAGCGTTCAGGGTTGCCCTGCAGCAGAACCCTAACCACCTCCCCACTCTTGACCGACTTGTTCACATTATCGGAAAAAGACTCAAAGACCCGATAACCACAGCGTACTATCTGAAAAAGATGGACGAGGCGAAAGAGAGAATTGCTGCCATACAATCGGGGAAGATAGCTGGTGCTGATGCGGCGCAGTCGAAGCCGCTTGTCGCCCCGGAACTAAAGATCCTTGCACTGGATCCGGAGCTGCCAGAGAGGGTGATCACCCCCCTCTCTGATACGATCACCATCGTCTCCGGACTCCCCCGTTCCGGTACCTCGATGATGATGCAGATTCTTGCTGCGGGGGGTCTCACCCCACTCATGGACGGAAAACGACCCGCCGATGGCCATAACGAGAAGGGATATTTTGAGGACTACAGGGCGAGGTCGCTCCGCCGGGATGCCGGGTGGCTCTACGAGGCGAATGGGAAGGCGGTAAAGATAGTTGCCCAACTGCTTCCAGCTCTTCCCGCCGACAAGGGACTGAACTACTGTGTCATCTTCATGGTACGGGAACTAGACGAGGTGCTTGCCTCCCAGAAGGAGATGCTGGCCGACCAGGGCATCATGGGGGCGGGGATGCCCGATCTGCTCCTTAAGCAGACCTTTATCACCCAACTGGAGCGGGTGCAGAGGTTATTGGCAAGGAGGCGGATACCCACCCTCTATGTAGGTTACCGGGAGTGCATCTGCAATCCGGCGGAGATCGCTGACCAGATCAACGCATTCCTGGGAGGAGGTCTGGACGGAAAAGGGATGGCGGAGGCGGTGGCACCCCGTCTCTACTTTCACAGGGGTGAAGAGTTCTGACTATTTCGGGGTAAACAGTGGGATTTCTTCTCCGGAATCAATACAGATGGGGATCAGGGTTCTCAATCATCGGATTCATGCGTATGGCTAGTGAAAAAAGGTACGGATATTCCCCTTTCAGGTGCTGCATGTAAGCGAGCCAGGCGTGGGAAAGATAACCGTACGCCCGTTTGATGTCGCCGTTGATATGTTCTATGTCGGCGGCGGACATGCCTGCTAAATTTTCTCGCGCTTCCAGCTCTTCCACCAGGTGAAAAACCGCCCATAGGAGATCGGTAAACTGTTCATGCTCCAGCAGGTTCTGATTCTCCAGCAGTCCAACCAGAAACGTCCGGCGTGCGACAAGGAACTTTTTCAGTTTATCCATATCGCAGCATGAACAGTCAACCCTGATTTCCGCGCTGTCAAGAAAAGCCAGGGCGGCGCGGAACTCCGCCTCTTTCCATGAACCATTCACGATCAGATGTGCGCGTAGGCGGTCGCAGGCAACAATGTACGGAGCAAGCTCTCGAAGCAGGTTGTTGCCGACTTCGCTGAAAAAGACGCCGATGACCATGTTCAGCTTCCGCATCAAGGTCTGCCGCTCCCGCTCCCGGATAACCCGCTCCATCATCATGGTCACAATAATGACGTAGAGCGGCAGGAACGCGAGATTGCCGAGAAACCACACCGACAGCTCCCTGAAGTTGCGGTTGAGTAGAACATAGTCAACGCCGTAGAGCAGCAGTGAAGTGGCGGCAAGTATGACCAATACCGCCCTCCGATTCATCAAAAGAGACCGCATCAGATTTAATCAGCCTTGACGATTGTGCCCTTGCTTTCGCATTTCGGGCATTTTTGCGGTTTACAGCGCCCTTCTTTGGTAGCTCCGCAGGTTGTGCATTTCCAAGTTGCCATAATTTCACCTCTCCTTTTTGATTGTGCTGCAAATTTTATCTTACCGCCGGTTACGGCAGATGACATCCTTCACCGCCGCAACTACATCGGCAGCATCTTCGTCGGTCATCTTCGGGAAGAGCGGCAGTGAAAGAATCCGCTCCGATGCATAGCTCCCGTTCGGCAGGTCGCTGTCAGGTATTTTGAGCGCATCCCGGTAATACCTGTGATGGTGGATCGCCTTATAGTGCAGGCCGCTGCCGATGTTCTCTCTTTTCAGCTCCTCCATAAACCGGTCACGATCAATATTTAGTTTCTCGATCCGCACGAGCGGTGTGTAGAGATGCCAGGCGTGGCGCTGCTCAAAGGGAGCGCAAATCGGCAGAGCCAGCTCCGGCAGTTCGGCAAATTCACGGTTGTAGAATTCGGCGATAACCCTTCTGCGGTCGATAAAACTGTCCAGTTTGGGAAGCTGGTGGATACCTATGGCTGCCTGAATATCCATCATGTTGTATTTAAAACCGGGGAGCAGGATGTCGTAGTTGGGTGTGCCGCTGGCGGCAAAACGCTTCCACGCCTCACGACTCATGCCGTGGAATTTGAGCAGCGATATCTCCTCGGCCAGCGATTCATCGGCGGTGCAGACCATCCCCCCTTCGCCGGTGGTGATGTTCTTGTTCGGGTGGAAGGAGAAGATCGAAATCGAATCGAGCGAGCCGATACGCCTCCCCTTGTATTCGGTTCCGGCGGCGTGGGCGGCGTCTTCGATAACGGTCAGGCCGTGCTCTTTTGACAGGGCGAAGAGCGGATCCATGTCGCACGACTGGCCGGCGAAGTGAACCGGGATTATCGCCTTTGTCCGGGGGGTGATCTTCTTCCTGGCCTCGTTCACATCGATGTTAAGGGTGCCAGGTTCGATATCAGCCAGCACCGGCGTACCGCCGCAGAGGATGATCATACTGACGGTGGAGGCAAAAGTCATCGGAGTGGTGATGATCTCATCCCTCTCTTTGATTTTGAGCGCCAGCAGAGTGAGGTGCAGCCCGGCTGTGGCGGAGCTGAGCGGGATGGCAAAGGGGGTGCCGACGTACGCTTTGAAAGCGTCCTCAAAGCGCTTGACCTTGGGGCCGGTCGTTATCCAGCCGGAACGGAGGGAGTCAATGACCTCGTTGATTTCGGCGTCTTCAAGGGTCGGGGTGGAAAACGGAAGGAAAGTTGAACGCATGTTGTCTGGCTACTCCTTGAGAAATGTGAGCAAGAGTACCATGTAAATTGAACAGAGGAAAGGGGGAATCAGATAGAAATCTCCAGATGCATCTTGTCATACTATGGTGGGATTGCAGTATTCAGAATCAAATATCTGGTAACTGACCGGAACAGATGATAGTTTGTGGGCGTATTTCTGGAGTTGTGAAAATGGGGGAGATATGACGCAACAACGCACATTCAATCAATTTGCCAGTGACAATTATGCCGGTATATGCCCCGAAGCCTTGCAGGCGATGGAGATTGCCAACCACGATTTTGTCTCCTCATATGGTGATGACATCTGGACAGAGCGGGCTTGCGAGTCCATCCGACAGGTGTTTGAGACCGATTGTCAGGTGTTTTTTGTGTTTAACGGTACGGCGGCCAACTCGCTGGCGCTTGCTGCGCTCTGCCGCTCCTACCACAGCGTAATCTGCCATGACCTTGCCCACGTTGAGACGGATGAGTGCGGTGCGCCCGAATTTTTCTCGAACGGCACCAAAATTCTGCATGTACATGGAGCTGATGGTAAGCTTGACCTGTCGGATGTTGAGCGAGCAATTACCCGCCGGAGTGACATCCACTATCCGAGACCAAAAGTGTTGAGCCTGACACAGGCGACCGAGGTCGGCACGGTTTATACACCCGGCGAGATTGCCGCAGCCGGTGAGCTGGCGCGCCGTTATGGGTTGCGCCTGCAAATGGATGGGGCTCGCTTTGCCAATGCGGTAGTCTCTCTTGATGTATCACCGGCAGAGATTACCTGGAAGGCCGGGGTTGACGTCCTCTGTCTCGGAGGTGCAAAAAACGGTATGGCGGTAGGTGAAGCGGTCGTATTCTTTGACCAGGGACTCGCTCATGAATTTGAGTATCGCTGCAAACAGGCCGGTCAACTCGCCTCCAAGATGAGATTTATTTCTGCCCCCTGGATAGGTATGCTTGAAGGGGGAGCCTGGCTCAAAAATGCTCGGCATGCCAATGATTGCGCTGCGCTTCTTGAGCGGAAGCTGGCTGAAATTTCCGGTGTCAGAATCATGTACCCGCGTCAGGCAAATTCGGTGTTCGTCGAGATGCCGGAGGATGCTGTAGACGGACTGCGCAGTGCCGGATGGCACTTTTACTCATTTATCGGATCAGGCGGGGCGCGCTTCATGTGTTCGTGGCAGACAACGACAGAGGATGTTTTACAGCTTGCGGGAGCGGTGCAAAATGTATGTGCAAAAAATATTTGAACTTCTTGACAGATCATCTCACCCCGTATATGACTGTTTAAACTAATTGATGAAGAGGAGTAATGATGAAACGGCTTGCTATCATAATAATGCTTATTGCAATTCCGGCGTATGGTTTCTGTGAAGAAAAAGCGCCAATTACTGTCACCGGCGAAATATCAGGCGGTATGAAACGCCTCGTATCTGAATCTGCCGATTTTGTCACTACTCCGTTTCAAATCAGCAATAACAACCTGTTTATGACGCTGGGTGTTTTTGCTGCAACCGGAGTAACATTCGCATTTGACCAAGACATTCAGCATAAGTTCTCTACAGGACATACCGGTGGCCTGGACGATGCAACAAAGATCGGTTCTCTGGTTGGCGATCCATACATCCACCTCGGCTTTGCGGCACTTGTGTACGGGACTGCAATCGTGGCTGACTCTCCGAAATGGAAAGCAGCAGGCGAGATGATGGGCGAAGCACTGATACTCGCCGACGTCTCCACTCTTTTACTCAAGGAGGTTGCCGGTCGCGCCCGACCCTTGGCAAGTAACCATAAGGATGATTTCAGACCGCTCCAGTTCAAAAACAATTACGATTCACTCCCCTCCATGCACACAGCCAGCTCCTTTGCAATGGCATCAGTTGCAGCACGCACATCGGAAAGTGTTCCGACCGCTATCGCAGCTTATTCTGCTGCGACATTGGTTGGATTATCGCGCATGTACCAGAACAAACACTGGGGCAGCGATATTCTTCATGTGTTCGTGGCAGACAACGACAGAGGATGTTTTACAGCTTGCGGGAGCGGTGCAAAATGTATGTGCAAAAA
>Ga0194060_10003257_pt1 | contig 11506 bp, 10 predicted proteins | sample SepL225m_MetaG_FD_163427 | JGI IMG/M metagenome (GOLD analysis project Ga0194060, IMG submission 163427) | Anoxic zone freshwater microbial communities from boreal shield lake in IISD Experimental Lakes Area, Ontario, Canada - Sep2016-L222-5m | ecosystem: Environmental > Aquatic > Freshwater >... | reverse complement strand
AGCAATTTGGGTTTCCCCGATACTCGTAGTTGAGTCGGTACTTTCACCAATGCGACCCTCCAGAGCGCTGCCATCCTTAAGGTTCGCCTTAACTAGTCGACCTTTGTTCTTGCGCCAGTGACGTGGCAAGGTAAGTGGTCGATCAACACCGGGCGAAGTCACTTCAAGAGTAAATGGCGTATCTCCGAGAATTTCTAAAGTTTCTAAGGCTTCTGAGATTGCTTTTGTAACCACGGTGACTTGATCTAAATTTAAGTGTGAATCACTATCCACTATTACGGTGAGCATGCGGCGCTTGCCTGCAGAAATAATTGTGAGATCTTCTAGGTAATTACCAGTTGCTTCAATTAACGGCCGAATCGCGGCTGCAACTTCTTCATTTAATGACATGACTAGCCTTTCCGATATTAAGTTTTTTTAACTGCGAGTCCAATCATAACCCACTTTTGCAATCAGAATTGTCGTGACTATCAAGAAGACCTTTCGAACTAGAGGCGATCCTCCGCGAATCGCAAGCCGTGATCCAAATATGGCGCCCGCCACATTTGCAAAGGCCAGCAGCAAACCAAGGCGCCACCAAATATGCCCGGTGAGTTGGAAGGAAAAAATGGCACCCAGATTAGTTGCGATGTTTACTAATTTTGCCGTCGCGGATGCTTTTAGGAAGGCATATCCAACAACTCCAACTAAAAGAAAGACTAAGAAGGTTCCAGTTCCTGGACCAAAGATCCCGTCATAGAAACCGATAGCAAAACCTAGAATGGCAACAATTAGGTGACGTCGCTTTTGCGTGAACTTAAGCGTTTCATCCATACCGAGTTGTGGGCGACGCCAGGTGTAGAGCGCCACCGCAATCAACAAGGTTACAATTAGCGGCTGGAAATATGCTTTGGGGAATGATGCTGCGAGCCGGGCTCCCCCAATTGAACCTATAAATGCCGGGGCTGCCATAAAGGCGGTAACTCTTAAATCGGGCTTTACCTTGCGAAAATAATTAAATGCTGCAGAACTCGTTCCAAAAACTGAGGGAATTTTATTTGTACCAAGTATTAATGGAATCGGTTTATCGGAAATGCCAATCAGTAGTGCAGGAAGTTGAATGAGCCCACCACCACCGGCAACCGCATCTACAAAACCAGCAAACCCCGCGGCAAGTGCCAAGAAGATCGCGGTTTCGACAGACATCGAATTACGATTTAGTTACGGTAGTAAATATTTCTGTAACTGCATGAAGAAGCGCAACTTCACTCTTCTCGCCAGTTTTACGGACACGAAGCTCGACCTTGCCATCTGCGAGGGCTTTTCCAACAATAACTATGAATGGGATTCCAATAAGTTCAGCATCTTTAAATTTAACGCCTGGGCTGGCATCTCTGCGATCATCAAGCATTACTCGCAGACCCTTTTCCTCTAAGTCTTCGGCCAGGGTGAGGGCCGCTTTAAATGGCTCGTCATCTTTTCCAGTGGCAACAATGTGTACATCTGCTGGTGCAATTTCTCTTGGCCAACAAAGGCCGATCTCATCGTGAGTCTGCTCGGCAATCGCTGCAACTGCGCGGGATACACCAATTCCATAGGAACCCATTGTTACAACGCGCGATTTTCCATCTTGATCTAACACAGTTAGATCTAGCGCCTGCGCATATTTACGACCAAGCTGGAAAATGTGACCGATTTCGATGGCACGATCAATAACTACGGGGGTTTCGCATTTAGGGCAGCGATCACCAGCACGAACTTCTGCTGCTTCAATGTATTTATTAATTTTGAAATCGCGTCCAGCAGTTACAAAGCGCACATGCTTATCTTTAGCATTTGCTCCGGTAACCCAGTGTGAACCTTCAGTAATTCTTGGATCTGCGAGAACTTCAACGCCAATCTTCAAGGCATCTTGTGGTCCTACATATCCTTTGACTAGGCCCGGGAATTTAGCAAAGTCAGCATCTTCAAACATACGAAGTTCAACAACGCCAGGCAGATTTGCTTGTAGTCGCTTTAGATCAACTTCACGATCACCGGGTACTAATACTGAGATTGCCTTTTCATCAGCCATCAATAAAACATTTTTAAGAGTGTCGGATCCCGCATGCCCTGGACCAAATTTATTGTTCAATAATTCAACAAGTGAATCAATTGTTGGGGTGTTTGGAGAATCAAAAACTTCCATGGCGGCTGGCGCGCTGCCGCTATAAGGAGCAACGTTGGTAACCATCGCTTCAACATTTGCGGCATAGCCACACTTTTCACATAAAACATAAGTATCTTCACCGGTACTGCAAGGTGCCAAGAACTCTTCCGAGCCAGAGCCACCCATTGCGCCAGATACTGCTGAAACTATGTTGTACTTCAGATTAAGCCGATCGAAAGTTTTGATATACGCCTTGCGGTGGTCTTCATAAGATTTCAGTAACCCGGCATCATCAACGTCAAACGAGTAAGAGTCCTTCATAACAAATTCCCGGCCGCGAATGATTCCACTGCGTGGTCGCGTTTCATCACGGAATTTAGTTTGAATTTGATAGATCGAAAGTGGTAGATCTTTGTAAGAAGAGTATTCACCCTTAACCATCAGGGTAAACATCTCTTCATGTGTTGGACCTAGAAGGTAATCGTTGCCTCTACGATCTTGCAGCCTAAATAAATCTGGGCCGTATTCATTCCAACGGTTTGTCTTTTCGTAAGGTTCGCGAGGCAAGAGCGCTGGGAAGTGAACTTCCTGAAAACCGGCGGCATCCATCTCTTCACGGATAATCCGCTCAATATTTCGAAGAGTTATGTATCCAAGTGGCAGCCAAGAATAAATTCCGGCAGCGATTCGTCGAACATAACCAGCACGGACAAGTAAACGATGGCTAGCTACTTCAGCATCTGCTGGATCATCGCGCAGCGTGCGAAGCAATAAGGTAGACATCTTTAGCATGAGAGCAAGCCTACCTAAAGAATCTAGTAAGCCGTTGCGTTACGCAGTTGTAACGGTTGGAGTGCCGCTAGCAACGCCAGCAGCCTCCATTTCATCAGCCAATCTCATCGCTTCTTCAATTAGAGTCTCAACGATCTGGCTTTCTGGGACAGTTTTAATAACCTCACCCTTAACAAATATTTGTCCTTTGCCGTTACCGGATGCAACTCCGAGATCGGCTTCGCGAGCTTCGCCAGGACCATTAACTACACAGCCCATTACCGCAACGCGAAGTGGCACTGTCATTCCTTGCAGGCCAGCCTGAACTTTTTCGGCCAAGCTATAAACATCAACCTGTGCACGGCCACATGAAGGACATGAAACAATCTCGAGTTTGCGTTGGCGAAGGTTGAGTGATTCAAGAATTGAAATTCCGACCTTCACTTCTTCAACAGGCGGGGCAGAAAGTGAAACTCGAATCGTGTCGCCAATTCCTTCGGCAAGTAAAATACCAAACGCAGTCGCAGATTTAATTGTTCCCTGGAAAATTGGACCGGCCTCGGTAACACCGAGGTGAAGTGGGTAATCGCACTTTTCGGCAAGTAGACGATAGGCCGAAACCATTGTGACTGGATCATGATGCTTAACCGAAATTTTAATATCTGAAAAACCATGCTCCTCAAATAGTGAAGCTTCCCAGAGTGCTGATTCAACCAGCGCTTCTGGTGTTGCCTTCCCATACTTTGCCAAAAGTCTTGGATCGAGTGAACCAGCGTTTACGCCAATTCGAATTGGAATACCCGCATCGCCAGCAGCTTTAGCAACTTCCTTAACCTTGTCATCAAATTGCTTGATGTTTCCAGGATTCACCCGCACGGCTGCACAACCAGCATCAATTGCCGCAAAGATATATTTTGGCTGAAAATGGATATCTGCAATTACTGGGATTTGTGATTTCTTAGCAATTTGAGCCAATGCATCTGCATCATCTTGACTTGGAACTGCAACACGAACGATCTGACAGCCAGACGCTGTTAGCTCGGCAATTTGCTGCAAAGTTGCATTTACATCTGAAGTAAGAGTCGTGCACATTGACTGAACGCTTACTGGTGCATCGCCACCCACATAAACGCTACCGACCTTCAACTTCTTGCTTTTGCGGCGCGGTGCAAGTGTTGGTGGTGGCGTGTTGGGCATTCCTAGATCAACCATGGTTACATCCTAGATTATTGATTGAGATTTATCGGATTGAAAATGTCGGCAGCGAGCAAAAGAAGTGAAAGTACGGCAAGAATTGCGAAAACTGCCATTGTTAAAGGCATCAACCGCTCGACATCAATTTCAGGCGGTGCTGGGGAACCTTTTCGTCTGGCTCGCGCTCTTCGCAATCCATCGATTACCGCAATCGCCATGTGTCCACCATCGAGTGGAAGAAGTGGAAGTAAATTGAATAGTCCAACGAAGATATTCAAACTGGCAATAATAAGAAGAAAGGTCGCGATTTTCTCGCGGCTGGCAAGTTTTGGGTCACTTGCAGTTTGGGCACTTACGCGCGCAACACCAACAACACCAACCAACCCGGTTGCATCACGCGTTTCATGAAAGAAAGTTTGGCGAAATAGCGCTGGAATTTTGGTAGGTAGTGAGATCAAAGAGGTAACGCTGCTCTTCGTTAAATCCCAAGTTAAAGTTCCAGAGTTTGTAACTGCGCGATAAATGGAAAGCTTGCGATTCTCTAAAGTATTTGAGACGCCGATAATGCCAATCTTCTTCCCATCCAGAATTCGCGTTCCAGGAGTAATCGGGACCGTCAGGGTCGATGACCCACGCTTGATTGTTAAAGATAATTCTTGGTTGGGTGAATTACGAATCTTTTTAACAGCAGTAGACCAATCTTTAATTGGTGCCCCGTTGATTGCAGTGATCTCATCCCCCACCATTAGCCCCGCGGCCTTTGCTGGTGATGGCGGTGCATCGGGCGCACATTTTGCATCAGCTGCACCTGTCGAATTCGAGATGATGCACGGAACTACTTCTCCGACCTTATTTGAAATAGCCGTTGTTCCAACACCTGCGAGTAGTAATACCAATATTAAGAAGCCCAACACAAAGTGTAGGAAAGAACCGGCGCCTAAAACGATTAACCGCTTTGGTGCGGATGCTAAATAGAATGCCCGGCCGCGATCACTTTCTTCCATCTCTTCATTGACAGACATCCCAACGATTCGACAGTAGCCACCGGCTGGAATTGCCTTGATGCCAAATTCGGTTTCACCACGAGTGAATGACCAGATGCGCTTGCCAAAACCTAAGAAAAATTCGGTAACTTTCATATCAAAGCGACGTGCAGTTAAAAAGTGGCCAGCCTCATGAACCATAACTGAAAAAAGCAAAGCAACAACGAAAGCGATTACCCCTGCTACACCTAGAAAACTCATCTGCGCTCCTGAACTAATAGCCTTGCCTGATTGCGCGCATCATTCTCTATCGCGGTGACATCAGAAATATCTCGGATGGTGATCGGTGACTGGGATCCTAATTTTTGAACGCTCTCCTCCACAATATCTACAATCTGCGTGAAGGAAATTTCGCCGGCAAGGAATGCTGCAACTGCAACTTCATTGCTTGCATTAAATATTGCGGGCAGACCGCCACCCAATTCGCCGCATCGTCTGGCCAAATCAACAGCCGGGAACTTAGCGCTATCTAGCGGCGCAAAATCCCAAGTATGTTTGCTATTCCAGTCAAGTGGTGGTGTCGCCTTTGCGACTCGGTGACCATCCGCAATTGCATAAGCGATCGGCCCCTTCATATTTGGCGGTGATGCCTGCGCGATTGTCGAACCATCAATGAATTCCACCATTGAGTGAATTACAGATTGCGGATGAATTACCGCAGAGATCGCCGAATATGGCAGATCGAAAAGGTGATGAGCTTCAATAATTTCGAGCCCCTTGTTCATCAGCGTTGCCGAGTTAATGGTTACAACTGGCCCCATACTCCAAGTTGGATGTGCGAGCGCCTGGGCAACAGTTACACCGCTCAAATCCGCCAGATCACGGAATGGGCCGCCACTTGCCGTAAGAATTACTTGTTTAACTTCAGAGCGCTTTCCACTTAAAAAACATTGATACAAAGCAGAGTGTTCCGAATCAACTGGAATTATTCGGTCGCTGCCAAATGCCATTACTAAATCGCCACCTGCAACCAGTGATTCTTTATTTGCAAGCGCTACTTTATTTCCCACGCCTAACGCTGCAAGGGTTGGCCCAAGCCCAATCGAACCAGTGATTCCATTCAAAACTATGTCGCAAGGAATAGTCGCGATTTCACTTGAAGCGTTTGCGCCATCAATTACTTGAAGTTCGCCGGCAATACCCTCGTAACCCTCGTAACCCTCATACATTTTTTTCTCAGCCGTTGTGCCAACAATTGGAACTGAAAACTTCTTCGCTTGCTCAAATAGCAATTGCAGGTTGCCTGACCCTGCCGATAGTCCAACAACCCGAAATTTGTCTTGATTGGCTGCCACTATTTCCAGCGCTTGGACACCAATGGATCCGGTGGATCCAAGAATCACAATTTCGCGCATGCGCCTATCTTATGGAATACCGAGGTGCGCTGACGCCTCGGCTAGACTGTGAATATGAATACCGGCCCACATATCCCGCAGGAACGTCGCTTAGTCACAGCAATTCCTGGTCCAAAATCCCAGGAAATTATCAAACGGCGAAGTGAAGCAGTTTCGGCTTCCTTGGGAATGGCAATTCCAGTCGTTGTTACACAAGCTGGTGGCGGTGTAATTGTTGATATTGATGGAAATTCAATTATTGATATGGGTGCGGGTATCGCTGTTGTTAGCGTAGGAAATAGCGCCGATCGCGTAGTTAAGAATGTTATTGAACAAGTACAAGCCTTTACTCATACCTGTTTCATGATTGCGCCATACCTTGGTTATATCGAAGTTTGCGAAGCACTAAATCGATTGACTCCTGGAACACATAAAAAGAAATCGGTATTACTTAACTCTGGTGCCGAAGCAGTTGAAAATGCCGTCAAGATTGCGCGTGCTTACACCAAGCGCCAAGCAGTTATTGTCTTTGAGCATGGCTACCACGGTCGAACAAACCTCACGATGGGTATGACCGCAAAGAACATGCCATACAAAGAAGGTTTCGGTCCATTTGCTGGCGAGATTTATCGGATGCCAATGGCTTATCCATTCCGATGGACTGGCGAGCGCGCAAAAGTTGCTGAGCAAGCGCTAGATATTGTTACCCATAAAATAGAGAAAGAAATCGGTGCAAAAAACGTCGCCGCAATTGTTATTGAACCTATCCAAGGTGAGGGCGGTTTTATCGTTCCACCAAAGGGATTCCTACCTGGGCTAGCAAACTTTGCTAAAGCAAATGGCATTGTCTTTGTTGCCGATGAAGTTCAAACCGGTTTTGGTCGTACTGGAAATATGTTTGCGATAGAAGATGAGAACGTTGATGCAGATTTAGTTGTAACGGCCAAAGGTATCGCCGGTGGCTTCCCGCTTGCTGGCGTAACTGGGCGCGCTGAAATGTTGGACTCAGTCCATGCAAGTGGCTTGGGTGGAACATTTGGTGGAAATCCAGTTGCCTGCGCAGCTGCCCTCGGTGCTATCGCAACAATTGAAGAAGAGAATTTGGTGGCCCGGGCTAACCAAATCGGCAAGATTATGACCGATGCCATGAACGCCATGGCTAAGAAATATTCAATCATTGGCGAAGTTCGTGGTCGCGGTGCAATGCAAGCATTTGAATTAGTAAAGCCAGGAACTGATGAACCAAATGCGGAAGCGGTTGGCGCAATAATTAAGTTCTGCCAGCAAAATGGCGTTCTTATTCTCAGCGCCGGAACTTACGGAAATGTGATCAGACTTCTTCCACCGCTAGTAATACCCGAGAACCTATTGAATGAAGCACTTGGCATAATCGACCAGGCATTTGCTTCAATCTCTTAAATAGAGTTAACGGTCTAACAAATTGCGCGTAGGTGAATAAGTTCCGCCTTTTTTACGCAAAGTAATTGCACTCAAAGCTTCAAGGACAACCCGGTTAGCCAAAATTGCAGTTATGTCTGCGCTGTCGTAGGCCGGCGCAACTTCAACGATATCCATTCCAACAATCGGAAGTTCCAAACAGATTCGGCGGACCGCTTCTAATAACTCGCGACTAGTCATACCTCCAGGTTCTGGAGTTCCAGTGCCCGGTGCCATGCCTGGATCTACAACATCGATATCAACTGAGAGAAAAACGCCATCGCAACCATCGGTGAGTGTGGCGAAAGATTCGTCGAGAACCTCTTTCATTCCTCGGTGATGTATTTCAGTCATTTCATAGGAACGCATACCTTGATCGCGCATCCATTTCAAAGTTACATCATCTGGCCAATAACCACGTAAACCAAGTTGTAAGAATCGGTCTCCCCGTACGGCGCCAGTTTCAATCAATCTGCGCATCGGAGTTCCGTGGCCAACCAGTGCGCCAAATTGTGATTCTGCTGTATCAGCATGCGCATCGAAGTGAATCATAGAAATTTTGCCAAGACCACGGTGGTTTGCAATACCAGCAACATCTGCTGAAGCAATCGAATGGTCTCCCCCAAGCACAACCGGAATTGCACCTGCTCTAGAAATAATTTCTGTGGCATCAGCAAGAAGTGCAAGTGATGCAGTCAAATCGCCACCAGGCATAAGTAGATCTCCGGCATCAAATATCTTTAACTCTTTCAGGGCGTCGACTCGCATTGAAAGATGTGGTCGCTCGGCATCATGTGGCAAATAGTCGCCACCGCGAATTGCTTGTGGCCCATGTTTTGCACCAGAGCGATGACTTGTACCGCTATCAATTGGTGCTCCAATTATTACAACATCTGCGCCTTTGAAAGTTTCTGGCTTTGCTAAATCACAACGTGGAATCCCAAGGAATGTGAAGTCCGGGCCATACATGTTTCCGTGATTTGCCATAACCGAACCTTACTGAACTCTAGTTTAAATTGCGCCATTTCTACGACGTCCCACGAACTGGCCAAGCAGAACTACGCCCAAAGCAATTATGAACATGGATGCTCCGATCACATTTGCCTGCGGAGGTAGCCCGCGCTGTGCCGAAATATAAACAAATTTTGGAAAGGTGTTTACATTTCCAGAATTGAAATTGGTAATAATGAAATCATCGAAGGAAAGGCTAAATGCCAGGAGCGCTGCTCCCGCGATTCCCGGTGCTAAAAGTGGCAAAGTTACGCGACGGAAAGTTTCACGCTCATCGGCATATAAATCCATCGCTGCTTGTTCAAGCCTGGGATCCAGGCTAGCGATGCGTGCCTTTACTGTTACTACAACAAAGGAGATACAGAACATTACGTGCGCGATAACAATGGTTGCAAACCCTGGGTTTATTCCAAAATTAAGAAACATCGTAAGTAACGAGGCGCCCATAACAATTTCTGGCGTTGCCATTGGCAGGAATATCAACATATTAACTAGTGAGCGACCTTTGAATGCATATCGCCCGATTGCAAATGCAATCAAGGTACCCAGTACTGTCGCAATTGCGGTGGATAACAGCCCGATCTTCAGTGAATTGCCCAACGCGTTGCAGACATCAGGAGCTCCGCAAGGATTGCGCCAATTGTTAAAGGTGAAACCTCGCCAAACCAAGTTGCTCTTTGTCGAGTTGTTAAATGAGAAAACAAAGGTATAAAGAACCGGAATGAATAGATAGGTAAATCCAAGAACCGCATAAATACGAATTAGGTTTCTAGAAAACCACCTGGTCGCTGTTTTCAAAGGAGTTCCTCGGTGCCAGCTTTGCGAATGTATAACATGACCATCACTAAAATTGTTGCCATCAAAATAAAGGAGAGCGCAGCCGCTCCTGGATAGTCAACTATTCGAAGGTATCTAGCATCAATAACATTGCCAATCATCTTTGTACTGGGATTACCAAGCAGTTCGGCATTTATGTAATCACCTGCGGCGGGTATAAATGTTAAAAGTGTTCCTGCGACGACACCTGGCATTGATAAGGGCAGGGTAACTTTGCGAAATGTTGTGAAAGCGTTCGCGTATAAATCTCCTGATGCCTCCATGGTTCTTGGATCGATTCGTTCTAAGCTGGCGTAAAGCGGCAACGTCATAAAGGGCAGGAAGTTGTAAGTAAGTCCTGCTACTACTGCAAAGGGTGTTGCGGTTAAATGTCCGGTGGCGCCCAGTAAATGAACACCGCGCAATACCTTGATAACGAGACCTTGTTCACCAAGAATTTGTTGCCAGGCCACGGTCCGAAGTAAGAACGATGTAAAGAAGGGCGCCACGACCAACACAAGAAGTGTGTTCTTCCAACGCCCAGATTTAAATGCAATCGCATACGCGAGTGGATAAGAGATCAATAACCCAAGTACGGTGGCGATAAAGGCATACTCAAAAGATCTTAAGAACTGAGCCCGAGCGCCAACGATCGCATCAATGAAATTTGCGAAACGATAGGTTTGAATATAGTCACCAATATTTACGCCAGGTGTTTGAGTAGAGGTTGTTAATAATTGATAGATCGGCGTTACAAAAAATGCCATCAACCAAATCAAACCTGGTGCGAGCAAGATATAGGGCCAGAGTCTCTTGCGGTTAAGCCGGGCCGTTACCAAAGCCATAACTAATCTTCGTCCGGATGCGCTTCAGAACCCGCGCTAGCATCTTCTTTCCCATCCAATCCGAAAGTGAAAATTGGTTCCCAGGAGAGAGTTACCGCATCACCTTTGTTAAGTGGTGGAACACCATCATCATTCTGCTCGAATACCATCAATTCTTGTTTCCATGGCATCTCAACTTGGTACTGGGTGCTTACTCCAATATAGGAAACGTCGCTGATTACCCCACCATTTAAAATGTTTCCAGACATTTGCGTGCCTGCTGGTTGGATCCGGAATTTCTCTGGTCGCACTCCGACAAGAACCGAAGCATCTTCTGCATGACTTCTAGATTTAGGCATAGAAATTTTATGGCCGAAAATACTCACAATATTTGAGCCACCGTCTGAGGATTCAATTAAACCTTTAATTAAGTTGGACTGTCCTAGAAAGTTTGCAACGAATGCCGTTTCGGGATTGTCATATAAATCCGCAGGCGAGCCCATCTGTTCAATCTGCCCTTCATTCATCACCGCGATGGTGTCCGCCATTGTCATGGCTTCTTCCTGATCATGAGTAACGTGAACAAATGTGAGTCCAACTTCAGTCTGAATCCACTTCAACTCAATTTGCATCTGGCGCCGAAGTTTTAAATCAAGGGCGCCAAGTGGCTCATCAAGAAGTAACAACGCTGGCCGATTAACAATTGCGCGCGCTAGTGCAATACGTTGTTGTTGGCCGCCAGATAATTGATTTGGTTTGCGTTCTGCTAGGTGCGGTAACTCAACTAAATTTAAAACCTTATCGACCTGCTCTTTTACATCCTTTATTCCACGACGGCGCAAGCCGAAGGCAATATTTTCAAAGATCGAAAGATGCGGGAAGAGTGCATAATTCTGGAATACGGTATTGACTGGCCGTTGGTATGGTTTTTGATATGTGATGTCCGTC
>Ga0194060_10003255_pt1 | contig 11510 bp, 6 predicted proteins | sample SepL225m_MetaG_FD_163427 | JGI IMG/M metagenome (GOLD analysis project Ga0194060, IMG submission 163427) | Anoxic zone freshwater microbial communities from boreal shield lake in IISD Experimental Lakes Area, Ontario, Canada - Sep2016-L222-5m | ecosystem: Environmental > Aquatic > Freshwater >... | reverse complement strand
TTCTTCGGCAGCTCGGATACATCCGGGCTCACCACCGCTGTAAGGAACACGCGGTCGCCCCAGACAATCGGCGAGGACCAACTGCGTCCCGGCAGATCGGTCTTCCACGCCACGTTTTCCGTAGCCGACCACTTGTCCGGCAGGTGGGTGTTTGTGCTGACACCGCAGGCATTAGGCCCGCGGAACTGGGGCCAGTTGTCGCTGGCAAAAGCCGGGACGCACAAAGCGCCCAGCGTGGCAAACAGGATTGCTTTCATCGGGCGAGAGTGTGTCAGGATTGGAACTCAGGTTCAATGAAAAGCCAGCCGTGCGCAACAGATTGGACTTTCTCCACTCCCCAACCCGGAGGGTTGCCAGAGGGTAGCCGGTGGTCGCCTAACGGGCTCGGGGGCGGCGACCACCGGATAACGGCAGCGGCTTATTCCTGCATCCCGGAGGGATGCCAGAATCGCACCCCCGCACCGGCTTGAAGAGGCTTTGGACCCGGGAATTGCCGCACTCAGACGCCGCAGTTCTGGCACCCCGCCGGGGTGCGGGGCATTGTGATGCGTTGTGCCGGTGGTCGTTCCCCTTCACCCTAAACGACCACCGGCTACCTTCTTGCAACCCTGCGGGTTGTCCAGGCCGTGGCTTCCGCCAGATATGTCCAGATGCCAAGAACCGGCCTGCAGCCGCCCGGCATACTACGGGCCCGAGCCCGACGAGACGCGGCTTTAAAAGGCGGAGCGGATCGTGAGAGATGATCTGGGGCGGTTGGGCTGGTCTGCGGATGGCCTGCGTGGACGGTCCTGCCCATCCCGCTTTCTTCTTCTATTCTCCGGCTCGCTTTGCTTCCATGTCTGCAACAAAACATGCGCGCGTCAAAATGCAAGATGGGGGCCCTAGCCCTCGCCGCCAGCTGCACTATCACCGTCACCCCTGCCCAGCCTGTCACTGTTCCGGACGACTTCCCTAGGTTCGTGGTCCCGGGTGCACAGAAAGAGATGGATTCCCTGCGGGCGCTCTTCTGGCTGCATTACGAGCCGGCGGGGCCGCTGATCCCTCTTTGGGATGAGTGGATGCCGATGTCCACGCTCTGGCCGGCGCGCGGCACCAACGCCGTCTCCAATGAGATGCGCTCCCGCTGGTCCAAAGCCCTCAGCGGGCGAATGATGAATGCCGAAGGTTACATCCATACCCAGCAGCATGATGGGCTGGCCCACGCCGAGGGCTGGCCCTTCCCGCTCTGGACCCAAGCCGGAGGTTTGGGCTGGCACTTCCGCGGCACGGGTGTGAAGGGCTACGATGCCAAGCCTGCCACGGCGGAGGGCTGGGTGGTGACCGGTGGCGCCATTGGCGAAATCAATGACAAAGGGCTGGTCGTCAAGCTCGACGAAGCCGGGGCAACCGCCCAGCCGCCAAAGTTCTCCGTGGACGCCAAGGCCTCTCCCTGGCTGCGATTGAACTGGTGGGCTGCCGGCTTGCAGGGTGCCAATTGTTACGTCGAGTGGACCACCAAGGATCAGCCCGAGTTCACCTCGGAGTGCCGGGCGTACTTTGATCCGGCGCGCGCCGAGGGCGAGCCGCACAGCGTATTGCCAATGGGACCCAAACAGGCCGTCGAGCTGAACACTTCCGTGGCGGAATCCCGCACCATGATCCCGGTTTACCGAGTGCCCGGGTGGAAAGGGGCCATCACCGGCCTGCGCCTCCATTTCGACAACCCCGGCCCCGCGACCCTGGTTATCAAATCCTTCCACACCGCGTGCGATACGCGCCACACGATCAACGACTCCAACTTCATCCGCGGCTGCCATGATTACTTCATGTGGACGGGTGATCTCGGCTTTCTGCGCGGCCAGATGGGGCGGATCCGGGCGGCCATGCGCTTTAATATGAATGAATTCGACACGCGCCGCCGCAAGTGCATTTACACCACCTGGCCCGGGCACGAAGGCCGGAGTGGTGTTCGCATAGTCGATGGCAAGAAGACCATTGTCCCCAACGAGGGGGTCGGGGGCAACTACTGGGACCTGCTGCCGTTTGGCGGCGAGGACGCGCTTTCCAGCATCTACTACTACGATGCGGTGCTCGACCTCGCCGACCTGGAGCAGACGATCGACCAGCACCCCCAATGGTGCGTCGCCAAAGGCGCCGAAGCGTTTGACGCCGCCGATCTGCGTCGCCACGCCGCCGAAGTCAAAGACTACTGCAGCCGCCGCTTCTGGAACGAGAAGACCGGCCGCCTCGGCACTGTCGATCTCGACGGCGTTATGCACGATTACGGGTTCACCTTCCTCAACAATGAAGCCATCTACTATGGATTCGTGTCTCCCGCCCAGGCCACTTCGATCCGCGACTGGATTTCCGGCCGGCGCATGGTCGAGGGCGACACCTCCACCGGCGCCGATATTTACCGCTGGCGCTTCGGGCCCCGTTCCACCACCCGCCGCAACCTGGATTACTATTTCTGGGCTTGGTCCAGCCCGGAATCGATCCCTTGGGGCTACCAGGTGCAGGACGGTGGCGGCGTGCTGGGCTGGTCGTATCACGACCTCATGGCCCGGCTCAGGATTTCGGGAGCGGACGACGCCTGGGGACGGCTGAAGGAAATCCTGGCGTGGTTCGATGAAACGCAAGCCGCTGGCGGGTATCGGGAGTATTATAAAGATCCCGCGCGCGGCACGATGCAGGGCGGCAACGTCCCGGGCGGGCTGGGCCTGGACAGGGAGTTCTTTGAGAGCATCCTTGTCCCGCAGGTGATGATCTACGGCTTCCTGGGGCTGCGTCCGTCAGCCGACGGCTTGAGCCTTGATCCCAAACTGCCCAAGGATTGGCCCGAGCTGACCCTTACCCGCATTCACTTGCACGGCCGGGTGCTGGACATTTCCGTGCGTGGGCAGACGGTCTGTGTGACACCGACTGCATTCGGTGAGTCTGCCAGGGCATCTGGCGAAAGAACCTTACGCGAGCCGCTGGTGATTGAATTGCCGGTTGGCTGGACGCTGACGAATTCCCCTGCGGAGTTGGTTCGCCCTCTCAAAGGGATTTAACTCCCTCACAAGCGCAGGCCCTTTGAAATCACACCGCAGCTTGAAGCCTGCTTCTGGAGTCGGCGGATCAGCCTGCCACACCGCTCACCAAAGGTGACTTCGATGGGATTCGGCAGCGGGCACGGAAGCGTCACCCTGCTCCCAGAGCATGAGCGTCCGGAGGACGGACGATTTCATCGCCAGTTCTGGCAGAAGAACCGCCCCGCGCCCCAGCGGGCGGGTTGGATCGCCACCCATTGAAACGCCGCGACCGTCGGGCGCGCCGCGCAATAGACCTGTGGTCCTGTCGTCTGTGGTCCCGTAGTTTCCTACTGATTACTGATCACTGATCACTGACTACTGGACACCGCCCACCGGCCTCTGCCCTCCGATTTCAGCTTTCAGCATTTCAGCGTGTCAGCTTCTCCTCTGACACACCGGAATAGGTCCCAATCGCGCCGTTGTCCGGAAGCCCAACAAGGAGGCCAACCGTTGCAATCTCAGGCACGTAACGCCAAAACCGCTCCAGAAAGCACTATATGCAGGGTCCTTCGGAAGCGGTCAACCACTACAGGTAGTATGTTTTGGCGGGTCCCAATTTCCTTTCCCAGAAACGCCCCTTGCAGGGTAGGACCGGACCGCTCCAATATTCTGCACACCTCCTGGTAAATCTGCTCGTCCAGCTCCTGGCGTCCTCAACTGGCGCTTTTTGGCGTCTCACGAAATGATGCTACGAATCCAAACTTGACGGCTTAGCCTTTGTGTTCGCAGCAGACAGAGTAAAATAATTGCGCCTCTCATATATAGGGGAATGGCTCGGTGTAAATAGTGTTGGCGGGAAGTAGTTGATGGGCAATTGGTTAGGCATAGCGTTAACGTTATCGGGGCGAGCTGAGGAGCCTGCGGGACGGTTAAAATATTTTGCTGAATTGGCGTAAGTGCCTGCAAATCAACAGCACTTTTTTCACCTGCACCGCCTTAGGTTTGGGCGTGTTGCCTGACCGGGTCTTAGGCGGGGCGTGCTGTCCCCCAGCGCGCCGTGAATGTACGAAGGTGACTGATACTTACGCAGCGTTACTCGTCCACGATGTGACTCTGTGGGAAATCCTCCAGAACCGTCGCAGTTGGCCTTGGCCCGGGGCTGAGGGTCGAAGTGGCGTCATGAACTGATGCAGACGCGGTCGTCAAACCGTAAAAGCAAATCCGCGAACCATGCTATGGGCTGACCCGATTACGGGATGGCGCAGAGGTTGATTTCGTCATTGAGCATAGCAACCAGTTGACCCCGATCGAAGTGAAGTGGACGGAGAAGCCAGCCCTTAACGACGCGCGGCATCTGCTGACGTTCCTGGATGAGAAGTCGAAGGAGGCGAAACACGGCTACGTGGTTTGCCGTTGCCCACGTCCGCTGCAACTGCACGAGAAGATCACGGCGTTGCCGTGGTTCTGCTTGTGAGTGGTTGGAAGTCCGTTCGTAAAAGGGTCAACCCAAGCATGGTTCGTTTCCGTTCATATCCGCAGTTGGCCTTGGGGCGGGCCAGAGGGTGGAAGTGGCGTCATGACTGCATATTCGACCCGCAGCTTGCGCGGTATGAGGCTATTCCCAGGGCCATCTGGCCACGGTCGTCAACTCCCAAGAGAAGACTTGCGAGCCATGCTATGGGTTGACCCGTTTGCGCCTCTTCGCGGCTAACCCATTTACCTCCAGAGGTTTATAATCAAAACATCAAGGCAGAAACGTCCCACCGCACTGGTTTGACCCGCCGTGGCCTTGGCGGAGAGTGGGCCGCGCCGCGCCTTGCCCAGCGCGCACAGCGTTTCCAGAATCTGCCCCACGTTCGCTGCCCTGGCCCGCAACCCCGCCAAGGGCATTTCGCGGGCTCGCCTCGCACTTTCCCCTTTCAACTTCCTCCGCTTCGGCGCATCATTGCGCGACTTTTAGTCATGGGCGGCACCATTGCAAACTTATCGGTCGGCCAGGGGTCCCAACCGGGGCACACCCGCTACCCCGCATCGCCGCTGCCTGCGTACCACCAGCGCCGGTAACCACACGCCCCAATGCCCAACCAGTTCTTCGAGCAACCCATCCTCAACGCCCCATACGCCTACCCAGGTCGCCACTGGGAGCTGGACGCCGACGGCCAGCCCACCAACAACATCACCGAGTCCCGCCGCCGCTCCTCCTTCATCACCCCTGTCCCCAAGCCGAAGAAGCGTCGCGGCGCCGATGCCAAAAAGCAGACCGAAATCCTTTTCCCCGAGCCGGAGAACATTTCCACCGCCGAGCAGCAGTACGACACCAACACCATCATCAACGAAATCCGCCATTATGTAGATCAGTGGCGGAAGCTGCCCAATCCCGACCAATGGCACGTCACCCCCGAAACCGCCCGCCTGCTCCAGCACTGGCGGCAGTACCCGTTCGCCAGCATAAAGCCGTTCTTCTGCCAAATCGAAGCCATTGAAACCGCCATCTGGCTCACCGAAGTCGCCCCGCACCAGGGCGACCGGCCCAGGCAAATCCTTGCCTACCTGACCTCCGCCAACGAGCACGCCAACCCCGGTCTGTTCCGCATCGCGCTCAAGCTGGCCACCGGCGCCGGCAAAACCACCGTCATCGCCATGCTCATCGCCTGGCAGACCGTCAACGCCGTCCGCCGCCCCGGCAGCAAGCTCTTCACGCGCGGCTTTCTTATCTGCACCCCAGGCATCACCATCCGCGACCGCCTGCGCGTCGTGCTGCCCAGCGAGCCGGCAACCTCTTCGTAGTCTTCGGCGAGCCCGACATCGAAATCCGCTTCGTCCAGCCGGGGACCGGCGGAGCCCTCCCTCTCCCTGGGGAGAGGGCCGGGGTGAGGGGGAATTTGCCCGCCGCCAGCCCCGAGAGTTCAGAAGATCAATACCTGGTCGTCGAAGTCAAAGGGGTCGATGTTTTTAAGCCGCAAACCGGCGAAGTCGTCAGCGCCGGCCCGGAAGGCATCGCCTGCTGGTTCATCGACACCGACTACAACGAAGAAAGCTTCTTCGTCCGCCACGCCTATTTCCTCGGCGCCAACGACCCCTATCAGTCCCTCAAGACCACGCTAAAGGCGGAAATAGACCAGGAAGCCTGGGAAACCCTCCACAGCGCCATCTCGCGTCCGTTCCCCAAACCCGCCACCGGCCGCATCGCCGTCAAAGTCATCAACCACCTCGGCGACGAGGTAATGAAGGTCTTCCCGGTCACACCATGAGAGCCCTCGTCCCCCACATCATCTCCCTCGCAAGTGTTATTGAACCAGCCGCCGCCATCGCTCTGCTCCTCCCTTGAATCACTAAACACCGCCACAGACCATTTTACCGTGCACGCAGTAAGCAGACCGGACAATCACCACCAGGAAGCGCCACATGTTCGCGACCGAGCTCAAAGCTGACACTATCGACCTCCTGCTCTTTAGGAATGTCGGTCGATGGGTCGCGCTCACCTGGCGTAACGACCTGTTCGCGCCACCCATGGGGGTGCCGTATGGCACACATCTCGCCTCCTACATTCTTGCCCTGCCAGAGCTCGAAATACGCGCTATCAACGCCTGCTGGATTGTCCAGACTCCATCCGGCCTGTTCCTTCGTGCCTGCGACCCCAGCCAAGGATTCGGACCAAGCGGAACCCTCTGGAATTTCCGCTACGAGACCCTCAAGCAGTTCCCCATCACCGAACTCACTGAGGCCCAAATCGACGGCCTCAGGCTCCACGAACTCCCAACTTTCGAACCGACCGCTACCAACCCGACCCTCAAGACCTTTCGCTCCCTGCGACACCTGGACCCATTCCGCCACCCCGGTTACCCGGACGATGTCTCAGTTGCATACGGTGATCACATTCACCCTCCAGAACGCCCGGAGGTAACTATTCCAGGCGAGCACCTCTGGGTAAGAGTCACCCGGATGATCGACGAAACATCATTTACCGGAACCCTCCTGAACCAGCCGCAAATTTACCGCGGCTCCAAAGGAGACAGCGTCCTCGTCCGCTACACTGCCACCAAAGGCGCGGAAGCGCTCGTCTGCCCCGCGCTCCCGCGCGGTCCATCGGAAAGTTGCAACCCCACCGAGCAGCCATCCCACATGGAGAACATTGCCCATGCAGACAGAGACAGTGTCACCAGCGCCACCAATAAAAACGGAATCGGCCCCATACTGTTCGTTGTGGAACGCGATGAGGTCGAGGCCGGTGACACCAGGCGTACGGCCCAGTTTCTACAATCGTTCCTGGCAACCAACGCAAGTAGCCGCGCCAACTTCCAGAACCTGGACATCTCCTTCTCAGGCTACGACGAAGACCCGCGCGATTTACGCCATATTCCCGAGGTCAGGGCCTTCGTAGAGAAACTGGACACCGATTTTCCCTACTGGCTCTACTTTATGCACCTCGGATTTGGTGGCCTCCGCGCTATTACAGCCTGCCTGGCGCCTCCCTATAAAGACGAGGGGGCCAGCGTGATCCAAGACTGGATAGCAGACCTCTTGCGGCGGCGCTGGCTGCCTGCACTAAACGACCTAGGCACTCGCATGGGCATGTCCCAAGTGGAATTGGAATTAACCACAGTCCAATGCCTGCAATACCTCACCGAAGGACAACAGAACCCCCCGGAACTAAACTGATCCCACCGCCCCGGCCCCAAACTCGCCTCCGCACCTCGAGATGATTCCCGCTACATGCCCAGACGCTAGCCCAGACCGGGCCGAAAGATGCCCTCCGCTCTCAAAATCCCCTACGCGCAGCATGGCGGCAACCTGATCCACGTCAGAGATGTCCCCAGAGGACTGCGGCCCGATTGCCTCTGCCCAGCGTGCAAAGGCCCCTTAGTCGCGCGAAAGGGGGCTAAGGTAGTCCACCACTTCGCACACTATCGAGAAGCCGACTGCCAGCCGGAGACCGTTGCCCACCTAACTGCAAAGCTCTTATTGAGTGAAAGAATACGAAACGCGATTTCACAACACCGCCCCCTTCCGATCCTGTGGCAATGCCAAAAATGCTCCGGTATCCACAGAGGGAACCTTGTCCGAAGGGCCACGCGGGTCGAAACCGAATTCACCCTTCCGGGGTGCCGCCCTGACATCGCTCTCCTCAATCCGAAGGGGAAGGTCGTCGCAATCGTCGAGGTAATCGTCAGCCACAAGCCAGAGCAACAGGTCCGCGACTACTGCGCAGCGAATAGAGTCACGCTGGCCGAGTACGAAGTGACAAGCACCGCCGATCTCGAAAACATCAATGCCGACGTACTTCACCTGGACCGCGTTGACTTGTGCCTCCGCCCCGTCTGCCCCAATTGCCACACCCCGCTCGCCGAACGAACCCTGTTCATCTACGAGGGCAAATGCCGCAGGTGTCAGACCCCGATGAAGATTGCAGAAGCGAGCACCGACGGCACGTCCTCTGGTCACGAAGCCTTTACGCCCGCCGAAAGAGCGTTAGCTCAGGAATCGGGCGCCGTGCTCAAGGAGCAATACAGCAAGACGCTAGAAAGAGCATATTTCGCGAACACCTGTGGTCGGTGCGGCTTGTTTATCGGCCAACACCACCTGTACAAATACTGCGACCCGGCCCGCAGGGACGGCGGAAGGGTCACCGGCTACCGCTGCCTCGACTGCGGCCGCCGCCACGACCTGTCGGCTGCCCCTTAACAACTCGCTAATCCGCGAAACGATCTGCAGGCCAGTCCCCAGACGGGGCAAACCGGAGGTTGGAACTGGAGTTGTGTCCGTCGTGGGTAGTTCACTTCTGGCAACCAAGAGGGTGTCCCGGTTAGTGGACCAGTAGCACCCCGTGGATCCCCAGCTTGGCAACGACCACCTTCACCTCGCCCTTGTGATACTCGAACGGCAGGGCCTCGCCGTCGGGTTCCCACGTCACACGCTTCGGCTTATGCCCGGTTCTCACAGTTACTGTTAGCGGTCCAACGGGTGGGATCTCGCTGATGATCGGGAGCGGCTTGTCGGCCTGGGGCACGGCGGTGTTGACCAGGTTGATGGCTAACCGGCCGTTTATCCGGTTGGCCACTACATCCACTGCTGATGAGCCGGTCACCTCCACCAATGGCTTCGGGAAAAGCTCCCGCACCAGGCTGTTTAAGAACCGCCTCGATACCTCGCTGTGCGTACTGAGATATCCGTGCCCGAGATTGAAATAGACCGCGGCAATTCGCCCTTTCCCAAGCTTGCTGACGGAAGCTGCGGGCAGCATCGGCTGGGTCGCATTGTTCGTCGCGTGAAGCTGGCCAACCGAGGTGGTCCCGGCACTTAACTTGGCGGACTGGAACGGGGTCTTTTGCGCAGTCACAGCGCCTTTCCATTCCAAGACCTGCTCCCCATCCGTGCCTGGCTCGCCTTCCAGCGTGGCTCCCAGCTCCGGCTGGAATAGCGCCGCCGCCTTGGGCCCAATCAGCAGCAGGTCGCCGCCGTGCTTAACGTAGTCCACCAGTTCAGTCTTAAACTTCGGATAAAGGTAATCGCATTCCGGGACGACGATGAGCGGGTAGTCTTTCATGTGGCCCGTCAGATGGTGTTCGCTCAGGATTTCGACCAAATTCTGCGACTCCAGCAGGGCTTGCAGGGTCCCCTTCAGCGCATTCTGTTCCCCGCTCCAGGGCGAAAACAGCGCCTTGCTGTGGCGGTAGTATTCGGCAGTGGAATAGAGCAGGGCCACTTGGGGGACCTGTGTCGCATGATGGCAGATCGCCTGCCGCGCGCGGCAAAACCGGGCGACGTCGGCCATGACCGGCATGCGCTCGTCGAAGATGGACCCGTCTCGCTTCTGTTGGAAATACGCCTGGAACCCTCCTCCCAGCGCCAGCACGACCGCCGCCTCGCGCTGCAGTTGCACCGCCGTCTTCAGGTTGGAGCCGTCGGGGCCCTTGGTCTGCGTGAAGCTCCAGGCCATCAGGTCCCACGGCTTGCCCTGCCGCGCCAGGCAGCGTGCCGACATCCGGGCCGAGTTGACGCTGTCCTCGGGAGAATAGTCGCCCGAGAGGAAATCCAGCGGCGCGCTCACCGGCTCGGGCATCAGGTCGCTGAAGGCCCAATTGCTGCAGAGCTGGAACTTGGGCTGGGCGTGTTTCACCGCCGCAATGTAATGGCGCAAGTAGCGACGGAACTGCTCCCGGTTAAACTCCATGAACTCGAACCAGTGCGGCTCGCCGGCTTTGCGGGGCACTTCCTGGATGCCCGTGGCCTCCCGGAACGCGCGCAACGCCGCCGGGCTGTAATCCACCACCGACGCCCAGCACTCGCCGTCCACCCATGCGCCGTCGATACCGTAATCGCGTCCGAGCTCGATCAATTGCGGCACCAGCAACTCGTCCGCGTATGGGCTGAAGAACGACGTCGCATTCTTATTGGTCTTGCCGTCAGCGTTGATCACTGCCCAGTCCGGGTGACGCAAGATCGCCTGGGAGTCCCAAACCCCCGAGTAATGCATGTAGAGCGCCACGCCTCTCGCCGCTGTCACCTGCCGCCAGACTTTTAGGGGATCTCCCACAAATCCGGGCGCCTGGTTGCCGACTTTGGTAGGGTAGCTGGAAAGTCCCGGGTGGCCCTTGCAATCCACCTGCAAGTAGTCAGGGTGCACCAGGTTAATGATGTTCTCCACCATTGCCGGCGTCGTGTTCTTGCCGATCTCCGTGCAGTCAGGGCCCGCATGGAAATCGAAGTGAATCCCCAGGAAGCTGTCGGCCCGCCGCAGGCGCTTGGGCGAATTGGTCGCGGTCTCCTGGGCCACGAGCGCAGCCGGCAGCAGCACGGCGGCCAGGATTTGGCTAAGTGTTGTTTTGATCCGTTTCATGTGTTTGGTTTGGTTCATAGGCTTCAGACCTTATACCGGTTGCCGATGACAATCGGTGGATTGGCTGGCAAACCCCTCTCTCGGCCTTCGGCCACCCTCTCCCCATTGCATGGGGCATTGGTATCTGCACAAGTCAGGGGGTGCCCGATTTTGGGGTATTTCCCCCTCTCTTCCTGACGCAGGAAGGAGGAGAGGGCAGGGGAGAGGAGGTGCGTTTTGTTGAGATTCCCCTCTCTCCTGCTCTCTCCCCACTCGTTCCTCGCGGGGAGAGAGGGAAAGGGAGATGGGGCCGTCCATTCCGCACCGGGGTTCAGGGGCAGGGGCGCGTGTAACATTCCATCGGGTGTCATTTGCAATTGGCTTCCCAGAGCCTTTGGACCGCTTTTCATCGGGCAGCGGGCACGCGGGCGGCCGTTCCGGTCGGCGGGAGCACTGCGGCTGCGGCGCGACGCACGTATTCCTCATAACGCCATTCACCGCTCTTGCCCGTCTGGCGGGTTAGGACCAGGTCCAGGCTGGGAACAAAAGAGATCAGTTGCCCGCCCGAGCCCGGTTTGAAGCGCGCATCCAGCGGGATGCCCTCGCCCTGCTGACCGCCTTCGAGGGCCGGTAGTTCCCACCCGTGCGACCACGAGCGCGCATCGCGGCCAAAGCTCTTCTTGGTGACACCCATCACCGAG
>Ga0194060_10003253_pt1 | contig 11513 bp, 9 predicted proteins | sample SepL225m_MetaG_FD_163427 | JGI IMG/M metagenome (GOLD analysis project Ga0194060, IMG submission 163427) | Anoxic zone freshwater microbial communities from boreal shield lake in IISD Experimental Lakes Area, Ontario, Canada - Sep2016-L222-5m | ecosystem: Environmental > Aquatic > Freshwater >... | reverse complement strand
TTACCGCGCCGCCGCTGAAGCCCTATCCGGTCATCCCGATCCTCGAAGTCGGGGCGATGGCGAAGAGCAGGACGTTTCCGGCTAATGCCGCGATGCAGCAGGCGCTCGGCTTCCCCGGCGAACTGGCCGAAGGCTGGCAGGACAAGGCAATAGCCAAGCTGGGCGAGTTGCTAAAAAAATATCGTTCGCTCAAGGTCTATCTGGACGCTTGCGTGCATTGCGGCGCCTGCAGCGACAAATGCCACTACTTCCTCGGAACCAGTGATCCGAAGAACATGCCGGTCGCGCGCCAGGATCTGCTGCGCAAGGTCTATCGCCGCTATTTCACCTGGCCGGGAAAATGGTTTCCGAAACTGGTAGGCGCCGAGGACCTGACCAAAGAAGTGCTCGACGACTGGTATTCCTATTTTAATCAGTGCTCCGAATGCCGCCGCTGCTCGGTGTTCTGCCCCTACGGCATCGATACCGCCGAGATCACCATGGCAGCAAGAGAGGTCATGGACTCGATCGGCCTGGGGTCGAAATACACCAACGAGATCATCGGCAAGGTGCACAAGGTGGGCAACAACCTCGGGCTTCCCGGCCCCGCGCTGCGCGACACACTGTCCAGCATCGAGGAAGATTTGAAGGAAGAAACCGGCCTGGACATACGCCTTCCGGTCGATGAGAAAGGCGCCGAAGTGCTGCTGGTCACGCCCTCGGCCGATTTTTTCGCCGAGCCGCACGTCTACAGCCTCATGGGCTATGCCAAGGTATTCCACGCCGCAGGCATACCGTGGACGCTGTCCACCCACGCTTCGGAGGCCGGCAACTTCGGCTTGTTCATCGGAAATTACGGCCAGATGCAGAAGATCGCGACGCGCGTGCGCGAAGGCATCCTGGATCTGGGCGCAAAGCGGCTGGTGGTGGGCGAGTGCGGCCATGCCTGGCGCGTCGCCTACAGCTTCTGGAATACCCTGATCGGCCCGTTCGATTTTCTCGATCCGAATTACCCGGTGCCGCAGCACATCTGCGAACTCACCTACGACCTGATCCAGCGCGGGGCGATCGCGTTCGACAAAAGCGCCAACGACAAGTACGTGGTCACGTTTCACGACTCCTGCAACGTCGCGCGCGGTTCGCGCATGGGCGGCCTGCCGGGCGGCCAGTTCGAGGTCCCGCGCGCGATCATCCGCGCCGTCGCAAACAAGTACGTCGAGATGAACCCGGAGACCATCCGCGAAAAGACTTTCTGTTGCGGCGGCGGCGGCGGACTGCTTTCCGACGACCTGCTCGATTTGCGGGTGAAGGGCGCGCTACCGCGCATGGAGGCGCTGCAGGCGGTAGTCGATGCCGATGGCGTGAACTTCATGGCGACCATTTGCGCCATCTGCAAGGCGCAGTTCAGCAAAGTACTGCCTTATTACAAATTCAACATGAGCATGGTGGGTGGGGTACACCAACTCGTAGGCAACGCAATCCGGCTCGGACCCAAGTAGAGCACCATCGAGGAGACGAATAGTGTCGACCACAAATGAGCAGACCAGCACCAAGCTGACCTTCCGCCGCTACCGCGACGGCGACGAAACATGGAAGCGCTGGCAGGACAAGATTTTCGAGGCCGACCATACCTACAAGTGCCCGACCTACATCCAGGCGGTGCCGCCTTGCCAGGGAAGCTGCCCCTCGGGCGAGGACATCCGCGGCTGGCTCAACATCGTGCGCGGCATCGAGAAGCCGCCTGCGGGAGTTCCCTGGCAGGAATACGCGTTCCGCCGCATGACCGACGCCAACCCATTTCCTGCGGTGATGGGCCGGGTGTGCCCGGCGCCGTGCGAGTCCGGATGCAATCGCAACCAGGTTGAGGATTTCGTCGGCATCAATTCCGTCGAACATTTCATCGGTGAGTGGGCGCTGGCCAACAACCTATCGTTCCCGCAGCCAGAGCATGAGACGGGCAAGAAGGTCGCGATCATCGGCGGCGGGCCGGCGGGGCTCGCCTGCGCCTATCAGTTGCGCCGCAAGGGCCACGCCTGCACAATTTTCGACTCGAACGAGCATCTCGGCGGCATGATGCGCTACGGCATTCCCGGCTATCGCACTCCGCGCGACGTACTCGACGGGGAGATCAAGCGCATCATCGACATGGGCGTGGAAGTGCGCCTCAATACCCAGGTCGGCAAGGACGTGAGCCTGGAAGATCTACGGCGCGACTTCGACGCGGTCTTCGTCGGCCTCGGCGCTCAGTCTGGCAGCCCACTGCCCATACCCGGCGGCGAGGCGCCGAACTGCATCGACGGCATCACTTTCCTGCGCGCCTTCAATGACGGCCGGCTCAAGCATGTAGGCAAGAGGGTGGTGGTGGTGGGCGGCGGCGACACCGCCATGGACGTCGCCGCGGTGGCCCGCCGGCTTGGCCATATCACACGGGACGTTGCGGAGCCGGCGACTAAAGACCCCGACCTCGGCCAAATGGAACACGACGTTGCCACGGCCGCGCAGCAGGAGGGCGCGAACGTGCTGATCGCCTACCGCCGGACAGTCGAAGAAATGCCGGCGACCAAACATGAAGTCGAGGCGGTGACGCGAGAGGGTGTGCGCATCATGGCCTGCGTGGCGCCGGTCGCGGCGGTGCTCGGCCCGGACGGTCGCGCGACGGCGTTGCGGGTGATCAAGGTCGACTGGGTAAACAAGAAAATGGTGCCGCAAGCCGGCTCCGAATTCGACATCCCCTGCGACCTCATCGTCTCCGCCCTGGGCCAGACGGTGGACTTTACCGGCCTCGAGGAATTCAAGAACGACCGCGGGCTGGTCAGCGCGGACAAGAACTACCAGGTCGCCGGCAAGCCGGGCACGTTCACCGGCGGCGACATCGTCCGCCCGCACCTGCTAACTACCGCCATCGGCCACGCTTGGATCGCCGCAGAAGGCATCGACCGCCACCTCCGCGGCGAGCCGCTGGAAAAGCGGCCGAAGATAGACGTCCACTACTTCGACCTCGAGCGCAAGATGATCGAGAAAGGCCTCAAGATCGAGAAGGCGAGCGAACCCTTGCGCGGAACCGACGCTTCGAATGTCGCGGTGCACAACTACGACGACCGCTCCGAAAGGTATGTGGTCACGCACGAGGAGCTGTACCTGGGCCATTTTCCCCACGCGCCGCGCAACGTGCGCGAGATCGTGGCATTGGACGAGAAATCCGCAGTCGGCAATTTCGAGGAGCGCATCGTGGCCCTGACCGAAGCGCGGGCGCAGGCCGAGGCCGCGCGCTGCATGAGCTGCGGGCAATGCTTCGAGTGCGACAACTGCATCGTCTATTGCCCGCAGGTGGCGGTGAAAAAAGTGCCCAAGGCGCAGGCGACCATGGGCCGCTATGTCTATACCGACTACGACCGCTGCATCGGCTGCCATATCTGCGCCGACGTATGTCCGACCGGCTACATCAAGATGGGGCTGGAGGTGTAAGGAGTATCACGTGAAGAGTATTGGGATCGGAGCACGGGTCGGCCGCAGCGCAAGCGCGATCTGCCTGCTCGCGCTCATGCTGCCTGCGCTCGCGTTCGCCTCCGACCGGGTGCCCAAGCCGGTCATAGCCATCGACAAGCCGGGGCGGTGCGTGGAAGACACCGCGACCATGCGCCGCGAGCACCCGGACATGCTCAGGCACCAGCGCGACCTGACCATGCACGAGGGGATCCGCACCCGTAAGCACAGTCTAAAAGAGTGCGTCGAGTGCCATGCGAGCGCAAAAACCGGCACAGTGCTCGGCGAGAACGGTTTCTGCCAGAGCTGCCACGATTATGCGAGCGTGCGCATTGATTGTTTCAGCTGCCACGCTTCCAGACCCAAGCTCGCCATGGGAGCGAAGCCATGAGCCGAGACGCGAACGACGGCCTCAGCCGGCGCGGCTTTCTCGCGATTTCGGCAACCACCCTCGGCGGGGTGATGCTCGCGCCCGGGATCCGGCTGATCGAGATCGCCGCTGCGCGCTCGCCGGAGCAGGCGGTGTCCAAGCTGGTCCGCTGGGGTCTGTTGATCGACATCAACAAATGCGCCCCCGGCTGCAGCGAATGCGTCAAAGCCTGCGCCACCGAAAACGCGATCAAGTCCACCGGGCATGCGCGCACCGACCCGCAGTGGATACGCAAGGTCGAGCTAAAAGACATGCGTACTGGCCGAACCAGTTCCGTCCCGGTGATGTGCCAGCACTGCGAACATCCACCCTGCGTCGACGTCTGCCCCACCGGGGCTTCGTTCAAGCGCGCCGACGGCATCGTGCTGGTCGACCGGCACATCTGCATCGGTTGCCGCTATTGCATGATGGCCTGCCCCTACAAGGCGCGCTCGATCGTGTTTGAAGAGGTTACCGGGCAGAACGCGGACGTTCCGCGCGGCAAGGGCTGCGCCGAGGCGTGCACGCTGTGCGTGCACCGTGTTGATCGCGACCAGCAACCGGCCTGCGTCGAAGCCTGCGCCAGGGCCGGGCACAATGCGATGATCTTCGGCGATCTGAACGATCCGCAAAGCGAGATCGCGCAGCGCGTCGCCAAATACGCCAGCACGCACATCCGGGCGGACCTGTTGCTCAATCCCGGCGTGCGCTACCAGGGACTGTGACATGGCCGAATCCCTTGTATATCGTGAACTAGGCGATCCCAGCCGCCGTTTCTGGAGCCTGCTGGCGCTGCTGGCCGTTCCGCTCGCGCTGGCTGCGGGGTCCTACTTTTACGTCGAACACTACGGCCATATCGTGACCGGGATGGACAACCAGATTGTCTGGGGCATGCCTCATGTGTTCGCGATGTTCCTGGTCGTCGCCGCGACCGGCGCCTTGAATGTCGCTGTTGCAGCTTCGGCGTTCGGCAAGACCGCGTACCGGCCTGTGGCGCCGCTCTCGGCGCTGGTGTCCCTGGCGCTGCTGGTCGGCGGCCTCGCCCTCCTGATGCTCGACCTGGGCCGTTCCGACCGAATGATCGTGGCGGTCACAAGTTTGAACTCCCAATCGGTCTTCGCGCTCAGGGTCATACTCTACGATGGCTTTATGGCCAGTGTGGGCGTCTATTTATGGTTTCTGCTGGAGCGGCGCATGAACCGCTATATAAAGCCGGCGGCGACAATGGCCCTGCTGTGGCAACTCCTGCTGATCACCGGCACGGGCCTGGAGTTCGGCTTTAATTTTCGCGCCATGTACGATTCCGTGCTGTACGCGCCGATGTTCATTGCGTTTGCTTCGGCCTACGGCACCGCGGTGCTGATACTGATCCTGCTTGCCGTCTGCAGGTGGGAGGATAGCCTTGTCCCCGACGAGTTGTCGCGCCGGCTCAAGAACCTGCTCGGCATTTCCGTCGGCGCCGCGCTTTTCTTCGCGGTATTGTTTCTGTCGTCCAAATACGAACTTCCGCGTTCCCGCGACGTCGCGCGTTTTCTGCTTTTCGACGGCGGCGTCTACACGGCGCTGCTCTGGCTGGGCCAACTCGCCATGGGCGGAATCGTGCCGCTCGCGCTGCTGTTGCGCGCGCGGGTCTCGCGCGCCTCCCTCGCCACGGCCTGCATCCTTGTTGTGCTGGGGGGGCTGGCGCAAATGTACGTCACCCTGATAGGCGGCCAAGCCTATCCGCAGATCCTGTTTCCGGGGATGATCGAATCCAGCAGCTTCTTCGACGGGGAGATCCATCCTTACGCGCCGAGCCTGCCGGAGGTGTTGCTTGGCATCGGCGGCATCGCGCTGGCCGCATCGATTGTCGCCGTAGCGCTGCGCGCGCTGGCGATGTTGCCGGAACGGCTCGACCAGGCAGCCGGGCCGCAGGCCTGAGGTCGCTGCGGCAGCCGAGCGCCGAACGACGCATGCACCGCTTCCTCGTTTCCGCCGCGCACAAGTCCTCGGGCAAGACCAGCCTTAGCATCGGCCTTGCGGCTGAATTGTCGCGGCGCGGTCTCACCGTGCAGACGTTCAAGAAGGGGCCCGATTACATCGATCCGATGTGGCTCGCGGCCGCGACCGGCCGCCCCTGCCGCCACCTCGATTTCAATCTGTCCACGCCGGAGCAACTGCAGCTCGAGTTTTCGCGTCATGGCGCGCGCGCCGATGTCTGTCTCGTTGAAGGCAATCACGGACTATACGACGGCCTCGACGTCGAGGGGGCGAACAGCAACGCGGCGCTGGCACGGCTGCTGAACCTCCCGGTGTTGCTGGTTCTCGACGCGCGCGGCATGACCCGCGGCATCGCGCCGCTGATTCTCGGCTACCAAGCGTTCGACCGCTCGATTCGCATCGCCGGCGTGATCCTGTCCAGATTGGGAGGTTCGCGCCATGAGGCCAAGCTGCGTGCGGTGATCGAGCACTACACCGACGTAGCGGTGCTGGGCGCCATGCATGAGGATCCCAACCTTGCCATCGCCGAGCGGCATATCGGACTCATGCCGGCCAATGAGGACGGTGCAACCAAATTACGCGTCGCGCTGCTCGCCGAGGCCGTCGGCAGGCAGGTCGATCTCGAGCGGTTGCTCGCGGCTACCGTGAGCGGCGAGCCGCTGCCCGCAGTGCCGCCGCTTTCGCGGGCCGCGCAAGCGCGCGTGCGCATCGGCGTTGCGCGCGACCGCGCGTTCGGTTTTTACTATGCCGACGACGTCGAGGCGCTCGAGCGTGCCGGAGCGGAGCTGCTGTTTTTTGACACGCTGCGCGACGTGCGTCTGCCCATTGTGGACGGCCTGGTTATCGGCGGAGGTTTCCCGGAAATATTCATGCGCGAACTGGAGGCGAATTCCGCATTGCGTGGCGAGATTCTGGCGGCGATCGAGGCCGGCATGCCCGCGTACGCGGAATGCGGAGGCCTGATGTACCTCGCGCGATCCCTCAACTGGCGCGGAGACACGCGGCGCATGGTGGGCGCGATTCCGGGCGACGTCGTGATGCATGCGCGGCCGGTGGGCCGCGGCTATGTCAAGCTCGCTACCGTCGCGGCTCACCCGTGGCGGGAACTCGGCGACGATCCGGTTGAAATCCCGGCGCACGAATTCCATTACTCAAGCATCGAAGGGCTGGCCCCCGGCACGCGCTTTGCCTACCGCGTGGCACGCGGGTTTGGGGTCAACGGAAAATCCGACGGCATCGTCATCAACAACCTCCTGGCCTCTTACTCCCACCTGCGAAGTACCGGAGGCCACGACTGGGCGGCGCGCTTCGTCGCTTTCGTGCGCCGCATCGCGGACGAGCGCCGGCCCCGCCTTACGCGTGAGGCGGCGATGAAACCCAGGACCGGTACCTAGCGAGCGTCGCGAACAGTCGGCTACGGCTTGCGCGGAACGGAGGAGCTTTGCGGGCTGACCCTGTGCTCGACCGCAAATACCGCCGCTTCGACGCGCGAGGTGAGATTGAGCTTGGACAGGATGTGGCGCACGTGCAGCTTGACTGTGTCATAGCTGATTTCCAGGGAGCGCGCGATTGCCTTGTTCGAGCTGCCCTGCGCGAGGTGGTCGAGGATCTCGCGTTCGCGCTCGGTCAGCAGGCGCAGCATGCTCTCCCGGGTCTTGTTCTGCCGTCCCGGCTGCAGCAGATTCACCAGCTTCATGGTCATCACCGGGGCGACTACCGTTTCGCCGCGCAACGCGCGCTGGATCGCGTCGGTCAGGTCCTCAGGCTCCATGTCCTTCAGCAGGTAGCCGCGCGCCCCGGCGTGCAGCGCGTTGGCGAGGTCGTCTTCGGAATCGGAAACCGTCAGGATCAGCGCCGGGCCGCTCCAGCCGTAATCCTGCAGCGTGCGCAATAGCGCCAGCCCGCCGTGCGGGGGCAGATTCAGGTCGAGGAGCAGCACCTCGGGCTTCGTTTCCTGCACCAGGCGCGCCGCTTCGGTGGCCCCGGCGGTGGCCGCCACCACCTCGATGCCGTTGCGGCCGTGCAGCAGTTCCGCCAATCCCTTGCGGAAAAGGGTGTGGTCATCGACCAGCATGACGCGTACCGGCTTCATCGACCGGTTCGACGGTGCGCCGAGAACACGAGACTGACGCGCGCGCCCCCCTGCGGTAGATTGGAGATTTCTATCCTGCCGTCCAGGTGCTGCGCGCGCTCGCGCATGATGTTGACGCCCAGGTGGTGGCGCAGGTGCGAATGCGGTTCAGCGCCTTCCTGCCTCTGACCGAACGCGTAAAAGCCGAGCCCGTCGTCTTCGACCGTAAAACGGTATTCGCCGCCAATGAGTTCCATGCTGAGACGTGCATGCCTGGCGCCGGAATGCCGCGCCACGTTTGCCAGCGCTTCCTGTACGATATGAAATACTTGGCCCTCTTCCTCCACGCTCAGACCGAGGTCGGTGGTGCGGTTGTCGAAAGCGAGTTCGATGCCGGTGCGGTCATGGAACTTGGTCTTCAACTCCTCCAGCGCGTGCACCAGTCCGAGCGGGTCCATCCGGTTGCGAAACTGGGACAGGAGTTCCCTTAAATCACCGTAGGCTCCGTCTAGCGCCTGCTGCAGTTCGCCTGCGTGCTTGGACGCCCGCGCCTGCTCGCTTGCGTCCAGCGCTTCCTGCATCATCGAGAGCCGGATTTTCATGTAGGCCATGGTCTGCGCCAGCGAATCGTGCACTTCATTCGCCATCAACTGGCGCTCGCGCACCAGCGTCATGCGCATGTTTTCGCGCAACAGCCGGGCGTTCTCCAGCGCCATGCCCAAGTGCTCGCTGATCGAACGGAACAGCAGGCCGAGTTCCTCCGGCGTGTCGCGTTTTTCGGCGAAAAACAGGGTATATGCACCAAGCACTTGGCCCAAATGTGTTAGCGGAACCACCACGGCCGCGCCCAGCGCACGAAAGTAATCCGATGTGGTTTGCGCCGCGCAATGCCGCAAATCGAAGCTCTGCCGCACCGCATCACCGCTTACTGCCGCACCGCATAGGCCGCAATCCAGGCGCACCAACTGTTCCTGCTCGAGGACATCGGGCGGCAAGCCTTGCGCCGCCACCAGCCGCATATGGGCACCATCGCTGGTTACCACGCGAACCGTGCCGGCTTGGGCGCCGGCAAGCCGGACCATGGTTCCGAGAGAACGCTCCAGCAGCTTTTCCGGATCGAATTCTTCGGTGAGCGCGCTGGTAAGCTCGGACAGGGCGCGCAGGCCCTGCAAGTCGGTGTGGTGCGCAGGATCGTCGGGCAGCAGGAGGTGAATGGCCGGTTGGTTCATGTCATGTATTGCTCCGCTTGCGCCGGCATCAAAGCCCGCCTTCGCAGTCTCATGGATCGGGGAAATATACCACGGCCGATGGCGGGCAAAAGGCAGGCGCCGATGTGCCGGATTAGCAAACGGTATCGCCGAATAAGATAAATTGGTTGTGACAGCGCGCAAATACTGGCGCATTATTGCCGTAATATCCAAGAGACCCGGGGCACACCTACGCTCCCAAGGATCCAGACAGGAGGAAAATATGGGCACCACCCCCGACATCGCGCTGATCGACGAAATCGTCCGGCAGCGGCTGGACGAAATTCTGCCGCAGAAACTCGAAGAAAAATTGGCGGAGCTGAAGGCGAACAGAACGCCTTCGATGACCATCATCGCCACCAAGGGCACCCTGGACTGGGCCTATCCTCCCTTCATCCTGTCCTCGACCGCAGCCGCCCTGGGCTGGAATGTGTCGATCTTTTTCACCTTCTATGGCTTGCAGCTGCTGAGGAAGGACATATCGGACCTCAAGATCAGTCCCCTGGGCAATCCGGGCATGCCCATGAAAATGCCCTTCGGCCCCGACTGGTTCAAAGGCATCAACTGGAACATCCCCAACCTGGTACAGGCTGGCATTCCCGGTTTCGAGTCCTTCGCCTCAACGCTGATGCGGCAGACGATCAAGAATAAAGGCGTGGCCGACATTGCGGAACTGCGCTCGCTGTGCCTGGAAGCGGGCGTGAACATGATCGGCTGCCAGATGACAGTCGACCTGTTCGGCTTCACCCACGAGGATTTCATTCCGGAGGTGAAGGAGTATTGCGGCGCCGCTTCTTTCCTGCCGATGGCGCAGGAGGCGGACGTCACACTGTTTGTATAGATGTAAAGAGTCGTTTGAAACGATCGTTGCAATTACCAAAGGAAAGGGGGGGCGAAAATGAAACGTACAGTATTGGCATCAGCGTTGCTTGCCGTCTTTGCGATTCCGTCCGCTGCGCTGGCCACGGATGGATATTTTCCCCATGGTTACGGCATGACGGCCAAAGGCATGGGCGGCGCCGCGACTGCGATGACAAGCGACGCCTACGGCGGCGCCAATAACCCGGCCAGTATGGTCTGGGTCGGCGACCGGCTGGATATCGGGGTGGATTTTTTCAGTCCCAAGCGCGACATTTCACGCAGTGGGTCTGCAAACGGCATGGATGGCTCGGTAACCAGCGGCAGTAATCTGTTCTTTATCCCCGAGTTCGGTTACAACAAGATGCTCAGTGCGGACAAGTCTCTCGGCATCACCGTCTACGGCAATGGCGGCATGAACACGGACTTCAACGGTGGGCAAATTGGAAATGCGACGCCCTGCGCCAATGTTGGCGGCGGCTTTAACACAGCCTCGGGGCAACCGGGCCCCTATAATCTGCTTTGCGGCTCCGGAAAACTTGGCATGAATCTGGAGCAACTGACCATCGCGCCGACCTTCGCGATGAAAGTCAACAAGGATCATTCCTTTGGTGCGTCTTTGCTGGTCGTGCGCCAGACTTTCAAGGCTGAGGGTTTGAGCTCCTTTTACGGATTCACCAGCACGGCTGGTCAAGGCATTCCATATGCCGCCGGCAATAACCTGACCGAGCGCGGCAATGACACGACCTGGGGTTATGGCCTCAAAATCGGCTGGCTAGGAAAAATCTCCGATGCTGTGAGTCTTGGCGCGAGTTACACCAGCAAGGCGAAAATGGGCAAGTTCGACAAGTACAAGGACTTGTTCGCCGGGCAAGGCTATTTCGACATACCGGAAAGCGTGACCCTTGGCATTGCAGTCAAAGCGACCCGGGATTGGACCATTGCCGCCGATTATCAGAGGATTGATTATTCCGGCATCAAGTCGATCTCCAATCCTAGTACGAATATCGGCAATTCTGTTGCGGGAACCGGATTTACAATCGGCTCGCTTGGCTGCGACAGTTGCCGCGGTTTCGGCTGGAGCAGCGTAAATGTATTCAAGCTCGGCGCGGAATATAAGTACAGCCCGTACCTGACCCTGCGCGCCGGCTACAACCATACCGACAACCCGATCCAGAGCCGCGATGTGACCTTCAACATGATTGCTCCGGGCGTGGTCAAAGATCATGTCACCTTGGGTTTCACCTATGATCTATCCAAGGATTCGGCGCTGACCATGGCCTACATGCATGCATTCAGGAACTCCGTTTCCGGACCTAGTCTGTTCAATCAGTGGCTCTTAAATAACGCGACCGACAAAATCCAGATGTACGAAAACTCCCTCGGCATCGCTTACAGCGTGAAATTCAAGTAATCCGAACCCGCTGCGGATGGCCAAACCGTCCATCCGCAGCGATGGCCGCTTGACAGTCACGGCAACGCGGTC
>Ga0194060_10003252_pt1 | contig 11516 bp, 7 predicted proteins | sample SepL225m_MetaG_FD_163427 | JGI IMG/M metagenome (GOLD analysis project Ga0194060, IMG submission 163427) | Anoxic zone freshwater microbial communities from boreal shield lake in IISD Experimental Lakes Area, Ontario, Canada - Sep2016-L222-5m | ecosystem: Environmental > Aquatic > Freshwater >... | reverse complement strand
GATCACATCTTCGGTCTTGAGTTTGTACTTATTCACGCCCACGATCACGTCCTGCCCGCTGTCAATGCGTGCCTGCTTGTCCGCCGCCGCGGCTTCGATCTTCAGCTTGGCCCAACCGGAATCCACGGCCTTGGTCATACCACCCATGGCTTCGACTTCTTCAATGATCTTCCAGGCCGCGTCGGCCATGTCCTGCGTCAGCTTCTCCATCATGTAGCTGCCAGCCCAGGGATCAATCACGTTGGTAATGTGGGTCTCTTCCTGAATGATAAGTTGCGTATTTCGGGCAATGCGGGCGCTGAACTCGGTTGGCAGCGCAATGGCTTCATCAAAGGAATTGGTGTGCAGTGACTGGGTGCCGCCGAACACCGCTGCCATTGCTTCAATGGTGGTGCGCACCACGTTGTTGTAGGGGTCCTGTTCGGTCAGTGACCACCCAGAGGTTTGGCAGTGGGTACGCAACATCAGGCTTTTGGGGTTCTTGGCATTGAAGCTCTTCATGATGCGGCACCACAGCAGACGCGCTGCACGCATCTTGGCCACTTCCAGATAGAAGTTCATGCCGATGGCCCAGAAGAAGGATAAGCGTCCGGCAAACTCGTCAACATCCAGCCCGGTGGAAATTGCGGTCTTCACATATTCTTTGCCATCGGCTAGGGTGAATGCCAGTTCGAGCGCCTGGTTTGCGCCAGCTTCCTGCATGTGGTAACCCGAAATCGAGATCGAGTTGAACTTCGGCATATTCTTGGCGGTGTATCCAATGATGTCGCCAATGATGCGCATGGACGGTGCCGGCGGGTAGATATAGGTGTTGCGCACCATGAACTCTTTCAAAATATCGTTTTGAATCGTTCCGGACAGTTTGTCCTGACTCACGCCCTGCTCTTCCGCCGCCACGACATAGCCCGCCAGCACCGGAAGCACCGCACCGTTCATGGTCATGGAGACCGAGACCTTGTCCAGCGGTATCTGGTCAAACAAAATCTTCATGTCTTCCACCGAGTCGATCGCCACTCCGGCCTTGCCGACGTCACCGGTCACTCGCGGGTGGTCCGAGTCGTAGCCGCGGTGTGTGGCAAGGTCAAAGGCCACCGACACGCCCTGCCCGCCAGCGGCAAGTGCCTTACGGTAAAACGCGTTCGACTCTTCGGCAGTGGAGAAGCCGGCGTACTGGCGAATGGTCCATGGACGCACTGCGTACATGGTCGCTTGAGGGCCGCGCAGGTAGGGCTCAAATCCTGGCAAGGTGTCGGCGTGTTGCAGGTCAGCCGTGTCAGCGGCCGTGTATAGCGGCTTGACCGCAATGCCGTCCGGTGTGATCCAGTTCAATGCTTCTACGTTGCCGCCGGGGGCCGACTTTGCGGCCGCCTTGGTCCAGATGTCGATTGTGGTGGGTTTGAATTCAACTAACTTGTCGGTCATGGCAGGGTCCGGTGGATCAGTTACAGCGCGCAGGTAGTACACCATTGTGGTACGGCGCAGCCTTGGGAGAGGTCAAAATTTTACATTATTTATAATTATTGATTAACAATATTGATACCAACTTACAATCGTCCTATGGCAACCCAGATGACAGCACCCCGCTCCGGTGTGTCCCTTTCACCCCGTGCACTGTACGAGGAAGTGGCGGAATTGCTGCGCCAGCGCATTTTTAGACGCGAGTTAGAGCCCGGGAACTGGATTGACGAACTCAAAATTGCGGAGGAGTGCGGCATCAGCCGCACGCCTCTGCGCGAAGCCCTTAAGGTGCTTGCTGCAGAAGGCCTGGTCACCATGAAAGTGCGGCGTGGCGCCTACGTCACTGAAGTATCGGAACAGGATCTGGCCGACGTGTACCACCTGCTGAGCCTGCTGGAAAGTGACGCAGCGGGCGTGGTGGCTCGACAGGCCACCGACGGTGAAGTGGCCGAATTGCAGCAACTTCATGGAGAACTTGAAGCGGCAGCCCTGCCCGGACAGGAAAATGCGCTGCAGTTCTTTGCAGTGAACGAGCGCTTTCATATGCGGCTGCTGGAGATCTCGAACAACCGCTGGCGCGACCAGATGGTGGCAGACCTGCGCAAGGTCATGAAGCTCAACCGACAGAATTCGTTGCTCAAGGACGGAAGAATTACCGAGTCCCTTGCCGAGCACCGCGCCATCATGGCGGCACTTGTGGCTAGGGATGCCATTACCACCACTGCTTGCATGCAAGCCCACTTCCTGAGCGGCTTAAACGCCGCCAAGTGAGCCAGTCTCAGTCGCCCTGATGCGTTTGCCGGTACATCAAGGCCGCCCGGATTCGGCTAATCGTCTCCTCCAGCGGCGCCTTGGTGGACACCTCCAACCCCAGCTTTCGTGCGATGTCATTGACTTTGGCAGGGTTGAGTGGCAGACCGCCGGCGTCAATCGCCTCGATCAGGTCGGCCGCACGTTGAAACTCGGACAACTGCATTGACTCGGACCCGAACAATGCGGAGAGCCAATTTGGTAACAGTGCCATACGAGCGCACGTCAGGGCAACCGCGCATGCGCACGTGCCATCACCTGGGCCGGGGACAAGGCCTTGAGGTGGTGATCACTCCAAACCTGGCGCCATCTGCGTGCGCCAGGCTGGCCATGGTAAAGACCCAGCATATGGCGAGCGATGGCTGGCCAAGGAGTGCCATGCGCAACCGCTTCACGCTCCATGTAGTGAACCATCTGCTCTTCCACCCACTCACGAGAAATGTTCAACGGTGCATCACCGAAAAATGCAGTGTCCCACGCGCTGAGCCACCACGGGTTGTGGTAGGACTCACGCCCCAGCATGACACCATCGACGACGCACAGTTGTGCATCCACTTCCTCGCTGCTGCGGATGCCCCCATTGATAACGATGCTTAGGTCGGGAAAGTCCAGCTTGAGTTGGTGCACCCGTTCGTAACGCAACGGCGGAACATCACGATTCTCCTTGGGCGATAAGCCACTCAGCCAGGCGTTACGGGCATGAACAATGAACACTTGGCAACCCGCTTGGCTCACGACACCGACAAAGTCGCGAACAAAGCTATAGGACTCATTTTTGTCGATGCCAATGCGGTGCTTGACCGTTACTGGCAACGACACGGCGTCTGCCATCGCCTTCACTCCATCGGCGACTAAAGCAGGCGCGGTCATCAGACATGCGCCAAACGCACCGCGCCGTACACGCTCGCTCGGGCATCCGCAATTGAGGTTGATTTCGTTGTAACCCCACTGCGCACCCAAGCGCGCACAATGTGCCAAATCCGCCGGTTCACTGCCCCCTAACTGCAGCGCCACAGGCTCCTCTTGCGCGTTCAGCTGAAGATGCCGCTCCACATCGCCGTGCATGAGCGCCCCGGTAGTCACCATCTCCGAGTACAACCTCGCCCTGCGTGACAGCAAACGGTGAAAGTAGCGACAATGCCGGTCGGTCCAGTCCAGCATCGGAGCGACGCACAGACGATGCGACGTATATTGTTGATTTATAAAGATTTTATCTTGCACAGAATATAGAAAAGGACTGATTACCGTGCACATTGGGTACAAAGTGCACGCACATGGATTGCACACGATGTCCACATTCTCTCAGTTACCGTCAGGGAAATGGAGGGTACAAGTCCGTCGGGCAGGTATATATATGGCGGCGACCTTTGCCACCAAGCGTGAAGCCAGGGACTGGTCCACAGCTATTGAGGCTCAAGCCAACCATGTCGCCGCCGGGGGATATGCCCCAGTTCCCAAGTCTGCAACCGTCGGCGACTTGATCGACAAGTACGTCAAGACCTTCACCAGGACACCCGGCAAGTCTAAAGATGCGACACTGGCGATGCTCAAACGAGAAATCGGCGAGGTAAAGCTAGGCACTGATTCAGAGTTCAGGGATGCGTAACAAATTTTTGCTAATCGATGCCAACGCAATCACCGCTCATGCGTTGAATGAGAACCTAAACCAATTTTCAAATCCAATGTCTGCATCTAGGAGTCAATACGGCACATCAAACCGTTCAACCTGCGGAACTCACTACCTGAAGTGGTTTGCGGTGCCAGTCGTAGCTCTCGCTTTGATGACTGCCGGTCCTGCAAATGCTCAGGCCTACGTCAATGTGACCATTGGCGGGCAATTTGCTCCCGGCATGTACGGGCAAATCGCGCTGGGAAACAATTCGCCACCGCCTGTCATCAATGTACAGCCCATCATTGCCGGTCGACCTTTGCACGGCGCACCTGCGATGTACCTGCACGTAGGCCCGGAGGAGTATCGTGATTGGGCCAAGCACTGCGAGCGCTACCGTGCTTGCGGACACCCTGTGCATTTTGTAAGGGTTGATGCAAACGACCGCTGGTGGGAGCGTCATGGAGAGCACCTCCGCGGTGAAGGGTACTACCGCAAACCCGAGTACAAACGCGAGGAGCGCAGGGACCATCGCCGAGATGAACACGAAAACAATCGTCGCTTAGACCGAGAGGACGGTCGTCGATAACAGGAACCTCGATCGCAATTGGCCTCCTCGTAACCGCATAGACGCGCTTAATCACCAGCATCGGTATATCTTTTGGAAATTCAACACTTCAAGACAGGCATCGGGACGCAATTCCAATAAGTGAGCGAGGGGCATTAAGTGCCCCCAATGCCACCATATAGGGTTTTCGCTGGGAATTTCCGATATTCACCGAAAAGTTCGGAGAGGAGTTCGGAGTGCAGCTCAGGAAATTTTGGACGCAAAAAAAGCCCCTGAAAATCTTGGGCTTACTGCGTGCTATCAATTTTGTAGCTTGTCTAAAGAGTCCGCTGCTCTACCAACTGAGCTAAGTTCCCACTAGGTGAAATCTGATGAGGTTTTTGGAGGCATGCTCCGTTTTCACCAGCGCGAGTTCTAGCAGGAAAACCGGAGGATTTTGGGTGGGTTCTGGGAGGATCTTGGGTGATTTTGGGTTGGAACCGGTGGGTGGTCCTGCGGGGTTCGGCAAACACGCTCAAACGTAAGTCCAACGTTCAAAAACTACACGATTTGACTTTGACTTGCCCGCAAGGGATAGTTATGGAATAGTTGAGTAGTAAGAATCGCAAAACAGGGAACTATGATGGATCTTCTGGTGACATCATCTAGTCGGCTTCACTGCAATGGCTAGCAGTTCGGCTGAGGGGTTGAAGGATGGCATAGCGAGCACTGATGCGGTTGACGTACAAGCTCTGCAGACCAGCGAAGCAAACTTCCGAACACTGTTCGAAACAATCCCGCACGGAATCGTTTTTCACGCCGTCGATGGCCAGATCACCAACGCCAATGCAACTGCCCAGCGCATCCTGGGATTGACACTGAATCAGCTAAAGGGCAAGACTCCTATCGATCCACGGTGGAACGCGCGGCGCATAGATGGCAGCAACCTTCCTGGAGAGCGACATCCTGCCATGATAGCCCTCAAGAGCGGCAAGGTCGTCCAAAACGCCGTCATGGAAATCGCTGCTCCCGAACGTGGCAGGATCTGGATACAGGTCAACGCCGTCCCACTGTTTCGCGATGGTGCTCTGATCGGTGCATACGCCAGTTTTGATGACATTACCGAACGCAAACAACTCCAGGAAGAACTGCGCCTCAGCGAACAACGCTTCAGATCGTTCGTCGAAAATGCCAATGACGTCTATTTCGCACTCAACCAAGAGGGCGAGTTCGTTTACGTTTCACCGCGCTGGCGTGAAGTCTTCGGCTACGAATTGAACGAAGCCGTTGGCCGCCCATTCATCCCATTTGTCCATCACGAGGATGTTCCCATGTGCTTGCAGGCACTGCAGGAGACCATGAGCACGGGTGGCAAACGCAGCGGCATCGAATACCGCGTCAAACACAAGGATGGATCCTACGTCTGGTATACCGCCAATGTGTCCCTCATCGAAGATCCCGCAAGCGGCAAGCCGATGCTGGTGGGCATAGGTCGCGACATTTCAGAGCGCAGAAATGCAGAACAAGCCTTAAAGGAAAGCGAAGCGCGTTACCGAATGCTTTTGGAATGGTCGCCAGAGCCCTGTGCCGTGCACAGAAGCGGTCTGGTCGCTTATGTTAACCCTGCGGCTCTCGAATTGTTGGGCGTGCCCTCCCTCCAGCAGGTCATTGGCAGCCCGCTAATGGACTGGGTTCATCCTGATTCCCGTGAACTGGTGAGAGAACGGATAAGGGCTCTGGCCACAGTTGGGTTCGCCAACCCGGTGGTGGAAGAACGATTCCTGAAGATGGACGGATCCGCCATCAGCGTCGAAGTCAAGAGCACTGCGATCCAGTACGACGGCGCTGAGGCAATTTATGTCGTATTCCATGACATCACCCAGCGCAAGCGCACCCATCTGATCGCCAAGCAGTACCAGACGGTAATTCAAACATCAATGGATGGATTCTGGATCACCGATGAGTCGGCGACGATTATCGAAGCCAACGAAGCAGTCTGCACTATGCACGGTTATACCCTGAACGAACTACTGGGCCTGAACATCTCGGATCTTGAAGCCGACGAGTCGCCTGAGGAGACAGCCGCACATACCGAGCAAATGCGGGAGCACGGTTATGTCCAGTTTCAAGCCAGACACCGTAAGAAAGACGGTTCCATCATCGACGTTGAGGTCAGCGTACAGCACTCGATTGAACTCGGCGGACGACTGTTCGCGTTCGTGCGGGATATTACGAGTCGCAAACTTATGGAGAATAAAGTACGTCAACTTGCCTTCAATGACCCTCTCACGAATCTGCCAAACCGCAGATTATTCAGCGATCGACTGCGACAAACCATGGCGGGATGCAGACGCACTTTTCTATCTGCGGCTCTATTGTTTATAGATCTGGACAATTTCAAGCCGTTGAATGACAAACATGGTCATGATGTCGGTGACTTACTTCTTGTGCAAGTAGCGCGGCGTATTTCCAACTGTGTGCGCCAAGTCGATACCGTGGCCCGATTTGGCGGAGATGAATTTGTCATCATCCTCACTGCCATAGACGCACAAGCGAGCACTGTCAGCGATCAGGCACACGCTGTGGCGCACAAGATTCTTTGCGCATTGGCGTTACCCTACACGCTCACCTTGCATGACGACGGTGGGGAGGCATGGACGCTCGATTGGTGCTGCACGGCAAGCATTGGCGTTACTTTGTTTGCGCATGATGCCTCATCCCCAGAGGACGTCCTGAAGTCTGCAGATGCTGCCATGTACCAGGCCAAGCGCGGCGGTGGGAATTCGATCCGGTTCTCGGAATAGATCGCTGCATTGGTGGCTGCGATTGTGAGACTGGGGTGGAGAAGCTTGGTGCGCCCAGTTGGGTCGGTATGGGGGGTCGGGTGAACACCGTACTTGCCAACGTTGCCCTAGACTCTCGAACATTACCATCTTGGAGCTAGCGCAGTTGCCACCTGAACAATTCCCACCTGATGCCCGCCTTGGATCTATGTGGCTCTACTGCTTGCGCACAGCCTTGATCGCAAGCGCACCAACGCTTATCGGGGTTTGTGTCGCTCTGATATCGACCTCCCTTTCGGAGATGGATCGTGGAGGCCTGATGGTCAAGTTCCCCATGCCTGACTTGTGGGAGCTATTTGGAAACATTGTCTTCGCACCGGTGACTGAAACAGCAACATTGGTTGCAGCTTTACTTCTGCTGGGTAAGACCAGGATGTCGATAAAGGAAAATTCCCTCATCTGCGGGCTTGCATTTGGAATCCTGCACGGCATCTTGCAGGGTTGGATCAAGTTTCCTATAGCTGCTTGGGGGTTCTATTTCTTTGCAACTGCCTTTCAGGTTTGGCGACCAGCATCGATGACTAAAGCGGTGTTGGCGGCATTGGCTCCGCATGTCATTGTCAATGCAACTGCAATGGCGGTACTTGCCGCATACGCAATCTGAGGAAGCATGCGAATCATCTGGTCACCCCCTTCACTGAGAAGGACACCGTCAAAGCCCTCGGAGCCCGTTGGGATCCCGCCAAGAAGGTTTGGTACAACACTGATGTGACCGACCTCGTTCCGCTTCTGCGCTGAATTCCGAACTTGGTTGTCGCTACGGAAAAGTCTGCTGGTGGCGACTCTGGGAACACGTTTGCAGCCTTTGTTTCCCGTCTACCGTAGCGAATTCACGACTAAAGAACACTCGCACCAAGCCTCATCGGGACGCCAGGTTGCCGTCCACGTTGGCATCGCCTCGGCAGGCATTGGACGTGCAATGCCGTAGCCTTGGGCCAACTCACAACCCAAATCCAGGAGGGCGCTTCCGTGTGCCACGGTCTCTACACCCTCAGCAAGAACCTCGCACTTGAAGGCATTGGCAAGACCAATCACACCAACCAGAATCGCCAAGTCATCAGGATCGTCCAGCATGTCGCGCACAAAGCTCTGGTCGATCTTGAGCATCGCCACGCGCAGTTGCTTGAGGTAAGTGAGTGACGAGTACCCTGTGCCAAAGTCATCCAGCGCAAACTTCACGCCCATGTTCTGACAGTCCTCGATTACCTGCGACACTTTTGCCATGTCTTCTAATGCGCTTGTTTCGAGCACTTCAAGGTTCAGGCTGCTAGGACTGACTTGTGGGTGCTTTGCCAGGATGTACTGCAGGCACTGTACAAAATCACCTTGCTGCAACTGGTGCGCACCGATGTTGACGCTCACGACAAGGTCCAGCCCGGCGGCGTGCCACACCTCTATTTGGGTAAGCGCTGCGTCAATTACCCACTCGCCCACTTCGATTGCTAACGGGTGATCTTCGATCACAGGTAGGAATGCGGCTGGTGCCAGCAACCCTTTCTCGGGATGTTGCCATCGAATTAGCGCCTCAGCACCGATGATTTGGCCGCTGCGCATATTGACCTTGGGTTGGAAGTGCAGTACGAATTCACCTCTCCTCAACGCCAGATCTATACGTCTGAGCGCGTCGTGATGAACACGCAGGCTGCTGTCGTGATCTGCATCGAAAACGTGATAGCGATTTTTGCCCGCAAGCTTGGCTTGGTACATGGCTTGATCTGCCTGGCGCAGAAGTTGATCGGCACCGATGTCGTTGGTCTGCGGGTAGAAAGATACTCCGATACTCGCCGAACCCTGGAGAAGCACTGAACCGATTCGAATCGGCGCAGAAGCTGCCTCAAGGAGTCTGGTCAACAGGGGCGCGCAACTCTCGATGCCATCAAGATCGATCAGGACCGCCACAAACTCGTCACCACCGAGTCTTGCCAATGTGTCGCCCTCTCTCAGCGTCTCCTTCATGGAAGAGGCCAGATGAATGAGCAGTTGGTCACCCATGTCATGCCCATGGCGGTCGTTGACGCCCTTAAATCCATCGAAGTCAAGATAGGCTACGGCGAGCTGTTGTCCACGTCGCTGCACCTGGGCAATGGCCTGTTGCAACCGATCAGCCAGCAGCAAACGATTCGGTAGATTGGTTAGTGCATCAAAGTGGGCAAAGTGCTCTAGTTGGCTCTGATGATCCTTGATGGCGGTGATGTCGGAGAGCAGGGCTACATACTGCTGCGTGTCGCCGCTTGCATCGTGGATGGCACTGATAGCGAGCAGTTGGGCATATACCTCACCGCTCTTGCGCCGGTTCCAGATTTCTCCGCTCCAGTGGCCATGCAGGCCTATGTCGTTCCACATCGCCTCATAAAATGCCCTGCTCTGTCTACCTGACTTGAGGATGCTCGGATTTTTGCCAATAGCTTCCGTACGGCCGTAACCAGTGATTCGGGTAAAGGCTTCGTTGGTATTGACGATGGTGCCGTGCGCATCGGTTATGACAATGCCTTCAAGGGCATGGTCAAAGACCCGGGCGGCGAGAAGGAGCTTGGCCTCGGCAAGTTTGCGCTCGGTAATGTCGCTATTGGTACCAATCATGCGCAACGCTTTACCGTGTTCATCTCGCTCCACCACGATGCCACGGCAAAGGACCCACATCCAACCGCTGTCCTTGCACAACATGCGAAACTCAACGCTACCGTTGCCGGCCTTTCCATCTCTGTATTGCTGCAATTCGGTGTAAACGCCAGGCGCATCCTCCGGGTGAACGCGCTGGCTCCACTCGACGATACTGTCACCAAATTCATGGTCGGCAAAACCAAGCATGTTCTTGTAGCGGGTCGAGTAATAGACCGTGTCGGTCTGGAGATTCCAATCCCACAACCCGTCGCCAGAGCCTTCAATCGCAAATTTCCAGCGCTCTTCACTGTCGATGAGTGCCTGTTCAGCCCGCTTGCGATCGGTGATAGCGACACAAGCAAAGATGAATTCTTCACTTCCCGGGCTGAGCACGCTACCACTGACGTCGAACCAGCAAAAAGTTCCGTCCTTGCGCAAAAACTCAACCTCCCCACGGAATACTTCGCCTTGCATCACCCTTTGCATCGCACTTGCAGAGAATGCCGCATACGCCTCGTCGCTGGGGTATACGATCCTTGAGGATTGGCCAATCATTTCGTCAGGGCTATAGCCGAGCATTTCTGCCAGCGCGGGGTTGACCCAGATGTACTTGCGTTCCTTTAGCTTTGCGATGCCGACGATACGGCTGTTCAGGATGGATCTTTGTTCGATCAGCAGCATTTCAACCTGCTCGCTGCTGCGCTTGCGCTCAGTGATATCCGTGTGTGTGATGACCGCGCCTGCATTGACCTCTTGGCCCAAAGGCATGACCGTCATCGAGAACCAGCGTTGTTGCACCGGTGAACCGCAAGGGTATTCGCAGGTAAAGACCGGCAAACTCCTTTCCAGAACTGCCTTAACTCCGGTATATGCAGTTAAGGCGGCAACGTCCGGACTGTCGTTAGCACCACGGCAAATGGTGAGGTAGTTGGTGCCAACGCCGGTACGAGGTGCTGGTTTGCCAGGTTCGGCGCTATTTTCCAAGGAAAACTCATGCCAGCGTTCATTGACCGCCAGGATCGCGCCAGTGTGATCCACCACGGCAATATGAGCGTCCAGCGAATTCAGAACGCCATCCTTGAAAGCCTCGCTTGCCTTCAGTAACTCTTCCCTGTGGGCATAGTTTTCCAGCAGGATGTTGAAGTCGCCAATAAGCTCACCAATCTCATCATCACGGGCCGCCTCTAATGCTCGTATCGGCTGATCAGCATTCAAGCGGGCGGAAATCGCTCCACTGGCTGCACGTATCGGAGCGAATCGCTGACGCAGCATTCGACTTATGAGCCACCACGTAAGCGCACCAGCGAGCACCAAAAAGATGAGTGCACTCACAAACAAACGCCTTAGCATAGTATCGATTGGCGCAAATGCTTCAATCACTGGCAACCTGGCAACTATGAACCAGTCGGCAGAAGGAATTCGCTTTGCTGCTGACAGTTCCTCAACTCCACGCGAACTGATGGCCGTACCAAAACCTTCATAACCTGCCATATAGCGGTCGTGCATGAAGTTAAGTCCAGGCGCAGGGGCGGGCTGCATCACACGAGTCTTGTCGGATGCTGTGACGATGAGTTGGTGTTGCGGGTCGAACAGCAAGAAGTCGCCGCGCTTGCCGTAGTGAGTTTGCGCAATCTGATCGAGAAAACTG
>Ga0194060_10003250_pt1 | contig 11517 bp, 8 predicted proteins | sample SepL225m_MetaG_FD_163427 | JGI IMG/M metagenome (GOLD analysis project Ga0194060, IMG submission 163427) | Anoxic zone freshwater microbial communities from boreal shield lake in IISD Experimental Lakes Area, Ontario, Canada - Sep2016-L222-5m | ecosystem: Environmental > Aquatic > Freshwater >... | reverse complement strand
TCGTCACGCTCACTCTGCAACTCTTCGTAGGCACTCTCCAATTCCTGATTCCGTTTTGCAACGGCCTGCTCCAATTTTTCCGCAACTTCCTTCTGCTCGGCAAGATCAGCCTGCAGCCTTTCACTAGTTGCTTCTACAGTCATCCAGGACTGAGTCAGTTCTTCTAAGGCCGCACTGCTCTTAATGCGCTCCGCCTCAAGCAGTTCATTCAAGCCGGCCAATTCATGCGTCCGCTCGGCGATCTCATGCTCCAGGCGATTTTCAGCCTCCCGCTGTTCGGCAAGCTCAGCCGCAAACTTTTCAGCTGCAACCTCAGCGGCCGATCTGGCCTGCTCCAGTCTCTCTTCAGTCTCTTTATGCTCGTCACGCTTGGCCTGCAGCTGTTCGTTGACCGCCGCCAACTCCCTGTTCCGTTCCGCAACGGCCTGTTCCAGACGACTTTCCGCCTCCTGCCGCTCGGCAAGCTCAGCCGCAAACTTTTCAGCTGCAGCCTCAGCGGCCAATCTGGTCTGTTCCAGCTTCTCTTCGGTATTTTTTCGCCCGATACGCTCATCATGCAGCTGATCTTTAAGGGCTTCCAGCTCGCTCTGATCAGCGGCCAGCTCGGACTGCATCTTTTCCAGAGCCACCTTTGCCTCAAGTCTGGCCTTTTCGAGGGTTTCCTCGGTTTTCTTTTGCTCTATCCGCTTGGCCTGCAGCTCTGCGTTTACTCTCTCCAACTCTTCAGTCCGTTTTGCAACGGTTTGCGCCAGTCTGCTCTCGACCTGCCTCCGCTCTGTAGAGGTCGCTTCCAGCCTGAATTCCACCTGGCTCCGCTGTTTGCGCTCTCCGTCAAGCCCCGACCGCAACTGTTCAATGACGGCTTCAGCGGCAAGCCTTGCCTTCTCCAGGCTCTCTTCGGATTGTTTGTGCTCGGCAAGCTCTTCCTGCAGCCGCTCAATGGCAGTTTCAGCGTCATGTCTGGTTCGCTCCAACTGCTCTTCGGCCGCTTTGCGCTCGGCAAATTCGGTCTGCAACTGCTCAGAGACTGTCTGTAATGCATGCTGACGCTCGGCAAGCCTGGCCTGCATCTCTGCATCGGCTGCTTCGGCGGCTTTTCTTGCTTGTTCCAGCTTCTCCTCGGCGGACTGGCGCTCAGTAAATTCAGTCTGCAACTGTCCGGTGACACTCTCCCATTCCTTCTTCATCTCGGCATGCTTCGCCTCAAGCTGCTCTATAACCTTCTGCATTTCCAGCGCGCGTTCATTTGCTGACTTCTGCAGGTCGAGTTCTGACTGCTGACGCTTTTCAATCTCCTCTTTCAACTGCTTGTTTACAGCTTCGGTCGCCATTTTGGCCTGATTCAACTCTGCTTCGGCGGCCTGACGCTCGGTAAACTCAACTTGCAACTGTTCCGTTACATTCTGCAATTCCCGATTCTGTTCGGCCTGTTTTGCCTGAATCTGTTCAATGGCCGCTTCAGCAGCAGCCCGCTCCTGCTCCAGCTGCTCTTCAGCCAGCGTCCGCTCGGCAGCAAGTTCCGCCTTTAGCCGTTCTACAGCCGTCTGCAGTTCCACCGCACGCTCTGAGGCTGTCTGCTGAAGGCTGGCTTCCAGCTGCTGCCGCCCGGCAATCTCATCTATAAGCTCTTTTTTGGCGGCTTCGGCGGCATTCTCCGCCTGCTTCAAGCGCTCTTCGGCCGCCTGGCGCTCGGCAAATTCGGTCTGCAACTGTTCCGTGATCGTCTGAAATTCGAGCTTCTGCTCTGCGAGCTTACTCCTCATCTCTTCATTGGCAGTCTCTGCGGCATTCCAGACCTGCTCAAGCTGTTTTTCAACCTCTTTACGCTCGGCTAGTTGACTCTGCAGCTGTTCAATGGTTGCCTGCAACTGCAGGGCACGCTCTGAAGAGCTCTGCTGAAGGCTGCTCTCCAACTGCTGTCGCTCGACAATCTCAGACTTGAGCTGTTCTACACCGGCTTCCGCTTTACGCCGCTCGGCATCCAGTTCAGCTTTGAGTTTTTCATTGGCAGCTTCAGCTGCAGCCTTCTCCTGCTTCAACTTCTCTTCAGCGGCTTTCCTCTCCTGCTCTAGTTTCTCTTCTGTGGCTTTGCGCTCTGCAATCTCGGCCGACAGCTTTTCAACGGCACTCTGCAATTCTGCCGCACGCTCTGCCGCCTGCTTCTGCTGGCTGCTTTCCTGCTTTTGGCGTTCGGCATTTTCAGCCCGCATCCGCTCTTCGGCAGCGTCGCGCTCGGCAAGTTCAGCCCGCAGCCGTGCTGCGGCTCTCTCTGACTCAAGTGCCCGCTCCACAACGGCCTCTTCGACTGCGGCATGGTAATTCTTCTCAACAAGCTGCAGCTTGCTGAACTTGACCGCACGCTCAACTATCTTTTCCAGATGGACAAAATCTGGTGGTTTCTGGATGGAGTCAAATGCGCCGTGCTTTATGGCGGCGTGCATCAACTGCACATCGTTTAGGTCTGCCATAAGGATAACCGGAGCGTCCGGCCAGTTGGCATGGATTCGGGTGAGGAGCGAAATCCCGTCCTCGCCCGGCATCTTAATGTCGCTCACAACGGCCTGATACTGCACGTCTTCAAACATGCTGTAGGCATCTTCGGCATTGCAGGCCATGTCCACTTTGTAACCGACCCTTTTCAGGTAGTTCGCCATCATGCAGCACATATCCAGTTCGTCATCAACGACCAGAATCTGTGGGTTAAGCGGGGCTTGATTAGATTTTTCCATGTGAATTATCCTCTGGCAGTTAGTCTTTACAGCTGAAAAATTATATTTTCACCCCGTAGATATCTGCTGCAATATCCTGTTCCAAGGCAATCTGGCTGTTTTCTATCTGAATGACATAAGCGGGAAACTTCTGACGGATTTTTATCACTTTTCCGGGAGAAAGGCCAAAGGAAACCAGCTTGCCGATCAGCACCGGATCCTCTTTCCGGATAAACGATATGCGCACCGAATCACCGATCTCCAAGGTACTAAGTGGTTTTACAAATGATTCGACGGAGCTCTCGGATCGCCTGCAGCAATCGCCCTCCGGTATGGGTGAGCCGTGTGGGCACTCCCGTGGGTGGCCGAGCAGGGTACAGATCGCCTCGGTCAGTCCGGGTGCCAGTGTGTGTTCATATTCACAGGCAGACTCTTCTATTGCGTCAAAAGGCATACCCAGAACATCGACCAGAAGTCTTTCAGCTATGCGGTGCCTGCGGATAACCGGCAGCGCATATGCCCTGCCATCGGCAGTCAGCGCTATCGACAAACCTTTTATATTGACCAGGCCGGATTTTTCCAGCTCAGACAAGACCATGTCATCGACAAGATATTCAGATGCATTGTGCTCCTTTTTTACATCATCTACCGTGCAGCCTCCCCGCTCCTCAAATCGCCAGATGGTCTCCAACACCTCATCTGTCACATGTAAAACTTCCACAGACTACTCCCCCTTTAAAAAGCAAAATCAACCAATCGCAGTAAATAGTTCAGGATGCCGCCGGTCAAAATAGCGCAGCTGGTTACAGAAACGATAATTGCGAGAGCCTTCTGCGAACCCTGCTCTTTGATTATGAGCATGAAATTTGTAACGCACGGAATGAAAAGTATCGTTACGACCATTGCCACAATCAGCTGCGTATGATCCATCACCCCGGAATCCACCATCTTTTTCAGGATGGCAACGCCGGCTTCGCCCCGTATGAAACCCATGATAAGTGATTCTGCAAATTGGGGCGGCAGGCCTAGAAAGCCTTTGATTACAGGGGCTGCAAGCCTCTCAATGATCGTCAGTAAGCCAATTTTATCCGCAAAAAAGAGCCCCAGAGCGCTGAAAATAAAAAGCGGCACCGCCTCCTGAAGAAACAACAGTGATCGATATGATGTCTTTGAAAGGACATTTTTTAGGCTCGGGATTCGGATTGGCGGAATCTCCATAATAAAGTTGGAGATTTCTACCGGCATCAGTTTATTAAGAACAATTCCGGTGGCGATGGTTAGAGTGAGAATAACCGTAAATACCACCAAAAAACCTGTAAAAGAGACCTGCGCAAGTATAGCCAGGATTACACTTAGTTTTGCAGAGCAGGGAATTCCGAGCGACAGCAGAAAGATGGCTATGAAGCGCTCTCTCTTATTATCAAGCACCCTGGTGGATATTGTTGCCATGGTGACACATGAAAAGCCTAGCACCATTGGAAGCACAGCTTTGCCGTTAAGCCCGATTTTCCTGAAAGTCCTGTCCAGCAGGATGGAGAGACGGGGAATATATCCTGAATCCTCAATAAAGCCAAACACAAAGAAAAAAACTGTCAAGATCGGCAGCAGAAGCCCCAGAACAGGAACAACTGCCATCGTGTAAAGGCCGTATTCGCCTACGATTATATCCCGCGCAAAGGCATACGGGATAACGGCTACCATATTTTTCAGCTGCGGAGCCACGATGGCGCCGAAAAAATCGTTCAGCATGAAATCAACGACGATACCTGCGGCAAATTTCCCGACGATGAAATAGAGCATGGTAATCAGGGTCAGAAGAATTATGGATCCCGCTATCGGAGTTAACGCCAAATCACCCAGCCTGTTTAATAGAGGCGTCGATGAAACGGGGGTTACATAGATCGACTCCTTGTACAAAGCCTCTGCCCAGAGATCGTTCGCGCGGGAAAAAACTAGGCCGAGGTGTCGGTGGAAAGTCTGCGTCGTGTTTTTTATTATCTGAGCGGCGGTCTCATCGTTCTCCAGACCGATTCTTTTTTGTGCCCAGAGAGAGGTAGCATGGTCTCCGGCAAGTGAGAAAACTGCCAGAGAAGTTTTCTCCATTTCTTCGCATGCATCTGTTCCAATCAGCCCTTTCAGGCTGTTGGCCGCTGCAACAAGAGTTGCCGACAGTTTTGACGGATAACGCGGTATCTGAGCTCTGCTCAAAGCGGAAATCAGTGACGGGATTCCGACTCCTTCAGACGCAATCGTCTCAACAACCGGGACTCCCAACATCTCTTCCAGTTTGTGCCGCTTGACCTTGATCCCCTTTTGCGCCGCCTCGTCCACCATATTTACGGCAACTGCAATTGGAATATTAAATTCGGCCAGAAGAGCGGTAAGGGTCAGGGAGCGATTCAGGTTTTTTGCATCACAGACATGAACGACGAGGTCAGGCCTCTCGTCGATCAGGATGTTTCTGGCCACCCGTTCATTATCTTCGTTGAGAAAAAGGTTGCAAACGCCTGGCGTGTCAATTATTTCAACTTCATTCCCATCCACTTTCAAGTCGCCCCTTCTCACTTGAACTGCAGATCCGGGGTATGAGGCAATCCTTACCTTGTCAGTTATAAGTCGATCAAAAACGGTGCTTTTCCCGACGTTAGGGAAACCGATCAGTAATATCTTCCTCAACTAGATTTTCCTTTTCCTCATGTGTAGTGCGGATTTTTGAAACGCAGCACAATCTCACATTGTTTTGATTGCGTCAATATTTGAGCTGAATGCGCAACAAAAATGTTGGTAGTCATCCTGTATGTCCATCACGTGGTTAACAGAACACCGCTCATCTCATTATCCGCGGGCCTGATGAATCTCTCTAACTCCCCCTCTTCCAGCTGCGCCATCTCTCCTAAGGTTATCGTCTTCAAGGTGTCTATTTCGCAGTCACCTGAATTGTACGTCGTGTTGTAGAAGGCGATCCGCTTTTCCCGATCCAGTCCCATCTGCAGCAATTGAACTGCTCCCCTCTTGATCAATTTGAGCTTCTGCAGCAGGTCGTCACGGCTGTTCACCTTCCAGACGCCAAGATAGATGGGGCTGTTCACGTTCCTGACGTCTCCTATCAGTTCACCCCGCAATAGTTCATCTCGATCACGCGGGAGGTAGGGCACAAAGTCCAGGTGCTCCGCAAACTTGCGATCCGTTGCAAAAAACTCCCCGCTTTCGGGGTCGAGTGTGAATATCATGGTACGCTCGACAGCCTGACCGTAACTTTGGAACAGAACATCCTTGTACTCTTGAAACGGGACATTCTGCCTGATATAGGTTTCATTCCTGCTGATCCGCTTGGTGATGCCAAGTAGCCACGACCCGATTGAAACGTTGTCGATGCGGCATTTTCGAACTTCTTCCTTCAGATAATCGAACGGTTTACCGCCAAAGCGATAAAGCAGAACATTCTGAAAGATATCACGCACGTTGTTGTATCTGCTGAAATGATAAATGAGATCATAACTGAACAACTCCAACAGCCGGAGCTGCCAGATGAATATGGTGATTTCAGTCCTGCTGCTCTCCTTGGTGAGTTCAATCTTCTGCGTGGATTTGATGAATCTTACATATCTGGAGCTTAAGTCCGCCAGCAGCGCCGAATCCCTGGTGTTGCTCTTCTTCATGGAGATGGTCCATCTGGTGAACTCACCTGGCGTACTTTCCACGACGATGTGGTCTGCACCAAAAGTGGAGTAGATCTGTCTGGTTCCTATACCCTCGCCGGACAGCCCGCCTTTAGTTGACTTTCCGACAAAAAGCGGCACATGATCCCCCCCTTTTTTCAGTTTCTCCAGCTCTATACCGGTACCGTTATCTGTGATGGCGAGGATGACCGTATCGGCATGCTGTTCAAGAACAAGTTCGATCAGACCGTGTCTCCCGGCAGACTTTATCGCATCTAAGGCGTTGGCGACAATATTGATCAGCGCCCTGCTGTACCTTGTATAGCTGCCGGTTACCGGTGCAGTTTTTGATTTTATGATCAGTCTCACTTCACAGGTGCTGTCTACCGCCTCTATATAGGGGATGACCCGTTCCGTGATCAGATCTTTGATGGAGACCTTGTGAGAAAGGTGTGTCGTATCCTCGTACCTGTTCAGCGTGTTGAGAAGCGCGGTCGTCTCGCGGTTTATGTCCTCGGTAATCTTGCTGAAATTGTCCACCGACATCATGGCGGTCATGTCAGAGAGTACCTTCAGTGATTTTTTCACATCGTGGCGCACCTTGGAGAGTTCCTCGACAATGGAAACATCCGTCCGTTTCGTTGAAAGCACCTTTTCCCTGAGCGCCTGAGCAGTGACCGACATAAGATGAAACTTCATCTTGCGATAGACGACGTGATCTTCGAAACTAAAACCTTTGCTCTTGAAAAAATCGATTGAGCTAATGAGCTTGTCCCACACATAGAGATAGATATGGGAATCCGGGGAGACCGAGTGAGCAAGATGGCAGACAAAGGCAGTCCCGATTCCTTTCCCTCTGCAGAAAGGACTGATCACCTGTCGGTAAATATGAAATTTTTTCTGGTCGGCAGTCGCATATACGAGAATATAGCCGAGCAGTTCACCCTTTTCGTACCATACGAGGCTATGTTCGTAGTCGATGTCGATACCCTTGTCCAGGATGTAGGGAGAAGGAATCAGCAGAGAGTCGATGTTGAGGAGCGGGAGTTGCCTGATTGTTTTTTCATATTCGGGGGTCAATTTTTTTATGCAGGGGAATTGATCCGGCTGCCATTGCATAGTGTATTATCCTCCTTTTTTTGTTTGTGCTTTTCCTGCTTGCATAGAAATACCGGCATATGTAGTATAATTGCAATTTAATGTCACTTTAAGGCGATAATGACAATATCACAAACAGCAGAAACTGCCATAGACAATATGACCATAAGTGTTAGGCGCTCACCGCTCCGTTTCTGCGCTGAAACCGCCCCGGTTCTGCTTTGCGAACACTGTTTGCCTGCATGAAAATAAAGAAATCCATCAAAGTAGAGCAGTATCTGCAGAAACACAACGTTGCGACACTGGCAAAGGTGCGCTGGTACAGAATAGTCCCGCAAAAGATGTATTTTATCGACAATTCATTCGGCTTGGGCAACCGCGATGAGATAGAGTTGTCAGATAAAATCAGTAGCGTTTCACTATGCCAGACGAGTTTATCAAATTGAAATCCGCTCCATTTTAAGGGATCATCGTGAAAGCACCTTTACTGCAGCGTTGTTGGGTTACATTTTCCGTTTATGTCATCGGAATCTACGCATCTTTTTTGAACAGATTCATTATCAAGGGGAGCAATAATATTCCGCACAGCGGTTCTGTCCTGATAGCTTCGAATCACATTTCATCCTATGACACCATTTTTCTCCCCTGGGCCGTAATAAGATACAATCACCTTCAGATGCTCTGGGCACCGGCCAAAGAGGAACTATTTGAAAACCCCTTCCTTCGCCTGCTCTACTCTTCCTGGGGAGCCTTTCCGGTCAGACGCAAACGGGATGTCCGCGCCGGCCGCAAACTGAATGATCTGCTCTTCGACCAGAAAGTCATGCTTTTCCCCGAAGGCACCCGCCACAAAGATGGAAAACTGGGACCGGGCAACCGAGGCGTTGGAAAAATCATCTACGACACCCGCCCGGCAGTGATTCCAACCGCCCTTATCGGGCTGAACAGCTGGAAGTTTCCTGGGTTTAAACAGGAGGGTACGGTTGTTTTTGGTGAGCCCATAGACTTCAGCGACCTGTTTCAGCTGGAAGATTGCAAAGAGACGCACCTGCTGATAGTAGAGCGGCTTATGGCGGGAATTGCTCGCCTGCTAACCGGAGAGGGAGGTGATTGTGGCAGAGAGTGAAAAAACGATGGTGGAAATTTTTTGTGATGGCGCCTGTAGCGGCAACCCGGGACCGGGCGGCTATGGTGCAATACTCAAATGCGCCGGACGGGTTAAAGAGTTGAGTGGCGGCGCCAAAGACACCACCAACAATAGGATGGAGATGACGGCGGCCATCGAAGCGCTTCACCAGCTTACACGCCCCTGCAGGGTTATCATCACAACTGATTCTCAGTATCTGGTTAAAGGGATGACCGAATGGATATCAGGCTGGCAAAAAAAAGGGTGGCTCAACAGCAAGAAGGAACCGGTACTGAATAAGGATCTCTGGGAAATGCTGCTCGCGCTGTCCAAAAGTCATTCGGTGCAGTGGAAATGGATTAAAGGGCACGCCGGACATATTGAAAATGAAAGGTGTGACCAACTCGCGCGCGCAGGAATCCCCTCTCAGTAATAGACCCTAAGGGTTTTGAAAGCCCTTAGGGTCTATAATCCCATCGTTTACTCCCCTGACGCGTTCCGCGGCTTTCCATCTCAGCATCTATCAGGTTCAATATTTCGAACTTCTTAAGCGACCAGAGCGGTGCCACAAGGTTTTCATGTCCGCCATCACCTGTCAGGCGGTGAATGAGGATGCGTGGATCCAGAAGCTCCAGAAAGTCACAGACCAGCCCGGCGTAATCATCTCTGCAGAGAACCTTCACCTCACCACGGTAGTACATATCAGCCAACTGTGTGCCCTTCATAATATGCAGCAGATGCAGCTTGACGCCACCAACGCCGAGCCGGTTCAATGCTGCAGCCATTGCCAGCATTTCTTCTCTTGTTTCACCCGGCAGCCCGAGAATGATATGGGCGCATACCTTCAACCCTCGATTTGCGGCCAGTTGTATGGCTTTAACGGAACAGGCGTGGTCGTGACGACGGTTCAGAAAGGTCAGGCTCCTGTCATGTATCGACTGCATACCAATTTCAAGCCAGAGGTATGTTTCGCCGTTAAGCTCCTGAAGGCAGTCAAGAACCTCCTCTGGCAGGCAGTCAGGACGGGTGGCGACTATCAGGCCGACAATATCGGAAACGGCAACTGCTTCGGAGAACAATTCTCGTAAACGTGCAACATCAGCATATGTGCTGGAATATGCCTGAAAGTAGGCGATGAATTTTTCAGCGCGGTACTTTCGGCGCATAACCTCTTTGCCGTCTTCAAGTTGTGCTGAAACAGTCAGGTCACGCCGGATTCCGCTTGAGGCGGAGCCATGTCCGCCACAGAAGACACAGCCTCCTAAGCCTAGTGTGCCATCACGGTTAGGGCAGGTAAAGCCGGCATCGACTGAAATGCGTTGCACCTTGCATCCAAATTCCCGTTTAAGTTCGTCTGAGAATCTGTTGTAGCGTTTTAGCGTAGTGTTCATCTCCGATGCAACGGTACCTGAGCCTCGCAGGGGACTCCGGTTTGACAGAGGCCGCAGCCTGTCTGGGGAGTGCCGTAAAGTTCGGAAAGAGCCGCAGGAGCGGTGCCGTATACCAGTTCCCGGCATTTTGCCTTGTTGTGCCCATCCCGTGATATGGCTCCCACCGGACAGCGGCTGATGCAGGCGCCACAGCTCCCGTCATGGTAATGGAGGCAATTGGAAAGGTGGTTGAGAGATGTGCGAGGCGTAGGGGTAAGCTTCAAGTCAGTAATGACACTGCCACAGCGATGAGCAATTCCCCGAATTGTGATGAAACCGTCACTCAGACTGAAGGTGCCTAATCCGGCGGCGTACGCCGCATGACGTTCCGACCAGGTGGAGGCAATGCCGACCGGTGTGTCGCCAAACTCTTTCCAGAGCGGAGAGTACTGGGGAGCCAGAGCAGCATGACCCTTTTCAGCCAACCAAGAGACAAGATGCCGCCGCAGGTCACCGTTGACGGTTTCACCGTTGGTGCGGGTCAATGCCCATTCACGTGATGGCAACTCCCTCCTGGAGCGGTTGCTCTCACGTACAGTGCGGTTGATGGGAAGTATCCAGCTTATTACGGTCGCAGCGCCCGCAAGTAGTTCATCAGGCAAGAGATGAAACGAGCCGATAATCTCCCGGTATTCATTGAATATCCGGTCTTCAGCTGAGGCAAATCCAACCTGTGGCTCATCCAGGTACGGGCTATCGCTATCCGGAAGACGATTGCCCGGATGTGCTTCAATGAAACGCTTTATTTCATAGCTTAGAAGCTCTTTCATAGATTGATGCCTCCTTAAGCTTACATTAGAGAAAGCATATCCGCTTTAACTGAGTGGACAGGGGTACTATTTTTGATTGACAACTGACAGCCATACCAGGGTAAATTAGCTTGCGGATAATAGTGTAAAAAAGAGCTGCGTCAAGAAATTATATTATTTTGTTGTAAATTCCATGTTAAAAATAGGCATGTTAAAAATAGGCATTGACATTCATTCAATAATGAGGTATCCAGTCTTTTTATTTTGAGCCGCTAGCTCAGTCGGTAGAGCACCTGACTTTTAATCAGGTGGTCGTTGGTTCGACCCCAACGCGGCTCACCAAACAATTCCAGGGACTTACGTTGATTCGTGAGTCCCTGTTTTGTTTTTAAAACCCTTCACGTATCCTCTCACGTATCCTTTAGCAGTAAAAACTTTAAAATCTGATACAGCAGTTTCATTCCTGAATATCAGATTCCTGATCGTTTTCATGCTAATTTATCTGGTGGATTATAGTGTGCCGCTCTTGCTGCAATATATTCCGTAATCGCCTCATTCACCAGATGGGTCATAGGTTTTTTTTGTCTGTTTTCCAAGCCGGTAAAGCACAGGAATGTGCTTCTCATCAATTTTTGGTGAATACATGATGCTCTCTCCTATTCGATGCCGATTGCCGATGTGAGATCGACATCCCTTGGCTGCAATACAAAGGTGTCTCCGTTAGGAAACTGAAAGTCAGCACAGTAG
>Ga0194060_10003249_pt1 | contig 11519 bp, 11 predicted proteins | sample SepL225m_MetaG_FD_163427 | JGI IMG/M metagenome (GOLD analysis project Ga0194060, IMG submission 163427) | Anoxic zone freshwater microbial communities from boreal shield lake in IISD Experimental Lakes Area, Ontario, Canada - Sep2016-L222-5m | ecosystem: Environmental > Aquatic > Freshwater >... | reverse complement strand
GCGTTTCTGCGTTATTATAAAGATCACATTATACGTTCAAAGTAGCCAGCACATCATTCATTACCCTTACGGCATCTGCACTTTTGCTGAAGGCTGCTTGTTCTTCGTCATTTAATTTATAGTCAACAATTTTTTCCCAGCCATTTTTTCCAATGATAACGGGAACGCCTATGCAAATATCCTTTTGTCCATATTCACCTTCCAGGTAAACACAACAAGGGAATAATTTTTTCTCATCTCTTACAATGGATTCAACCAATGCAGCACCGGCAGCTCCTGGAGCATACCAGGCAGAAGTGCCGAGTAAACCGGTAAGGGTAGCGCCGCCTACCATGGTATCAGCAACTACTTTCTTCAGGGCATCTGCGCTTAAGAAGTCTGCCACTGGTGTTCCCTGGTAAGTAGCCAGTCGGGCTAATGGGATCATCGTCGTATCTCCATGTCCGCCTACAACCACAGCCTGCAGGTCGGTAGCGGTGCAGCCAATGGCGGTTGACAAATAATATTTAAATCGGCTGCTATCCAAAATGCCACCCATACCAATGATCCTGTTCTTTGGAATGCCGCTTGATTTCAATGCTAGGTAAGTCATGGTGTCCATCGGGTTACTGATGATCACAATGATGGCATTGGGAGAATGTTGCAGGATATTCTGGGTAACTGTTTTTACGATACCGGCATTGATGCCGATCAGTTCTTCTCTTGTCATGCCCGGTTTACGAGGAATACCCGAAGTGATCACGGCTACATCCGTACCGGCTGTTTTGGAATAGTCATTGGTACTGCCAATGATCTTTGTATCAAAACCAAGGAGGGTTGCGGTCTGCATCATATCCATGGCCTTGCCTTCCGCTACACCTTCTTTGATGTCGAGTAAAACCAGTTCGGTACACAGTTCTTTCCGGGCTATATTATCGGCACAGGTAGCACCAACTGCGCCAGCGCCTACAACAGTTATTTTCATGTAATAAGAATTTTGGGTAAAAAAAATGATTTGCGGGGCAAAGGTAATTCATTACCGAATTAGTGGATAGGAGGAAATACAAATTTTGATATGATTTTGCTCATTAAAATTGGTACGAAGCAGGCCTTATTTGTTAAGGGCATCCAGCAGGAACTGTTTTTCAGCATTTCCTCTTTTCATAATGGTAAAGGTTCTTTGTTTATTGTAAAAAGCCAGCACGGGGACGGTATTGGGCTGAAAGAAGCCACCGAAAAAATATTTAAAATCCTTGCCCAAGTGGATATACCCGTATTTTTCAAGGTGATTCTTTTTATAAAATGCCCGGTTCTTGTATAATGGCTCTTCTCCGGAGATCATGATCAGGATTGCTTTTTGAGCAATTTCGGGCATAGAAAGGATCAATTCAAGTTGTTGCTGACAATGGTCGCATTCGGGGTGAAACAACATGAAAATGGTTTGCTTGCTGCTATCCAATACGTTTTCAGTGAATACCGTAGAATCAACCGACAACAGCTTAAAAGCCGGTAGCAGTTTTGATTTCAGATAAGGCGGAGTAGTGTCATACTGCGAAAAAGCCACAAAATTAATGCTGAGCAGGAGAATTATAATTCCAAATTTTTTCATGTAAGATATATAAGGTTAAAATGCTTCTGCAATGCGTTCTACTGGAACAGATTCATCAAATGACCTGATGAAATGCCCTTTTTTATCGTACAAAAATAAGGCTGGAAATGCCCTTATTTGATAAAAGGTTCCAAAAAAATAACCGGGGTCTCTGCCCATGGTGATATTCGGGTACGATGCGATCTGGTACTGGTCATAGAATTTTTTAATAAATGGAAATTCCAGCGGTGAGCACATCACAAATTGAACTTTTTTGAATAAGCTGATATGGGCTGTTATTTCCTTGATCTCGTGCTGGCAGTGGTCGCAATCCGGACTAAAGATCATGATGATCGTCGCTTTCTTTTTGCTCAGGTTATCGCGGGTAAAGGAACTGCTATCGGCAATATTGGTAATTTTAAATGGGGGGATCACCGGAAATCGGAGATATATCGGGGTGCTGTCTGATTGGGCCAGCGCAATTTGCCCCCAAAAACCAGCAAGCAACAAAATGACTAACTTTTTCAAGGCGATAATTTTATTAAAGCTAATTTTTTTGTTTCAAAACAGGATGTTAAGGCATTTCCCTGTTTTTTAATAACGATTTCGGATTTACCATTACTATCTGTACTTTTGCAGCCATTTAAAAACAGTAAACATGGCAACTACAGCAGATATGCGTTCGGGGCTCATCATTAAAGTGGATGGCAGTCTTTATACGGTAATCGAATTCGGACAAAATAAAACAGCCCGCGCAGCCGCAAAGGTTTGGGCTAAATTAAAGGGTGTGGATAATAACCGTACCATTGAAGTAACCTGGAACAGTGGCGAAACCATTTTTCCGGTTCGGGTGGAAAAGAAGGCCTACCAGTATTTATATAAGGATGACACCGGTTATAGCTTTATGGATACCGAAACATTTGAACAGATAACCGTGGCAGAATCGATGGTGGATGCACCAAAATTTCTGAAAGATGGTCAGGAAGTTACCGTGTTGATCAATGGTGAAACCGATATGCCAATGGGGGTTGAATTACCCGATAAGATCGTGTTACTGGTTACTTATAGCGAACCGGGAATGAAGGGCGATACCGCCACCCGTACCTTAAAGCCGGCTACTGTTGAAACAGGGGCCACTGTAAATGTGCCATTATTTGTGAATGAAGGAGAACTGATCCGGGTGAATTCCAAAACCGGGGAATACGTAGAAAGGGTTAAATAAATAGGGTTTTACATAAATTATTAGTCTGGGTAGCATGTAAATGTTACCCATTTTTTATTTTGTGAAATTTGCCCATTTTTGCCCATTTTTCGCCCATTTTTAGGTCATTTTCCCTGAAAATGACCCGTTTTCCCTTATTTTTTATTTTTTTTACTTGCATATTTGAACAATCATTTACTATCTTAGCCCTCCGTTTCGCAATTAAATTTAACCATTTAATCATTCTACATGGACATCAAGCAAATTCAGGAATTGGTAAAGTTGATCAACAAAACCAATATTGGAGAAATCACAATTGAAGAGGAAGGCGTAAAAATCACCGTTAAACAAAAGAAGGATCCCGTACAGCATATTGTTGCGGGTGCTGCTGCCCCAGTTTATCAGCAAGCCCCGGTTCAACAGGCACCAGCTGCCAGCACTTCAGGTGCAGCTACTAAACCAGCCGCTGAAGCCAAGGTCGATAACCTGATCACCATTAAAAGTCCGATGATCGGTACCTTTTACCGCCAGGCCGGTCCGGGCAAACCCATCTTTATAAATATAGGAGATGAAGTAACTCCGGGTAAAGTAGTATGTATCATTGAAGCCATGAAATTGTTCAATGAAATAGAAAGTGAGATCAAGGGTAAGATCGTGAAAGTATTGGTAGAAGATGCCAGTCCTGTAGAATATGATCAACCCCTGTTTTTAGTTGATCCAAGCTAATCCACCAATTTGTTCCATTCAGACTAATTTATTTATGTTCAAAAAAATATTGATTGCTAATAGAGGCGAGATTGCCCTGCGTGTAATTCGTACCTGTCGTGAGATGGGTATTAAAACCGTAGCTGTTTATTCTACAGCAGATAAAGATAGTTTACATGTTAAGTTTGCCGATGAGGCAGTTTGTATTGGCAAGCCTGCCAGTATCGACAGCTATTTGAATGTAGCCCATATCATGGCCGCTGCCGAAATCACCAATGCCGATGCGATCCATCCAGGATATGGTTTTTTGGCAGAGAACAGCAAGTTTGCCAAGATCTGCGGCGAGCATGGCATTAAATTTATTGGCCCTACTCCCGAGATGATCAATTCAATGGGCGATAAAGTAACGGCCAAAGAAACCATGATCAAAGCAGGGGTGCCGGTTGTTCCGGGTGTGGATGGACTACTGGAAAATGTTGCCCATGCAAAGAAAGCCGCAAAAGAAGTTGGCTATCCGATCATATTGAAAGCTACAGCCGGTGGCGGTGGTAAAGGAATGCGTGTGGTTTGGGAGGAAAGCGAAATGGAAAGGAATTTCGATAATGCTAAAACAGAAGCCGCTGCGTCTTTCAAAAATGATGGTATCTACATGGAGAAATTTGTGGAAGAGCCTCGTCATATTGAAATACAAATTGCAGGAGACCAGTACGGAAATATTTGTCATTTAAGTGAAAGGGATTGTTCTATTCAACGCCGCCATCAAAAGCTGCTGGAAGAATCACCCTCTCCATTCATGACCACCGAATTGCGCAAGGCAATGGGCGATGCCGCCATTAAAGCTGCCGGCGCCATCAATTATGAAAGTGTAGGTACGATAGAATTTCTGGTTGATAAGCACCGCAATTTCTATTTCATGGAAATGAATACCCGTATCCAGGTAGAACATTGTGTTACGGAAGAAGTAATTAATTACGACCTGATCAAAGAACAAATAAAAATCGCTGCCGGAGAGAAGATCACCGGTAAAGCCTATTTCCCTCAGATGCATGCCATCGAATGCAGGATCAATGCCGAAGATCCATACAATGATTTCAGACCCTCTCCCGGAAAGATCACCGTGCTTCATCAGCCCGGTGGACATGGGGTGCGGATCGATAGCCATGTGTATGCAGGTTATGTTATTCCTCCTTATTATGATAGTATGATCGCTAAACTCATTGCGGTGGCACAAACCCGTGAGGAAGCCATCAACACCATGAGCAGGGCACTTAGCGAATACGTGATCGAAGGCGTTAAGACCACCATTCCATTCCATCAGCAACTGATGAGGAATGAAAGCTTCAGGAAGGGAGACTTCACTACCAAATTCATGGATAGTTTTAAAATGCAGTAATCTTTTACTGAATTTTATTTTACTCAACGGCTGATCTTAATTCAGCGTATAGACTTGTTATTGAGTAAACAGGGGGGTACGACTGTTCTATTTTTCCTATCTTTATTCATACCATTAATAACAGCTATGCATAAAATATGGATCACGTTCATCTTACTATTTATCTGCCTTAGCGGATTTTCACAAACGCCTCAATACACCGAAAAAGAATATGCCCGATCTCCTCACTGGATCCAGATGATGGAAATTGAAGGCGTGAATTTCAATGAAACCCTGAAGGCCTATGCCGTATACTGGCAGCACCATACAATGCCTGAAGAGGAGGGCGACCGCTATACAGGAAAGACCGATCAGTCGGTAAAGAAAATCTCCAAAAAAGAATTAAAAGAAAGATGGGCAGGTGCCGATATGCGCTTTCAGATCAAGAAATTCATGCATTGGAAGATCATGAATGAAACCTTCGTTAAAGAAAATGGCTGTATCATGACGGCCGAGGAAAGAATTAAATTTCACCAACAGCATCAATGAGCGCCATGAAATTAACCAGCAAACTACTCGCAATATTTTTATTGATCAGTTCTGTAGGGGCTGCACAAAACTGGGTACAAACCGGGCCGGTAAATTTTCCGGTGAATGTTAGCGGACAAATCAATGGCATTGGTCGGGTCACCCAGATCAAATTCCATCCTTCTCTTCCCAATAAATTATATGTTACCAGTGCCAGTGGTGGCGCCTACAGCAGCAACGATAACGGTAACTCATGGACGCTGTTAAATACTGATAAATTTCCGGCTACAGCCTGTGCGGCCATTTGTATTGACCACACCAATGATCAAATATTATACCTCGCCACCGGCGACCCCAATTATTATGGCGGTGGTTTTGGTATTTATAAAACCGTAGATGCTGGCGCCAACTGGTTACCCGCCAATACGGGCATCGGAACCCGGATGGCCCTGGAAATGCTGATGGATCCTGCCGATCATCAGGTACTGGTAGCCGTTACTAATGATGGCATCTGGCGAACCAGCAATGGAGGCGCTAGCTGGACCAATGTAAAATCGGGCGGTGCCTTTGAGGATCTGAAAAGAAGACCCAATACCAATACACTTTTTGCGACAACCGCATCACAACTATGGACCAGCACTGATTTTGGCCTTAGCTGGACGCAGGTAACCAGTGGACTGGTGATTCCAGCGGGTACCAACGGAATGCGAATTGGCGTAAGCGCTGCCGATAACAATATCGTATACCTGCTGGCCAATGGCAACAATGGGGTATTGTTCAAATCGGTTAATGCAGGAACAAGTTTTTCTTTGGTGTACAGCAGTGCCACACAATGTATTGTTTGTTATAATAGTGATCCACTCAGTACCGGACAAGGAAATTATAATCTGGGTATGTGCGCCGATCCATTCGATGCCAATCATATTTATGTGGTGGCACATTGTTTATGGGAAAGCAATAACGGAGGTACCAGCTTCCAGCAGAAAACAGAATGGTATGCCATATTGCATACCGATCATCACCAGGTAGAAGTAAATCCTTATGATGCCAATCAATTGTGGAATGTGAATGATGGAGGTGTTTGGAAACGCAGGGGTACCAATGATAGTTTATGGGATCCTAAAAGCGATGGGGTAGGTGCAACGGAAATTTATCAGGCTGGTCAAAGTCAGGTAGATAAAAAAATAATTTCCATCGGCACCCAGGATAATGGAGAACTTTTTTATGATGGGATTTGGAAAACAAACCGTGGCGGCGACTGGGGCAGTAGGGTACAATTTGATTATTCTCCGGAAAGCACTATCTACTATCTTGAAGCCGGCGAACGCAGGTCTTTTTCTCCTTATGGAGGAAGCACTACATACAATAGTCCTTTTGCGCCTACCAATAACTCCAGGATCGGCTTCCATCCCGGCCTGCCCAATGCAGCAATACTGGCTCGCGATAGTTTATTTATTTCCAATAGCCTGAATACCGCCGCTCCGGTTTGGACCAATATATTTTCATCCACCACCGCGATCCGTGACCTTTGTATCTCTTCGGCAGATTCAACAATTGCCTATGCAGTGGAAAATGGTTCAAGGTTCATTCGGGTTACCAATTGCTGGGGTACGCCGGTAACTACGGTGTATACCATTCCCAATAGCAGTTCCTCACGGGGATCTGTAGCCGCTGTAAAATCAAATGTAAATGTGGTGTATGTAAGCGCCAATGGTAAAATATATCGTACACCGGATCAGGGGGCTACCTGGCAAGACATCACCTATAATTTACCGGGCACCAATATTTTAAAGATCTACCACGATGATTTCAGTGCCAATGAAACAGTGTATGTATGCACCGCTAATAAAGTGTATACAAAAAACAATGCCGCTGTACAGTGGACCGATATCAGTGTTAACCTGCCCAGTATTGCTAATGTTACCGATTTCATGATCTTCAACAATGGTACGGTGGCCAGTAAATTACGGATCAGTTATTATGGCCGCGGGGTATGGGAATATGTGATGCATCCAAACTTTCCGCCGGTATCGAATTTTTCGGCCAATAAAACATATATCTGTCCGGGTCAGTCAATACAATACACCGACGAGTCTGATGGCAATAACCTGACCTATGCCTGGACTTTCCCCGGCGGAACACCAGCGGTTTCAACTGCACAAAATCCATTGGTGAGTTATTCCGCCGCTGGTATTTATAGTGTATCCCTAACCGTTACTAACAGCAACGGCTCACAGGTTAAAACGAAAAGCAATTATGTGGTGGTGGGAACCGGAACGCCTCAATTGATCACCGAAGGATTCCAGGGGGCAACGTATCCGCCATTGGCCTGGACCTTACAGGATGCAGGGAATGACGGGTTGAACTGGTACCGGAGTAATCTGGCAGGAGGTTTTGGCAATAGTTCAAAATCCATAGCCTTCGATAATTATAATAATGATACACAGGGAAACAAAGATCAGATCAGGGTTCCGGTCCTCGACATGCGCGGTTTCTCATCTGCCCGCCTAACCTTTGATGTAGCTTATGCACCCTATAGTACAAACAGTTATCTGGATAGTTTGTTGATCGGTGTATCCTCCGACTGCGGTGCCAATTTCACCTATTTGTATACCAAGTTTGGAACTTCATTGGCAACAGCACCCGTGAATACCGGAAGTACATTTGTGCCTACAGCCAGTCAGTGGAGAACCGATACGATATTCCTCAACAACTACCTGACCAATAGCAATCTCTTGATCGCCTTTGAAAACAGGGGTCGTTTTGGGCAGCAATTGTTTATCGATAATATAAACCTGCAATTGAATCCGCTTGCAAAATTTACAGCCCTTGATTCTGCAGGATGTATGGGCACGGTGATCCGTTATACCGATCAAAGTACCGGACTGGTGAATAGTTGGAACTGGACATTCGCAGGAGGTACACCGGCCAGTTCGAATCTGCAGAATCCAACAGTCAGTTATGCATCACCCGGAACATTTGATGTGTCGCTGGTAGTGAGTAATGGCAGTGGAACGCAAACAAAAACGAAATCTGCTTTTATTAAAATATATCCGGCACCTACACCCGTGATCACAAACGCGAGTAATAATTTATTATCCTGTTCCAGTGCTGTAACCTATCAATGGTATAATGAGAATGTATTGATGGCCGGAATGGTTCAGCAAACCTACCAGGCCCTTAAGAATGGTAATTATTCGGTTAAAGTAACTGATGCCAATGGTTGTGCCGGATCATCTGCTCCGTTCATCGTGAGTGGAATTGCAGATGCGGTACTGATCTATCCTAATCCGGCCGGGAACACCGTGTATATTGGATCCAATAATATTTCAGGGAAGGCAGAACTTAAAATATTTGCTTTTTCCGGAGCGCTGGTGGTGGATCAGATCATTGATGACCTGATGGGCCGTCATCCGATCGACCTGCGTCAATTGGCGGCGGGCATCTATGAAATAAAATTGGTTACTGAAAAAGGAATATTCCTAAAAAGGTTGCATCATACTGGAAAATAGCCCGCGATCAAATTTCGTATATGCGATATTGTTAGTTGCCGATCATTTTTTTGATCATCTTGCCCAGCATCATCAGGGCATAGTCTACATCATCACTCCAGGGCTTACCAAAGCTGATGCGGATACAATTGCTGTAGGCATGTCCGGCAGAGAATATTTTACCCGGCACAATAGAAATATGTTGCTTCATCGCTTCCGTTCGCAGTTTAAAAGAATCTACTTTTTTGTTCAGCTCCAGCCATAATATAAATCCTCCATGCGGACGCGATACTTTTGTATCGGCCGGAAAATAATTGATGATGGCCTGTACATACCGAAGGCTTTGGGTATGCAAGGCTTTGCGCAAATGTTTTAAATGGTATTCGTACCTGCCATGCATTAAAAAATGGGCCATGGCGGCTTGCGTTAGGGTAGGGCAGCTGATGTTCTGAATTCTCTTCAGCTGATTCAGTTCTTCAAAAAATCTGCCGGGGATCACCCAGCCGATACGATATCCCGGGGTTAATGATTTTGAAAGCGAGGAACAATACATCACCCAACCCTTGGTATCGTAGAACTTGCAGGGTTTGGGCCTGGTCTTGCCAAAATACAATTCACCATAAATATCATCTTCGATCAGAGGAACCGAATGCTTGGTAATGAGATCAACCAGTTTTTTCTTGTTGGCTTCGGGGATGCAACTGCCTAATGGGTTATTGAAATTGGGCACAAATACACAGGCCTTTATTTTAAATTTCTTGATGGCTTTTTCCAGTGCAGGAATATCAACACCGGTAACAGGGTGTGCAGGGATCTCTACTACTTTCAGGCCTAGGCTTTCGATGGCCTGGTAAATGCCGAAATAGGTAGGACTTTCCACCGCTACCGTATCACCATTACGGGTAACCGCTTTTAGGCAGAGGCAGATGGCGTCGAGGCAGCCGGAACTGATGATGACCTCATCGGGTTTAACCTTTCCTCCCCAGTTAAAAGCCAGTTTGGCTACCTGCTTGCGCAATTCAAGGTTTCCCTGCGTGTGTTCGTAACTGATACAATGGTCCTTGGTATTGCGAAGGGCGTACACTACCGATTTATTGATCTTGGCTGCAGGCAATAAGGCCACATCCGGAACGGCGAGCGCCAGGTTGATCACATCATGCGCCACAATATCGGTGTAGATGGAAGCGATCATTTCTTTTACCGATACATTGCTCGTCATGGCATCGGGGGTGCTCAGTTCGGGCAAGGCGGGCAATCGATGGTGATTGAAGCGAACATAGTAACCCGACTTGGGTCTTGATTCGATCAGTCCCTTTCCTTCTAATTGATAATAGGCCTGAAAAGCAGTACCCATGCTGATGCCATATTCTTCACAGATCACCCTTACGGAGGGCAGTTTATCGCCAATACGCAATACATCTTCTGCGATCATTTTTTCTATGCCTTCGGCTATCTGCAGGTATAAATGGTCATCGGATTTGAATTGTTTTTTTGCCATGACATGGGTAGTTTAGTTGCCCTTTATTGATTGGGTAAAATTAATCTGATCTAGTCGAAAATACAAAAACTGAATCTGTTTTATTTCGCCAAAATGGTGAAATTTTGTGTTTGATTTATTTCTAAAGATTGTTTGCTTCATCATTCATTGTTTTCTACAACCGTAGTACTAAACATTGAATTGGTTAGCTCCCAACCTTAAACCCTTAAACCTTTAAACCTTAAACGAGAATCCATGACACTCACCGCCACCTTCCCCGTTCATAAAACAGCCTTATCCCGTATCAGCGAAGTTGATTTTGATCAGCTTGAGTTTGGCAAATATGTATCTGATCATATGTTGGTATCCGATTATAATGCTGCAAACCCGGAAGGTAATGGATGGGATACACCCGAGATCATCCCTTTTTCAAATATTAGTTTAAGTCCTACCACCCTTGCCCTCCATTATGGCCAAACCGTTTTTGAAGGCATGAAGGCATTTCGTATGGCAGATGGGCGCATCAATATTTTCAGGCTCGACAGGCATTATAATCGTTTTGTGAAATCGCTCGACAGGATGTGTATGGCCATTGTTCCCCGCGAAATTTTTATGGAGGGGTTGATGCAATTGATCGAGTTGGATAAGGATTGGGTGCCGAAGGCAGCGGGACATGCGTTGTATATCCGTCCATTTATGATCGCAACAGAAGCCAGGTTTGGCGTGAAGATATCCGATGAATATCGTTTTATGATCTTTACCGGTCCGGTGCCATCATTATACACTGAACCCATCAGGGTAAAAGTAGAAACAGCTTATGTACGTGCTGCCCGTGGCGGTACCGGTTCGGCTAAATGTGGTGGAAATTATGGTGGGGCTTATTTGCCTACCCGTCAGGCCAGGTTGGAAGGATATGATCAGGTATTATGGACAGGAGGGAAGGACAATATGTTCATTGAAGAATCAGGTATGATGAATGTGATGTTTGTGATCGATGGGAAATTGGTTACCCCTCCATTGTCGGATTCTATTCTAGATGGCGTAACCCGCGATTCATTACTTACCCTTGCAAAGGACCTTGGTTATATAACCGAAGAGCGGCCTGTAGCGATCGCTGAATTGGAAGCAGCATTTAAAGCAGGAACGATCACTGAAGCATTTGGTGCGGGAACGGCTGC
>Ga0194060_10003248_pt1 | contig 11522 bp, 12 predicted proteins | sample SepL225m_MetaG_FD_163427 | JGI IMG/M metagenome (GOLD analysis project Ga0194060, IMG submission 163427) | Anoxic zone freshwater microbial communities from boreal shield lake in IISD Experimental Lakes Area, Ontario, Canada - Sep2016-L222-5m | ecosystem: Environmental > Aquatic > Freshwater >... | reverse complement strand
CTGGTCGAGGGAGGCGTGGTCGGCGTGGGTCTGGCTCTGGCACTCCTGGCAGTGGCAAGGAGTCGACTTCGTGAATCCCCGGGAGCGATTCCGGATGTCATCAAGATCGCCGTGGCCGGGGCACTGACCGTTACCGGCATTCATTGCTTTGTCGACTTCCCCGCCCATCTTCCTCTTTACGCGATGGTCTTGGGATCCCTTGCCGGATTAGCGCTGCCGGCCAACCCTGATCCTGGAACCAGGAAGGGGCGCGCCGTCCTGCTGCTGCCCGCACTGATCGGCATGGCGGGCGCCACGGTCATACTGATGACTCATCCAGCCATACTGAAAGACCGGGACGATCCGGAAACGTTTTTCTCAGCGAAATATCGTGAATTGAATCAGGCATTGATCTGGGCGCCAACTTCATCCGCATGGCTCTATTGGGGTCGCGCCTTGTACAAGGAAGGTGCGACCCGGGGCGAAGTCGGACTCTGCAGCGAGGGCGTCACCTGCATGACGCGGGCCTGCGAGCTGGATCCTCAGAATTACAGACTGTGGTATGAATTGGGGAGTACGCGGCTCGCGCTCAAACTCTACGATGGTGCGGTGGAGGCCTTCAAACGGGCGAACCAGATCCGGCCCTGGCTGACTCCACCCTCTATCCCGGGGAGGCCCTGACATGAATCATTTCCTCTACGGCGCCTCGATCCCCTTCGCCCTCGGAGCCCTGATCTATTTCCTTCGGGGCTGCAGGGCCAATCTGGCGATGCTGATCCTTGTGCCGCTTGCCATGGGAGCATTGGCCGTGTGGGCCTCCGCGCCGGACATTCCTCGCATGCTCGGGTTTCATGATCTCTACATGCGAATCCATCAGGATCCGCGCATCAACATCTTTCTCTGGCATTACACGCTTGATCAGATCGAAGTTGAATCCTCCTGGTATGGGGTCGGGATTGCCCTCGAGGCCGCCGCCGTGATGGGAGTCGCATTCAGGCAACTTTTCCTGGAGGAATCCAAACATGGCTGATGCCTCCATTCATTTTGCCGTGGGACTGGCACTGGGTATGGCGCTTGAATCACCCCGCCTGCGCCGGGTATGGCAATCCAGGAAACCCCTGGCACCCCCGGTTCTCCGCTGGATGGGGTCATCATGGGGCATGGCCATCTGGGCGATTATTCCGAGCCTCCTTCGCTATTCCGGAATCCCGGAAGGGTTCTGCCGGGGCTGGTGGATGAATGTCTTTCTCCTCCATCCCCTGATTAACCGCTGGGGCCCCCATGCCACCATCATCGGTGCCGTGGCGTTGGTTTCCTGCATCGCCTTTCAGTATGGAACGATTCTGGCGTGCATTCTCCGCGCAAGAGCTCACGGTCGGGAGTCTTCAGGGTAACGAATGGCATGTCTTCTGGCCGATGCCAACAAAGAAATACTCAATCAGCGCTGATGCGGTGTCATCTTTTCCGCTTGACCAAAATTGCGAAAATTGCGATCTGAATCGATTCAGATGCCAGAAGATGGATGCCAAAGGCGGAATTTTAGATCAGCGAGAGTCTGTCAGATATTTGGGATGTCTTTTGGTTCCAAACAGTTAAGTTCATGACGCCAGCATGCAAAGGGTGGTGCCTTGACACCAAGGCAATGCAGATGTAACTTCCGACTAAATAAGGCTGGCGGAGTCCTTTTGGGTTGACCATAGGAAATCACCGCCAGTGGTACACTATATGTTCTGCGAAAAGAAGTGAAGATAAGAGACGCTGAGAATTCAGACACTGCGGAACTCGCCCGGATAAAAAAGCCGGAAGCGATTCATAGAGATCGCATTCGGGATGCTGCAGAGGGGGAGTTCCGGTATCTTGTGTGTGTGGATGACAGTGGTCGTATCTGCGGGCACGCCTGTCTCGTGTTCCGGCGTCCACGCGCCTGGCCGCCAGATCCGGGGAACTCACCGTACCCCCGTGTGATCGATGTGATGATCGCCGGTGAGAGACGACGCCAGGGGTTGGGTACAGCGTTCATGATGGGGCTGGAAGCCATTTGCAGACAGGCGGGGTTGGATCAGATTCACCTCAGTGTCGATCCCGACCGCAACACGACGGCATTGCGGTTCTATCAAACACTGGGTTACACAGCCGCGCCTGGCGAACCACAATGGCGGACGTGGTCATTCAAGGATTCCGAAGGTAATGTTCACGAGGGAGAGGGCCTTGATCTTCGGATGTCGAAGATGATCGCAGAACCACAGAATGGCGGGTATTCGCCGCCCGCTGCGCGGTCGGATCAATCCACACCCTGAACGTTCGACAAGACTGATGAAGAAGAATTTCAGATTCATTCGAGTAGGGACACTGACAGACGGGGATCTGCATCTGGTTCTGACAAAAACCACGCCGGCTGACCCGATCAAACGATATGTCCCTGGATACGAGTTCGAAATGCGAACGGCCGGCAGCGAAGCTCGGGTCGGGACTATCCGCCTTCGGATCGGTCGTATACGGCCTCTGATAGGTTGGTGCGGTCATGTTGGATATGATGTAGTTGAGAAGTGTCGAGGCAGGCGTTACGCTGCCCGAAGTTGCGGATTGGTGTTCCCAATCGCGTATGCACATGGTCTCAGGACAATCTGGATCACTTGCGATCCGAAGAACATGGCCTCAAGGCACACTTGTGAGATCGCAGGGGGCGACTACGTGGACACAGTGCCCGTTCCCAAAGGAACGGAAATGTATGTGGAAGGCAAACGGCGCGTCCGAAGGTACCGATTCAATCTGAAGAAGATAGTTCAACAAGCGGTGCGGCCTATCGCCGCTTGCGCGGCTCAGGCAGACCACTAACGTTCGATGAAAGGAGAATTAGGATGAGAATGAGACGAGTTGCCCTTGGTGCGGTCGCCCTTTTGGCCGCAACTGTTCTGCAGGGCTGTGCGGTGTTCTATGCCACAGACAAGACCGAACCGAATGGTTCAACCGAACGTCAGTTTGGGCTCTTTGGTGGTTGTCTCCCGTTGTGGCACTATCGGAGCGAGAAACCTAGCGCGCAGCAGCCGAAACCGGAAGTCAAGGCAAAGGAGACTCCCAAGGCGAACTGGCCGTCTGCGCAATGATGTCATCGAACACGGCGGACCAGCGACGGGAGTACCCGCGCCTGAGAAAGGAGAAAATCGAATGACACAAAGCAGGCATGCGTTCATCTGTTGCATAGTCGTCTTGTGGTCCATGGCGGTTGCCGGCGGCACACAGCCTGTGGATCGTTTTGACAACGTCGTCAAATGGTTTGTGTTTTGGGGCGGCGAAACGAAAGATCTGAATCAGCATCACGATGTCCCGAATCAAGCCTTTGCCGTTGATTTTCTGGTCATTGACAGCATCGGCAAGACGCACAAAGACGATCGAACGCGACTGATTTCCCGCGCCGGGGCGCGGGAAATCAGCGGTTCATGACAGTCGTTGGCCAAAATAGATTGATAGCATATGTATTCTTTTGTATTCTAATCGTCAGCGAAATGAAGAACAGGAGGAGCGAATGTCTAAAACAGTGACGTTACGACTTGACGATACGATCTATCAGTTATTCAGAGGTGTGGCCGAACGGGAGAATAGACCTATATCCAACTTTATCGAGACGACTGTCCTGCGTTATGTGCAGGATTACGAAACCGTTGATGAGTTTGAGATGGGAGAGATCCGGGCAAACACCGGACTCAATCAAAGCCTGAAACGGGGATACCTGGATGCCAAACACCGGCACGGTTCATTCGTCTGAATTCCGGGTCTTTGAGACTGATGAGTTCAAAAAGGCGTTAGCACGTCTGGGGCCACCCCCGTTTCTTCCAAAGAAACTCGATAGTTACATTTACCCCCAGTTGCGGCAAGGGCCGTATTTTGGGCCTAAAATTCGCAAATTGCAGGGGTACACACCCGCCACTTGGCGATCCCGAACAGGTCCGTATCGAATTTTCTATTCAGTGGACGAGGCAGAAAGAATTGTGTTCATACTGACCATCGATGATCGAAAAGATGCATAATGAAGAGATCTATAGGACCGACGATGACAGCAATCGGCTTTCTCTTTGCCGGCGTCTCGTGGAAGTACCTGCATGATGTGTGGGAAGGAATCAGAATTCACACACCGCCATGCGCCCCAATCGGGGACACTACTGTCCCGATTGTGTTCGCTTTCACGGCGGCAGGTGCTGCCGTCTGCCTTGCCGCAACCATGTTTCTTATTCGCCGCTGGCGCTGGACATCCCTGGCCATACTTGCATTGGCTCTGAATCTGGCGGCCATATCCACTTGGGGATATTGGATCGGGAATGAAATGCTACTGCCATACGATCAGTTTTGTGACAAAGTCGGAATGCCGTAAACTTCCTCTGGCTACTCGATTGGGGAAAGGAAAAAATGATGACAAAGAAAGAATACGTGGAGGTGATCAAAAGCATCCGGGCAATGCTGGCGAGCAGTGTGGACGCCAAGTGCACCTGTCCTAAGACCAAATGCGAATGGCACGGGCGGTGTCATGAGTGCGTCCGCATCCACAGGCACTACGGTGACCATGTTCCGAATTGCATGCAGTTCATGTTCCAGGATCGCATCCGAGAACTGGCACGGGCTGCGGAGATGACCGCAGAACCGAAAGCGAAGACGCCGGACGAGTACTGGGACCATGTCCGGATGGTTGCTCCATTGAAGAAGAGAAAGACCCCATCACGCCCTCGCTCGGCACGTCGCTGACGCGCCGAAACTCAATCGGATGGTTTTCGTCAACCTGCGGACGGGGCGCCGACACCTTCGACCAAGAATATAATGAAGAAGGTTCATAAGTTGGAGGCCGAGGAATTGCTGCGCGGGCGAATCGGAGAAATCCGGCGCCGGCCTTTTGCGGACCTTGTGAAACTTCTCGACACCGCCGACTGTGTTCGGGATTGCACCCTACCCCAGCATCTCCAGCAGGTGCTTGACCTTCTGACATTTTCCATGAAGTTCCTGCCGGGATTTCTCAAACTGGGCGACGACTTCGGGCTTCGCCTTGCTGATGAAGGCCTGATTTTCGAGTTTTTGATTGGCCTTTGCTAAATGACCAGCCAACTCCTCGAGCTGTTTGGATAGCTTCGCCGACTCGGCCGCGATATCAATCAAGCCCTCCACAGGCATATAGATCGTACCGATTGGCGTCAGGGCACTCGGCATGGCTTTCCCAGGAGTGAAGCCATCGTCAATCGTCACGGTTCCGGCCTTGAGCATGGCAACCAGGGTCGCCGTATCCGCCCTCAGTTGAGCCGTCAATTCCGAAGTGTTTGACTTGACGATGTAGTCAATCTTCTGGCCTGGAGCGATACCGCAGTCCACGCGCAACATGCGGCCGATGCTGATCAGTTCATGCCGGGCATCCACATAGGCGGCACCTTCCGCCGTGGCTCCCCATCGCGTCAACCCGTCCGTCAGGGGCTTGGGCCACGGCGCATTCATAATGGTTTCCGAATCAGCGCCGTATCCCATCCCATGCCACAACTCCTCGGTCAGGTGCGGCATAAAGGGATGCAATAGGCGCAGGGAGTTTGAAAAGACATAGTGCATGACCTTGAGCACTTCCGCGCGACGGGATGGATCCTGCCCATACAGGACATCTTTGGAATATTCCACGTACCAGTCGCAATACTCATGCCAGATGAACTCATAAAGGTCATGCGCGGCATCATTGAATCTGAACCGCTTCAGATTCTCGGTACAGGATTCGATGGCGCGACTCAGTTTGACGAGGATATGCCGGTCATCGGCGCACAGTAAAGCGGGATCGAAGTCGCCACCTTCGGCGCGCTTGCCGTCCTGAACGGGCACCGGCGTCGCGGATTCCTGCATCTGCATGTAGCGGGCCGCGTTCCAGATCTTCGTTCCGAAATTGCGTCCGATCTCAAATTTCTCATTGGAGAGATAAACATCCTGCCCTGTCGCCGTGATCATCATCAGGCTGTACCGGAGCGCATCGGCGCTATACTGGTCAATAATCGTCAGGGGATCGATGGAATTCCCCAGACTCTTACTCATTTTCCGACCCTTGTCATCGCGCACCGTGCCATGGATGTAGACTTCCCGGAACGGGATGTCGCCCATGAACTCAATACCAGCCATGACCATGCGTGCCACCCAGAAAAAGATAATTTCGGACGCTGTGACCAGTGTATTGCCCGGATAGTAGAATTTCAGATCCTCGTTGCTCCCGGGCCAGCCAAACGTGCTGAAGGGCCAGAGCCAGGAGGAAAACCAGGTATCCAGTACATCCTCATCCTGCCGGATCTTCTCCGACTGGCACGTGGGACACTGCCCGGGCTTGCCCCGGGCGGCCCATTGATGATTGCACGAATCACAATAGAAAACCGGAATGCGGTGTCCCCACCAGATCTGGCGGGAGATGCACCAGTCGCGGATATTCTCCATCCAGTCCCCATAAACCTTATTCCAGCGATCCGGAACAAATCGGATGCGTCCATCCAGAACCGCCTGAAGCGCGGGTTCCGCCAGCGGTTTCATGCGCACAAACCACTGTAACGAGAGGCGCGGCTCAACCACCGTATCGCACCGGTAACAATGACCGACTGCATGCTGGTGGGTCTCGATTTTTTCGATCAACCCCGCCGCCGTGAGGTCGGTGACAATACGCTTGCGACATTCAAACCGATCCAACCCGATGTACGGCCCCGCGCCCTCATTCATGATGCCGTCGGGATGCATCACGTTGATCGGAGTCAGGCCATGCCGGCGGCCCATGTCGAAATCGTTGGGATCGTGCGCGGGAGTAACCTTGACGGCCCCGGTTCCAAAAGCGGGATCCACGAACTCGTCCGCGATGACCGGCAACTCGCGGTGCAAAACGGGCAGACTCAGTGACTTTCCAATCAATGCCTTGTAACGCTCATCCTTCGGGTTTACCGCGACGGCCACGTCACCCAGCAGGGTTTCCGGGCGCGTGGTTGCAACAACCACGAACTCCGTCGCCGTCAATTTGCCGTCCCGCTTGACAGGGTAACGGATGTAATACAATTTCCCGGCCGTATCCTGATGCTCGCTCTCCTCATCAGACAGGGCGGTGTGACAACGGGGGCACCAGTTGACGATATAGTTGGCGCGATAAATAAGCCCCTTGTCATAGAGTCTGCAGAACACTTCCTCAACCGCTTCACTGAGTCCGGCGTCCATGGTAAAGCGTTCCCGTTCCCAATCGCAGGACGCGCCTAACCGCTTGAGCTGGCGCACGATCGTTCCGCCGTACTCGTCTTTCCAATCCCACACCTTCTTAATGAACGCCTCACGCCCCAGGTCATGGCGCGTCATGCCCTCCTTGCGCAGGGCCCGTTCGACAACATTCTGGGTGGCTATACCGGCATGATCGGTTCCGGGCATCCACACCGTGTTCTTGCCATCCATCCGTTGCCAGCGCACAAGGATGTCCTGAATGGTGTTATTCAGGGCATGCCCGATATGCAGAATACCTGTTACATTCGGAGGCGGGATCACTACGCAGTAGGGAGTCCCCCCGCGGGAGGCGTCGCTATGAAAGCAACCCTGTTGCTGCCACCACTGATACCAGCGGGTTTCGACAGACTTCGCGTCATACTGTTTCTCAAGTTCTTTCATGCTTCTCTTCCTGAAACAGTTTGTATTCCATGCTGTCCACCAGGGCTTCCCATGACGCCTCGATGATATTGCCGGAGACCCCGACGGTGCCCCACTGTTGTGTGCCGTCACTGGATTCGATGATGACCCGTGTTTTTGCGGCGGTCGCTTCCTCCGGATCCAGAATGCGAACCCGGTAATCGGTCAGCACGATCGTCTCGATTTCCGGATAGAAACGCATGAGCGCCCTGCGCAAGGCGCGATCCAGGGCATTCACGGGGCCATCGCCCTCCGCCACCATATGCTCAACCTTGTCCCCCACGCGCACCTTGACGCTCGCCTCGGAGAGACACGGTTTGTCCTTGCCATCCTTTTCAATGATAACCCTGAATCCCTCCAGTTCGAAAAACGATTTGTGCTTGCGTAATACCTTCTGCACCAGAAGCCTGAACGAGGCATCAGCCGCCTCATAGGAATACCCCTGCTTCTCAAGGGACTTGAGCGCCTCCAGAATCTCCTTCACCTCGGGGGATGACTTGTTCAGTCCCACGCCCATTTCAATGGCCTTCAGCAAGACACTGCTCGCCCCTGAGCCCTCCGAGATCAGGATGCGCCGTTCATTGCCGACACTGTCAGGCGTGACATGCTCAAAGCTTCGGGGATTCTTTTGCACGGCATTGACATGCATTCCCGCCTTGTGGGAAAACGCGCTGGCTCCGACATACGGGGCCTTGGCGTCATGTCTCAAGTTGACCAGATCGTCGGCAAAGATCGACAAGGCCTTCACATGGCTCAACGCCCCTTCGGGTAGGGCTCGGCAAGCCATTTTGAGTTCCAGTGCCGGAATAACCGAACACAGGTTGGCATTGCCGGTTCGCTCGCCATAACCATTGATCGTGCCCTGCACCTGAACCGCCCCCGCCCGCACCGCCTCAAGACTGTTCGCAACGGCCAGTCCGGAATCGTTATGGGTGTGGATGCCGACTGCCAACGGGAATGCCTTCACCACCTCGGACGTGATCCCAAACACCTCGTGCGGCAGCGAACCCCCATTGGTATCGCACAACACCAACGAATCGGCCCCGGCCTCGAAGGCCGCCTTCAGAACATCCAAAGCAAAGGACGGACTGTCCTTGTATCCATCAAAGAAATGCTCGGCATCAAAAACCACCTCACGCCCCTGATCTTTCAGATAGCGAACGGTTTCAAACACCATCTTCCGATTCTCCGCCGCCGTTGTGCGCAAAACATCCGTGACATGAAGTTGCCAGGACTTCCCGAAAATCGTCACCACGGGAGTCGTCGCCTCGATCAGGCGCCGGACATTATCATCCTCATCGACGGTCGTATCGGCCCTTCGGGTACTCCCAAAAGCGGCCACCCTGGCATGGCGCAGGGTGTGTTTCCGGATCTCGCGGAAGAACTCCATATCCTTCGGATTTGACCCCGCATACCCGCCTTCAATGTAGTCCACTCCGAATTCGTCCAGTTTCAGCGCCATCTGAATTTTTGAAGTTCCGGAGAACGAGATCCCCTCCCCCTGGGATCCATCACGCAGGGTGGTGTCATAGATCGTGATTTTGCGTTGCGTTTTCATTTTGAGGCTGCGTTAAAGAATGCCGAATACAGGGATTGAACCGCTTTCTTGCGATCCATCGCCTTGACGCCGAACATCATGCTGATTTCAGAGGATCCCTGATTCAACATTTCCAAATTGACACCGGCATTGGCCAGAGCCGTCGTGGCGCGGGCGGCCACGCCGACCGTGTAATGCATCCCCTCGCCCACAATCATCACGAGAGCCAGTCCCCGATCCAGATCAATATTGTCGGATCCCAGTTCCGTGCGGATACGGGCCAGAACCGTTTCCTCCTTTTCCTTGGTGAAGTCCTTTTCGCGGAACACGACCGAAATGTTATCTATCCCCGAGGGGGCATGCTCATAGGACAACCCCTCCTCTTCCATGATCTGGAGCAGGCGCCGACCAAAACCGACTTCACGGTTCATCATATATTTATCAACATAGACCGCGCAAAATCCGTCAGAACTGGCGACCCCCACCACGGTGCCACCCTCATACTTCCGGTTCGGAACAATCCGGGTGCCGGGCGCTTCGGGCCGATTGGTGTTTTTGATGCAAATCGGGATCTTTGCCCGGACTGCCGGAATGATCGCCTCGTCATGAAAAACGCCAAAGCCGGCATAGGACAGTTCCCGCATTTCCCGGTACGTCAGGAGTTCGATCGCTTCGGCTTCCGGCACAATCCGGGGATCGGCGGCAAACACGGAGTCAACGTCCGTAAAGTTCTCATAGAGGTCGGCCTTCACGGCAGCGGCCAGAATGGCGCCGGTGATGTCAGACCCGCCGCGTGGAAAGGTCGCCACGGCGCCGGTTAATGTCACGCCGAAAAACCCCGGAAAGATCGTAATCCCCGGCGCGGATCGCAAGGCCGCCAGCCTCTCATAGGATTCCGGTAAAACCGTGGCGTTCCCAAAATCGTTGCTCATGAGCAATCCGGCTTCCTTGGGACCGACATAATGGGCGTCCACGCCATTTTTTCTAAAAATCTCAGCCACCAGTTTGGCGCTGTTGTCCTCCCCCGCCGCCTTCATCAGATCCAGGAATCGCCCCCGGTGCGAGGTGTCGGACGCGAGCCGGGCCAGCAGGTCACTCTCGATCTGACGGGTCACCGCGTCGCCGACTCCCGCCTCGCGCTGGATATCGGCATAGCGCAACACAATGGCTTTCAACTCGGACTCACCCGTTTTCCCGGAGAGTTTGGCCTCCGCACAGGCAATCAGCATATCGGTCACCTTGGTGTCATTGGAGTTTCGTTTGCCAGGAGCGGAAACAACCACGATCCGGCGGGATGGATCCATTTTGATGATGGAGCACACCTTCATAATCTGAGTGGCATCAGACACCGAAGATCCGCCGAATTTTGCCACTTTCAAACTGCCTGCCTTCATCGCTGTCATAATCATTTCTCGCTTCCCGGATCTTCAATCCTTAGACATACGGGTTTTCCGCCCAATGCCTGTTTTTCCTCCAGCGCATTCAACGCTGCGAATACATTTTTTTCCTGTGCCCGATGTGTCAATATCACCACCGCGACATGGCGTCCGGCACGATTGGGCTCCTTCTGCAAGATGGACGCCAGACTGATCCCGTGCTGGCCCAGAGTCGTCGTCACCACGCCGAGGATACCCGGCTTGTCCAACAGCGTCAGGCGCAGGTAATACCGGCACTCAATATCTCCCATGGCACGGAAGATGACGGATGCCGGGGCGACAGGATTATAGCGGGCCAGATGAGCGCCCTCGTTGAGAATACGGGCCACTTCAGCGAGATCACTGACGACGGCGCTGGCGGTCGGCATGCGGCCTGCGCCACGACCGTAGTATACCGTCTGTCCGACGACATCGGCATCAACCACCACGGCATTGAAGACGCCCATCACCGACGCCAGCATGTGCTCGTGGGGCACCAGTGTAGGATGAACCCGAACCTCTACATGGCCCCCGCTGGCTTTGATCACGGCGAGTTGCTTCACCCGGTATCCGAAATCACGGGCATACTCAATGTCCGTTTTGTTCAATCCGCGAATCCCTTCAACATGGATCTTTTCCTTTGGTATCGTAACGCCGTAGGCCAATGAGGCCAGGATGGCGGCCTTATGGGCCGTGTCATAACCGTCGATATCCAAACCCGGATCCGCTTCGGCATATCCCGCCGCCTGGGCTTCCTTCAAGGCGTGTTCGAAGGTCACTTGTTCACGCTCCATCTTGGTAAGGATATAATTGCAGGTGCCGTTCAGGATGCCGTAGATTCGTTCGATCCTGTTGGCCACAAGGCCTTCCCGCAGGGCACGGATGATCGGCACCCCCCCAGCCACGCTCGCCTCGAACCAGACCCCTGTCTTCTTCAGGGT
>Ga0194060_10003247_pt1 | contig 11523 bp, 11 predicted proteins | sample SepL225m_MetaG_FD_163427 | JGI IMG/M metagenome (GOLD analysis project Ga0194060, IMG submission 163427) | Anoxic zone freshwater microbial communities from boreal shield lake in IISD Experimental Lakes Area, Ontario, Canada - Sep2016-L222-5m | ecosystem: Environmental > Aquatic > Freshwater >... | reverse complement strand
TCTACATGAGGAAACAATTGCAAGTAAATGTTTCAGAACTAAAAGATTCAGCAGGCGGAGTCCAGAACATGCCGTTTTGCTGGAGTCGCGCCGGTCAGAAACGCGAGAATCCTTGCGCAGGCCTAGTATTTCCATCCCGCCCGCAACAGAAACGGTCCCAGCGAGGTCAAAATATAGAGGCCGCCTGCAATCATCAATATGCCCGCTGTCTTCCTGTGACGCAGGATATTTTGGTCGATAGAAAAGTGCATACGGTCAAACAGTTTCACCATGCCTTCGGTAGAAATCCAGCGGTTGCTTGATTTCTCGATCTCGCGCAGCAAACTCGGCCTTGCCATAACGATGGCGCCGACCAGTGCGGCCAGCACGCCGCCGATCAGCAGCACTCCGACGACGGCGTCCCACAGTCCCCAGTGGCCGGCTGGCATGGCGGCGGAAATTTTGCGCATGTTGTAGTTAAACAGGAACGTGTACAGGATAAAAATCGCGCCGGCCAGCAAGGTAGCCCCGACTACGCGATGATACCGATAGAAATATCGCTCGATCCAGCGCGGGCGATTGAACTGCTCATTGACCTTGTCCGCACTGATCCATCTGGAAAAATATTGATTCCAGAATACGGTTCGCTCGGAGTTCCACAGCATCCCGGCGCCGAGCAGCACACCGGCAATGCTCCCGAGGCAGAGCAGGATCAGAAAAAATCGCAGCAGGATGTCTTGGACGATGGTCATAGTTAATTAATTCGCTCCGATGTGCGCGCCTGTTCCACTTGCTTTGGGTTCAGGGTGCTTCCGCAATTGTGTGTTGTGTCCGGTGCGAAAGAATAGCACGGCACTGCGGCGGTAGTCGGTCTTGCCAAACTGCATGGATTGATTCCAATCGCGCGCCCGGTTCTGGAACGGCTCCGGCCGGCGGGATATTTTATTCACCCGAGCATCATCGATACGGTGTTGAAAGAAGTCGGAGAATAGCCTCCCATGGCGGCGGTTCCGCTATTGGTTCTTGGCGCAGTATGCGTATAATCCGCACCAGTGATGAAGGACTTTTTCCGTGGAAGGAGTGTTCGATGACGTTTTCGAAGAAGCTACCTCAGGATAGACGGCAGTGGCGCCGATCGGCCGGATTCACGCTGATCGAACTCATCATCGTCATTACCATCGTCGGCATCCTCGCCGCAGTCGCGTTGCCGCGTTTCGTCAACCTGCAGCGCGACGCGCGGATCGCGAAGGCGCAGGCGATTTTCGGCTCCATGCGTTCGGCGTCGGCCTTGGCCAAGGCGCGCTGCGAAGCGGATCTCGCGACCGGTGCCGTCGGCCTCTGCACCTCGGCCGCGGGGTCGGTGAACAGGGACGGGGCGCTGGTGCTGATGGTGAACCGCTATCCGGCGGCGACGGCGGACGGCATCGATCTTGCCGCGCAGATCCTGGCCACGGACGGCCTCACGATCTCTGGCGGGGGCGTCGGCGCCAGGACGTACGATATCCTCGGGGCCTCGACCGCGATCCAGTGCCGGATTTCCTACACGGCGGCGATTGCCAATGCGGCACCGGTGATGACGGTTGATACGACTGGGTGCTGAGCGCAAACCATGCCCGGCCGCACCGGGCATCCTGAATGTCAACGGGGCCGAGTGACTCGCGCGCCCATTCCTCCCGTCTTCGTCGTGCGCAACATTCCTGTAGCGCAAGCGAAATTTCAAGTCGTTTGGCCAATGAACTTTTCTGATAACACCTTGCATGGTGAACGCGCCTGGGTTGGGCGCCGTTCGCCCACTAGGGTGTTTCACGAAATTTTGCAGAAAATTCATTGACAACAATGGGTTAATAGATTAACTTAACACTTTACTGAGATTTTGGACGCGACAGCTTGAAATTTGCTCGATCCACTTCGGCGGCAGGCTGGACGGTATTCGCGGCGGACGCGAAGAAACTGCGCTATATGCAAAGCAGCACAACGGGCAAGCCCGGTGTGTTGGCGTTCGGCGAAGCGGAACTCGCCGGCGACGGGCTGGCGCAGGCGTTGAAGGCATTGCGAATTTCGCGACCGGGGCAGTGTGCGGCGCTGCTGCCAGCGGGCGACTATCAGATTCATCTGGTCGAGGCGCCGGAGGTTGCGGCACAGGAACTCAAATCGGCGATGAAGTGGCGCCTCAAGGACGTCATCGATTTTCCGGTGGAGGAAGCGGGCTACGACATTCTCGATCTTCCGCCAGATCCGCGTGGGGCTGCACTTAACCACTCGGTCTATGCCGTTGCCGCGAAAAAACAAGTGCTGAAGGCCTGCGTGGACCGCTTCGACAAGGCGGGGATCCCGATCAGCGTAATCGATATTCCGGAAACGGCGCAGCGCAACGTCGCGGCGCTGTACGAGAGCGACGACCGCGGCGTAGGCTGGCTTTATTTCGACGAATCGGGCGGCTTGCTCACGGTGACCTACCGCGGCGAACTCTATCTGGCACGCCGGCTCGACATCACCCTGACGCAGTTGCGCCAGGTGCAGGGCGAGGCGCGCAGCGACCTGTTCGACCGCGCGCTGCTGGAACTGCAGCGGACGCTGGACAACTTCGAGCGCCAATTCAGCTTCATCGTGATGGGCAAAGTGATGGTCGGTCCCGAACCCGAGGATACCGGCCTGGTGGCCCACCTGATCGCGAATCTGGACACCAAAGTCGAGGCGGTGGACCTGCGCAGCGTCATCGACGCACCGCGGGACCAGCCACTGGACCCGGGCGCGCAGTGGCGCATGTTCCACCTGATCGGCTGCTCGTTCAGAACCGCGGCACCGGCGGCATGACCCAGGTCCCCCAATTCCCATGAGCCAGCAGATCAATCTTTTCGACCCGGGCTTGCGCACGCGCCGTTCGCCGCTCACGGCGGCCACCATGGTTGCGGCCGTTGCGGTGCTGGTGGCGGGAATGTTCGGCTATCACCAGTTTGAACGGCACAGCCTCGCTCAGGCAGGGGCATTGCGCGACCAGGCCGACTCGCGGGTGACGCAGCTCAGGGCGCAATTGGCCGTCGCCGGTTCGCAGTCCAGGCGCGATGCGGACAAGGCGCTGCTGGACGAAATCGCCCGCTTGGACGCCCGCGTGAAAGGCTGGCAGGATCTGCTCGAGCGCCTGCGCGGCGCCGGCATCGGCAACACCGAGGGCCACGCCGGCTTCATCGAGGCGCTGGCGCGCGAACACGCCGACGGGGTATGGCTGACCGGAGTTGCGATCGGCGGCGCGGCCGGAGGCTTCAGCATCCAGGGCAGGGCGCTGCGCCCCGAGTTGTTGCCCGGCTATCTGCAACTGCTCAGCCGCGAAGCGGCGCTGCGCGGGAAGCGCATCGGCGACATGAAAATAGTTCAGTCGTCGCAGGACCTGTCCAAGGCCGGTGCGGGAAATGCAGCTGCCGCGACCAAGCAGGGTGCGGCGAACGCGGCGGGCGGTATTCGCCGCCCGGACTACGTCGAATTTTCCATCGGCACCGACGCTGCGGCCGATGCGGGCGGATAGCGCATGACACGCTACTGGAACCTGCTCTCCGAGCGCGTCGACAAGCTGAACCTGCGGGAGCGGGCAATGGTGCTTGCCGCGGCGCTGCTGCTGGTCTACACGGCCATGGATACGCTGCTGATTGCGCCGGTTCAGGCGGCGCGCAAAGCGGCGCTGGACGGATACGCCCAGAGGCAGAACGAAATCAATACCGTGACCGCGACCTTGGAAACCCTGGCGCGCAGCCGCAGCGAAAGTCCGGACGCGGCAGCTCTGCGACTGAAAGCCTCGCGCGCCAACCTGGCGTCGCTGGAGAACGACGCGAAGGAATTGTCCGCGCGGCTGATGTCTCCCGACCGCATGCGCGACGTGCTGCAGCAGATTCTTGCGCGCAGGCAGAAGCTGGAACTGGTTCAGATGAAAACCCTGCCGCAGTCGGTGGTCGGAGCGCCGGGCGATGCGCAAAAGGCGGCCCCGCCGCCGCAGCCGGTGGAACCGCGGGGCGAGGCTGCGCCGGCGAGCACGATGTACAAGCACGGAATACAGCTGACGGTGCGCGGGAGCTACCTCGATCTGCTCGCGTATCTGAAGGAGATCGAGTCGCTGCCGGTCAGAATTTACTGGGACAAACTCGATCTTTCCGTGGCCGATTACCCGACGGCGACGCTGCGGGTCACTTTGTACACGGTCAGCCTGGACAAAACCTGGATGCAGGTATGAGCGCGCCACGATCCGGCAATGCACTTCTACTCCTAGCGGTCGTGGTCGCGATCGCAGCGCCGGCCTACGCCCAGACGCTGAGCGACCCGACCCGGCCGCCGTCATACTCGGAATCGGGGCGGGATGGAGAGCCGCGCGTTTCCATGGGGCCGGTACTGCAGTCGGTGATCGTTTCGGGAGGGAGAAAACTCGCGCTGATCGACGGCAGGACTTACACTGTCGGCGACAAGGTAGGCGAGGCGAAGCTGGTCGCGATCTCCGGTTCCGAAGTCACCTTGCGCGAATCCGGCGGCAACAAAATACTCAGACTCACTCCGGAAGCGCAAAAGACCACGGCGGCGCCCAAAGCGGATCCGCCCCGGATTTCCCGCACCCCTACTCGGACCAAAGGGCAAGAATGAGACATTTCGCGCTGGTACTGCTTGCTGTCATCCTTGCCGGATGCGCCGCGCCCACGCCGCGCCAGGCAAAAGTCGATCCGCGCATCGCGGCTGAACTGAACAAGGCGGCGAGCGAGCCGAGGAAGGGGCCGGCCGAAAGCGATATCCGGGATGCGCTGCTGCCGCCGCTCAAGCTGGATATTCCGGGCGCGGCGGGCCGGCCTCTCGAGCCGCGCTTCGACCTGTCGGTGAACGAGGCGCCTGCGGCGCAGGTATTCATGTCCATCGTGTCCGGCACGCGTTATTCGATGCTGGTGCACTCTGACGTGAAGGGCACGGTGACCGTCAATCTGAAAGACGTCACGGTGCAGGAAGCGCTCGATGCGCTGCGCGACCTGTACGGCTACGAATACCGTTTCGACGGTACCCGCATCCTGATCCAGGCGACCGGCATACGCACGCGCGTGTTCCGCGTGAATTACCTGATCGGGCAGCGGTTGGGGCGCAGCGACATCCGCGTGACCTCCGGTTCGGTCGCGGACGCCCCGGGCGGTTCCACCGGGGGGGTTCCCGGCGTGCCGGGGACCACCGGCTTGCCCGTTTCGCCGACGCCGGGCGGTGGCGCATCCGCGATGTCGTCGACGGTGGCCGACAGCAGCCGCATCCAGACGTCGGTGCGCAACGATTTCTGGGAAGACCTGCGGCAGACGCTGACGCAGATCATCGGCACCGAAGGCGGGCGCAATGTCGTGGTCAACCCGCAAGCGGGGCTGGTGGTGGTGCGCGCCATGCCGGAGGAACTGCGCCAGACCGAGGCGTATCTGCGCGCGATCCGGCTCTCGGTCGAGCGCCAGGTGATGCTGGAAGCCAAGATCGTCGAAGTGACGCTGTCGGACGATTACCAGACCGGGGTCAATTGGGCCATGTTCTCCAGAGGCGCGAATGGTTCCGCGGGCTTGATCAACCCGAACACCACGCTCCTGACCACCGGCGCCGGCGCCAACACCAGCGGCAATCTGAGCGTCAATCCGCTGCAGGGCCCGACGGCTGCGATGCAGGCGGGGTCGGCCGCGGCGTCTTTGATTCCGGGCTTGCCGGGCGGCTCGCTGTTCGGGCTCGCGTTCCAGACGGCGAATTTTTCCGCGCTGCTGAGCTTTCTGGAATCGCAGGGATCGGTGCAGGTGCTGTCCAGCCCGCGCATCGCCACCATCAACAACCAGCAGGCGGTGCTGAAAGTCGGGACCGACCAGTTTTTCATCACCAATATCGCCGGCGGCACCGGCTCTACCGGCAGCACTCTGGGCAGCACCACCAGTTTTCCGACGCTGACGATGCGGCCGTTCTTCTCCGGCGTCGCGCTCGACATCACGCCGCAGATCGACGAAGACTCCAGCGTGGTGCTGCACATTCACCCCTCGGTGAGCAACGTGCAGCAGGACGACAAGGTAGTCAATCTGGGATCGGTGTTCGGCGGCCAGATCACCCTGCCGCTGGCGCGCAGCACCGTGAGCGAGACCGACAGCATTGTGCGCGTGCGCAACAGCAACATCGTCGCCATCGGCGGGCTGATGAAACTCGACACCGCCAACGGGCGTTCCGGGCTGCCCGGATTGCAGGACACCCCGACGCTAGGCGGCCTGTTCGGCAGCCAGCAGCGCTCCGCGGTGAAAAAGGAACTGATCATCCTGATCAAGCCGACCGTGATTCAGAGCGACCGCGACTGGGAGACGGACCTGGGCGAATCGCGCGACCGCATACTGAACCAGGGCGGCGCGTACATGGGCGAACCGGGCGGCACGCCGCAGCGGAGATAAGGAATGCTCTACCTGTCGCATTTCGGCCTGAAGGAGCCGCCGTTCGGGATCACCCCGGACACGAGTTTCTTCTACGCCTGCCGCAGCACGCAGGAGACGCTCAACGTGCTGCTGGTGGCGGTGGCGAACGGCGAGGGCTTCATCAAGATCACCGGCGAAGTCGGCACCGGCAAGACGCTGCTGTGCCGCAAGTTCCTGGCTGCGCTGGACGAAAGCTGGGTCAGCGCCTATATCCCGAATCCGAATCTCGAGCCGCGCACGCTGCTCCTCGCGCTCGCCGATGAACTGGGCGTACGTATCGAGGACGGGCTCGACCAGCATCATCTGATCAAGGCGCTGAACCTGGCGCTGCTCGATATTGCGCGCAACCGCAAGCGCGTCATCCTGTGCCTCGACGAGACCCAGGCGATGCCCCTGGATACGCTGGAGACGCTGCGCCTCCTGACCAATCTGGAGACGGAAAAGCGCAAGCTGCTGCAAGTGGTCATGTTCGGACAGCCCGAACTCGACCTCAAGCTCGAGCACCATTCCGTCCGCCAGATGCGCCAGCGCATCACCTTCCAGCACCGGCTGGGCGCGCTCACCCGGGAGGAAACGGAGCACTATCTTTCCCATCGCCTCGAGGTGGCGGCGTATCAGGGAGACCGCGTCTTCACCGGCGCCGCGGTGGGGACCATATACCGCGCGAGCGGCGGCGTGCCCCGCCTGATCAACATTCTCGCCAACAAGGCGATGATGCTCGCCTACGGCCGCGGCAGCCGCCGGGTGGGCTGGAGCGAAGCGCGCGCGGCCGCAAGCGACACGCCGGCGGCTTACTCCCAAGCCCCTAGATGGGTCTGGTTCGCGCTCGCTTGCTTTGCGGGCTCGGGCCTGGGCTGGATGCTGCTGCGATGAGCCTGATCAACAAGATGCTGCAGGAACTCGACCGGCGCCATGCGCCGCAGTCGGCCGCGACGCCGGGATTGGCGCCGGACCGGACCCTGCAGCCGGTGCGTGGCGCAACTCGCATGGTCGGTTCGGAGTGGTACTGGCGCGTGGTTTCCACCCTGATCCTGATTACCATCGGGTGGATCGCGTGGGTGGCGTGGCAGGTGACGCCGCGGACCCATGTGACGGAACTGGCGCTGCAGTCGGCGAAGCGCGTCGCGCCGGCATCGGCGCCGGTGGCGACGGCACCACCGGCCGCATCCACTGTATCCGCGCCTGCGGCCTCGCCCGCGACACCGGCGTCCGGGGCCGGCGGCGCCAAGACGCAGCAGGAACGTCCGGACACGATGAAACTCGCGATGGAGATTCTCACGCCGATCAGGGAACGCGGCGCGCGAGCGCCCGCCGCCGCGCCGGCCCCGGAGCCTAAACGCAGCGCCATTCCCGTATCCGCCCCGAGCGCGGAACCGCAGGTCAAGCCGGCGATTAAGCTGGAAACGGCGCTGTTGCCGTCCCGCGCGGGGGCTTCACCAGTCTCGGGTCAGATCAACAAGCGCGAAAGCGCGACGCCGCGCGACCGTGCGGCGTCGGAATACCGGCGCGCAGTGGGTTTCGTCAATCAAGGCCGCATCGCCGAGGCCATGGAAGCGTTCCGCACCGCGCTCTCCTTCGACCCCGGCTACGAAGCCGCGCGGCAGACGCAGGTGGCGCTGCTGCTCGAAGCCAAGCGCATGGATGAGGCCGCAGGGCTGCTGCAGGACGGCATCGCGCTCAATCCGGCGAACTCCGCTTTTGTCATCCTGCTGGCGCGGATCATGGTCGAGCGCGGCGACGTCGCCGGGGCGCTGGCGCTGCTGCAGCAGCACGCATCCGCCGCCGCGGCCAATGCCGACTATCATGCGTTCGCCGCGGCGCTGTACCAGCGCCTCGGCCGGCACGCCGAAGCGGTGACCGAATACGGCGCGGCGCTGCGCGTGGCGCCGGCCTCCGGCGTGTGGTGGGTGGGGCTGGGCATCTCCCAGGAAGCGCAGCAGCGCGCCGCCGAAGCCGCCGAATCTTTCCGTCGCGCGAAGGACACCGGGACGCTGAGCGCCGAACTCGCGGGCTTTGTCGAGCGCAAGCTGAAGGTGGCGCGCTAGGCGTCGCGGAAGAAACCGGGGCCGGATTCGGGTTTCCCGCAAGGCAACGAAGGACCGCTTGCACCGGTGATGTTTGATGCGATATCATCAAACATCAATTTTCAAGAGGGCTTCGATCGTGCGTACCACGCTGGATATTGCCGACGATGTGTTGTTCGCGGCCAAGGACGTTGCCCGGCGCGAAAAGAAATCCGTCGGACAGGTTGTCAGCGAAATCATGCGTGGGGCCTTGAGCGGTTCTGCCGCGGGTACCGAGGGCGGTGCCGGCAAGAAGCCGGCGGCTGACGGCGTCGACAGCCGCTTTCAGGCACTGGGCTTTCGAACCCTGCCCGCGCGCGGCGGCATCGTGACAAATGAGATGATCAACCAGTTGCGTGAACGCGAAGGTATCTGAAATTGCAGTCGCTGCTGGACGTGAATGTGCTGATTGCGCTGAGCGATCCCGACCATGTATTTCATTCGGTCGCGAAGACCTGGTGGGTACTGCACCGCGAGCAGGGTTGGGCCACTTGTCCGATGACGCAAAACGGCTGCGTACGGGTCATCAACCAGCCGGGCTACCCGAACCCGCAAGCGGTGATCACCGTAATCAAACTGCTGGCGCACACCTGCTCGGATCCTTGCCACGAATTCTGGCCCGATGACGCGAGCCTCCTTGATTCCAGGCAATTCCACCATACTCACATCCACGGCCACCGTCAGATCACCGATCTGTATTTGCTCGGCCTGGCGGTGAGGCACGGCGGCCGGCTGGTAACCTTTGACGGGCAGATGCCTTTGAGCGCGGTTCACGGGGCGAAGAAGCAACATGTGCTGGTGCTTTGATTCGACAACGCTGATCGTGAGCTGGTGGAGGGTGACTCCTCCGCTGGCTTGTTGAGCCTGGCTGCTGATGGCACGCGCAACCATCCCTGAACATCTGATGCGCAGCCGTTTGGCGCAGTCCGAACAATCGAGGGAGTAAACAGTGACTGAATGGCGGCAGGTTCGGCGACGCGCGCAATTCATGATCGCGCTGCTCGTGACCCTGATGTGGTCGACGGAGATTTGCGCCGCCATTGCGATTCGCGCCGTGTCGTCCGCCGGGGTCAGAACTCCGACGATCGCCTTTCGCGGCTTCGGCAACCCGGCCAGCGCCGCCAGCGGAAACGTTACGCCGACACTGACCACCGCGAGCGGAAGCGCTTACGCGCAGAACGATTTGCTGCTGTGTCTGGTGGAACAGCACGATAGTGTGGCGATTTCCTTTCCGGCGAGTTGGACCCAGTTGTATTCGATCAGCACGACCGCGACCCATCGCGCTTCGGTGTTCTACAAGATGTCCGGCGCCGCGGGCACCGAGGCCAATCCGCTCATCACGCATACGGGCGGGAACGCCATCATCGCGCAGTGCATGTGGTTCCGCGGGGTCGATACCGACAACCCTCTGGACGTGGCCTATGCCGCGCAATACGCCGCGAGTTCCACCAGCGTCGCCTCCGGTAGCACGACAACGCTAACTGCGAACGACATGATGTTGTATGCGCTGCACGTCGCCAACAATCCCACGATTACCGTCGCCCCGTCTGGGACGGGCGGCGTGACCTGGACGCAGCGCTTCTATAATTCGACCGCGCTGGGACTTCGCGCGGCGGAAGGCGTGTACACCGGGACCAAGGCGGCGGCCGGGGCAATCGGACCGATCACCTCGACTATCTCCGCGGCTTCCGAAAACCACGGTGTGCTGATGGCGCTGCACCGAGGTTCCACGCTATCCATCACGGTACCCGCAGGAACGCTGGCGGGGGATGTAATGATCGCGGCGATCGCCACAACGCCCAGCACCGCGACCATCACCGCGCCGGCCGGGGGTGCGTGGACGTTGATCCAGGCCGTGACCCAGGCGACCGGCGGCGGCAGCCGCATTGCTACCTATTACCGCGTGGCGACTGCCGCAGACGCAATTGCCGGCGCCGTCTATACATGGACGCTGACTACCACCCACACTGGCGCGGCGGGCGGGATCGTGAGTTACAGCGGGGTCGACAATACTTCACCGATCGATGTCAGTTTAAGTGCCGCGACACCCAGTTCGACCAGCCACACCGCGCCCAGCATTACCACCACCGTGGCCAACGGCATGCTGGTGACGGTGCATGAATATGCCAGCGCGTCTTCGTGGACGCCGCCTGCAGGCATGACTGAGCGGGTGGATCAGCCGTCGCGCGTCGCCAACAACGCGGGGGTTACGCTGGAAATGAACGAACTGCTGCTGGGGGCCGCTGGACTCATAGCCGCGAAAACCGCCACTGCCGCCGCCAGCGCCGACACCGGTGCAACCGTTTCCATTGCATTGCGGCCGGCGGTGGCGGCGCCCGATCACATCGAAATCGACTATCCGGTTCCGCCATTTTCTACTTGTTCACCGACGCCTGTGACCGTCAACGCCTGTGGCAACGCGGCGTGCTCGTCGTATTACACCGGCGGGGTGAGCGTGACGCTGTCGCCGGGCGGCAGCGTGGTAAACATTCCGTCGGGTTCGGGTTCCGGCAGCGGCACGGTGTACCAGGCGACAGTAGGCGCAGCGACCCTCGGCGCCGCTTCGGCCCCCGCGGCGCTGGGGGCGGCGACGTGCAAGAACACGTCCTCAGGCAGCTTCAATTGCAGCGTGAGTTTTTCCGCGTCTTCGCTCACGCTGGCGGTACCCAACCTTACCGCCGGGACCACGGTGTCCGGAACGGTCAGCGGCTGTACCGCGCAGGTTCCGGTGGGCCCCAATACGATCAACTTCTACACCGCGTACAACAACCCGGCGAGCGGCACGCTGCAGGCGAGCGTCAACGGCACGCCGATCAGCGCCGCCGCCGGCGCCGGCACGCCGATTTCGCTTAGTTTCAGCAGCATCAGCGCTTCCACCAACCAGGCTACGTTCAACTTTTCCTATCCTGACGTAGGCCTATTGTCGCTGAATGCGTGCAAACCAAATTGCACTGCGCCCACTGCCTCGGGGAACGATCCGGTCACCGTTGCTCCGGACCATTTCGTGGTAACGGGCATCAATTGCCTAAGCGGTTGCACCTCAGTTC
>Ga0194060_10003246_pt1 | contig 11523 bp, 9 predicted proteins | sample SepL225m_MetaG_FD_163427 | JGI IMG/M metagenome (GOLD analysis project Ga0194060, IMG submission 163427) | Anoxic zone freshwater microbial communities from boreal shield lake in IISD Experimental Lakes Area, Ontario, Canada - Sep2016-L222-5m | ecosystem: Environmental > Aquatic > Freshwater >... | reverse complement strand
GGTCACCATGTTGAGCCGCAGGTCCGCCGGATCGAGCTTCAGCTTCTCGGCGATCTTGTCCAGCTGCACTTCCTGGCCGAAGCGCGGCTGCGGCGTGCCGTGGCCGCGCTTGGGACCGCAGGCGGGCTTGTTGGTAAACACCCTGCAGGCGTCGAACTTGAAGCGCGGCAATTCGTAGGTGAGCGGCGTGAGCACGCCGGTGTAGAAGGTGCTCGCCGGACCGTGCGAGCCGTAGGCGCCGCCGTCGAGCAGCGTCTGCAGGTGCATGCCCGTGATCTTGCCATCGTTCGTCACGCCGGTGCGGAACTTCATCAGCACCGGGTGGCGGCTGCGGTGCAGGTAGAACACTTCCTCGCGCGTGAGGCAGATCTTCACCGGTCGCCCGAGCATGAGCGCGGCCTTGGACACCACGAATTCGTGACCCGCCGGATCGCACTTGCCGCCGAAGCCGCCGCCGTTGTCGCAGGCGACGACGCGGATGTGCGCGGCCGACATCTGCAGCACGCGCGCCAGCTGGCGGTGCAGATAGTGCGGATCCTGCGTGCTCGACCAGAGCATCAGCTTGCCGTCGCCCTCGCTGGCGGCGAGCGAGGCGTGCTGCTCGATCGCCATGTGGTTGTCGCCTTCGTAGAAGAACAGGTCTTCGAAGATGTGATCCGACTTGGCCAGCGCCTCGGTCACGTCGCCGAACTCGAACGCCTGGTTGCGATGGATGTTGCCCACGTCGGTGTAGTCGTGAATGCGCGCCTCGGGCTGCGCCAGCGCCTCCTCCGGCGTCGCGATGGTCGGCAGGACCTTGTACTTCACTTCGATCAGGGCCAGCGCCTCGCCGGCCGTCTGCTCGTCCTTCGCCACCACCGCCGCCACCGGATCGCCGACATAGCGCACATGCTCCGGCGCGAGCGGAAACTCGTCCTGCGCCACCGGCATCATGCCGAATGAAACCGGAAAATCCTTGCCCGTCAGAACAAGGTGCACGCCAGGGTAGGCTTTGGCGCGCGATACGTCGATCGCTTCGATCAGCGCATGCGCCTGGGACGAGCGCAACAGCTTCATGTGCAGCATGCGCGGCAGCTTCATGTCGTCGGCATAGCGCTGCTGGCCGGTGACCTTCTCGCGGCCGTCGACGCGCCTGCGCGCGTGGCCGATGACGTCGAGCTTCTTCGTCGCGCTCATGCTTTGGCTCCCCGCTCGTTGATAATACGGGCGGCCTCCGCCACCGAGTCGACGATCTGCTGGTAGCCGGTGCAGCGGCACAGGTTGCCCGAGAGCGCCTCCTTGATCCGCTCGCGGCTGGGATCGGGCTCCGCATCGAGCAGGCCCTTGGCCGTCATCAGCATGCCCGGCGTGCAGTAGCCGCACTGCGAGCCGCCGTGATCGGAAAAAGCCGCCTGCAGCGGATGCAGTTCGGGACCTTCGGCCAGGCCCTCGATGGTCTCGATCACGCTGCCGTCGCACTCGAGCGCTAGCTTCAGGCAGGACAGGAGCGGCTGGCCGTCGACCAGAACCGCACACGCGCCGCATTCGCCGAGCTCGCAGCCGTGCTTGGTGCCGGTGAGGTCGAGTTCCTCGCGCAGCACTTCGAGCAGGGTCTTGTACGGCGCGAACGACACTTCGACGTCCTCGCCATTCACGCGCAGCGTGATATGGGCGTTGCGTTGTTCGATCTTCTTCACCACGGCGTTCATTTTCGACCTCCGGAAAGCGCCTTCGCGGGCGCGGTTGTTGCAGCGCGGTTTGCAGGCTTCGATTTCATCTCTTTGCGTACACCATTCTTTGCCGCCGCGGCGATCCCGCGCAGCAGGTAGTCGGCCAGTCCGTCGGCAATGGTTGCAACGCTTTGCGCACCGTCGGGGCGGTACCAGCGCACGGTCCAGTTGAGCGCGCCCAAGATGGCGCGCGCCACCAGCGCGGCGTCGCAGGGCGTGAATTCGCCGCGCTTCACGCCCTTCTCGATCAGGGTGCGCACCGCATGTTCGTACTTGTCGCGCTTAGTGATAATGCCGCGGCGCAGGCCTTCGGCCAGCATGTCGATCTCGAGGTGCGCGGTCGCACCCTCGAGTTCATCCAGGGTGTAATGCAGGTGGGCGAGGATCACCGCGCGCAACTGGTCTTTGACCGGAACGGCGGAGGCGCGCGCCGCCTCGGCCGCCGCGAGCATGCGATCCAGGGTGCGGTCCTGGCAGAAGAACAGCAGCTCGTCCTTGCCCGCGAAATAGTAATAGAGGTTGCCGGGCGACAGGTCGGCTTCTTCGGCGATTTCGCGCATGCCGGCAGCGGCGACGCCGCTCCTGCGGAACACACGCGCCGCCGCGCGCAGGATGTCCAGGCGCCGGGCTTCGCTCTTGCGCCGGATGCGCTCGGAGGGGACCTTGTCGGAACCCGAACTGGAACTCAGGTTGGAACCAGGATTCAAAATTTGAACCATGGTTCCAATCCTATTCCCTTAGTCGGGGACATGCAACCGGATTCGACGCCGGGATCAGGCCAGTGACGAGTACCCCCCGTCTACCGTGATCGCCGTTCCGGTGACGAAATCAGACGCGCCGCTGGCGAGAAACACCGCGATGCCAGAGAAGTCTGCTGGGTCGCCCCAGCGGCCCGCGGGCGTGCGCGCGAGCACGCGCTCGTGCAAGCCGGCGACTTCCCTGCGCGCCGCCTGCGTGAGTTCGGTGTCGATCCAGCCGGGCAGGACCGAATTCACCTGAATGTTGTCTTTCGCCCAGGCGCAGGCCAGCGACTTGGTGAGTTGCACGATGCCGCCCTTGCTCGCGCCGTAGGGCCCGGCAAAGGCCGCGCCGAATATCGAGAGCATGGAACCGATGTTGATGATCTTGCCGCCGCCCGACTTCAGCATCGCCGGATAGGCCGCCTGGCTGCAGAGGAAGGCGCTGGTCAGGTTCGTCTCCAGCACAGAATTCCATTCTTCCAGCGTGTACTCCTGCGGCTGCTTGCGGATGTTGGTGCCGGCATTATTGATGAGAATGTCCACGCGGCCGAACCGGGCCAGCGCGGCGGCGATCAGCGCCTTGCACGCGTCCTGCTTCGTCACGTCGGCCTCGACCGCAGCCGCCTTCGCGCCCAGCGCCTCGAGCGCCTTTACCGCTGCCGCACTCTTGGCCGCTTTGCGCCCGGCGACCACCACCGCCGCCCCGGCGCGCGCGAGCCCCTCTGCCATGCCCAGGCCGATGCCGCCGTTGCCGCCGGTGACGATGGCCACCCGGCCACTCAGATCGAATTGTTTGCTCATTGCTCTATCTCCACAATTGAAATTGCCGACCTTTACAGCTACAACACGGCCGCCTTGCCGCCGCCCGCCCTGTCCCCTGCGAACCCCCGGTCACGATCGCGACCCTGTCCTTCCAGCCCAGATCCATCTGCTTCTCCCCTGTTTTTCGATCATTCACCCGTTTTCGACGGCGCGCTCAGATGCCGTCCTCGCCGCGACAGACCGCGCCGCAGGTGCAGGTCTCGTGCACCACCACCTGCGACAGGAGCGGCAGCGCCGGCTTGAGCCGGGTCCAGATCCAGCGAGCCAGTTGTTCGCTGGTCGGATTCTCCAGGCCCGGCACGTCGTTCAGGTAGCGATGATCCAACTGCTCATGCAGCGGCTGGAACACGGCCTTGATATCGGCGAAGTCCTGCACCCAGCCGACGTGCGCGTCGAGCGGCCCGCTGACGTGGATTTCGACGCGAAACGAATGCCCGTGCACGCGCGCGCACTTGTGCCCGGGCGGCACGTTGGGCAGCCGGTGCGCCGACTCCAGCGTGAATGCTTTCCAGATTTCCATCAAGGAATCCCGATCAGTTTGTGCGCTTGCAGCGACAGCCGCCAGCGCGGGTGCGCAAGACAATACTCGATCGCCAGCCGCGTGTTGACCGCTTTCTGCGGGCCGTCCATCGGCTGCAGGAAGAAATGCCGGAACGCAAACTGCTCGAAGCGTTCGGGCTCGGCGCCGGGCTGCGGATAGACGAGCTTGAGTTCGTCGCCGCGCGTCAGCTTCAGCGGCGCCCCGGCTTTCGGGCTCACCGTCAGCCAAAGATCGCTCGAAGGCGGGGTGAGCGTGCCGTTGGTTTCCACCGCGACCGAAAAGCCGCGCTTGCGCAGCGCCGCGACCAGGACCGAATCGAGTTGCATCAGCGGCTCGCCGCCGGTGCAGACGACGAAGCGCCCCAAGTCACCGGGTGCCAGCCAGGCCGTAGCCACGGTGGAGGCAAGCGCATCCGCCGTTTCGAACTTGCCGCCGCCGCTGCCGTTTGTGCCGAGGAAATCGGTATCGCAAAAGCGGCACACGGCACTGGCGCGGTCCGCTTCGCGCCCGGACCACAGATTGCAGCCGGCAAAGCGCAGGAACACCGCCGGCCGGCCCACGTTGGCGCCTTCGCCCTGCAGGGTGTAGAAGATTTCCTTGACCGAATAACTCATGCCGGATGCGTCATTGAAAAAGTGGGGAGCATACTACCCTTGCGGCGCCCGGCGCGGGAAACTGTCCCCGCCGGCTGGCGCCCGGCCGATGCGCGCTAGCGAATTCCCGCGCGCATGAAGGACTGCACGAACTGGCGCTGGAACAGCAGAAATGCGATCAACAACGGTCCCGAGGTCATCAGGGTGGCGGCGGTGATGATGGACCAGTCTATGCCCTGGTCGGTGGAGGAGAAGATCTGCAGGCCGACGGTGAGCGGGCGCGAATTCACGGAATTCGTGACGATGATCGGCCAGAGGAAATTGTTCCAGTGATAGCTCACCGATACCAGCGCGTACGCGAGGTAGGTCGGACGCGCCAGCGGCACATACACTTTCCATAGAACCTGCAGTGCGCTCGCGCCCTCAACCCGCGCCGCTTCGTCGAGTTCCTTCGGTATGGTCTTGAAGGTCTGGCGCAAAAGGAAGATGCCGAAGGCGGAGGCCACGTAGGGCAGGCCGATCGCCGGGATCGAATCGAGTATGCCCAGCGCGTTCATGGTGCGGTAGTTCTCCACGATCATCACGTCGGGCATGATCATCAGCTGCACCAGCACCAGCATGAACATCAGGTCGCTGCCGAAGAAAGCGAAACGGGCGAACGCGTAGGCGGCCAGAGTACAGATGACCAGCTGGCCGGCGAGCACCATGGTCACCAGGGCGATGGTATTGACGAAGTAGCGCGCGAACGGAGCCGCGTTCCAGGCATTGACGAAGTTCTGCAGCGTCAACGGCGCCGACAGCGTGAAATGCGTGGAGAACTCGGACGGATGGAACGCGGTCCAGAAGGCGTAGAACAGAGGTGCGATCCACATGATCGCCAGCACCCACGCCGCGAGCGACTCCAGCGCATGCGCAAACCCGCTTTGCCGGTCCCAGGCGTTCATTGACTGAAGTTCATTGTCTGAAGTTCATTGTCTGAAGTTCATTGACTGACGTTCATTGACTGACGTTCATTGATAGTGTGTCCGCTTTTCCAAAAACACGAACTGACCGATCGCGGCGAGTCCCAGGAGCGCGAGCAGCACCATGGTCAGCGCCGAAGCGTAGGCGAGGTCCCAGAATTTGAAACCGACGTCGTAGATGTAGTAGAGCAAGAGCGAAGTCACGTTGTCCGGGCCGCCGCGGGTCATGACCACGATGTGGTCCACCAGGCGGAAGGAATTGATGACGGCGTTCACCAGCACGAACAGGGTGGTCGGCATGAGCAGCGGAAAGGTCACGCGGCGGAAAAAATACCAGCGGCCCGCGCCGTCGATCGCGGCGGCCTCGGCCAGGTTGGGCGGCATGCTCTGCAGGGCCGCGAGATAGAAAATCATGAAAAAGCCGGCCTCCTTCCAGATGGTGACAAGGATCAGGCAGGCAAGCGCCGTGTCGCGGCTGCCGAGCCAGTTGTGGCCGGGCAAGCCGAACAGACCGGTGATCTGCTCCAGCAAGCCGTATTGCGGCGTATAGAAGAACAGCCAGATATTGGCCACGGCGATCATCGGCAGCACCGTGGGTGTGAAAAAAGCGATGCGCAGGAAGGTCTTGCCGCGGATGTTGCCGTTGACCCAGATGGCCATCAGGATAGCGAGTGCGATCGATAGCGGGATGGTTCCCAGGGCGAACCAGAGGTTGTTCGAGAGAGACTGCCAGAACACCGGGTCGTCCAGCATGACGCGGTAGTTTTCCAGTCCGACCCACACGCCTTCCCTGCCCTTTTTCGGATTGGAGAAGAAGCTGTGATACAGCGTCGCCACCGCCGGGAAATGGGTGAACGTCGCCAGCAGCACAGCCGCCGGCAGCAGCAGCAGCCAGCCGTGGATGTGGACGCTGTAGCGGCTATTCATCTCGACCCTGTCATTCCGACGAGCGCGAGCGAGGAGGAATCTGCTTTCTTGAAGCAAGAGGCAAAAGCAGATCCCTCGCTACGCTCGGGATGACACAAGACTTGGCTGGGTACCAGACCTGAACTCAGCATCGAAATCGAAAATCCCGTGCACCCCAAAATGCGCCTTTCCTATTTCTTGTACGGACGCAGGATGCGCTCGGCTTCGCGCTGAGCGTCCTTCATCGCCTGCTCCGGCGTTTTGGCGCCGGTAAGCGCCGCCTGCAAACCGTCGTTCAGCGCCTTGGTCACGCGCTGGTTGTCGTGCGTCGACAACTCGGCGACCGAGTACTGCAACTGGTCGCGCGCCACCGCCGCCACCGGGAAACCCTTTACGTATTCCTTCATTTTCGCCGTTTCCCAGGCATCCGGGCGCACCGCGACATAGCCCGTGTCCATGCCCCACTGCGCCGCGCGCTCGGGGCTGGTGACCCACTTGATGAACTTCAAGGCCGCCTGCTGCTGCTGCGGCGTGCTTTTCTTGTAAATGGAGAAGTTGCCGCCCCCTGTGGGGCTGCCGCGCTTCTTGTTCGCAGGCAGCATGGCCACGCCGAAATCGAACTTGGCGTTGGCCTTGACGTTGGTCAGGTTGCCGGTGGTGGTCCACATCATCGCCATCTTCTTCTCGAAGAAATCCTTCGGCGTGGTGCCCCATTCGATCACGCCCGGCGCCATCACCTTGTGCTTGCGCGACAGGTCGACCCAGTACTGCAGCGCTTCGATCACCGCCGGATGGTCGTAATAGGTTTCGGTGCCGGCCGCGTTCATCAGCTCCACCCCGTTCGGCGTGGTGAAACCCTGGAACAGCCAGTAGGGGAAGCCCGAGGACGGCACCTGCACGCCCCACTGGGTCGTGTTGCCCGAGGCGTCGCGCTTGGTCAGCTTCTGCGCGTACTCAAGCATTTCTTTCCAGTTCGCAGGAGCACGGTTCGGGTCCAGCCCCGCTTCCTTGAACAATTCCTTGTTCCAGTAAAGCACGATGGTGGAACGCTGGAACGGGATGCCCCAGGTCTTGCCGCCGGTCTGGCTGTTGGCCATGAACGCCGGATAGAAGCTCTTGATCCAGGCCTTGTCCTCGGCCGTGCTCGCGACATCCTCGAACGGGATGATCGCGTCCTCATCGATCAGGGTGTACATGTCGGTCGACAGCAGCACCGAGGTCACCGGCGGCGTGCCGCTCTTGTGTGCGGTGAGCGCCTTGACGATGGATTCCTGATAGGTGCCCGAATAGATCGGCTTCACCTTGATGCCGGGGTTTTCCTTTTCGAAATCGGCGGCGTAGCCGTCGATGATCTTGGTGATGGGCCCGCCCACCGCCACCGGGTAATAGAAAGAAATTTCCGTCTGCGCCTGCGCGCCGGCGAACGCGAACGCGGCGGACGCCGCGGCAAAGCCCTGCACTAACCGTCTGAATAACATGGTGTATCTCCCGAAAAAAACGTATGCAAAAGTCAATCTACCGCTTCATGCTTCCGATTCATGCCGCCGCCTGCGCCGCCGCCAATACGTCATCCCTGCGCTTCCCGCTCGCAGCGTCGAAAATATGCATGGCCTCGCGCGGCCAGGCGAGCCTTACAGCGGAACCCGGCGCAAGTGTCACCTTGCCCTGCGCGCGCACGATCAGCATTTCATCCCCCGCCCGGCAGGCGAGGATGGAGTCGGCGCCCAGGTATTCGACGGCTTCCAGGGTCGCCGGAATGCCCTTTTGCACGAGCTCGATGTTTTCCGGGCGCACGCCGAGCAGCAGTCCCTCGCCCCGGCCGGGATAGACCGCGTCCCCCTGCGTGCCCTTGATCAGCGCACCCTGCACGCCGTCGGTCAGCGCCACGATGTTCATCGGCGGCGTGCCGATGAAGCGGGCGGCGAACACGGTCGCAGGCCGCGCGTACAGTTCGGCGGGCGCGGCGTCCTGCTCCACCCTGCCTTCGCGCAGCAAGATCACCTGGTCGGCCATGCTCATGGCCTCGGTCTGATCGTGGGTGACGTAGATCATGGTGATGCCCAGCGACTGCTGCAAGGCGCGGATTTCGCGCCGCATGTCGTGGCGCAACTGTGCATCCAGGTTCGACAGAGGCTCGTCCATCAGGCAGACGGGCGTCTTGGCGATGATGGCGCGTCCGAGCGCGACGCGCTGTTGCTGCCCGCCGGACAACGCGGACGGTTTGCGCTCCAGCAGTTTGGACAGGCCCAGCAGTTGCGCCGTCTGCGCCAGACGCGAACGCTGCTCGGCGGCGGCCACCTTGCGCACCTTCAGCCCGAACAGAATGTTTTCCGCCACCGACAGATGCGGAAACAGCGCGTAGGACTGGAACACCATGGAAATATTGCGCTTCGCCGGCGGCATGCCGGTGACATCGACGCCGCCGATCAGCACGCGGCCGCCGGAAACGGCCTCCAGCCCCGCGATCAGGCGCAGCGTTGTCGACTTGCCGCAGCCAGAAGGCCCCAGCAGCACGGCGAAAGAACCTGCCTTGGCTTCAAAGCTGATATCCTCCACCGCCCGGGCCGCAGCCCAGTGTTTGCTTACGCTTTGAACGGAAATCGCTGACAAACGTCCCCCTGCGGCCTTGCACAGTTTTTCGTTATTGAAAACTTGTCATCATGAGCGGCGCAGATTGCACCGCTGTTACATCGCTTTCGAATTGTGACAGCATAAACGCCGCAAATATACCCCGCAGATAACGGCCTTCTGCCATCGATCCGGCGCGTCGCACCGGATCTCCCATACCAGAAAATAAGATTTTGCGTAGCCCTGCACAAGCCGGAAATTTGTAGTATGCTGGTCACACTTTACCACAAGATTACATTATAAGGTATTGATTAAATGGACATCACAAAAAATCAAATCAAAGATTCCAGCGTCACCGCCTCCCCCCTGCCCGATCAAAAAATTTGCCGTGAAGTATTGCTGGAGAAGTACGCCAAAGGAACGGAGGACAGCGTCACCGATGTGCGCGCACGCGTCGCGCACGCGCTTGCGGCAGTGGAACACGAAGACAAACGCGGTCTGTGGGAGAAGCGCTTTCTGCAGGCGATGGAGGCCGGATTCATTCCGGCCGGGCGCATCATGTCGGCCGCCGGCATCCAGATGCAGGCAACGCTGATCAATTGTTTCGTGCAGCCTGTGGGCGATTCGATCTCCGAAATCGTAGACAACAAACCCGGCATCTACACGGCGCTGCAGCAGGCGGCGGAGACCATGCGCCGCGGCGGCGGCGTGGGCTACGATTTCTCCTCCATCCGCGCCAAGGGTTCGGAAGTGAAAGGCACGCACTCGCGCGCCAGCGGACCGGTGTCCTATATGCGCGTGTTCGACCGCTCCTGCGAGACGGTGGAATCGGCCGGTTCGCGCCGCGGCGCGCAGATGGGCGTGCTGCGCTGCGACCATCCGGACCTGGAAGAATTCATCCACGCCAAGGACAAGGGCGACCTGTCCAATTTCAACATCTCGGTCGGCGTCACCGACGCCTTCATGCAGGCGGTCGAAAACGACACCGATGCCGAGCTGACGCACAAGGCGCGCCCGCACAAGGACCTGCTGGATGCGGGCGGCTATCAGCGCGAAGACGGGCTGTGGGTCTACCGCAAGCTGCGCGCGCGCGACCTGTGGGACCAGATCATGCGCTCGACCTACGATCACGCCGAGCCGGGGATCCTGTTCCTCGACCGCATGAACCGCGACAACAACCTCAACTACTGCGAAACCATAGAGGCGACCAATCCGTGCGCCGAACAACCGCTGCCGCCCTACGGCTGCTGCTGCCTGGGTTCGATCAACCTGACCACCTTCGTCGCCAATCCGTTCACCGACCAGGCTGCATTCGATTTCGAGCGCTTCGGCGCGACGGTCGAAACCTCGGTGCGCATGCTCGACAATGTGCTCGACTCCACCGCCTGGCCGCTGCCGCAGCAATATGAAGAGGCGATGAACAAACGCCGCGTGGGCCTGGGCTACACCGGCCTCGGCGACGCGCTGATCATGCTGTGCGAGCGCTACGACAGCGAGTCGGCGCGCGAACTGGCGGCAAAGATTTCGGAGGCGATGCGCGACAGCGCCTACCGCGCCTCGAGCAACCTCGCGCGCGAACGCGGCTCCTTCCCCCTGTTCAACGCCGACATGTACCTGTCGGGCACGAGTTTCGCTACGCGCCTGCCGCAGGACATCAAGGCGCAGATCAGAAAGCACGGCCTGCGCAACAGCCACCTCTTGTCGATCGCCCCCACCGGCACCATCAGCCTCGCCTTCGCCGACAACGCCTCCAACGGCATCGAACCGCCCTTCTCCTGGACCTACACGCGCAAGAAGCGCATGGTCGACGGCACGCTGCAGGAGTTCCCGGTCGAAGATTACGCCTGGCGCCTGTACCGCCATCTGCGCGCCTCCGGCGTCCTGCCCGCTCCGGCGCAAGGCGGCGACGCCAAAGGTAATAACGACAGCCTGCCCGAGTATTTCGTCACCGCGCTGGAGATTTCAGCTGCTGCGCACGAGGCCATGGTGGCGGCGGTCGCGCCCTACGTCGACACCAGCATCTCGAAGACGGTCAACGTACCGGAAAACTATCCGTACGAGGAATTCCAGGGCCTGTACATGGCCGCATGGAAATCCGGCCTCAAGGGCCTCGCGACCTACCGCCCCAACAGCGTGCTCGGCTCGGTGCTGTCGGTGGAGAGCAGCCAGACCAAACAGCCGCAAGACTTCGTCTCGAGCGACGTCAACCGGCGTATCGAAATCAAGGACGTGCCGGCGCCCGTGCTGGCTTCATTGCGCTGGCCGGGGCGGCCCAAGCTCGCCGGCGGCAATCCGGCCTGGAGCTACATGATCGAATACGCGCACGGCGACTTTTGTCTCTTCGTCGGCCACGTGGAAAACGGCAAGTCGCGCCCGTTCGAGGTCTGGGTCAACGGCAGCGAGCAGCCGCGCGGTCTGGGCGCCCTGGCGAAGACGCTGTCCATGGACATGCGCGCCAACGATCCGGGCTGGCTCCGGCTCAAGCTGGATACGCTGGCCAAGACCGTGAGCGACGACGCCTTCGACATGGCCTTCCCGCCGAACGGCGAAAAGAAACGCATGCCCAGCGTGGTGTCGGCGATGGCGCAGGTGGTGCGCTTCCGCGTGGAAGAACTGGGCGCGCTGTCGGAGGCGAAGACCGGCCCGGTGCTCGACGCCATGTTCAGCCTGAAGGAACCCAAG
>Ga0194060_10003245_pt1 | contig 11526 bp, 9 predicted proteins | sample SepL225m_MetaG_FD_163427 | JGI IMG/M metagenome (GOLD analysis project Ga0194060, IMG submission 163427) | Anoxic zone freshwater microbial communities from boreal shield lake in IISD Experimental Lakes Area, Ontario, Canada - Sep2016-L222-5m | ecosystem: Environmental > Aquatic > Freshwater >... | reverse complement strand
TGGGGCATACACCTTTGTGTAATTAAACGAATATTCGCCGTAGGACTCAGTCCACACGGGTGTTGCTTGATAGCTGGCCGCGAGCGCTGCCGCATCTTTGGAATTAACTACGGCTTTTGTTCCCGCAGTAGCACCTTGTGGGGCAATCAGATCGACGCCATCAGGACAGGTTCCTTCTACTGCAGTGACCCAATCCCGCCCATATGTAGGTACCCCAACCCAAATCTTGGAAGGTGCCATGAGGGTGGATGCGTATTTAGTGATTTGATCCACCCACGAGAGCGGCCCGATCGGCCCCGGGTTTGCTACCGAGTAGTCATAAGTCATGATGCGCAAGCGATCGATGACTGGACCGATCTCTGGCCAGTTGTAAACCCAATATCCCTTCTTGCCAGAGGCCGGGTCGCGCACCTCCGGAGTTGTCACAGAAAGAATGTCTCCCTGCGCGTGCAATTTGGTCGCGAGTTCTTTGACGAAGGTGGTCCAGAGTGGTGAAGTAACGCTCCATGATGCGGTGCCATCGGTGAAAGCAAAACCTTCCCAATCCAAATCAAGTCCGTCGAAATTATTCTTAGTAGCAAGATCAGCAAGTGTCTTTACGAGTTGAGAACGTTTGGTGGCATCGGCGAGTAACTTTTGCATCGCTAATTTGCCCGTGCCATCGGTGAGAGTCGGCACAACTTTGACGCCCGCAGCTTGCAAAGTCTTCACCTGATCCGACATGGGCGCAGCATTGGCAGGATCGTATTGATCCAACACATTCGTTTGACTCTTGACTGAGTACCAGAAGGGCATCACTTCGGGGAAGAGATCGGGATTTGCCATGATGGTGGCCATACCGCCCGTGGTATTCCAATACGGCATCCACCCAGTGACGATTTTGCGAGGTGGGTTGTCATTAGCCGCCTGCGCAGCGGGCGAGAGCAACGGCAGGAGGGCGACTGCGACCAGCATCGATACTGCAGCGCTCACCGCTAGCCACGCTCGTCTCCCCATATCAAGCGAGGGTACTGGGTGAAGTTTCGCATTCTCTGCGTTTCATAGCCGGAGAGAGTGGGAGTTTCCTGCCATCCTGATCCATGGTTCTGTAACGGGCCCATCCAGAAAGCCCATCATGGGTTGCAGCCGGATTTCTTAGGGAGAGCACATGAGCAAGAAGATTTATGCGGAGTTCTTAGGAACCTTCACTTTGGTCCTTATCGGTGTGGGTTCGATCATGACCGGAAAGGCCGACCTGCTCGGTGTCGCACTGGCGCACGGCCTTGCAATTGCCGTGATGATTGGCGCGTTCGCCGCTAGCTCCGGAGCACACTTCAACCCCGCTGTTTCATTTGCCATGCTCATCACTCGTCGCATGAACATCTCAGACTTTGCTGCTTACGTTCTTGCTCAACTCGCAGGCGCTACTCTCGCGGCGCTCTTATTAAAGGCCGTCTACCCAGCGGCCGTAAGCGCAGCAACGGGAATTGGGACACCAGCACTGGGTGCTGGCGTGAGCACCGGAAATGGCTTGATCGTGGAGATCATCACGACTTTCCTTCTCGTCACTATCATTTTTGGCTTGGCAGTCGATAAGCGCACGCCATTCGCTGGCATCGCAAGCATTTCGATCGGCGCCACCATCGTGCTCGACATTCTCTGGGCTGGGCCACTCACCGGCGCAGCGATGAACCCGGCACGTTGGTTTGGTCCTGCACTTGCCTCGGGCAACTGGGGTAACGGCTGGATTTGGATTGCTGGCCCACTTGTAGGTGCCGCGATCGCCGCCCTCGCCTACGAAACGTTGATCAAACCAGAGAAGTAATTACTCGTCTTTCCCCGGTTTCATATTGGCGTGAATCTCTTTGCAGGTAGGGCAGACCGGAAACTTCTCCGGATCTCGGGTTGGGACCCAGACCTTGCCGCAGAGAGCTTTCACTGGATCGCCACTGAGAGCCGACTCCAGGATCTTCTCCTTGCGCACGTAATGAGAGAAACGCTCGTGATCTCCATCGCCGTGTGAGAGGAGCGGAGCCTGCTCCAGGAGGGTGCCTTCATCACGCTTAAACCAAGCCATGGATAAAGAGTATCCAGGACGAGCGCATTTATGCGATTTACGTATACCCAAGGCCGAGCCTTACCCTTGACCCTTACAGATGTGTGCTGGCCGAGTGCACGAAGGAGGGGCGATGAAGGACTTACTCCGTACCGATCACCTCACCCGTGAGGATGTCGAGTTATTGCTCGATACTGCCGCGCGCTTCGCCGACGCTCCGCTCGCTGAACGTTCATTTCTAGCGAACGACACCGTCGTCATTCACATGACCAAGCCATCGACTCGCACCCGCCTAGCTTCCGAAACCGCAGTGGCGCATCTAGGTGGCACCCCAATCTTTGTCCGCGCAGACGAATTACAACTTGGTCGCGGCGAAACAATCGCAGATACAGCGCGCATCATCAGCGGATACGCCAAAGCACTCATTATTCGCACCTTTGCACAAAGCGACGTTGAGGACTTGGCAGCCAACGCCACAATTCCAGTCATCAATGCACTCACCGATGATGAACATCCCACGCAGGCGCTCGCGGATTGGTTAACGATCAGAGAAAACTTCGGAAACGATTTCAGCAATCGTAAGTTCACTTACGTGGGCGATGGAAACAACATGGCACAGACCTGGTTAGAAATGGGCGCAGTACTTGGCGCGCACGTGGTCGTTGCTACTCCTGCTGGCAAATGGGCACCAGACACAGCAGTTGTCGCACGCACCGAAGAGTTGGCGCGAACCACAGGCGGCACTATCGAAGTAACACACGATGTAAAGAGCGCTTGTCGTGATGCCAGCGTGATCTACACCGACGTCTGGATGTCCATGGGTGATTCAGAAGCCGATCGCGCCGAAAAAATTGCCGCTCTGGGAGAATTCTCTGTAACTGATGCGCTCATGAATCTTGCGGCTTCCGATGGAATTTTTATGCATTGCCTGCCAGCCCATCGAGGCGAAGAAGTAAGCGCAGATGTCATCGACGGCCCCCGCTCGGTCGTATGGCGTGAGGCCTACCATCGCCGCACCACCATTCAGGCAGCGCTCTTCCACTTAATTCGCGGAGACATCAAGGGGCGACTAGCGTAATCACTATGCGCGCACGAGTGATTCTGCTTTCTGCGATCGTCATTGCCCTTTCACCCCTGGGCGCTCTCACCGCACCCGCCGCACACGCCGTCAACACGCCTACCATGATCGCCGGTGGCCCGGCCTCATCGAGCGATGCTATGCCGGTTCAGCTTGATACCGAGCTCTATCTGCCTACAACTACTCCAGCGCCGGCAATTCTGTTGGCGCACGGTTTCGGTGGAAGTAAAGATTCGGTAATCGAAGAAGCGAAGGCATTACAAGCGCGCGGGTATGTAGTGCTTGCTTGGAGCGCGCGCGGGTTTGGAAATTCCACTGGATCCATTTCAATGAATTCTCCCGATCGTGAAGTGGTTGATGTGCGCAAGCTCGTCGACTACTTGAGTACTCGAAAAGAAGTTGTTCAAGATAAAAAGGGTGATCCCCGCGTAGGCATCACTGGAGGGTCGTACGGTGGTGCCATCTCATTGCTTGCTGGCGCACAGGATCATCGCATCGATGCCATCGCGGCAGATATCACTTGGAATAACTTAGAAGGTGCGCTCTTCCCGCAAAGCGCTCTCGGTGTCAGTAATCCCGGCCCGTTCAAACGCGTCTGGACGGGAACGTTCTTCTCTATTGGATCGCTCGGAGTGAGCGGGAAGCCCACGAGCGGAACTTTCTCCCCCACATCACTACTTTGCGGACGTTTCGCGCCGGAGTGGTGCGCGGCCTACCAAGCAAGCGTTGCGCAGAGTGCTCCGAGTGCGCAGATAAGTGCACTCATGAAAGCGGTCTCCCCCGCAACGTATGCGTCCGAGATTCTTGCCCCCACTCTTCTGATGCAAGGCGAGGCCGACTCGCTCTTTCCATTGAACGAGAGCACGCGCACCGCAGCGGCCATTCGCAAATCACATCCGGCAACGCCTCTTGCCATGATTTGGCACGGCGGTGGTCACGATGGCGGGCAAGATGAAAGCACACGCCTTCGTACTCAAGTTGCAAACTGGTTTGATATCTACCTCGAAAGGCGCGTTGCGACTTTCCCAACTTTTCAATTGACGCAAAGTGCGGCTGCTATTTCATCGCAAGATTCGGCGCCAGAAGCGCGCGTGCAATTAGGTGAGCACCTTCCCATAGATATGGATTTTCACACGCTCAACATCTCAACTAAGACCCAGGTGGTGCTGGCTCCTGCCGGCGCTTCCCCTTCGGCCATCTCGGCGCTTCCTGGATTTGGAAGTGCACTAAGTCTGGCCGGCGGGTTGGGTGCCTTCCTGCCCGGACAGAGCGCGCTCTTTCTCTCTGCCCCGCTCACCGGACAACTTCCACTTATCGGTTCATCACACGTCAAGGTGCGCATTGCGAGCACTACGGGAGATGCCACTCTCTTCTTCTCTCTTGTGATCAAGAGTGAGAGTGGGCGAGTAACGCAACCGAATGGCCTCGTATCTCCAGTTCGACTCACTGGCATTCCAGCTACTGGTGTTGAGGTGGAGATTTCTCTTCCGGCGATCGTGGCCAATGCAACACCGGGAGATCGTCTTGCATTGGCGGTCTCTACAACTGATCTCGGATACACCATGCCGCAAGATGGTCGGGTCTATTCCATTACGCCGACCTCGCCACTTGCTATCGCTACGTTCACGTTGAAGAACGCACCCAGCTCGACACCACTCTATATTTGGCCGCTCATTGCACTCGGTGCGTTTGCGCTTTCGCTCCTCTGGGTATTCATGAGGCGCCCGCGCCATCCGGCCGTAAAAAATGCCCTAAAAGATGTAGTGAATGATGCAGTGAATAATGCAGAGCCAAGCGCGCCATTGGTCTCTGTAAGGAAACTTAATAAGGAGTACAGCGACGGCTATAAGGCTGTCACCGATCTCTCGTTTACTGTCGAGCGCGGACAAGTAGTAGGACTCCTGGGGCCCAACGGCGCAGGCAAAACCACCACACTTCGCATGCTGATGGGGTTGATCTTCCCCACGTCGGGCGAAATAGAAATCTCTGGCGTTCCGGTCTTCCCTGGTTCCCGCGCGCTCGCCGGGCTAGGCAGCTTTGTAGAAGGACCAGGATTTCTTCCGCATCTCACGGGAAGTGAAAACCTCGATCTCTACTGGCGATCAACTGGCAGAAGTGAAGATCCAGAAATTGCTGACGCTCTTGAAATTTCCGGATTAGGCACCGCGGTGAATAAGAAGGTGCGTACCTATAGTCAAGGAATGCGTCAAAGGTTGGCGATTGCACAAGCCATGCTCGGAAAGCCTGAGTTACTCGTACTGGATGAACCGACAAACGGACTAGATCCCACACAGATCAAGGCGATGCGTTCGATTCTGAAGAATTACGCAGATAGCGGCCGTACAGTCATCGTTTCATCTCACTTGCTATCCGAAGTAGAACAAACCTGTTCTCATGTAGTCGTTATGCACCGCGGATTACTCATCGCCTCCGGCACTATCGATGAAATTCTCAACCGAAACGGAAAGCGCGCGCAACATCTCGAAGAAATATTCATGGACCTCGTCGGCACCGACACAGAGATTGGAATCTGATGAGTTACCGAGCAACTCACACACTTCCCTTCCGCGTTGAACTCGTGAGGCAGATTCGCCGCAAGCGCACGCTGGTTGCTTATCTTTTTATTGTCGCGCTCCCTCTGATCGTGGCGGGCGCAGTCAAGTTTGGTCCCTCAGGTGACGGTGGTGGGGATCGCTTCGGTGGCGGCGGGCTAGATCTCATCGGACTTGCTACACATAGCGCTGCAAACTTCACTGCAACGATGTTTTACTTTGCTACCGGATTTGTTTTGATCACTGTTGTCGCAATTTTCTGCGGCGATACCGTAGCAAGCGAAGCTTCCTGGTCAACCCTTCGATACCTACTCGCCGCGCCAGTTCCGCGAGCGCGACTGCTTCGCCAGAAGCTCCTTGTGGGGCTCACTCTTTCTGGTGGTGCAATTCTCCTACTCCCCATCGCCTCTTACATTATCGGCGGAATTACTTTTGGTTTCGGTGGACTACAAACTCCTCTTGGCGCAACATTTTCTCAAGTGGTGGGTATTCAACGAATTGCAATCATGACTGCATTTCTTGCACTTTCACTTCTCTTCTGTGCCGGCCTTGCATTCCTGATGAGTGTCACCACCGATGCGCCACTCGGTGCCGTGGGCGCTGCCGTCGGCATCGTCATCATCAGCAATATTCTCAACGCAATCAGTGCTCTCGGCTCGCTTCGTAACTGGCTCCCCACGCATTACGCGTATGCCTGGCTCGATGCGCTGGCTACCGAGATCGATTGGAGCTCCATGATCCGCGGGGCGTCCTACTCCCTCATCGCCTTCGTCCTCTGCATAGGGGCCGCCACCGCCAAGTTCGCCCGGAAAGACATCACCTCATAAATCCTTTATGCGCATAAATGGCAGGTGAACATCCACCTAACGGGACGCAAATCACCCCTGCGCTCATCCCAAAAATACCTTTTTAGAAGTAGCGTCTGAGCATGAGAGTTTTCGTACCCAAAGAGTCCCGTACAGGCGAGCGCCGGGTCGCCATCACACCAGATGTCATTGGTCGTCTTAAGCAAAACGGATTAGACGTCACTATCGAAAGCGGCGCAGGCACCTCTGCCGGTTTCGGTGATGAGCTCTACCGCAATGCCGGGGCCACCATCTCCCCTACTGCGGTATTCGCCGAGGGCGATGTCGTGGCAAGCGTCGTGCCGTTGACCAACGAACAGTTCGGTCAACTCCGACCAGGCGCCATCACTATCTCCTTCTTGCCGATCCATTCGGCGACCGAGAGCATTGCGGCATCGGTTGCCGCTAAAGCAACTTCGTTCTCGCTAGAAGCGATTCCCCGCATCTCGCGCGCGCAGTCAATGGACGCACTCACATCACAGGCACTCTGCGCTGGATACCGATGCGCACTGGTCGGCGCTGAACTTTCACCTCGCTTCTTCCCACTGCTCATGACCGCAGCAGGCACCGTCACCCCGGCACAAGTATTAGTACTCGGTGCCGGTGTTGCTGGATTGCAGGCCATTGCAACTGCCCGCCGTCTCGGTGGCGTGGTTTCGGCTTACGACGTGCGCTCCTCTTCTGCCGATGAAGTTCGCTCCATGGGCGCCACCTTCATTGAATTGGAGTTGGAAGCGCTCGAAGGTGCCGGTGGTTACGCACGCGAGATGGACGAGTCGCGCGCGCAACGTCAACGCGATCTCCTCACACCACATATTGCTGCGGCAGATGTGGTGATCACTACTGCGGCTGTTCCCGGTCGCGCTGCTCCACGTCTCATCACGAAGGAGATGATGGTCGGCATGAAGGAAGGTTCGGTCATCGTCGACCTCGCCTCTGAAAGCGGCGGCAACGTCGAAGGTTCAGTGGCGGGGGAAACCATTAAGACGGCGGCGGGCGTCACAATCTGGGGCGGCAAAGACGTTCCCAGCCAACTCCCCTATCACGCGAGCCAACTCTTCTCCCGCAACGTCGTCAACCTGCTCCTCCTCATGACGAAGGAAGGCGTCGTAACGCCCGACTTCGAAGATGAGATTGTTGATGCGTCAGCCGTGACACATAACGGAACTCAACGATTACCTAAGCCAGCGGCTGCAGGAGGCCAAGCATGAGCGTCATCGCACTCCTCTCGATCTTCGTATTAGCAGTATTCGTTGGATTCGAAGTGGTTTCTAAAGTTTCCACCACACTGCACACACCACTCATGAGTGGTGCCAACGCCATTCACGGCGTCATCCTCGTCGGCGCCATCATCGTCGCCGGACATAGCGACTCTGCACTTCCACTCACGCTTTCGATCATCGCTGTCGTACTTGCCACCATCAACATGGTGGGCGGCTTCGTAGTAACCGATCGCATGTTGGAAATGTTTAAAGGTAAAAAGAAGCCAGCAACGAAAGAGGCAAAGTAATGAATAACAACCTCTATTCGCTAATCGGCCTCGTTGCCGCGGTCTGTTTCATTCTCGCCCTCAAGGGTCTTTCCTCACCCAAAGGTGCCCGTCGCGGAAATATCATCGGCGCCATTGGTGCCACCATCGCAACGGTCGTGGTCTTCTTCTACAACGATCCTGCCGAGGGTGGATTAAAGAATCTTCCACTTATTTTGGGCGCGATTCTTTTCGGTGTAATCATCGGTGTTCCTGCTGCACGTAAAGTGCAAATGACCGCAATGCCACAACTAGTAGCACTCTTTAACGGTGTCGGTGGTGGCGCAGCTGCCTTGGTAGCCATCGTCGAATACCTGCACCTTGGAGACAAAGCATCTGGTGGCGCAGTCGGCGCAACGGTATTCACCGTGCTTGTCGGTTGTATCTCCTTCACCGGTTCGGTACTCACCTTCCTCAAGTTGCAAGAGTTGATGACTACTCGACCAGTGGTATTCCCCGGCGGTCGCGCAGTAATCGCACTTGTCTTGCTGGCGGTCCTTGGTGCTGCCGGTTGGGTCGCCATAGACAAGGGCTCCAACTCGCTGCTTGTACTTACCGTGCTCTCCCTCGCCTTCGGCATTCTCTTCGTGCTTCCAGTTGGTGGCGCGGACGTGCCGATCGTTATCTCACTCCTCAATGCCTTCACCGGTCTTACGGTGGCGGCCACGGGTTACGTACTGGATTCCACCCTTCTCTTAGTGGCTGGAACCCTGGTCGGCGCGAGTGGAACTATCCTCACTCGCCTCATGGCATCAGCTATGGGCCGTCCCATCCTTGGCATCCTCTTCGGAGCCTTCACTGCGACGCCTCAAGCGGCCCTCAGCGCTGCCGATGCTCGCCCGGTGAAGTCAGGCTCCCCCGACGATGTCGCCATCCTCCTGGCCTACGCTCGCCGCGTGGTGATCGTGCCCGGTTTCGGACTCGCGGTCGCCCAGGCCCAGCACACCGTGCGGGAACTGGCAGACTTGCTCACGGCAAAGGGCGTTGAAGTTGCCTACGGAATTCACCCGGTTGCGGGAAGAATGCCAGGGCATATGAACGTTCTCCTTGCTGAGGCCAACGTGCCTTACGAGCAACTCAAGGAGATGGAAGAAGTGAACCCGACCTTCTCGCAGACCGACGTCGCCCTCGTGGTTGGCGCCAACGATGTGGTGAACCCGGCAGCAAAGACCACGCCTGGTTGCCCTATCTACGGCATGCCCATCCTCGACGTTGATCAAGCGACGAACGTCATCTTCCTCAAGCGTTCGATGCGTCCAGGTTTTGCTGGAATCGAGAACGAACTTCTCTACGACCCTCGTACAACTCTCCTCTTTGGTGATGCGAAAGATTCACTCACCAAAGTAGTGAGCGCACTGAAGGCGTTTTAATTGCCGGCGATAACTGTTGCGGACTTCACCGTGCTCCCTCGTGTGGGCACGGTGAATCCGTTTAACTCCGTTTCGCGTCCGCTTCGTAGCATCACTACTGCGCCGCAAGGTTTTGAAGGCGAAGGTTTCCCAGTACGGCGCGCGTTTGCTGGTATCGCACTTGAAGATGCCGATCCCTTCATCATGATGGATCAAATGGGCGAAGTGGAGTACGCGCCAGGTGAGCCAAAGGGCACCCCGTGGCATCCACATCGAGGTTTTGAAACCGTTACCTACATCATCGACGGCGCATTTGATCATCGCGATTCACATGGCGGTGGCGGCACGATCACCAACGGCGATACACAGTGGATGACAGCTGGCGGCGGGATCTTGCATATCGAAACTCCCCCAGAGGCGCTCGTCGTTTCTGGCGGTCTCTTTCACGGATTCCAGCTTTGGGTAAATTTGCCACGCGAGCAGAAGTGGGCAGCGCCGCGCTACCAAGATCTTCGCGCTACCGATGTGGGCCTACTAACTTCAAGTGATGGTGGCGCTCTTATTCGCGTCATTGCTGGTTCGCTCGAGAGTGAACACGGAGCGATTCATGGGCCGGGTAGCACCTACACTCCCATCACCATCTTGCACGTGACGTTGAGCGCCGGCGCAGAAGTAACATTGCCATGGCGCCCTGATTTTAATGCGCTCGCTTACACCATGAATGGTCGCGGAGTTGTCGGTCGCGAAAAGCGCCCTATTCAGATGGGTCAGTTAGCGCTCTTTGGTGCCGGGGATTCGATTACGTTGGGCGCACAATCACTTCAGGAGTCGCGCGCTAAAGAAGTGGACTTTGTGATTCTTGGTGGTGCACCCATTCAAGAGAGCATCGCGTGGATGGGTCCTTTTGTAATGAACACTAAGGCCGAAGTGCTGCAGGCGTTTGAGGATTATCAAAATGGTCGCCTGGGAGTGAAACCTGCCGAACATGCCACTGCGCATACTGGTGCACCGACGACTGTTCGCGAAAGTTAAGCGCGCCTTTAACTGATTCATCATTTCGACCGTATTCATCGGCGGTAACTTTCACACTGCTTGAAATGCGGCGTATTTCGGGGATTTTTTATGATTACATGACTCTCCGTAATCAAGCGGGAGAAGGAACTCACACTACGTTCCACTTTCCCGGTAAATGTCAGTGGCACTCTGAAGAATTGCGCCATGAACAGATTGAGCGAACTCCTCACTGCCGAACCAGGTGCCGAGTTGATCGCCGCATTGGCGCAGATTGATCCGCTAGAAATATCACGCGCCGAGCGCATCGATTATTTAGCCTTGCTTCGCAGATGTAGCAATTGGCTTGAGAGCCTCCTCTCGCGTGCGATCCTCTCCATCGCCGGCCCTGAACCGCATCGCGCAGATGATGAGTTACCGCGCGAGATTCAAGGAGTAGACGAGGCTCCCCGCGAGGAGATCTCGACCGCACTGCGCCTCAGTAGCGGCAGCGCACAACGAGAGATCGATATCGCTCGCGCACTACACGTTGATATGCCGGCACTTCATCGCGCGCTCGAATCTGGCGATCTTTCGCGCACGCATGCTCGGATCATCATCGACGAAAGCCATGAGTTACGGCGTCTGGGTATCGATCGCGCACGTGTTGCTGCATTAACAGAGAGCGCCATCTCCTATTCGGAGTTACATACCCCCGCGCAACTTGCACGACATATGCGTAGCGAGATCACCAAATTGGCGCCCATGGAAGCCGAGATCGTGCACGCTGCTGCCCGAGGTACGCGCCGAATCATTTGCTATCCCGAACCCGACGGCATGGCCACCATCCTTGCGCTACTGCCAGCCGAGGCGGCGCAACGAGTCATGAATGCCATCAATCGCATTGTGCGGGCGCAAGATTTAGCCGCTAGCGGTCTCACTCGAGATGGTGGTCGAGGCGCTGGGCGAGATGGTGGTCGAGGCGCTGGGCGGGATGCACCCGATGCCCCACCAGATATTCAACGCTTCATGCGGAGGCGAGATCTCTTGGAAACCAGACGCGCGGACGCCTTCGTATTGCTTGTCGAGGAGTCGACCCAAGCATTGATGCCTGAAACGGGTGCGGGTGCGGGTGCGGGTGCGGGTGCG